>Ga0210057_1008644_pt1 | contig 11995 bp, 9 predicted proteins | sample CryGeyCG2114_010_2_FD_183968 | JGI IMG/M metagenome (GOLD analysis project Ga0210057, IMG submission 183968) | Groundwater microbial communities from aquifer - Crystal Geyser CG10_big_fil_rev_8/21/14_0.10 (SPAdes) (version 2) | ecosystem: Environmental > Aquatic > Deep subsurface > Groundwater ...
CGAAGGAACACCACATGAAAGAAACCTTACAGGAGTATATTACGTATTACAATTCTTCTCGACCACACCTTGCTCTCAACTGCCAAACACCATCAGACATTGTTGCCAAGGTCTTGAGGTAGGTACGATGTGGCGTGTCACTCTTGATTATAAGTAATCTTACAATCCAAAATCGATAAAGTATTGCGAAGTGCTGGGGGAAATGGAAGCTGTTAGAACCTATTTCCTAAATATATAAATCGTTTTATTCAATCAACTTCATCAGTTTTTCAACTATCTTAACGTTTTTTTTAAATATTGATGGCAAAAATTTACCCTTAGGATGATTATCATATCGTAAACCACCTGGTCCATCATTTAAGTCTTTTAATTTTCTTATTGCGTTTATTTCATCAGCTAAAAAGCTGCATTCAAGACTATATTTTGTAGCAAGTTCTTCTTTGTCGTGAATCCTTTCTGGAAATTGGCCAGTCTTTTTTTGCACTACAGCCTTAATAGAAAGCTCAATGGCATGAGATAGTAAATAGTAGGAAACTTCTTCAAATCCATCTGTTCTATTGACAATTTCATAGGTTTTTTTTGCTGCATTTAGAAAAAGGATAGCTTTTCTAGCAAGTGGCGGATAATGATCAAGCGGAATATTTTTCATTCTGTTTGGATTGTAATATTGAGATATAACTTATTTGAGATCAAACTCCCATCCCTCATTCTCGAAAAAGTCAGTGAGAGAACAACATTCAACGCCGTATTCTTTACATAGATCAGGTACTGCTGGATGAATATTACTACTGTTTCTTTTTTCGTATGTAACCACTATCGTAGAGGTAATTTTTCCCAATGCAACGACGAACGGATCAGCATGATACGGACGAGGCTTCTTGTACTGCGATACCCGTGTGTATTTGTTAACGATTTCTGAGACTATTGCTATTTGTTCTTCTGTAACCTGTGAAACATGAGGATGGTATTGCTTGAACCATGTAATAAGTTCGTCATTACCGGCTCCAATTTCCTTTTTTACTTCTTCAGGAACTAAAATCTGACCATTTTCTATTAATCCACCAATTCTATCCCAAAGTATTCTGAAAGAATTTGGTTTGTAATAGCGCCTCCAACTATCAGTGAATGCTGAGGTATCGAAGCAGTATCTTTTTTTCGACGAGGCTTCCATAATTGATTTTAGAAATGGTATTCAACGGCAGGTACATGTTTTGTATTGGTATTAAGGAACTCTGCTGCGTCTGCCATAGTAATTCGATTTGAGTGAAGATTCTCTAAGACTAAAGAAGAATATGCATATCCATTCTGACTTATGATTTTTCGGTATTGCGGTATTCGCACTTCGCCTTTCTTTTTACCATTTTTGAATTCGTCAAATCCCTTTATTAATTCATTCCTTTTCTTTTCATAAATCAGTTCACTAATGGTCCCATTAGTAGCGAATCTTCGATATATCACTTCCTGACTCACACGAAACCTAGCACATATTGCTTTAATATCATCTTCTTGCCATTGATCTACAGATAATTTCATAATTCTTTGCACATGAGAATCTTTTAGGAATGCATCTTTCGGCACTAGTATAGAAGCCGCAAATTGATTACAGAGTTTTTCTATTTGGATATATTGATATGAATTTCGGGATAGATCATCAGGCGTACAAATCCCAGAATGGTTTAGGAGTATATGACCAACTTCGTGGAATAATGAAAAAATGCGTCTATTCTCTTGTTCTGATGAATTAAGCATAACAACAAAAGGTTTTTGATCTGCTAAACAGAATGCGCTCACGTCGTCCTTTGGCAAACTTTGTTGAAGTACAAATATTTGAAGTCTTTCCACCGCTTCTTTCCATTTCCTTAGCGCAACAGAACCACTTTGCCACTTGTTTTGTTCGTTAATGCTTACACCTAGTAAAGATCTGAATTTGGTTGCAGATACTTCAATATCATCATTTGTAGATATTTTTTGAAAAGGGTATTCAATTTTTTCTTGTTCTAACTCTTGGATGATAGACTGCACATACCTTGCGCGACGAATAGCAAGCAACACAACTGGTGACAATTTAGTATCTTCGGCTGAATAAATGATCCTAAAGTCTTTTGGTAATACCACATCCTTGGGTATATTTTGAAGAAAGAAGTATGCTAGAGGCATTTTATAAACATTTGCCAGCTTTTCCAGCTGGGATAAAGAAATATCTGATTTTTCTGTTTCAAAGAGAGTGAGACTCTCTTCTTTTATCTTGGTCTTTTTTGCAACTTCAGCTATTTCAAACCCAGAATAATATCTTGCGTATTTTAGTATTGCAGGCTCTACCTTTATTTTCAGAGAAGATTTACTCATATAACTATAATAGCAATAATCAAAGAGCAGAAGCGATTGTGTTTTTATCATTACTCTCAATTTCTTCCTAGGCAGATCTGACAAGTTCAAATAACTCTTTCGGGTCTTTGAGAACTTTAAACTCCCAAGTCCCAAAATTGCCATTCAGGTTGACAGCTCTAACCCATTCTTCCGCTGCAACCCATTTTGTTCTATCCTGTTCTGTTTCTTGACCTTTTACTTCAAGGATCAAATGTCTGTTTCCTTCGAATTTGATTAAAAAGTCAGCGTAATACGTATGGGTTTGCCCCTGCCAGAAATAGTAAATTTCAAAGCCTAGATGGTCGTTTTTAGCCCAAGTTACAAGGCTAGGAATTCTATCCCTCTCAAATTCAATTCCAATTTTTTCCCAACCGCTGTCTATCACAATATGACTGATCTGACTTTTTTGAACAGGTTGTGTAGGCTTTGTCGTATACCATATAGCTGATGTTGCGGTACTTCTGCTTGGCCTGACAGCATCTAAAATCGCGGCAGGTGCCTCTTTGCTGGAACATTTGATGAAATTGCCAATATGATTTATGATCTTTTGTAAGTTTAGAGCGATGACAATTCGCTTGAGATCATCAGTGCCGTAGAAAAGTGGGAGTTTATACTCAATTTTATCTGACTTTAGGAATTCATCAACAATCTGAACAAGCTGACCTATATGGCTTCCTGGATCACCTTCCCAATTGGTACCAAACTGTTCTTGTAGCCTGACAGCTGCCTGTAGCTTAGCTTGTTGTAGACGATGCTCTTCAGCAAGCTTTTTGAGATTCAATTCGCTAATCTGGTCAAACTTTGGTTTGCCTTCAATAACTGGTGCTACTTCAACAATTGTCGGCGCATCATCTGGTGAGAGTACTAATTTATTGAGTTTTGACCAGTCTAAATCAAGAAAATAATTTAATTTATAGTCAACCCGTACCACATGAGGCCATTTGATTTCTCTATCTTTTCTCTCAAGTATGGGTTCGATCTTTGTTTTTGGTTTTTCTGTTTTTGGTTTACCGGGCTGTTGCTCAACTGGTAGGAAAGTAAACGGCACACCAAAGACTGTTACGTATTCAGGTTCATATAGTCCATCAGGATTTACATCATAAGAAATACGCCTCAAACCTCTTCCTACAACCTGCTCACACAACAGCTGACTGGTAAAAGCTCGAAGTCCAAGAATATGAGTTACAGTACGAGCATCCCAACCTTCTGAAAGCATGTTCACTCCAATAACGCATTGAACTTGCTCCCCGGGTTTGTCTTTTTTACCAACAGTATTGAATTTGTCTCTTTCATTCTTTGCGAGGACTTTTTTAGAAGCTGATAATTTATCCTCTTCGTTTGACTCGATTTTGTCCAGAGCATCCTGGTCAATCCTCAAAAGTTTATTTTTGTCTGACAACTCAGAAATACTGAAATGCCCATTGACTAGAGAATATTCCAAACGGGCTGCAGTCTCGATACGATTGGCTATAATTATAATTACTGGTGGTGTCTCAAAGCTCTCGGACTCCCATTCTTCTTTTTTTTTCAACCAATCACCACCTAATATATTCACTGCATTACGTACGAGATCTGGCAATCCCTCATGAGCATCTGCACGCCTATTGAGGTCATCTTTTACTTCAGGGTAAATGTGGAATAGCTTTGATTTAAAATCAGCACCAAGTGCAGCATCGTCACGCACTGCAACTTTTGGAGTTTTAACTAGTCCAGATTCAATAGCATCATTCAAACTGAAATCGCTGACTATCCAGTCAAAAAGCCTTTCTCCTTGGTTATTTTTACCTGAAGGTTTGAATGGAGTAGCGGATAAATCGTATGCCCGCAATACTCCTCGCGCTTGATCTATTCTGTCAATTCCACTCACCCAAATAGTTGCTACTTCTTTTTCTTCTTTATCCTCATCAAAGGACGGTCTGTGGCAATGGTGAGCCTCGTCATTAAGAACAAGAATATTGGTTGCATTTCCGAAATCCGGCAGAACTCTTCGAACAAATGCCTCGCTACTTTCTGGACCTTTCTTGACTACTTTAGGGCCATAATTTTCATTTAGAGGTGCAAGCGTATGCCAATTTTCAACAATGATTTTGGCCTGCAGTAAATCCTGCCACATTGATCCTTCTAAGAGATTAAATGTTTGATAAAAGTTTTCAGAATTTTCTGGTAGTAGTACTTGAAGTCTGTCTCGAACTGTTAACCCGGGGGCAATAATCAAAATGTGTTTTGAGAATCGTGCGTCTTTCGAATTGGCAATTTTATTGAGAGCTTGCCACGCAATGAGCATGGCCATTACTACTGTTTTTCCTGTACCAGTTGCTAATTTTAAACAAAGCCGATCCCAATCTCCACCGTTACCGGGAATGCCAATTCCTTGCTTGTCTGCATCTGGTGCTTCTGCAAGCCAAATTGCAGTCTCTACGGCTTCTAACTGACACCAGAATAGTCTTCTATCCCGTGCTGTGGGAGACGACCAGTACTCAAGAAGTTTTTTTGTTACTCCTGTTATGTTTGGATAGCTTTTTTCTTTCCATGCAGCTACTCTGGGGCGGATTTTATTAACTAGCTCAATCTCTACGAATTCACCAGGATCATCATGATTTGCTAGTGTTCTGGCTGTTGCTTTCCAATAGCCTGATTTTCTTCTTCCTTCCCGCAATTCAAACTCTTGGCTCTCCCGCATGTACGCCCAATATCTCTTGGGTTCTTTGTAGGGACCATTAATAATTAATTTATCGATTATTTTGCTCATAGTGATTTGACTACAAAAGATTCAATTCCACGATTGTCAATAATTTTGACCGCAATCTTTCTATTTTCACCAGCAGTGAAGAGCTTTGAAACTGTACCAGTAAATAGTTCCAGTAAATCTTCATCTACAGTACCATTGAGAGCCTTGGCTAATTTAGTCCAATCTCGCTTCCCATCACCCATAGGGAAGAATATCTGATCTGGTAGTATGCTTTGTTCGTCATAGTCTGTATCAATCATCCACATTGCAATTTGTTTACTTGATCCAGATTCAATCTCTCCTGTTACGGGATTGTAGTAGTCAAACCCATTTACTTTTACCTGATAGGTATCTTTTTTACCTATGGTAATTTCTATATCTGGTTGACCAATAAGCCAGTAACTTTGGTTTGATGACCTTTTCTTTCGAAGGTCATGAGTCAGAAGGTCTACGCTCATTTGAGCTTTTAACAGAGTGAATTCAGGCTTGCTGTTGCTGATCTGGTCAATATCCTTAGCAGCTTCTGGGTCGAAATGAAAGGCTGCAAAGATAATAAATTTAGGTTTGTCTGCAAATTGTTTGGCTTCTTTAACAGCTTCTTCTATTTGTCGTTGTTCAATTGGTCCATAATCGGGTCCAAAGCTAATAACCGCTTTTTGCATTTCTCCTTGTTCTGTGAGCATTTCGGCTTCTGCGTGCAGGTGTTTTGTGCCTGATGTTGGTTCAATTCGGCCAAAGGTTATGAACTTCCCACCCGTTGCCCTAATTCCCGTGACTTTCAACTCATCAATCCATTGATAGAGATTGCTTGTGAATCCAGAACGGGCAAGTTCAGTTCCAGATAGTTGTATTTTTGCCTCATTTCCATCAAAAGGCTTTGTTCTCAGGCTTGGCACTGCCTCTACTGTAAAAGGACCTGAAACGCGAATTTTCCCTCTCTCGATTGCTGGCTGGTCATATAATGTTTCCGACTGAGATGGTTCTTCTTTTGCGACAGCACCTAAAGTAATATGTGCAGCAGTTTTGTAATTGAATCCGCTTTTTAGACCTTCTTCTGGATGAGCCAATTCATAGTAATCGAATTGTGAGGTCATCAACCTCTGTTTTGCCAAAGTGATAGCCACTCTTGAGGTGTCACACGTTATCCAGCGACGTCCCCATTGTTCCGCCACAAATGCTGTAGTACCAGAACCACAAGTTGGGTCCAGAACTAGATCGCCAGGATCAGTCGACATTATCATACATCTTTGAACTGCTTTTTCACTGGTTTGAACCACATAGGCTTTATCTGTAGCTCCTTGAGTATCATCCCAGAGATTAGTTAATTCGGTAATTGGAAAATCGTCATAATAAAGAACGTACTCAACACCCGAACCATTCTTTATTAATCGTTTGCTTTCTATGAGTTTTGCTATACCTCCTTTGTTTGTTTTCCAGCTTTTACCGCGTTTTGGACTAAATATTTCCCCTTCAAATTCAAAATCGAATACACAACTCTCGGTTCTACCTGTTGAGTGTAAATCTAGAGTTCTAAATATTTTACTTCCCTTGGGTAATGTTTTGGGGTTATTTTTTTCCTCTGATGTCATTCTTCTTCGTGTGCCATCCGAGAACTCAACAAATGAATATGGAGAATTGGAATCTGGATTTTTATAAAGGTATAATTGTCTATATTTAACCTTATTAATGTTTTTTGCATAATAGACGATAAAATCATTTACTGTTGCTAAATACTTCCTACCTAATGACATCTTTTTGGTTTTGAAAGGAATTACACTCAGAAAATTCGATGATCCAAAAACCTCGTCCATTAATTCCCTAACTAAATGTACATTTATGTCATTGATTTGTATAAAACATGATCCTGAGTCTGATAAAAGTTCCCTTGCCAAAACTAGACGATCATAGAGATAGGTGAGGTAGCTATGTATTCCAAGTTCCCAAGTATCGCGAAATGCACGTATCATTTCTGGTTCAGCCGGGATATCAGAGTCGTCATTATCACGAACAATAGTATTGTTCGTAAATGGTTGAAAGTTTGAATTGTATTTGATCCCATAGGGAGGATCGATATATACCATTTGAACTTGTCCAGCCATGCCTTCTTTTTGCAGCAGGCTGTTCATCACAAGAAGAGAATCGCCTGCAATGAGACGGTTGGACCAATCTTGTTCATGTTGATAGAAATGAACAGCTTTCAACAAAGGCAATTCATTATATGGATTTTCAAATAATGACGACTGAACTGGTTGACTACGTTTTTTGATAAATGATTTAGCTATTCTTTGTGGATCAATCCGTTCATGAATATGAAGGCTGACATTAGGAACTTCAAAAGAACTGCCCTCAATTTTTCCCGCCCAAGATAATTGGGGATCTATATGTGGATCGTGTGCATACTTGGATGATCCCGATACATTGTCTGTAGAAGTTGACACTAAACCAACAGGAGGATTATTCACTCGTTTGCTTTCTTCGTGTGTATATGATTCCAGAGATACGTTCTTCTTTAGCCTCTTTTTCATAATGGTATTTTACCTTTTATTTTAATCTAATGCTGTTTGATACAATAGTCCTAGTAAAAAACATATGATAATCCATTCTACTGCAATAATCATTGCTGACCTAAAATCTAGGTATAAACAAGCTATAAAAGAGGATGACGATCAAAGGTTTTTTATGAGAGTTGCTGATTATGGAAGGTACCTGTTCGACGAAGAAATAACAAGAAGAATCTTGGTTAAATTCAAAGATGATAGTAGGAGTGAAATTCAGTCGTATAAGCAAGCCTTTACTGAATACTTAAAAAAGTGGAAAGAATATGCCGCTGACTTACTCCACTGTGCTCAAAAAGCAGGATTTATAGATGATTACTCTGATCCTTTTAAAACTTCGATTACTGCAATTGAGCACATGCTTGAAGGAAAAAAATCCTTTTTAAGTGATAATGCAGGAAGTTATTGGCTTCAATATTGTATATTAATGAAAAGATTTCACGATGAAGGAAAAGATGGTTTAGTTATTCCAAAGCATTTCGATAGGCATAATAATTTCTACAATCTACAATTGTACTACAATCATGCAACTTCAGAGTGGGATATTTATTTACAGCGCAGGGAAATTCAACCATGGTGGGCATATAACCAAGTAGAACGTCTTGCTATGGTTGCTTTTAATATGGATAGAGATAGAAGGATTCTCAAAGGATACAGCGAGGGTGATGCTTATCATGAGTATGATTTTAAAAATATTTTTAGAGGTAGCAAAGCTAATCTAGGCAGTAAAAGCAAATTTATGAAGTGGATAGATGTACTTCATGATTATATTATTTCAAGGTTAGAAGATAATGAGCAAAAAGGTATACCGGCAACTAAAAAAAGTGTCAGATTTGAGAATAACGCACTTTATATTACTTTTGCAGATAATACACAAAAAACTATAGATTTTGAAGTTTTAAGCAGAAAGACCGATATACTCACACTATTCAAAGTTCTTTATAAGCATTGGCAGAAACATAAAGAATCTGACATATTGAATACATCCGAATTAAAAATTAGGCTAGAGCTTGAAGGTATAGATAAATCAAGGCTCGAAGGACAAGGGTTTATATCTACAACGGTCAAAAACCTTAGAACTAAAATTCTTGCTAAAGATCTTGCAGATATAGTTTCTATTATATTTAGTAAGACTGGCAATGGCTACTATCTGCGTATTTCAAATATATAGCTAAGACTACCGTACGGTTACCGTGACTAGCTTTATCATATACTCACTATACACTGTTGTGACAGTATAATTTTCCATTTGACTTTTGAAGCTGTAGTTTAATAGTAGGTCTTATGTTATCGAAAGAAGCTATAAACGAGTTTAAGGAGCTATACCAAAAACGGTTTGGGATCAAGCTTTCAAAAGAAGAAACAGAAGAAAAGGCTACTTCCCTACTCCGATTATATTCTGCCGTCTACGAAAATCCGATTAAAAGTTCAATGAATAAAAGTTAAGTGAATTACTAGGATTTGTAACTCACTATTTATATAAAACACATGGACACGATAGTGTTAGTATTACAAAAAGAACAGTACGAAGTCACTGATAGTACGCGCTTTAAAGATAATTTCGAGCCACTTAATTCTTTAGACTACTACAATAGAGATAGTTTTATAAAAAAGCATAAAGGTGTAAGGAAATATGTACAGAATGCACCTATACTATTTCGGAAAGAAGGTCTTGTACATCCACAGCTTACTATATATGAGCGCTTGCGAGGAAGTAACTACTCTTGCGATCTTCATATAAGAGTTTCTTTATCAAAACTGCTCTATGGCCACAGTTTTCTGGATCTATATACAGATCAACTGAATATTGTTAGAGATCTACTTGTGGCACGGCTCAAAGATATGGCTGTTATTGTGTCAAAGGAAGCATTACAACAGGCACAGGTGAATACTATGCACTATTCAGTCAATTTAGATTTTCCTTCAGAACAGCATTGTCGAATGTTTCTAGATCGATTGAACAAAGTATCTATTGGCAACTGGCTTGAAAAAAATACTCGAGCATACTCAAATGATGGTCATGCAGTACGATTCCATAGCAGCATTTTTCAGATAGTCTTCTATTTAAAGTATTATGACCTTTTTGAAACAAAGAGTCGCAGGATAGACAGGCACGTGACGATGCAAGAGGAGCAAGTAGCTAAAAAAATCAAAGAAAGTGGCGTTATTCCGCCTGTGGTGCGCTTTGAAATACGATTTGCGGGTAAACGTTCGGTAACCAAGCATTTAAATACAATATTGGCCTTAGAAAAGAAGGTTTGGTTATTCAATGAGGTATTCAGTTCAGCTTATAGCAGAAAAGTGCTTCTGTATTATTGGAACAAGATATTAGATGATCCCATTAACCATAATTTGCTATGTGGTTTTTCTGCTCAAGATGTATGCAGGTTAGCCCTTGATAAGTATAAACAGGGCAAATTGCAGACAGTTTTTGCTGGTTTAGGTATATTTTATCTACTTCACAGTCTAGGTTTAAAAGATACACGTGAACTTGTGCAGTCAAGACAATCGTGTGCAACATGGTACAGAGAGCGAAGAAAGATAGCAACATTTGTACATAGGTATGTAAAAGAGAATACTGAGCTTATAGATATAGTTACAAAAGCGCTAAAGAACACTGAAAAACAATTAAAGCTGTATAATGATTAGTATGAGCAATTACTTCATATACGCTCGCAAAAGCTCTGAGTCAGAAGATAGGCAGATTCTTTCCATAGATTCGCAAATAGATGAATTGAATCGTTTAGTAGCAAAAGAAAAACTGAACGTAGTACACACCTATTTTGAAGCTCATTCTGCAAAAGCACCAGGTAGAAAGGTATTTAACGAGATGATTGAAGCCATAGAGAAAGGAAAAGCAAACGGTATAGTGGTGTGGAATGCTGATAGATTATCGAGAAACTCTGTTGATTCAGGTCGTCTTATATACTTATTTGACATAGACAAACTAGTAGAAGTGGTAACGCCTTCACAGATATTTAGAAACACGCCGAATGATAAATTTATGTTCGGTCTATTCTGTTCACAGGCTAAGCTCGATAACGATAACAAAAGCGTAAATGTAAAGCGAGGTCTTTATGCTAAGGCTGCACGAGGTATTTACCCTGTACCAGCTCCAACAGGATACATAAATAATAAGTATGCAGAGAAAGGAAATAAAACCATTTTGATACATGAAGAAATGTTTCCTATTGTAAAGAAAACATTTCACGCAGTATTAGAACAGCGTTGGACGCCGGCAAAAGTGTACGAAAAGGCAGTCCAGGAATGGGGCTTAATAAGCAGGCACCATCGCAGACTGGGTAGAAGTACTTTTTATAGAATGCTTACGAACCCTTTTTACTATGGTGAATTTGAGTATCCGCTCAATAGTGGCAAATGGTACAAGGGCATACATGAAAAGGCCATCACAAAAGAAGAATATGACATGATTCAAGTGATACTGGGCAACAAGGGCAAGCCACGTCCTAAGACCCACACATTCGCGTTCACAGGCCTTATGCGCTGTGGTGAATGTGGTGCGCAGGTAACGTGCGAAGAAAAGCATAAAACACTTAAAAATGGCACTGTTAAACGGTATGTATACTATCACTGTACCAAGCGTATACATAAAGACTGTACTCAGCAATCGGTAGAAGAAAAAGAACTGTCTGAGCAGATAAAGAGTGTGCTAGATAGCATAGAGATACCTGTTGAATTTCACGAATGGGCTTTAAAGTGGATAAAGGTACAGAACAAGAACGAGCAGGGCGGAAGAATAGCAGTCACAAATAGAGTAAACAGCGAATATAAAAGATGTCTATTGAAGCTAGATACGCTTATAGATATGCGTGCAGGTCATGAAATATCAGAAATAGAGTTTGAACAAAAGAAGAAAACGTTAACTGAGGAAAGGAATAGACTGGAGAGTCTTATGGCTGATACACAACAAAATACAACACGTTGGTATGAGCGTGCAGACAAAGCATTCACATTTGCGAGGGACGCGCGAAAAGCCTTTGAGCACGGTGATCTTGAAACGAAACACATGATACTCTCTGGTTTAGGTTCGAACTTAATTTTAATGGATAAAATACTGCGTCCTAACCTTTCAAACCCATTTATAGCTATCAAGAATGTCTCGGAAACAGTAAAAGAAATTCACAATCGGTTAGAACCGAACGATTTGGTTGATAGAGCAAGCTATTATGCCTCTTTGTATGAGGCTAATCCCGTAGTGCTGGGGGACAGGGATTCGAACCCCGACTGACGGCTCCAAAGGCCGCTGTCCTACCATTAGACGATCCCCCAAATTAAGCAGTTGCTTCGATCAAGCTTCTCTCTATTTTACCACGCAATACTTCTC
>Ga0210057_1008651_pt1 | contig 11991 bp, 14 predicted proteins | sample CryGeyCG2114_010_2_FD_183968 | JGI IMG/M metagenome (GOLD analysis project Ga0210057, IMG submission 183968) | Groundwater microbial communities from aquifer - Crystal Geyser CG10_big_fil_rev_8/21/14_0.10 (SPAdes) (version 2) | ecosystem: Environmental > Aquatic > Deep subsurface > Groundwater ...
CTCTCCCACAAATGGCTTTCCTTTGGCATGAATTTTTAGAATTGATTTTCTGCCAACTACGTCAGGCATGTCTAAAGCAACTCTTCTGTCAAACCTTCCCGGTCTTATGAGTGCGGGATCCAAAACGTCCGGCCTATTGGTTGCTGCAATTACAACAAGCTGTTCTGTCGGAGCAAATCCATCCATCTCGACCAAAATCTGGTTTAGAGTCTGCTCTCTTTCGTCGTGCCCGCCCATTAAACCAAAGCCTCGCTGCCTGCCTATTGCATCTACTTCATCTATAAAAATTATTGCCGGCTGTGCTTTTTTTGCAGTATTAAAAAGATCCCGAACTCTGCTTGCCCCAACTCCGACAAGCATTTCCATAAATTCAGACCCCGCCATAGAAAAAAAAGGAACATTTGCCTCGCCTGCTGTTGCTCTTGCCAAAAGAGTTTTTCCCGTACCTGATGGTCCCACCATCAACACACCCTTTGGCGTACGCGCACCCATTGCTTTGTATTTTCCCGGGTTTTTAAGAAAATCAACAATTTCCGTTAACTCCTGTTTTGCCTCGTCCACCCCCGCAACATCTGCAAAGGTTACTTTCGGCATGTCTTTGTTGAAAAGTTTTGCCCCTGATTTTCCAAACGAGAAAATATTTTCCTGGGCGCCTTTTGCCTGCCTGAAGATAAAATAGAAAAAGGCAATCATCAAAACTATAGGCAAAACTCCTGTGAGAATTCCGATTGCATTATTTAGGCCTGTGTCATCCTTTACTACTATATTTGTTTTATCAAGGGGAACTCCAGAATCTTTAAATATCTGATAAACATTAGAGCCCGGCTCTTTGTGGCTTAAGACTTTTGTCCCATCCTTTTGAGTGATAGTAAGCTTATTGTCCGAGACAGAAATTTCTTTTACATTTCCCTTTTTAACCTCTGTTAAGACCTGGGAAATAGGTATCGTTTTTTGCTGATCTATCGGCTGGGTAAAACTCAAAAACATAAAAAGGGTAAAAAGCATTAAAAACCCGTAGAGGAGAATATTTTTCCACGAGAACTTCATTTTGACTTTAATTTTTCTTTTATGATTATTCTTTTTTCCGTTCATTTAGAGCTAAATTATATCATAAAACTGAACCTATGCCAAGGGAAAAAAGGCTATTGAATTGTCATGTCTTAGATCCTGTAAGGGCTGACCTAATTTCAGCATCTTCTTTTGTTTGTCATTGCGAACGAAGCGAAGCAATCTCTTCCATTCTGGATTTAAGTTTTGAACTAGTTTTTGATCTTTGAGGTTTGATCTTTGATTTTTTTAGGTAAGTCCCATCTCTTCTCTTACTTCCACCATTGTCTTTTCCGCTTCCTTTAATCTTTTTTCTGTTGACTCTTCAATTTTGAATTGCTAAAATAACCAAACTCATGAGCCAAAAAGAGATTCCACTTCCTCTTACCCTTAAACAAATATCACGAAGATATAAGTTTGAAGATTATTATTCAGAAGCTTATGATAGAACCACTACCCCTGCATCAATAATACTCGTTCACTCCAAAGTTCGCATAAAGGACAATCAAATTGTTTATGTAAAACCCAAAAGTATTAAGGAAATTAAGTCGGAGAAAATTCCGCCGGATGCGGAAATCCATAGAATAGAAGAACCAAAAAGCTTAGCTTAAGCCCATTTTCTCTCTAACTTCAACCATTGTTTTTTCTGCTTCTTGTTTGCACGTTTCTATTCCTTCTTTAATAATTGAGTCGACTAACTGGGAATTTTCCTCAAACTCTTTTCTTTTTTCCTGAAAAGGCTGCAACTCTTTATAGATTGCTAAAGCAAGTTTTTCTTTTAATTCTGAGTATTTAATTCCCTCCCCGCCTTTGCTAACATTATATTGATCTTTATAAAAATTCTTGCGTTCTTCTCCCATGAAAATCTTTACCAAAAGCATTAATGAAGATACTCCAGACATGGTACGAACGTTTTCATTGCTCTTGTCCTCTGGTCTATAAATATCTGTATGGATAGATGGTACTCTTATTTTTTCCTGTCTAAGATGTTCCACAAATGTCCCGCTTTCAATAGTTCCTCGACCAATATCAGTTGGCATTTTTGCAACTTTAGATTTTATAGTTTCCAAATCATCAGTTAAATTAATATAGCTTCCTTCCACACTTTTGCTCATCTTGCCAATTCCTTTTAAAGATGGAACATATTCCCCTTCTGTTTTGAATCTTTGACATTCTGGAAATGTCTGTCCAAACATAGAATTGAACTTTCCTGCAATTTCTCTTTGAATTTCCAAATGAGGTTCCTGGTCTATTCCAACAGGCACAAGCTCTGCTTTAAAAAGCATAATATCTGCTGCCATTAAAACCGGATAATATAAAAGTCCCATATTAACGTACTTTGGGTACTGCGCTTTTTTCTCCTTATAAGTTGGCAAATCTTCAAGACGTGAAACCGGATAAATTGTAGAGAGTAAATAAGCAAGTTCTGTGTGCTGAGGAACTTTGGATTGAATTTCCAAATGGCACTTTTTAGGATCTAATCCTGCTGCCAAATAATCTAAAATAATTTCTCTTATCGAACTTTTAAGTGTGAGCGGATCATATGGGACTGTAATTGTATGCAGATCAACCACAGAAAAAATGCAGTGATGGGTATTCTGCAAAGCAAGCATACCCTTTACTGCTCCTAAATAATTCCCAAGATGTAGTCTTCCTGTCGCTCTAATGCCAGAGTAAACACGCTTGCCCTGAGCGGTTCGATTAACCTCACCGTCGATGACTTGCCGAATGGGTTTTTTATCCATAATATTTTTCATTTTATTTTATTTATAGTAATTAAGCAATAAAGATCTGGCTAAAATTTCAAGGGAATTAAAAACAGGAAGTTTAACTTTTGGAAAAATTAAAGGCAACTCTGTACATCCCAAAACAAAACCCTCAGCTCCTCTTTTTTTAAGCTTACTAGCAATAGAAAGCAGTAATTTTTTATCATTTGAGTTCGCGGAACCTGCAATAATACTTCTTATCGTTTTTTCCAAAATCTTCAATTCACTTTCTCCAGGTTCAGCACATTCAATATTAAATTTTTCTAAAGCCTTCTGGTATAGTTTTGATTTTATGGTTATTGGAGTACCCATAATCCCCACTTTTCCAAGCTGAGCATTGTCTACCGCCCTAGCCACTTCATCAATCATGGAAATAAACGGCACTTCCGAGGCTTCCTGCAGCTTTTCAATTAAAACGTGCGCTGTATTGCACGCTATTGAAATAGATGAAATATTACATTTGTTTAATTCAATAACTCTTTTTTTAAGCATCTTAAAAGCCTTAAGCTTCCTATTGCTATCCGAAATAAAATCCGAAACCGGAATCGAATACAGAATTATTTCCGGAAAATCATCAGCATCCTTGGCTCCAAACTCCTTTATCGACAAGTCTATAAGAATATTTAACAAGCACGCCGAAGCCTGCGGACCCATACCGCCTAAAATTCCAATCGATTTTTTTATAATTTGTTTTTTCATAATTTTTCCCACATCCTCCTGGTCTTTCCGTTCTTCTTTTCAGTATTATTCATACACGGCTCACGGAGCGACCTTCGGAGGATTATGGACTATTTATAAATTTTAATATTGTCCACAAAAAAACCCGCCGATTGGCGAGTTTTACACAGCAAAATCACCAACCGAAGTTAGGTATTTATGCTGAACCAATAATTCAAAATTGAATTATTCATGTAAAGGTATTATACAAGGAAACCAACCAAAAAGCAAAAAGCTTTAAAAAAGCTGAATTTAAGGATCTAATTGCAGACATAGATGTATTTTATAATTTTAATACACTCTTATTACAAATATATTGACTTTATGTGAGATAATTAATAACCTAAAAGGAGAGAATTAAATGGATTTTACAAAAATATATAAAAAATATAGTGGTATGTGGATTGTACTGGATGAGGGACTTAAGAAAGTTATTTCATTTAGTACTAGTGCTAAAAAGGCTTACGATGAAGCTATTAAAAAAGGCTACAAAAAACCAACGTTATTCAAAGTCCCCAAAAAAAATCTTCCATATATAGGAACCTCTATTTAATCAGATGAAGTTTGATTACATTAAAACTGGATTATGGCACAGACCAATTGTTCCGGTGACATTAGAATTCCAAGGAAGAGAAATTAGATACCTTGCTTTAATTGATTCAGGAGCAGATTTTAATATATTTCATAAAGATATTGCAGATATTTTGAAAATAGACTTATCAAAAGGCAGAAAAGTACCTTTTCAGGGAATTAGCGGCACAGAGTCTAACGGGGTGTTTGCAGAAATTAATCTTGATTTGAAAGGAATAATGATTCCGAAGACTTTGGTACTTTTTTCAGATTCAATCTCTCAAGATGGATACGGAATTTTAGGACAGCAAGGATTTTTTAGTAATTTTAAAGTAACATTCGATTATATTTCAAAGCAAATAGAGGTTAAAGAAAACAAGAAAAATAAAAATTGATTAATTTAACCATTCCCTCTTCATCTCATCAAAGCTATCATTTAAGATTGAGTCGCGGATTTTATCAACCAACTTAACAACAAAATGTAAATTGTGATAGCTTGCTAGCCTGTAAGCTAGCAACTCATGGGAACGGAAAAGATGATGAATATATGCGCGAGTGAAGTCTTTGCAGACGAAACAGGAACAGTCCTTGGATATTGGTCCCTTGTCTTTGGCATATCTTGATCTTGAAATATCTATCCTAAAATGGTTTTTTTCCTCCTGCTCCTCGGGTCCAACAAACAAAACTCCGTACCTTCCAAACCTTGTTGGAATAACACAATCAAAAGTATCCATTCCACGCTCTATCCCATCAAAAATATCATCTATTTCTCCTATTCCGAGCAAATGCCTTGTCTTATTATCCGGAAGATAAGGATAAACCCAATCCAAAACATCCCTCATTTCCTTTTTGCTTTCTCCGACTGATACTCCTCCAACAGCAATCGCATCAAGCCCTAAAGAACTTATATATTCTGCAGATTCCTTCCTAAGATTCTTATAAACCCCTCCCTGAATTATTCCATAAAGTCCCTGAGGCCAGCCGTGGTATGATTCTGGAGTCACTTCACTCCCCAGAATGACATCCTTTCCTGTCATTCTGGCCAGCCCTGAGCTTGCCGAATGGGCTTGTCCAGAATTTGTTTTTGATTTTTGAACTTTGATCTTTGATCTTTGATCTTGATGTTGCTTTAAGCAACGAAAGACCCATCTATGGGTTCTTTCCATTGCCTCTTTCGTATATTGCTCGGTTGAGGGATGAGGCGCACACTCATCAAAACACAAAATAAAATCTGCTCCTAATTTTTGCTGAATTTCAATAGAAACCTCCGGCGTAAATTCATGAAGCGAACCGTCTATATGAGAACGAAATTTAACCCCATCCTCGGTAATCCTCACCAGATCCGCTGAGTCAAGCGCTGAACTAAGCTGAACTTCGCGCTGAACTAAGCTGAAATCTTCTTCTGGTTGGTTCTGCGATTTAGGAAATAGACCATGTAAATCATGTTCAAAAAGAACTTTAGAGGAACTTGCTTTAGCTTTACTTTTATTCTGAGTTGTTCTGCGTGCCAAGGAAAACACCTGGAAACCACCGCTGTCTGTCATAGTTGGCCCGCCCGCCACGCAAGCCAAGCTTTGCGAGGCGTTGCGGGCAGGTCCGTTCCAATTCATAAACTTTGAAACTCCTCCGAATTCAGAAACCAAATCTTCTCCCGGTCTTAAATGAAGATGATAAGTATTTGCAAAAAGAATCTGCACGCCAATCTCAGACAAATCTTGCGGGGTTAGTCCTTTTACGGTTGCTTTTGTTCCAACAGGCACAAAACAAGGAGTTTTTATTTTCCCATGAGGCGTCTCATATTCCCCTGCCCTTGCCTTGCTCTTTTTGCTTTTTGATTGAACTCTAAACTCAAACACTAAAGAATTATAGCAAAAGGAGGAAATATTTTTTGAAATTAATTATAATTAGCAAAATGGAGGGAGATAGAAACACTTCGAAAATTACGTTTATTAACCTCGGAAGAGAAAAAAGAAGACCTGAGGAATCCTCAACCCAACCATCTTTTGGAGTAATGAAATTTATTGGCCATATTCCGATCTCAATTCTTGACCGTTTAGAAGGTTCTGAATATGCCAAAAAACGCCATAAACAGCTTAAAGAAATTAGAACTATTTTTGAAGGAAAAGAAGATGAGAAGCCGGGACCAAATGTAATATTTTTATATACTCCTCCGGAAGATCCCACTTAAAAACTCGCTCCGTTTAAATTGCTTGCATTGAGCAAACGAAATTTTAAACGTTCAAATTAAGAATTCTTATTTTCTTTTGCCTACTCCATCCTTTGATCTGACTTTCTCTTTTTAAAGCTTGTGATTTAGATACTAATTTTTCAATGTAGAGTAACTTAAGAGGTTTATACGATCTTGTATATCTTCCTCCTTTTCCATTTTTATGATCTGAAAACCGAAGTTCCGGATTATTTGATGAACCTGTATACAAGCTACCGTCGGAACAGAGAAGTATATAAACGTAGTACATTCGAAGTGCTTGCACTGAACGAAGCGAAGCGGAAAAAAATGCCTTGTCCTTCGACGCGCCTTTTTTTCTTAAAAAGGCTTGCTCAGGACACTTCATCTTCGCTTCGCGTAGCTGAAGTGTTGCGGGGTCGGGAGTTGCGCCCGACCTGTGAGATTATGAGCCTCACGTGCACTGTACACTACCCCGCGCGTATTTGTATTATAACAGTTGGATAAATCAAGGTCAATTTGATATACTTTGAATGCGCCAGGGTAGCTCAGTTGGTTAGAGCACAAGATTCATATCCTTGAGGTCGTGGGTTCGATCCCCACCCCTGGTACCAAAGATTGCAAACTCAAAAGCTATCCACTATAATCCCCTTCTATGAGGATAGAGCCGGAACACCAGAGCCAAGAAGTTATTTCTGATAGCATCTCAAGACGGGATTTTTTTAGAAAAGGAAAAGATATACTGAAAAAAAACGCAGAAATTGCTTTGCCTATAGGAGTAGCCGGCATGATTGGAGCACTAGCGTCTAAAGTGGTGACTCGTCCTGGAGGAGAGAAACATGAAGAGGAAAAAGTAGTGATACCTGCTATGATTTTTTCCGGAGGATTGACTGGAGCAGCCGGTGCTGCACTTATGGCTATTAGAGCTTCTGAAAAGCCTCAGGAAAAACAAGAGAAGGAAGTTCTAGAGCAGGAAGCACAACCTAAAATTTCAAGACGAAGAGCAATAAAGATGGGCTTAGGAGGCTTAGGTCTTTTAGTTTCCGGAGCAGCCTTAGCGGACAGTGTCCGCCTTTATGCTCAGATAGGAGATGTGAACCCTGAATTAGCAGAAAAAGGGTTTACCCCTCAGAAACTTCAAGACGCAAGAGATACAGTCGTGTTCAACAGAATTAACCAAGAACCTGAAAAAATAGAAAAAAGAGAGCGGGCAAAAGAATTTCTGGATCAAGCAAGTTCGGCAAGAAACCAAATCTACGAAGAAAGAGGGCTTACCGATCAAAGAACATTTTTAGAACTTATGGAAATTTTTGGAGGGATAGGACTTGGACTTTTAAGTAGATTAGGAAAAGAATAAGTTTAAAAAAACAAATTCCACCACTTTTTCCAATTGGGGTCTCCTTTTGCTTCTGTTTTTTTTGAACCTCCACCTAGATTTGAAAGCTCTTTCGGAAGAAATACCCTATTCTCCCCCGGTTTTACCATAAAAAGCTTATTTCTTGCCTCTTCTTCCACAAACTCGGAAGACTCTGCAATCTTCAATTCTTGTTTGATTTGTTTATTTTCCTCTTCTTTTTCTTTTAATTCTTTTTCCGCTTTGACTATGAAGTCCTGCTTTTGCCAAAGACTAAATACAGAACGCGCAAGGCTGTTTATAATAAGAAGACAAACAATTATAAAACCGATAAAAAAAATCTTCTTCATGTTTTTTATCCTTGACGAATCTGCTTTTTACTGATATTATAGGCTATCATAAATTTAGAAAGATGATCCTTCGGCTTTGCTCAGGATTCATAAGGATCATATCGAGTTTACCGAATATATGAAAACAATCGGAATAAGAGACGCGCACGAACAATTTAAGAATTTTCTTAAAGAAAAAAAACGCTCAACATCTACAATTGTAGCATACGGAAAAGACATAGATCAGCTTATAGCCTTTTTAGAGGAGCTAAAGAAGAACAATGTCCATGAGATATCAAAAGAAGACATAGAGGCATTTCTTGGAAAACTCAGCAAAAACGGCTACACACCAAAATCAATTTCCAGAAAAATTAACTCCACTAGAACCTTTTATAGGTTTTTAAAAGTTAACGAGTATATAACAGATGATCCTTCCCTTCTTGTTTCCCATCCTAAGTACGAACTTGCTCCGCCAAGAATTCTGACTCCAACAGAATACAGAGCCTTAAGAGATGCAGCAAGAAATGACCCAAGGATTTTTGCGGTTATAGAACTTTTGCTCCAAACCGGTATAAGAATAGGAGAATTGGCAGCTCTTAGAATGGAAGATGTGACACAGGAAGGATTAAAGATAATACCATATGAAAAGCACGAACAAAGACTTGTGCCTCTTAATAAATCTGCAAAAGAAGCTTTAAACAGATACTTGTCTGTAAGGCCAAAGGTTAAAGAAGAAAGAATTTTTATCACAAAATCAGGAAAACCTTTTCTTATCCGCAACATAAGAACAGCGGTTGAAAGATACTTTAGATTGGCTGAAATAAAAGGAGCAAAAGTAAATGATTTAAGGCATACATTTGTTGCCCATCATTTAAAGCACGGTGTCTCTTTGGTTCTTTTGTCTAAAATCTTAGGACACAAAAGAATTTCTACAACCGAAAGATATCTTCAGTATGTTCCTGAAAGAGGCAAAGAAACCTCCAGCCTTATTGAATTATAAATATAATGAATGAACAAGATCAAGGGAATAAACTTCTCCAACATTTAAAAGATACATATCGCTCCTTATGGCCACAACTTAAAGAAGTAGGAGACCAAATGAGGCTTGATACTCTAAAAAGAACTCTAGTTGGCAGAATTAATCCACTCTTACCAGATGCTCCAGATGAACCTCGTTTAAAAGGAAGAAAATATTTTCAACTACCATCGGGTGGAATATTTTTTGCCACAAAACAATCTTATTTAGATTTTTTTAAGAAAAATTTTCAAGCTGAAGAAATTATAGAATTACCGCCTCCAAAACCCTTCCAAATCTCACCGTTAAAGACTTCCTGAATTAAAACATTGATTAACTCCATTGACTTTTGTGCAGAGATTGTAATCGTCCCCTATTTTTGCATACTCCCATCCATAACCCAAAGGATCTTCTGGAATTTTTTTAAAATATTCAGGAACAAGAACTTCAAGAGAGGAAGGGTAAGAAACATGATTAACATAGTAAGAAGCCAACCCCATTCTTATGGATGAAATAATAGCCTTTCTTTGCTGTTCAACAGCCTGTTGAGGAATCACTAGGTTTTGCCTGATTGGAAAATTATTGGCTGTTTTTGATATAAACAAACCGGAAAGGACAGAAGAGATTGTATTGGAAAAAAGAATAAGAAAAACAGCAATCACAATAAGGATTATTTTCTTTTCTTTATTTTTCCAGGAGATGCTAAAGCTTGGATACTTATCGGAAAGACCCGATGTGTAAGCAGAAGATGCTAAGGATAACCGTGTGTAATCGCGTGCAAACTCAAAAATAGTTTCCGGGTACTTTCCCGCAAACAAAACGTAAAAAGAAGCAACAAGAAATACCCCAAGTGAAACTGCCTGGTTTATGATATGGCTAAAAATGCTAAAAGGTATGAGTAAAATTCCTCTTATAAGTATTCCGATAACAGGTATTGCATAAAGTTTACTTGGATTTTGAGGATAAGGAATGTCAACAGAAAAATTATCCTTTATATCCAAAGAAAAACCCGGGTATTTGTTTGTAAGCCCAAACATAAAAAAATTAAGTTTGGCTGTAAGCCTCATGGAGGCCAAATTATACTTATACGCCTTCTCCCAGTATTTGCCTTCAAAAAGGACAGAAAATGAATTAATGATTGAAAAGACACCGGCAATAATTGCTACAGCCAAAAATACAAAGAAAAATGGAATAAGCATTATTATTTTTGCTAATAGCCCAATAAGAGGCACGGCATAAAATCTGCTTGGGTTTTGAATAAGACCAATTGAAATAATGGGATATATGTTGTTGTTTGTACTCGAATTGGGAGCAGTAGGAGGACTTGGAGGGGAATTTTGCTGAGAAGGCTGAGGCGAGTTCAGGTTTTGAAAAGCCTCGTTTACATCTTCTACTTTCCATCCTGTTTTCACAAGGTTTTCTTTTATAGCCTCTTCATTAGTCCCCTTCTGAAGCTCTCCCTTAATATAATCAATAAGTTCTTGAGTTGTCACTATATAAAGAGTAGAGGAAGTTTAAGGAGAATGTCAAGGGTGTGGGCATGCTTGGATTCGGACCAAGGACATCTACTTTATAAGAGTAGCGCTCTACCACTGAGCTACATGCCCCCTTTCTCGCTGATAATAGCCGATCTAAACGCTGAACTATGCTGGTTTTCTCGCTTTATCGTAAACAACTCGTTTTATTTGTAAACGTTCATCTCCAAAATTAACCAAAAACCCTAATTTATACTTAGATCCTCTAAGATAATTCCAAAAATTTTTAATATCCTGCTTAGTTAAATAAGACTTACGCTTTAATTCCAGTATAATCTTATCTTCTATTACTTTATCGGGAATATAGGTACCGACCTTGTCGCCGTTGTATATTATATCAATTCTAACTTGATCTTCAACCTTAAGTCCTCTTCTTCTGATTTCTTTTGTCAAGGCTTTATCAATAGCAGATTCTTTAAAAGCGGATCCTAACGTATTCCATGCGGTAAAACAAGCTCCTCTAATCTCGTAAGATTCTTTTTCATATAGGAAGTCACTCACTTTTCTCACGGCGTTTATCGGCGTTTTGATCAGCATTAATCAGCGCTATAATCTTGCTCTCTGCGAAATCTCCGCCTCTACCACACTCATATCCCTACCATACTTAAGTCTTGAAAGTTCTCTTACAAGTTCTGCAATTCTTGGGTTTTCAAGCTTTTTCTCCTCTGTTAGATTTCTTGTCAGATCTATGGAAAAAGGACTGACAGGTTCACCGCTTACTACTGTTTTAATGTATGCATTGTACTTATCTATATTTATAAGGTCTGCTTCCGTAAAGGTGGGCTGATACTCATGCTGGAGATAATTTGCATCAGTTACTCCAACCCTAAAGGCCATAAGAGACCCAACATTTCCAAAAACAGCATTTTTAACTTCCTCCTCCATCTGTCCTATAAACTGATTTGCGACAATAAGATTAAGCTTGTATTTTCTTGCCTCAGATAATATTTGTGCAAAATCAGGAGTTGCAAAATTCTGAAACTCATCAACATATAAGAAGAAGTCGCGTCTTTGGTCTTTTGGCATGTCCTGGCGCGACATAGCAGAAACCAAAATTTTTGGAACTAAGATTAGACCCAAAAAGCTGGAATTCTCCTCCCCTATTTTTCCTTTGGCAAGGTTTACAAGAAGAATTTTTCCTTCATCCATGACGCGTCTAAAATTAAATGCGCTCTCAGACTGACCTATTATATTTCTTATCATTTTGTTTGTGACAAAGCGTCCGAATTTGGAAACTATATAATCCAAAACTTCGGATTTATGGAAGTCTGACGTTTGCGCAATCTGGTCTGTCCAGTAACGCCTGACAATCGGGTCAGTAACTTTTGGTAAAAGTTCCTGGACAAAAGCAGCATCTGTTAAGGCTCGGACAACTTCGACAAAAGTGTTCCCCGGCTCTGCCATAACCGTTAACATTGCATTTCTTATTGCGTGCTCAAACCTCGGACCTATTATTCCCGTCTGATGCGGATC
>Ga0210057_1008652_pt1 | contig 11990 bp, 11 predicted proteins | sample CryGeyCG2114_010_2_FD_183968 | JGI IMG/M metagenome (GOLD analysis project Ga0210057, IMG submission 183968) | Groundwater microbial communities from aquifer - Crystal Geyser CG10_big_fil_rev_8/21/14_0.10 (SPAdes) (version 2) | ecosystem: Environmental > Aquatic > Deep subsurface > Groundwater ...
GCCACAACGCTTTTATTTTAAAGAGGTTGAATGCCCCGATGCTTAATCATTAGCCCTCTATTTCAATGTGAGAACCGTTTTGGTCTTTAGTCACCTCAATTTTAGTCGGGAACAGGTCTTTGAGTTCTTGCAAGTGAGTAATGACTAATATTTTTTCAAAATCAGGGGCAATTGAATTAATTGCCGCCACCAAATCATCGCGACCGGCCGCATCAAGCATCCCAAAACCTTCATCAATCGCCAGAAATTTCAAATGGGTACCAGCGCGCGATGCTAGAAGTTTCGATAAGGCAATTCTAATGGCAAAATTAATCCTAAAGGCCTCACCGTCAGAATACATTTCGTAATCGCGCGCGCCGAATTCATCGCGAATTTGAATCTCTAGAGTTTCAATCAGCTCTTCTGAATTTGCCTTTTTCTCTTTTTGGGTAATAAATCTTAGCGACATCCGATCGTCAGTAATTTTCGAAAGTAAGGCATTCGCTTCTTCTTCAATTGCGGCCAAAGAGGTTTCAATAATCATTGCCTGAATCCCCTTTTTCCCAAACGCCAAAGCGAGTTCCTCGAAGCTTTGCTCTTCCTCGGCTAAATCTTTTTGTTCTCTTTCTTTTGTTTTTAAATCGCTTGCATATTTTTCAATTTGTTTTAGCTCTTGTTTTAATTGGCCAAAAATAGTCTGAAGATCGAGAATTTGCAAGTCGAGCGCCTCAAGCTCGTTGTTCTTGGCCTGCCAAGCTAGGTTTACCTTCTCCAGCTCTGGCTGTTTAGCGCTTAAAGCTTTACCGTCTTTTAAAATCACCTGCTCTTCTTTTTTTAATTTTTCGAGAATGTAAGAAAGTTTCGCTAAATTTCCCCTCGCATTTTTCAGATCGTTTTCCGCCAAATCGACTTTTTGTTTTGCTTCATAAATAATTTCTCTATCGCGCAATTTTAATTTTACCTTTTGATGCTCTAGGCTGCTATACCCTAGCAATTTTATTTCGCCAAGCAATTTCTTTAATTCTGGCTCCTGCGTTTGTTGAAAGTCTCTCTTAAGACGTGCAATAATTTCTTTTTGCTCTTTTGGATTCATTGGCCGTAAGCATGTTGGGCAATTAGAAATCTTATGAATGCGAGCAATGTTATTATTTAAAGTACTTTTAATATGGTCAAAAATTCGTAACTCTTCGGTTAGTTTTTGATACTGTTCTGCCTTTTCATTCAGTCTTTCATTTTGGGCTTCAATCTTTTTCAAGTTTTCAAAATTATCTAAAATAATTTTTTTATTTTTGAGCATTGTTTCGATCTTTTCGATTTCAAGCTCTAGATTTTCTCTATCAGCCATTGTTTGCGCTTTTTCTTTCTCGAGCTCCTGCCATTTTTCTCGTAGATTATCAAGTTTTTCGTTTGTTAAATCAAAAAGCTTTCGTTTTTCATCGAGCCCCATGAGCCCATGTTTAAGAGCATTTTTCTTTTTGGTTAAATTATTTAGAATTGTAATTTTTTCTTTGAGTGATTTTTCAACCCCGCTCTTTGCCGCAATTTGGTTTTGCAAATCTTCCAGATTAAAAGCGATCAATTTTATTTTATCCTCGCTAATCCTGGCTTTTTCGCGCGCTTTGGCCGATAGCTCTTCGTAGTAGCCTAAATCCAGAACCTCGGACAAAATATCTTTTCTCTCCGAGGCAGTTTTCGAGGTAAATTCATCAGCGTGGCCTTGGCGTAGATAAGAGGAATTGACAAATATTTCGTAGGGGATTTTTAAAATCTTAATGATTTTTTCATTCGTTGTTTTAATCGTTGCCTCCGCAATCGATTCCCAATTCGCCCCCTCAAGCAGGTTTGCTTTTTTTGACGATCGTGTTTGGAATTCTAAAAAAGATTGACCGGTACGCTTTTTTATCTCTCTTTTCCTAAATATTCGATAAAGGTTTTTTTCGTGCTCAAAAATTAATTCGACCCAGCAAACTTTCTCACCTTGGAAAATAAGACTGTCATCAGAGTTAGCTCGTGTTTTTCCCCAAATTGCCCAAGTGATCGCTTCTAAAATTGAGGACTTCCCTACTCCATTATCGCCAGAAAGCACCGCCAAATTGAAACTCGTGAAGTCGAGAGCTTTTGGCTCACGGTAGGATAAAAAGTTGTGCATTTGTAATTTTACTGGCGTCATAGCGTTTCTTCGATCAATTTTTGTGCGGTTTTAATTAAATCCTGTTTGTGAGTTTTGCTCACTTTTTTCGAATCTAAATATTTTTCTAAAATCCCAATTGTATCCAAGCTCGAAAGCTCGTCAGAAAAGCCATTTTTAATTTGCGTCCGTTCTTTAGATTTTATTTCTTTAATAATGCCAGCAATAAAATTAGCCCGAGAAAGTTTTTCGCGGATTTTTGATTCGGAAATTTCTATTTGTTTCTCTTCAGAGATCTCGATAATTATTTTTACCACCGCCTCATCGATGTTGTGCTTTTCGATTTGCTTAAGGATCGTTTCGGTGGGATTAGGATCAGTTTCGCCAACCTTGATTTTGATGGTTAAGAATTTCCTCGCTGGTGTTTTGATAAATTGCCAAGCAGTTTTAATTTTATTATTAGCTTGATTAAAATCAATTAAGACGAATCCCTTGTCTTCTTTTTCCTCGCCAAAATCGACTCTTTCAATCGAACCCGAATAAATTATTGGCGGCCGTTCTGATAAAACTTGAAACTTATGCAAATGACCAAGGGCCACATAGTTAAAACAACCGTGTTTTAAAGTCTCAATCGGCAGTAAAATATCTGAACCAATCATCACGGATCGCTCCGAGCCATAGGTAGCGCCTTCGATGGTCGCATGGGCCAAGAGAATCGAAGGGATGGCTGGATCGATTTTAGCTGATAAAGTCTCGACTTTCTTTGCCAAAAACCGGGAGAGCTTCATCATGACTTTTTCTAACGGTAATCGCTGGTCTTCTTTTGATATTAACTGACTTTTCGTGTACCAGGGCAGTCCCGCAATTTGGATCGGACCTTTATTTGTTTCAACCAATATAATTTCGTCAGAAGATAGCGTGTAGACATGGGGCACATTTAAAGTCTTATAAATCTCAAGTGTGTGGGCCTTACCGAGGGCGCCAGGAAAGTCGTGATTGCCGACCAACATGACAACTGGAATATCAGATGAAGCAATCTCGTAGATTTTGGAGGCAAAGGCTCTTTGGTAGGTTGGCGACGGATCGCGGGTTTTAAAAGCATCGCCGGCGAAGACGACAAGATCAACCTTCTCTTTCTTGGCGATACCGATTAATGTATCAAAAGAGTTTAGAAAATCTCCCAGCCTCGAATTAAGCCCGGTTTCAGGATCAAATTTACCATAGTTTTCCATTCCCAAATGAACATCAGCAAAATGGATAACCTTCATTGTAGAGTTATTATATCACACCGAATTTCAACAAAAGTGGTTGACAAAAGATCAAATATCTGCTATAATACCTTTACCACGATAGATGATGCAATGCGTGCATGCTAGTGCGCCTATCAAAAACAGGGTCCTGCTTGGCGATTTAGGTTTTCCCCTCCTTGCCTACTTCGCCAGCAGGACCCTGTTTTTTTATCTAGATTCGCTCCTTATTTAATGACTTTTTTGATTTGTTCCTCAATCGTCTTTTTAGTGCTGACCCCAATGATTTGCTCCGCCACTTTACCCTTTTTAAATATCAAAATGTTCGGCAGACTCATCACCCCGTAGCGAGAAGAAACTCCGGGATTTTCGACTACGTCCATTTTGGCAAAACTGACCTTTCCTTTAAAATGGTTCATCAGCTCTTCCAAAATCGGCGTCACCTGGTGGCAGGCGTGGCACCACGGCGCCCCGAAACTGACTAAGGCGATTTCCTGATTGATGAATTCTTTGAAATTTTTCTCGTCTAATCCCTTGAGTTTGGAAGCCAAATCCTTCTCCCTACGCCCGTATTAACGGGCCGGGCGGCCCTGACCTTGAAGGCCTAGGGGCTTAGCCCTTTTAATGGTGACAAGTAATACAATCTCATACAAACCGAATAAAGCGCCGACATAGAAAAGATCACCCAAAAGCGTATTTTTCAAAAACGGCAATCCCATTATATACGACTGCAATAGCCCTTGCAAATTATGGGGATACATCGAGTGCGGCACTGCCCAGACGGCAAAATTAGTAATCAAGAAGAAGATTATTGAACCGAAAATGCTTGCGCCTAAAACATTAGGTACGGTTTTGTGATTTTTGAGCCACAGCCCGATTAAACCAATTATTATAAACGAACCGTAAACCGATGCCATAATCCAAGGATTGTAAAAACCGATGAACCAATCGGAGATCAGCATCGCTGCTATCGGCACCAACAGGGCATACTTTTTATTTAAGTATGTACCTCCAAACAAAGCCATGGCCGCAATTGGCGCAAAATTAGGCAGGTGTGGAAGGAGTCTTAAAATTATCGCTGAAGCAATAAAAAATATTGCCATATTTTCTCCTTTTTCATTTTAGCTATTTTTTAGAAACTTTCAAATTTCCAAGCGGTTTCGTCACCATCTTTTACTGACTGCGAGGATGCTCCAACCATCGAATAACCGCCGTTGTAATAAAAAGCCCAATAATAATTATCGTGACCACAAATCCCGCTAATGCAAGTAACAAAGGCTCCCATTCCTTCGTAGGTCTGATAGTCAACACTAAAACCATTTTCTTGACCTGCCTTTAGAAGTATTGAGAAGGCGGTATCATCAGTTTCGAGATCGACAACGGTATAAACGCCAACATTTTCAATTGCCACGGTTGCCTGCTCGACTGGGCTGGGGGTTGGTGTTGGTGTCGGTGTCGGTGTAGGAGTAGGGGTGGGGGTGGATGTTATCGTAGGCGTGGGAGTGGGCGTCGACGTTAGTGTTGGCGTAGGCGTCGGGGTTGATGTGGGAATTGAGGTGGGTGTTGCTTTTGTCGAAACGCCAGCAATTTTCCTGGGTGCTGTGGGCTGTTGATTTTCTTGTTTTGTTGATGCCGCTAACTTTTCGAATTTATTTTCTAGTAAGCCGATTTGTTTTTCTAATTGTTTTTGTTTTTGTTCTGATTTTTGATTTTTAATTTGTAAATCAGTAATTGTCAGCGTGCCGTAGATTATAAGCAAAACAGCGCCGGCGAAAATTGGTAGCCAAAGGTAACTTAAAAGTTTCCGCATGCGAAACATTTTTATCTCCTTTTTTGATTTTAAAAATCCTTAGGTTCGGTCAATTTTAGCTAAGGATCAATTGCCTTTCGACCGAAGGACTTATTACAAAAATTTAAAGTTTTCTGGCTATACAGTAGCGTGACTGCCCCGGGATTGCGCCGGGATTTCCCTTAAATTTAGGTTTACCCCCGCACCTAAACCAAATGGTGTTTAGATATTCAATCGTTTTTCTATCTAATTTAGGTGTGGGGGTGAATTGTTAAAGCAAATTACTCGAATTTTTCAAAGCGCCACTCGATTTTTTCTCCATCCTTGGTTTTGTATTGGTCTGCTCCGACTGACGCGAGCTTGCCGTCAACGTAGAACATCCAGAAAGTATCGACTTGGTTTTCAGTCCCGTCGATGGAGGCAACAAAAGAGCCCATTGATGATTCTTGAACCTCAACCTTATGTGTTTCTTGTAAGATCGCTAAGGCAGTTTTACCTTCCTGGCCATTATATGAAATACTCTTGAGTGTTACGGGCATAGCCTGGGACTCAAGACCAGCAACTTCCTTGTTGGTTTTATTATTTTCCGCTATTGGACCAACGAAAATTCCAACCAATCCCAAGATCACTAATAAAATAACGACCGAAATAATACTTGCCAGATTCCAAGACGTTTTATTGTTTCCCATTTATCTCCTTTATCCTGAAGTTAAGTCTCAACTTATACTTTAGGGTTTTTAACTTTGTTTATAACAATCTAACTTTAAATTGAATGCCATCTCACTGTCAACTTGTGGATAACATTAATATTCAATACCTTTTCGGGCGATAATTCCTTTGTCAAAGGGATGCTTGACATTTTTCATTTCGGTTACAAGGTCGGCGAGCTTTTTGAGCCTCGGGTGAGCGCGGCGGCCGGTTAAGATGATTTCCGACTTCCGGCCAGCCCCATTCGCCGTTAAGATCGATATTAACTCATTGACGTCGACTAATCCGAAACCGACGGCAACATTAATTTCGTCTAAAATTATAATATCGTATTTGCCTTTTTTGATAAGCTCTTTAGCCCGATTTAAAGCTTTTTGAGCGGCCCTTTGATGTTCGGCTTTCGTATGCTTATCGTTCATAATTTTATAGTAACCAATACCAAAAGATTCAATTAATATGGGTAGGCGATATTTTTCAATTGCCCGATGTTCACTATAAATTCCCTTTTTCATAAACTGCACCATCGCTACCTTTTTCCCAGCGCCAATCGCCCGTAAAGCCAATCCCAAAGCCGCCGTGGTTTTTCCCCTCCCATCGCCAGTATAAATTTGGATGAGATTTTTTACCCTCATTTTATGAGCACTTACTATAGCCACACAGATTACATTTGAGACACCCTTCACTTAATTCAAGCATTCCCCCGCATTCAGGACAAGCTGGCGCCTCACCGAGGTCAGCCATCGAGGCTTTATTTTGCGGCTGAAATAATCCATTGGCAATATCGGTGGTGATATTTAGATCAACTTTTGTCAATTTTGGCTGGGAGGCGGTTTCGAATTCCAAATCCAATTTTGCCTGATCTTTTGCCAGATGTTTTTCTAAAATTTGAGCAATGGCATCGGGTAACGATAAAATCATTTTGCCTTCTTCAGACCAAGTCGACGTGGGGCCGCGAATACCTTTTAGTTGATCAATAATTTCTTGAGGATCAATACCCGAGCGAAGGGAGAGACTGATAAGTCGACAAATCGCTTCGGCTTTAGCCGCGAAAAACCCGCCAGCTTTCCCTAAGTGAGAAAAGATCTCAAACGGCTGGCCTTTTTCATCATCGTTGATGGTCACAAAAAGCTTTCCGTAGGCAGTTTTAATCCTATAAGTTGAGCCATGAATGACGTCTGGCCTTTCCCGTGGAGAGATTTTAATTCCCGAGGCGACAATCGTCTGCGTTGTGGTTGATGGCTCCTCTTTTACTTTTTCGCCAGTGGTTAAAACCTGATACGCGCGCGAACCATCCCGATAAACGGTGATACCTTTACAATTTAATCTATAGGCCAATAAATAAGCCTTTCGGACATCATCCTCGGTCGCCGAATTCGGAAAGTTGATTGTTTTGGAAATAGCGCCGTCAGTGTGTTTTTGAAAAGCCGCCTGCATTCTCACATGCCAGGCTGGGTCAATATCACCCGCTACCTTGAATACCTTTTTGATATCTTCGGGGATATTATCAATTTCCTGGATACTACCTTTTTGGGAGATTTCTCGCATCAAACCATCGCTATAAAACGCCCGTTCTTTTGCCGCCCGGACAAAGTGGTCATTGACTTCGGGCAAGGCATCGTTATCCATCACGGTTTTGGTGTAGGAAAGGGCAAAGAACGGCTCAATGCCCGAAGAACAGGAGCCGAGAATGCTTAAGGTGCCGGTTGGATTGCACGAAGTCGTGGCCGCATTACGCATCCTCTGGCCGCTCTTTTTATCCCAAACGCTTCCCTTGAAATTAAGAAATTCCCCTCGGTTTTTAGCCAGTTTTTCTGATTCTTCGTGCGACCTTTTTTCAATAAAACCCATAACTTTTTCGGCCATGGTAATCCCCTCTTCGGAATCGTAGGCAATGCCGAGATCATAAAGCATATCGGCAAAACCCATCACCGTGATCCCGATTTTGCGATTTTTGAGAGTCATTTCTTTTATTTCAGGGATAGGATATTTATTGACATCAATGACATTATCCATAAAATGAACGACCACCGGCATAATTTTTTCGAGTTTTTCCCAATCAACATCGTATTTATCGGCTAACTTCTTCGTGAATTTTTTAAGATTGATCGCGCCTAAATTACACGATTCGTATGGCAAGAGCGGTTGTTCACCACAGGGATTTGTTGCTTCAATCTCGCCGGCTTGCGGTGTGGGATTTTTTTCGTTGATTTTGTCTAAGAAAATCACGCCCGGCTCGCCGTTGCGCCAAGCGCCAGCAACGATTTTGTCAAAGACATCCTTGGCCTTAAGTTTGCCGGTAACCGTCTTATCGCGGGGGTTAATCAACTCGTATTCTTGATCTTTTTCGAGCGCCTGCATGAACTCTTTTGTCAAGGCAACGGAAATATTGAAATTGCTCAAAGTACCATCTTTTTCTTTATAGTTAATAAATTCTAAAATATCGGGATGATCAACTCTTAAAATTCCCATATTGGCGCCCCGTCTTGTCCCGCCTTGCTTAATACACTCGGTCGTATCGTTATACATCTGTAAAAAACCAGTCGGTCCCGAAGAAATTCCGCCGGTCGTGCCAACAACGTCATTTTTGGGACGGAGCCTTGAAAAAGAAAAACCGGTCCCGCCGCCAGATTTATGGATTAATCCCATATCCATCTGGGTTTTTAAGATGGAGCGCATGTCATCTTCGATCGGCAAAACAAAGCAGGCCGCCAACTGCCCCAATTTTGTTCCCGCGCCGGTAAAGGTGGGACTATTTGGCAGAAATTCTAACCGCGCCATCATTTCATAGAATTGATTTTCGAGTTCAATAATTTGCTCCCCGGTTTCGCCGTAGAACGCTTCGGCCTGGGCAACATGATGAGCAATCCGTCTTAACATATCTTCCGGCGTCTCGATTGGCTGGCGATGGCGGTCTTTAACTAAATATCTTTTTTCAATTACCTTTAATGCATTCGCTGAAAATTCTAATTTTAAAAGAGGATGTTGAGGACGTTTTTTAGTTATTTCCGAAAAGAGACCAGTCGCATTTTTTTCATCGACAGAAAGTTGAATTTTTTCTAATCTTATAATTTCCGAAGACACTAGACCTCCTTTTAGCTATATCAGCCATAGCGTGCGAAACAAGAATATCACGATATAAGTTAGAGAACAAAAACAAACATCAGAATAGGAAGGGCGAAATGAATCCTAATGTTTGTTATTGTTTTTCATTTTAATTTACGACGGATGAACGCCGGTACTTCTAATTCATCTTCTAAATTTTCCTGAGTCTCGGTCGACATAGACTCTGGCTCGACGACCGGTTCGGCTGGTTTGGCAATACTCATTTTTTCCAAGCCCGACCGGGGACGCTTATCAGTATCGAAACCACTCGCAATAACTGTAATTTTTATTTCGCCAGACATTGCCTCATTAATAATTGCGCCGAAGATAATATTCGCGTCAGGGTCAGCGGCTTCGGTGATGGCTTTTGCCGCCTCATCAATTTCATACATACCCATATCCGTACCACCAGTGATATTAAATAAAATCCCTTTGGCACCATCAATTGATAACTCCAGCAAGGGTGAGTCAATCGCTGCCCGAGCGGCCTCAATGGCGCGATTGTCGCCGGAAGCGCGACCAATTCCCATTAACGCCGAACCAGCATCAGCCATAATCGTGCGAACATCCGCAAAGTCAACATTAATAATACCGTGTAAAGTGATCAGATCAGAAATGCCCTGAACGCCTTGTCGAAGTACATCATCAACGATTCCGAACGCGTCAAATAAAGACGTTTTTTTATCGATAATTTGCAGTAATCGATCATTAGGAATAGTAATCAGCGTATCAACCTTATCGCGCAACTCTTCGATGCCCAGCTCTGCCACCTTCATTCTTCGTTGACCCTCAAAGGTAAATGGTTTTGTCACCACGCCAACTGTCAACGCGCCGAGCTCTTTAGCGATTGAAGCCACCATCGGTCCGGCGCCAGTGCCAGTACCGCCACCCGAGCCATAAGTCACAAAAACCATGTCCGAACCCTTCAGAGCTTCATAGACCTCATCTTTATTTTCCTCAATCGATTTCCGGCCTAATTCAACATCTGAACCAGCGCCTAAGCCTCGAGTTGTTTCTTTGCCAACTTGAATTTTAATTGGCGCTTGATTATGAACGAGGGCTTGGGCATCGGTATTGACCGAAATGAATTCAACACCTTTTAATTTATGAGCAATCATTCGATTAACAGCATTGCCACCTGATCCCCCGACACCGATTACTCTGATTGTGGCGAAAGTTTCTATCTCAGAAGCCTTTTCCATTAAATCTCCTCTGATTGGTTGGGATGAAAATATTAAGAAGAATGTAAATGTAAATAATTTTTAGGGCAAAAACTGTTTGAGAAAGTTTTTCGCTTTTTCCAAGAACGGTCCAGACATTTTAGATACGCCCAAACCACCGTTTTTCACATGCTCAAACGCGTAAAGCATTAAACCGACACTTGTAGCATACACAGGATCGGATAGCTTGTCAACAAACCCCCCCATCTCATAAATCTGCCCTCCGAGCATTGCCGGCAGCCTCAGCTCATCCTTTGTGGCTTCAACTAGATCTTCTAACTTAGAGCCACCGCCTGTCAAGACCACGCCGGCTGGTAACATCCCATCTTTACCAACGGCCTTAAGCTCCTGACGGACTAAGGCGAAGATTTCCCCCAATCTTGCCTGAACAATTTCGGAAACATATTTTCGCTCCACTCGTTGATCAGAACCAGCCTCAAATTGGGAAAGCGAAATAATTTCTGACTCGCGGATTTTATCCGGTATTGCTCCGGCAAATTTGGTTTTTATTTTTTCAGCGGTCTCCACCGAGGTTCTAAGCCCGATAGCTAAATCGTTAGTAATGTGCGACGATCCGATCGGAATGACCGCCGCATGTAAAATATCACCTTCTTCAAAAACAATCAACGAAGTTGTCCCGCCGCCAATGTCAAGTAGCATCACGCCGATTTCTTTTTGTTTTTTCGAGATCATACTAGAAGCCAGCGCCAAAGGTGAAAATACAAGGTCATCAATATTTAAACCAGCCTGATAAACACACTTTGTCAGGTTTTTGATGGCCGCACTCGATGCGCCAATTACCAAGGCCTCGACTTCTAAACGAATTCCCGTCATCCCGACTGGATCATCAATTTTTTCCTGACCATCGACAGTATATGAACGAGGGATAACATGGAGAATTTCCCTATTTGGGGGTAGGGCCACGGTTCTCGCGGCTGTCATCACCCGCTCTACATCAGAAGGCGAGATTTCACCATCAGCCCGGGCAACGGCGACAACGCCCTTGGAGATTGTCGTCGTAATATGGGAGCCAGAAATTCCGACGACCGCTGATTTTATTTGAATGGCGGAAATTCCCTCCAATTTGTCTAAAGCTTCAGAAATTGCGGAAACTGTATCTTCAATATCGGTGACAACTCCCTTACGAACACCATTATTGGGCACTTTAATGAAACCGGTGACATTAATCATTCCCTCATCAATATGACCGCAAGTTGCTGCCACCTTGGTTGAACCGACATCTAAGCCGACATAAAGATTTTCCTTTGGCATAGATTAATCAACCCTCCCTAAACCCCACCGCAGGTGGGGTCGGGCGGTCCGCCAATGGCGGACTTAGCCTTTAGTTACCTAACAGTCTTATCATAACAAAACTAATGATGTTTGCCAACTAAATGGTTTAATGAGTGAGAAATGAGGTTTGCTAATTCTTGATCAATATCGGTCATCTCTGGACAGATAAAAATGTCGCCCAAACCAATACTGCCCTTTCCGGGCATATTTTTTGCATCTTGCCAAATCGGAAAACTTAAAACATCAGTTGGCTTATCAACCTGGCGATATTTTTTATTTAAGCTTTTTATTCTCGAGCTCGAGACAAATTCAATATTAAGAGTACAATTAGGATTGAGTTTGTATACCTTAACGAAATCATTAACAGTCTTTTTGATCAAACTATGATATTTAGGGGGAATATTGATAAAGTTGGTTTGCATCTTTTAAATTATGCGAGCTAATGCTTACTTCGATAGTTCTTCTTTAACGATTTTCGAAACCAAAGCGCCATCGGCTTTTCCCTTAAACTCGTTCATTATTGG
>Ga0210057_1008653_pt1 | contig 11989 bp, 13 predicted proteins | sample CryGeyCG2114_010_2_FD_183968 | JGI IMG/M metagenome (GOLD analysis project Ga0210057, IMG submission 183968) | Groundwater microbial communities from aquifer - Crystal Geyser CG10_big_fil_rev_8/21/14_0.10 (SPAdes) (version 2) | ecosystem: Environmental > Aquatic > Deep subsurface > Groundwater ...
TGTTCAGAATTAGTAGAATTTCTTTTTAAATACTAGCATCATCAGGTCAAAACTCCTTCTGGTTAAAACATCTAGCTCGTCGCGAGGGGTCGCTCCCTTCGGGAACGCAGAGTAATCAATAATAACCTCAAGAGTTTTGAAGATGCTAGTATTTGTATAAGGGAATTCTACAGGGTCTTATGTTCAGAAATGTTTAAATACAACAAAAATTTAGAAAATACAAATTATCATGAAAAATCTACCAAAAGTGTTCTTCCCCACCCTGAAGAATGGGGTATGGAACGAACACTTTCATTTATTGGTAGATTTTTGTGATACCAAAAATTTCGACCTAAAGGTCGGGGTATTGAACTCCTGTCGAAATTTTTAAGTATACTAATTAAAGGTGATAGAATGAAGTTAATATTAAAAAAGAAACCAAAGAATGTAACCATTATTGAAGGATTTCCCGGTTTTGGATTGATTGGCACGATTGCTACTGAATTTCTGATGGAACATCTGGCAACAGAAAAGATAGGTACTGTAGAGATGGATCAAGTACCAGCGATGATTGCTATCCACCAAAATAAAGTTGTTGAACCTGTTTCTATTCATTATAACAAAAAATTCAATCTGGTTTTAGTGCACGCCATTAATGTTGGTAAAGATCAAGGCTGGCAGTTAGCAGACGTTATCATCCAGATGGCTAAAGAATTGCAAGCGGTACAGATTATTTCTTTGGAAGGCGTGGGTTCACCAAATCCTGGACAGAACAGGGTATTTTATTATACAAAAGAAGATGGTGCGACCAAGAAGAAATTAGATAGTTTTGCTAGTCCTTTGCAGGAAGGAATTATTGTCGGGGTTACCGGAGCATTATTAGCGAAAGACGTGAGTACACCGATTTTAGCCCTATTTGCTGAGGCTAAAAGCAATCTACCTGATAGTAAGGCTGCCGCTAACATCATTGAAGCAGTCGATGCTTATACAGGAATAAAAATAGATCCTAAGCCGTTATTGCAACAAGCAGCGATGTTCGAGAAAAAGCTGAAAGGGATCTTGCAAAAATCCAAGCAAGCAGAAGAGATGCATGACGAGAAAAAACTGAGTTATGTGGGTTAATTTTTTTCCACCCTTCATTTTTTAAGTTTTGAGTGTTGATTAAATAATTTAAGTAACCCACCTTTAATCTTTAATCTTATTTTTGGCATCAACAAGTTTCAAAAATAACTTCTTTGCCAAAAGAATTAAAGAATAAAACTTTCAATCAAACACACTAATTTTAAGATTACAAAAATTTAATCAAGATTGCTTATTTTGTAACTTTTCCTGTACTTGATCAAACATGTTTTTGTTAATGATCGCTTCATGAACACCATCATTAATCGCTCCGGCAAATTTAACTTCCCCTAAATAAGTCCGATTAGCCAAAATTTTTTTTACGCCATTGACACTAAAACCATATTTTTTAGCTAATTTATTCAAGCTAAGCGCTTCATGCAAGAAATCATTGAACATCAAAACTACTAAAGGTGCCTTTTCCTTGTCTTTAACTAACACTTTATCAACCATTTTATAGCCAAAAGGCGGCCGATTGACAGCACCACCTTCCTTATTCTTACGTTCCATCCCAAAACTAGTTCTTTCACCAATAATATTACGTTCAAATTCCGCAAAGGCTGAGATAATATGGAACATTAGCTTCCCCGAAGCTGAAGTTGTTTCAATGCGATCTTGCAAGGAAACAAAATCAATATTCCAACTTTTTAGTTTGTCAATAGTTAGGATTAAATCTTTTAAGCTTCGACTAAATCTATCTAACTTGTAAATAAAGATAGCTGAGAAACACTTTTTTTCAGCATCGCTTAAAAGTTCTAGCATGGCCGGGCGCCGGGTAATGTCTTTAGCGCTTTTACCTTCATCGCGATAAACCCTAAACAATTCATAGCCCATCGCCGAAGAATAATTTTTCAAGGTCTCTTCTTGACCTTTCAAAGAAAAACCATGCTGGGCCTGATCTTCTGTCGAAACACGGATGTAAATTGCTGCTAAAGGTTTACTCACAGCAGAATTTGGCGGATTTTGTGCACTTTGGGTTGACATCTTCACTTCCTCTGTTCACTTAGGGCTCCCAAAGTATATAAAATTTACGCTCAAAACACGTTGAATCATCCTCTTTTGCCCTTTTTCAGCAAATTCGGCAGGGGTTGGTGATAAAATTTTCTTTAGTTTTTTTGATCCTTTTAGTTTTTGCGGGCTTTTCCCATTCGTCGCAAATTTTTTTTCTGAGTTGTTGCAAAATTTATTACTTTTCACCCTTGATGAAATTATTTGTTTTTGCTAAAATAATTTAGGTTTAAACTTTTGAGTGTTAAATTAAACTTTCTTGTTCTACATAGTCAAAAAACGTGATAAATCAACCTAACTTTTGTTACAAAAAGATTTAAGCAAAGATTAAATTATCATATCCCCCTTTTCTGCAAGAAAAAATCGACGAAGTCAACAGTACGACGCAGAAACCAGCCATTCTATTTTCTAACTCTAACAATTTTACCATTGTTAGATTTTTGCAATTCTTTTGTAGAAATTTTTACAAGTGAATTTTCAGAACCTCCTCCTGTAAAGACAACATCTTTTTCCATAACTCTTGGATCAATAAGAAATTTTGCTTTGTAACCAAATGAAGGCGTTCCACCACAAGGATAACCTGTCTTTTGCAAAATTTCTTCAGGTGTGGCGGTTCGTGGTCGTTCAATATTCAAGGCTTTTTCAACTCGTGAAGTGCTTGCTCGATCTTCACCTTTGACAATTGCAACAATTAGATTTCCATTTGAATCAACCATGCAAATATTTTTTACGCAATCATTAGTATTTACATTTGCAGCATTAGCAGCATCTTCAACAGAGTGACATGATTGATTGAAACTAAGATGTTCGCTTTGAATATCATTATCTTGTAAAAATTTCTTTAATTTTTCTTCATATTGATTTGCCATATAAACTAATTACTACCAACATTTAAAATGGTTTCTGTAGTGCTGGATCCGAGTAATATCGAACATAATACTCGTTATACCTTTTTTCTGCAAGAAAAAAATGCTGAGTGTAACCGAACGACAGTATAACGCAAGAAACTTTGGGTGTTATAGGCTATCTTCTAACATTTTTTTGTAAAAAGGTTGCCAGAAATCTATTGAATCTAAATCACTTTTCTTAAACCACTTAAAATTCTGATGTTCTTTAGAAATTTTAACTTCATATGGCTCTTTTACTTTTGCAGTAAAAAAGACTCCATATTTTGGGTCTTCTGGATGAAAATATTTTGTAAAAATAGGTTTAATATCCGAAACTTCCACATTAGTTTCCTCTTTTATTTCTCGAATTAAACCTTTAATGGATTCTTCATTTTCATCCAATCTTCCACCTGGAAAATGCCACTTGAAATTATGGTGTTCTCCAAATTGAACCATTAAAAATTCATTTTTAGAGTTTAAGATAATTGCATATTCTGCAACTTTTGTTATTAAATGAGCCATGTTAATAAAGAAAAATGATTTATATATAAATGTTTTTAGCCGGTTCTATTTTTCTTATTCCCAGCAAAGATTTATAAAACACCCCTACCTATTTACCCTAAATAGATTAAAATGGACATTCGTAATATTCAAAAGACTGGAGATATGTTTTATCTGTACCTGCCTACTAGGTGGTGCAAGAAATTTAATATTTCTGGCCAATCAAAAGTTGGTGTGCAGATCAATGCTGATGGTTCACTGATCATCCATCCACAAGCCAGCAAACAAAAACCTATCCATCTCAAGTTAAGCACTAAAGAAAGCAACATGGAGATCGTGCAAAAGCTGATTATTGCTGCTTATTTAAGTCCTGCTGATTCTTTTAAGATCGAATTAGAGAAAGAGATAGATTTCACTAAGATTCTTGATCAGAAAAATTTGATTTCATTAGAATTGGTAGAAATTGACGGCAACCATATCTCTTGTGAATCGACGATCAATGTTAGTGATCCATTCTCTTTACTGCTGACGATGATCAAGAAAGTTAAGAATCTACTGAGGGTATTAGAGAAAGGGACACATAAAGAATTGATTGAGAGATATGAAGAAGAGATTGACAGAAGCCGTCTGCTTATTGAAAAATCAGTGGTTGCTTCTTTGATCAATTCTTCACAGACTTCCTACAAAGCAACTGAGCTCCATTTTATCTCGATGCTGGCTAAACATCTCGAAACAGTTGTTGATCACCTGACTTCCTTGAAACCGACCAAGAATTTTGCCCTAAAGATTTCAGCTGTATTCAACGTTTTGCTGCAATTATTAGAGGATAAAACCGCCAAATTAAATTATCACGAATGTCTGCCATTCTTAAGGGTCGTCAATAAATTACCTAATATTTCCGTTAAGGATGTTGATAGCTACGATAGAAGAAGGATAATCCGTGGCCTGAACAATATCTCTGAAATAATGATTGATTGGGCGATAATAAAAGAGACTGAAGTTCAGCAGAGCCAGTAAAATTCATTTCTTCTTAACTTTCTCTTTCATCGCTGCATATTGAATTGCCATACTGATTCTTCCGACAAAAAAACCGACTAGAACTGCTAGAAAATATTTGATGATCGTTAAGCTATCCATGTTATCTACTAATTCACAAGGTTTTTTAATCTTTCTAAAAAAGTGACGAAATTACTATTTCTGACTCATCCTATTTATACTATTTAGGTTAGGTTTTTAAAAGGACAGCTTCTCGATTAGCTTAGGTGAGGAAATGAAAGATATAGAAGTAATATTAGAAGCTGAAAAAGAAGCTGAAAGGATAATCTCTAAGGCACAAAAAGATGCCGATAAAATCATCGCTAAAGCTAAAGAACATTCTATGCAGAAAATCGTTGAGGAAAAAGATAAAATTAATGCTTTTCTTGCTGATAAATTAAAAAAACAGACCACCAAGTTTGAAAAGGAAAAAGAAGATATCTTAGCTAAAGCACGACAAGAGGCTGAAAAGCTAGAAAAAACAGCCGTGAAAAACAGCAAAAAGGCTGAGAAATTCGTTCTAGAGAAAGTTCTGGCGGTGGGCAAGGATGCTTAAATCCGCAAGGATGGTCAAGTGTCGGATTTTAGCGCCTAAATCACAGGCTTCTTTAGTGATAAATACGCTTTACGATGCTAAGTTATATCATCTTACCCCTCATAAAAAGAATGAAAATAATCTGGATATCGGCGTCCCTTTAGCTAACGCTGAATCATATTCTAATGCTTTGGTAAAAATAAGGAGTGTTCTTTCTCAGTTTCCTGTTGGAATCAAAAAAAACCTGCCTGAACTTGATCAAAAAAATTGGCCGGTCTATGAGAAAGGGATCAACAAACTATACACTGATTTTATTGAAATTCAGGAAAAAAACAAACAGCTGCGGGCTGAAGAATCAACAGTTCATAATGCTCAAGAGACTTTAAAGATTTTTCAAAAGTTCCAGGTTGACTTAGCTGGATTAAATCATTCAAGATATCTTACCTATTTCTTTGGTACAGTAGAGAAGAAAGATAATCTGGAAACTTCTTTTCCTGATAGCTCTTTAACCGCGATTGATAAGCATATCCTTCTAGTGGGTCAAAAAGAAAATCGTGAATCCCTAGCTACGGGATTACAGCTCTTTGGGTTCCAGGAGATTCCTCTTAATTATCAAAAAGATCTTAACACCGAAATAACTCACAATAGACAGCAATTGAATAAAGTAAAAGAGCAGTTAAATTCATTAGAAAAACAGATGGCCAAGATTGAAAAAGATCTACCGATGCTTAGAGCTTTAGAAGAGAAAGTCTCTGAGGAAATCAAGAAAGAAGAATTACCTTTGAGTTTCGCTGTCACTAGTAGCTCCTTTGTTGCTGAAGGTTTCTTACCGCAAGAAGATAGTGAAAAATTAAAACGCTTGCTGGAAAACAACACTAAAAACAAGATTCACGTAGAAATTTCTCAACCGACAAAAAACGATAAACCTCCGATTAAGCTTAATCATAAGAAGTTAGTTACTCCTTTCGAATTCCTGATTAGATTGTTCGATCTACCTAAGTATAAGGAGATTGACCCAACATCATTAGTTTTCCTAACTTTCCCTCTATTTTTCGGCTTTATGTTAGGGGATGTAGGTTATGGTCTGGTTTTGTTATTGGGATTCTGGTTGCTAAAGAAGAAAGTTCCTGCCGCTAAGCAGTTAGCAAGTATCCTGATGTTCGCGGCCTTGATCAGCATAATTTTCGGCTTCGTCTTTGGCGAATACTTTGGATTTGAGCATGTTTCATTAGAAACAGGCAAAGCCTGGTGTGATAATTTGGGAATATGTCTTAACCCTCATGAGGTTGAAAGCCACGGTGTAACCAGTATGGTAGCTGATTTTCCACGCCTACTAAACAGAGCGCATGGTATGATGCATGTCTTTGGTTTTGACATACTTTCAGTCTTAGTGATCGGCGCCATAGTGGGTTTCATCCATGTTAATCTTGGATTGCTATTCGGTTTTGTCAATGAACTAGAAAGCCATGGTTTCAAACATGCTTTTATGGCTAAGTTCAGTTGGATCATGCTGGAGATTGGTTTAATCTTGATCGTGCTTAAGGTCATGGGTATTTTCGGCAGTTTAATGCTCTGGTTGGGATTAGTAATCATTGCCTTATCATTATATCTGCTGGGTAAAGGAGAAGGTATTCAAGGATTGATTGAAATTCCGGCACTATTCTCTAATATGCTTAGCTACATGCGTCTGGGCGCTGTCGGTTTAGCTTCAGTAGGCTTAGCTGTTGTCGTCAACGAAAACTTAGGGATGCCTTTCATCGAGAAAGGTGGATTCTTCATCGTCATCGGAATCTTGATCATGATCATCGGTCATGGTATCAACATCTTATTAGGTATCATTGGACCATTCCTGCACGGCATCAGGCTGCATTATGTAGAATTTTTCGGCAAATTCTTCCATGGCGGTGGCAAGGAATACAAACCATTTGGAGATAAAGAAGAATGAGCACCATAATCGAAAGCGTTCAACAACATCAAATACAAGATCAAATAAATCATAGTTACACAGTAACAAGTAAAATATTGAAAAAACAAAAACAAATCAGATTCAGATTTGGAGGTAAATAAAATGGCAGCAGAAGCTGGATTAATTGCAATTGGAGCTGGAGTGGCTCTAGGTTTATCTGCTTTAGCAGCAGGTTGGGCTGAAAGTAAGATCGGTGCGGCAGCAATCGGTGCAATGGCAGAGAAAGAAGAGCTATTCGGTAAAGGATTGATCTTGACAGTTATCCCAGAAACTTTAGTAATTTTTGGTTTGGTAATCGCAATCTTGATCATCGGATTGGCAGCATAGGTGTCCTTGATGGGATTAAGCGAAGTAAAGCAAGAAGTTCTTGCTCAAGCCGAGAAGCAATCTGAGGAGATCTTAGCGCAAGCCAGAGCTGAAGCAGCTGAGATTAGCAGGAAAGCTGAGGAAGAGCTGAAAGAGTTCAAGATGGAAGCAGAAAAACATCATGAACAGCTTTCAGCAGGCATGGAAAAAAAGCTTTTAGCTACTGCCCATGCTGATGCTCAACGCTTAGTTTTAGATGTCAAAAAGACAGCGTTTGAAGTAGTCTTGGCTAATGTTAAGGAAGAATTAGCTAATTTAAATAAAACCCAAAAAAGCAAATTCCTTAATGGTTTACGTAAAAAAGCCGAGCAGGAAATCAAGGTTAGCACAGTTTTTCTTAGCAAAGATGATCAGAAGATTATCAGCAAGGCTAAAACAGCTGAAATCAGTGGTGGTTTGATCGCTGAGAACAAAGAAGGAACTATTAGTATTAATCTTAGCGTGGAAGAAATCTTAACTAATCTCCAAGCAGAGGTTACTTTAGAAATGAATGAGGTCCTGTTTAAATGAAACCTGTCTTTTCACCTTACACTTTTGCTAGAGTAGCCGCAATGAAATCAAAGTTGTTCAACAAGGAAGACTACGATAAATTGTTGAAAATGGGCTATAATGAAGCGTTGAGGTATCTGCAGGATTCACAGTATCGTAAAGAGATCGATGAATTTGATGTTTCCACCAAAGGCTTAGAAGTAATTGAGGCAGCCTTGAATGCAAATTTAATGCACCAAGCAAAGAAATTGCATCGCATCTCTCAAGATGATCTGCAAAAGATGATTGCTGGTTACCTGCTAAGGTACGACATGGAAAACATTAAGATCATTCTAAGGGGAAAGTATGCTGGTTTAGCTACAGAAAAAATTGAACCTCTACTTTATCCTTCTATCAATCTATCGCAAGAATTGATCAAAGAATTGTTAGCAGCTTCTTCAGCTGATGAAGTACTGCGTAAACTCCCTTTCATCAAGGAGCACCCAGAGCAGTTGTTTGCCATGGAAAATCTGCTGGACAGCTATTACCTAAATCAGCTAGCTGATTTTGCTGCTTCTTTAAGTGGAGCTGGTAAAGCAGTAGCAGAATTGATAACTAAAGAAATTGAAATTATCAACGTCAAAACGATTCTACGGCTTAAGCAGGAAAATCTTTCAACAACGGAGATTATTAGGTATGTGCAACATCCTTCAACTTTAACAAATAAAATCTTATCTGCCGCAAATTTACAGGAAGCAATTCATCTTCTCAATGAAAAGAGAATCACAACTCTTCAAGGAGATGAGGAAGATCTGTTGGCAAAATTAGAGATTGATTTAGATTCATATTTACTGCACAAGCAATCATTGCTTCTGCATCAGGAAATCCTTAGTGTTAATTGGATTCTAGGATATCTTTTCGCTAAAGAGATTGAAACTAGAAACCTGAAAGCCTTGATTAAAGGTAAAAAGCTGGGACTTAAAGATGAGATCCTGGAAAGATTATTGGTGGTACCATGAAAGAGATAGTAGTAGTAGGAGAACCTGAATTCACTCTTGGTTTCAGATTAGCAGGAATCAGAAAAGTCCTTGATGCTGAAAAGATTCCACAATTGCTTGATGATAAATCGATCGGTATCGTTATCCTAAATCAACAGACTATGGATAACCTTGATGAACGAATTAGAGAGGAAGTAGTAGCTTCCATCAGTCCGGTATTTGTCGTTGTAGCAGAAACGGCAGAGCAGGGAGAATTACGTAAGATGATTATCCAATCAATAGGAGTAGACCTCCTTAAGGAAGAATAAAATAAGAATAAAATAAGGAGAATAAAGAATAATATTAGTAGGTGAATCAAATGGCAAAAACAAAAAACATCGGTACATTATATCGGATCGCTGGTCCGGTAGTCGTCGCGCGTGGTGTAGAAGCACGAATGTTTGACGTCGTCAGAGTCGGTAACGAAAGATTGATGGGAGAAGTTATCAGAATTGAAGGAGACAATACGATCATCCAAGTCTATGAAGATACAACCGGAATAACTCCTGGTGAACCAGTAGAAAACACAGGTGAAAGGTTGTCCGTGGAATTAGGTCCGGGGTTGATCAAATCGATCTACGATGGTATCCAACGTCCCTTACCGATCCTTAAAGAACAGATGGGGGATTTTATCTTGAGAGGAGTAGACGCTCCTGGTCTAGATCACGAAATTAAATGGGATTTTACAGCTATCAAAAAGAAAGGCGACAAAGTTTCTGCCGGAGATTTTATCGGTGAAGTACAGGAAACTGCTACCTTTCTGCATAAGATTATGGTCCCACATGGTGTTTCGGGAATTATCAAATCAATAAAATCAGGTAAGTTCACTGTTGATGATGTAGTCTGTGAGTTAGAAAACGGACAGAAAATCAAGATGATGCAAAAATGGCCGGTGAGAGATCCTCGACCAGTTAAAAAGAAATTAGCGCCAACTGTTCCTTTGTTGACCGGACAACGTGTCTTCGATGTCTTATTTCCTTTAGCGAAAGGTGGTGCTGCAGCTATCCCTGGTCCTTTTGGCGCGGGTAAAACTGTTTCTCAGCAGCAATTAGCGAAATGGTGCGATGCCGACCTGATTGTATATGTCGGTTGCGGTGAACGAGGTAACGAGATGACTGAAGTTCTTACTGAATTTCCTGAATTGATTGATCCAAAAACAGGAAATCCTCTGATGGAACGTACTGTTTTGATCGCTAACACTTCTAACATGCCGGTAGCGGCACGGGAAGCTTCCATCTATACTGGAGCAACCATCGCTGAATATCTACGTGATATGGGTTACCATGTAGCGATGATGGCCGATTCTACTTCCCGTTGGGCAGAAGCGATGAGAGAGATTTCTTCTCGACTGGAGGAGATGCCTGGTGAAGAAGGTTATCCAGCATACTTAGCAACTAAGTTAGCTGAGTTCTATGAACGAGCGGGCATGGTTATTCCTTTAGGCACAGAAAAAGAAGGTTCGGTAACCTTGATTGGTGCTGTATCACCTCCTGGTGGAGATTTTTCTGAACCGGTTACACAAAATACCTTAAGGGTTACTAAAACTTTCTGGGCTTTAGATGCTAAATTAGCACAGAGGAGACATTTTCCTAGTATTAACTGGTTGACTAGTTATTCACTTTACTTGAAAACTTTAGAACCTTGGTTTGCTGAGAATGTCAGTCCAGAATGGCAAATGTTAACCACTAAGATGATGACAATCTTACAGGAAGAAGACAAGTTGTTGGAGATTGTGCAGTTGGTAGGTTCCGATTCCTTGCCACCAAAACAGCAGTTAACTTTGGAAGTAGCTAGGCTAATCAGGGAATTTTTACTACAGCAGAATGCTTTCCATGAAGTTGATACTTACTGTGTACCAGATAAAAGTTATCTGATCATGAAAACTATCCTGCTTTACGAAGACCTCGGTCAGACAGCTTTGGATGATCAGGGAGCAAGAATCAAAGATGTCCTAGAGGTAAAGGCTAAAGACCGTATAGGTGAAGCTAAGTTCAATCAGGAATATAAGAAACTCTTACAAGATATCCAGAAAGAGATGGAAGAAGAGTTCAAGAAATTAAGGTGATTATCATGAAAGCTGTTAAAGAATATAAAACGATTAACAAAATTGCCGGACCACTGGTTTTCGTCGAGAAAACTGAACCAGTAGGTTATGGTACTCTAGTCAAGGTTGCCTTACCAGACGGCACGACTAAAACCGGTCAGGTCTTAGATACCAGTGAAGATATTGTAGTAGTTCAGATCTTTGAAGGAACTAGTGGAATCAGTAAAGATTCAAAAGTAAAATTTTTGAAAGAGAACATCAAGCTTTCTGTCTCTAAAGATATGATGGGGCGGATCTTCAATGGTTCTGGTAAGCCTATCGATGGTGGAGCAGATTTAATTCCCGAGAAAAAGATGGATATCACTGGTGCAGCGATCAACCCTTACGCTCGTTCCACACCAGCCGACTTCATCCAGACCGGGATAAGTACCATTGATGTCACCAACACTTTAGTAAGGGGACAGAAATTACCAATCTTTTCCGGTTCTGGTTTACCTCATAATGAGATTGCCTTACAGATTGCCCGACAAGCTAAAGTTATCGGGAAGAAAGAGAATTTCGTCGTTGTTTTCGCGGCAATGGGTATCACTAATGAAGAAGCGCAATATTTCATGCGTGATTTTGAAGAAACAGGAGCATTAGAAAGAAGTGTTGTTTTCCTGAACCTAGCAGATGATCCCGCAGTAGAAAGGTTAGTAACACCAAGGATGGCTCTTACAGCAGCAGAATATTTCGCTTACGAACATGATGCGCATGTTTTAGTTATCTTAACAGACTTGACCAACTATTGTGAATCATTACGGGAAATCGGTGCAGCACGGGAAGAAGTTCCCGGTAGACGTGGTTACCCTGGTTACATGTATACTGATCTAGCTATGCTTTACGAAAGAGCAGGATTGATCAAAGGTCGTAAAGGATCCGTAACACAGATTCCTATCTTGACGATGGTTGGTGACGACATTACTCATCCAATTCCTGATCTTACTGGTTACATTACCGAAGGTCAGATTGTCTTGAGCAGGGAATTGCATCGGAAAAATATCT
>Ga0210057_1008654_pt1 | contig 11989 bp, 15 predicted proteins | sample CryGeyCG2114_010_2_FD_183968 | JGI IMG/M metagenome (GOLD analysis project Ga0210057, IMG submission 183968) | Groundwater microbial communities from aquifer - Crystal Geyser CG10_big_fil_rev_8/21/14_0.10 (SPAdes) (version 2) | ecosystem: Environmental > Aquatic > Deep subsurface > Groundwater ...
TTCACCGCTATCCACGCTTCTGAACCAAATTTTTGAGAAAAAGTTTGTAGTTGTTCAATCTCTTGGTTAGGAAAATATTTTTTCTTGTCTTTAGTTACTTTGCATTCAATCGCTAATCTTCTTACAGCATTAGCCGCTAATACATCCGGAGAAGGCCATCTCGTGCTACCTGAACCAGCAACTCTAATTGAAGACCAATTATTTTCATTAAAGAATTTAACCAGTTCATTCTCTCCTCTCGTACCTTTAGCTTTCCTGTTCACCATCAAAGAATAAGCAGTGAGGTAATTATATAAATCTAACCTAATTCAAATTCATCGGTTCTCTATCGTTCCTGCCTAACGTATAACCTTCAACCTTTGGTTTAGCTTCAATCCATTGTCCGAACCTACGTTGATAAACACCACCAACTTGGATTTTATCTCCTGGTTTTGCTAAGGTCCATAGTTCGTTGGGGTCGTAAGCAAGAACTTCCCTTCTTCCTGGCTCGCCACTAAATCGCATTGTATATTGGTTATTTTCCCTAAACATTAGTAAAGTTTCAATATCAGTATCATCCTTATTGGCAACGTAAACAATTTCAAAATCACCGAGGTTAACTCCATAATGAGGATCAATTCCTCCATCCCAATTTCTTTGTTCCAAGGCAATATTGATCTTGGACATTCTTTTTAGAACTTGCTCAACCAATTCAGCTACATCCTGTGGTAAACTTTCAATTTCTGGTCCTTGATAATTTTCATTCGTCATAAATTAAAAATTAAGAAGACCTTTTATAATACTTCCCTACAAAAACTTCACAACTTAAACTTCATGAAATCTTCTGCGATAACTACATTATCAAAATAATCTTTCGCTTCTGCCAAGATATCCGTAGGATGTTTATACCTAGGGCTGATGTGCGTAACGATTAACCTGTCCACATTATTCTCGGAAGCCATGATGGCGGCATCTTTGACAGTAAGATGCATGTATTTCTCGCTCTTCTCTTCAATTTCTGAAAGGTGGGTTCCTTCCGAGATTAATAGATCTGCATCTTTAGCCAACTCATTAGCACCTTGACATAAAGTAGTATCAGCGACATAAGATAACTTTTTTCCTTTGACGATGTAGGTAACATCGTCTGGATTGATTTTCTTGCCATTTACTGTAACACTTTTTCCCATCTGCAGTTTTCCCATCTCTGGTCCTTCACTCAAACCGAACTTCTTGGCTTTAGCTAGATTCACTCTTCTTCTGTCTTTCTCGATTAGCATATAGCCTAAGCAAGGCACGGAATGGCGCATCTTTCTCGCTTCCACCACAAATTCATCAGTTTCAAAAACCTTTCCTTCTTTAACTTCATGCACTTCATAAGGGATGATACTCTTAGCTGCGAAAGACTTGAACATATGCTCAAAATAATTCTTGGAACCTAAAGGGCCATAGATGACTAACTTGTCTGCATACTGATCGGCTCCCATCGAACTCATCAACCCTGGAATGCCGAAGACATGATCGCCATGCCAGTGACTTATTAGCAATCTAGTAATCTTCGCCGGTTTAACTCCAGCGATCCTCATCTGTCTCTGGATACCTTCACCACAGTCAAAGAGCATATTCTCCTTGCCACGACTAACTAGTATTCCCGAATGGTTCCTTGTTTTTGTTGGCATCATACACCCGGTGCCTAAAAAAGTTATTTCTATCATAGATAATTTTCCACTTCCTTGAGATTTTTAATTTTTCTGGCAAATTCTCTGGTATCTCTTCGATCTACCAGTACCGCCTCCACACCTGCTTTCTCGGCCGCTTCCATATCACTTTGGATACTATCTCCTACCATTAAACATTCCTCAGGTTTTAAACCTAACTCTTTTAAGATATGTTTTATAAACTTCTCATCAGTCTTGATTTTTCCTAGATCATATGAGAGGTAGAGATAGTTGAAATATTCTCTTAGATTAAATTTTTCCATGACATTAGAGACAGAAAAAGCATCTGTGTTGGAAACTAAAATAAGTGTGTAGTCTTTGCTCAGTTTCTGCAATACTTCCTGCACTTCTTCATAAGGTTTAGCTAGCATCCAGGATTTGTTCCACATCCCAATCAGTTTTTCCAGCAGGAACTGTTGCGGTTCAATGTTAAATTCATCACAGACCGCTTCAAACGCCTCCTTTAAGGTTTTGAAACTGCTAGTCATCATCGCCTTCTCCATCCTTACCACATATTCCGGAAACGGCAATCTGATCCTTAAGATATTTCTCACTTGTTTGATCGGACTCCACACTCCATTTTCTACCAAAGTCCCCCAAAAGTCAAACAGAATAGCTTTTTTCATGATAGTACCCCCTCATTATTGCTAATAACCCTGTGTTTATTTATATTTTACTGAAATAAAACAAAATCCGCCCTGACCACCATTAAATATTTATAGCACACCGTTATTTACCTCCCTATGACACCAGAAGAGAAACTAGCTTTGATTAAAAGGAATACACAAGAAATTGTTACCGAAGAAGAGCTGTTGCAAGTATTAAAAAACAAGAAACAGCCAGTTGTTCATTTTGGCACTGCTATCACCGGCAGACCACATATTGCCTATTATACCTGGGTGCTAAAATTAAATGACTTCCTAAAAGCTGGATTCAAGGTGAAATTATTATTAGCTGATATCCATGGTGCTTTAGATAACTGTCCTTGGGAAACTTTAGAGAAACGTTACAAGTATTATTCCGCTGTCATCCCTTTGATGTTTAAATCCATTGGTGCAGATATCAAGAATTTTGAGATAGTTAGAGGATCCAGTTACCAGACCAAGCCTGATTTCATCCTTGATACATTAAAGCTTTCCACCATGACTTCCGTGCATGACGCTACTAAAGCTGCTTCCGATGTTGTGAAGTTTGGTGACTCACCTAAATTAAGCGGTCTGCTTTATCCTTTGATGCAGGCTTTGGATGAGCAATACCTAAGCGCAGACGTTCAATATGGTGGCGTTGATCAGAGAAAAATACTAATGTATGCCCGTGAATACTTACCTAAATTAGATTATAAACCAAGAGTTGAAGTGATGACCCCAATGATTCCTGGGTTAACCGGAAAAAAGATGTCGGCTTCCGATCCAAAATCCAAGATTGATCTCTTAGATGATCCAAAAACAGTACAGAAGAAATTGCAGGGAGCCTTCTGTCCAGAAGGAGAAATTGAAGAAAATGGAGTTTTATCTTTCTTAAAATACGTGGTCTTTACGGTCTTAAGCGACAACAAAGAAAAATTTGTCATCGAACGACCTGAGAAATTTGGTGGCAATGTTGAATTCAAGTCCTATGAAGAAGTCGAGAAAGCTTTCCTCGCCAAGAAACTTCATCCTCTGGATCTAAAGATGGGCTTAGCCAAGGAAATTAACAAACTTCTAGAACCATTCCAGAAAGATCGGGAAAAGATTGAGAAGATCTCTAAAGAAGGATATGAGGATAAAAATTAATTTTTATTTCCCTTCCAGCACCGCTAACGTATAATTCTTGAAATATTTCTTGGCGACTTTTTTCACGTCATTAACAGTAACTTTCTTAATATTCTTGATAAAATCATTCATCAATTTGGCATCTTTGAGCTGTTCATAGAATAAGACCTGATCAGCTATCTTCTGTGAATCTTCCATCTCTAACAGATAATTTCCCTCGATAAAATCTTTCGCTTCCTTGAGGTCTTTCTCGGTAATATTCTGTAGTTCATTCAGCTCTAGCATAATCAATTCCCTTACCTTTTCCACATTTTTTCTGTCTACTGAAGCATAGATAGCAAAGAATCCAAAATCAACTTCTGCGACGTTCTGTGTACCTACCTCGTAAGCCAATCCCCGCTTCGTCCTCACTTCATTAAATATCTTGCCACTCTGTCCTCTACCAAGTATACCGTTGATCACTTCTAAGACATAAGAATCATGACTTAGTTTCGGCACGGTCTTGAAACCATAGACAGTGTAAGTGTTCACTGTATCTTTTTTCTCTTTAAGAATCTTAATTTTTTTGGCTGCCGGTTCTTTTACAAATTTTCTTTCAACAGCCTTTCCCTTCTTCAGTTTAAAATTATCAGCAATTAATTTTTTCCAGTTAGGGATATCTCCCACCACTGTCACGACCATGTTATTGGTTACGTAATATTTCTTGAAATAATTTATGACCTTCTCTTGTGTTAACCCTTTGATCACTTCTTTCTTACCGTAAGTAGGATTTTTCGCCGGATGCTTAAGGAAAAGATTTTTTTGTAGCAAGATCCATTGATAGTAGCTTGGCTCATCATGAACCATGTCAATCTCTTTTAGGACAATCTTTTTCTCTTTCTCCAGCTGTTCACGGTTGAACAGCGGATTCATCATGATATCCGCCATCACATCAACTGCTGTGCTGAAATGTTTCTTCAAGACCTTGATATAGAAGCAGGTTCTTTCATTTGTAGTGTAAGCATTGAAATCACCGCCAATCTTCTCGATCTCGTTGGTAATCTCCATATTTGTCGCTCTTTTTTCTGTGCCTTCAAAAAGCATGTGCTCTAGGAAATGGGCTATGCCTCTTTCATCTTCCTGTTCCTGATTGCTGCCGATCTTGATCATCACTTGTAAGACGACAGAATTACCTGCTTTCTTGTGATAGATCACCTTAAGTCCATTCGGCAATGTGTATTTTTGCATAGTCAAAGCATAATTTAAGGGTTTATAAGGCTTTTGAAGGAAAGGTTTTTTAGTGTAATTTCAGAAAAAGAAAACTTATTGAAAAGAATAAACCATTTTTCCTAGGACAGGCTGTAATCTTTCGGCTGGAACTGGATATCTTGCTGTTTCCTCAATCAATTTGGCTACAGGTTCAGATAAATCATTATGCGAAACTATTGCTATCAAACCGTTTTCTGGTTCCCAACCAGTCTCACCATTATTATTCAGACGAGAAAACATATTAGTTATATTATCATCTAAGATCATAATTGCATAAGGGGTATTAATTTTCATGGCCCTAAAATCTGTAAATTTTTTGTGTGTAACAATTCTTGGTTCAATGCCAGTTAATTGTCCTAACGAAACTTTTTTTTTGTAATAATCCGTTCTAGAATTAGCTTTATTAAAGAATATTCCCTCTAACTCATCATCAATTAACCCAGCGTCAATTTTATTTTGATTTCCAGATTTAAGTGTCTCATAAAACGAAGCTAATTTCTTAATATAGTCAACTTTATCTCTAAGCGGATCAACACGCCAATGCACCTTAGAAACTCCAAATTGGTCGTACCTTAGGGCTGTGAAAACACGATTACCACTGAACTCAACATCTATACGTTCTCTACCTGAATATCTATTAGCATCAACTGGTCTTAACTTAACAACTATTTCCGCTCCAAGCATTGTTTTAAATCTAAATGTCCCTTATATAAATTTTGTTAAACTACACTAACCCAAAGCTTTTTTAACCTTCACCACCTCCATAATAAGATGAAACTAAAGCAATTCCAGAAATATCTGCAAGAGAACAATTTTGACTTAACTTTTCTGGTGCATCCCGATCCCAACATCACTTATTTCACGCAGTGCAAGCCGACTTTCTCTATGTTAACTATCACTCCCAGCTCAGCGGCCTTGCATATCACTAAGCTTGATTCAGCGGAAACCAAAGTTCCTGTAAAATACATCAGCAAGGATTGGGAGAAAAAGTTCCACAACAAAAAAATAAAAAAAGTTGGTGTCAACAAGGAAACCTTGACCTTGTCTTTCCTCGACAAGCTGAAGAAGATTTATCCTCAGGCAAAATTCTTTGATGTTTCAGAGAAAATAAAAAATCTTAGACTCACGAAAACAGAAGAAGAAGTAACTTTAATCAGCAAATCCTGTCAGATAACTTCACAGGCTTTCAACAATCTGATAGATAAAATTCCTAAATTAAAGACAGAATTAGCCGTCGCTTCTTTCCTTGATGCTAGGATGCGTGAATTAGGAGCGGAAGAAAACGCCTTCCCTACAATCGTAGCAAACAACAAAAATGCTGCTACACCGCACCATCTCACTTCTAACACCAAATTGAAGAAAGGTTTTCTCTTGCTGGATTTTGGCGGATGTTACAAAAATTATTGTTCTGACATGACCAGAGTTGTCCACTTAGGCACTATAACTAAAGAAGAAAAAAAGATGTATGAGCTATTGCTATCAGCGCAGGAAACTGCGGTATCCCAAGTAAAAGAGAAAATAACATTCCGGGAATTAGACAATAATGTCCGAAAAAATCTCCACCCTTACTCTTCTTATTTTATTCATTCATTGGGTCACGGCTTAGGCATTGAAGTACATGAAGCGCCGCGGTTTGATGACAAAGCTACAGTAGAGAAAAATCAGATTTTCACCATTGAACCGGGAATCTATTTTCCCAATAAATATGGTTTAAGGATTGAAGACACTTTATCTTTTGACGGAAAAGCAAAAATATTAACAACCGCTCCTAAAGAATTGATCAAAGTTTGATAATCATGGCTTAGTAGAAAAAGTCACCGTAGCTGTCACCTTCGCCGTTGAGAATACGAAACGGCTGACGCTGACTAGACGGGGGTTGCCCCATTCGGGGTGTCTAGTAGGTGAATTTTTCAAAGACTTTCTACAGAGTCAATCATCAGAAAAAATATAAATGATCTTCTTAATTTAGCTAAAATGCAACCTCTAGAAACCATCATCGGTGATTATAATCCTTTCTTAAATAAAATATTTGACAATCTAGAAAAAGATGGTATCAATGTAGCTAATTATGAACTTGACCATCTCTGTTATCGTGTGGCAGAACAAACTAGATATGAAGAATTAAAACAAGTTCTGTTACAATACGGAACTTTGCTAACCGAAGCCCAGGTTGGTGGGAGAGCAGTTTCTACTTTTCACCTAAACGAACCGCTCAGGTTTGGTGAGCGAGAAATACCTTGTATAGAATTACCTGCTCCCAAAGAATCTAGTTATTATTCCGAAGGTTATGAACACGTCGAATTTGTTATTGACTTAGATTTTCCCAGTTTCATCAAACAATATCCTCAAGTAGATTTTGATACTAAATCAATGAATAACAAAATCAACCCTGATGTAAAAATTGATTACTCTGGTTATTCGGTAAAATTCCATCATCATTCGTTAAAAGAAGTCATTGAACGCTGGGGCTAAAATCAAGCTCAATCGTTTTACACCACAAATCTTTTAAATAGACTTAATTTCCAGAAGTTAGCAAAAATCACTGCAAATTGTGGTATTTAGCTTAAATTACCGCAACATTTATAAATAAACACAAAGGGGCTGTAGTGTAGCTTGGTCCAGCATTAGAGGTTTGGGACCTTTAGACCCCGGTTCAAATGTTTTGGGGATCCAACCTCAGAATTGAATGTCCGGGCAGCCCCACTTCATACTCACGAGGATTTTAAAGATGCCAAGTAATATGCCAACTAAAAGATTTGGAGCCCGTTACGGGAGAAAAACAAAGAAAAAGGTCAGTCAGATCGAGATTATGCAGAGATCTAAGCACAAATGCCCTTATTGTAATAAGGAAGGGGTAAAACGGATTGCCGCGGGAATCTGGCAATGTGCTAAATGTGAAGCAAAGTTCGCTGGCAAGGCCTATACAATTTAGGTGAAAAAATGTATTATGTCTGTTTTGATTGTGGAAAAAAGGTAGAAGATGAGTATACCTCCACTAAAGTACGCTGCCCTTACTGTGGTGGCAAGATCCTCTTCAAGGATCGCAGGAATGTTAACAAGGTTAAGGCTCGTTAATCTTTCTGATTTTTTTGTTGTAGCCTTAATTATCTAAAATGACGGCAAAAATTAACCAACTTCAGCTCTTGCAGCAGAACCTGCAGAATATTCTTCTTCAAAAACAGCAAATTGAAACCCAAATGAGTGAATTTGATTCCGCTTTGCAGGAATTGCAGACCACTCCGCAGGCTTACAAGATTGTCGGCAAATTGATGATTTCTGCTTCTAAGGAAGACTTGATCAAGGATTTAGATGACAAGAAAGAGATTTCCGAGCTAAGATTGAAAAATCTTCTTAAGCAGGAAGATCAGCTCAAAAAGAACATTGTTGAAGTACAGAAAGAAGTCATGGAAGAAATGAAAGATGAAAAGTCCGCAAATTGATGAAGCTATTGAACTGTTAACAACCTTGATTGAAGAGGGAGAAATTAGCAAGAAAGTTGCTGATAAAGCGCGGAAAGTCATTTCTATCTTGCAGAACGAAACTTCCATGCCCTTGGAAAAAGCCTTGCTGGAATTAGAAGACCTTAACAATCACGATCTTTCTTCTTACCATCGCACACAGTTATGGAGCGTTATCAGCGCTTTAGAAAGTGTCGATGAGTAATTTTTCGAAATCTTAGCCGTCTGCGTCAAGTTTGTCAATGTTTGTCTTAGACAAACTTGACTTGACCAGACGAAGCATACCAAGGATCTAAACAAGGTTTAGAGTTTTGGTATGCGGAGTAGGCTAAGGTAAAACATTAATCTAAATCAGTCAATTATTCTTAACCCAAAATTTTGACTTAAGGAATAAGGAGTTAGGTACATACAAGATATCTCCGCTGTCAGTCATTATTTCTGTTTCCAGATAACCAATTTTTTCTACTCTACCAGAAATCTCTTTTATCTCTATCCTTCTGCCTTCTTCTATTTTTTTCCCTTTCCTTTGCAATAAGATCCAAGCTACAAAATTAGGAATTACATCTTTTAGACCGACCAGAAAAGTTAAGATGATCAGCATTAAGATTCCCCCCAGTACAATATAAAGCACGATGGAAGTTATCCCTAGCTGATTAAGGAAGAAAACTATCGTCACCAAGTAGATTAGATAGGTTATGATGTTCACTACCCATTTTTCTACATCATTCCTGAAACCGACTTTATAGAAAATTTTGTTAAGGCCAATCTCCTTAAAAACTTTGGTTAACAACTTCTTGACAAGTACACCTAAACCGAAACCGATAAGCAGGATAACTACGCCTACGGCAATCGTGTAAAAGTAAGATTGAGCGGTTTCGACAACTCCATTTACCATGGACTAAATTTTCTCACGAACTTTATAAACATTGCGGATTCTTCTTAGCACCCAAAACCATTATAAATTGAAGAAGTAAATTAAGCTCTATGGTTGATTATAACAAGCAGATCAAGGAATTGCAGGATGAACTGAAAAAGACCAAGTACAACAAGGCAACACAAGGTCACATCGGTATCGTCAAGGCCAAGATCGCTCAATTGAAAGATAAGCAGGAGCAGCGAACCACCCAGAAAACCGGCAGATCTGAGCATGGTTATTCAGTACGTAAATCTGGAGATGCTACTGTTTTACTCTTAGGTTTTCCCAGCGCTGGTAAATCAACATTGCTCAACAAGATCACTGGTGCCGAATCGGAAGTTGGTGCATATGCTTTCACTACTCTTTCCGTCATTCCTGGTATGTTGAATTATAATCAAGCCAAGATCCAGATTCTCGATGTCCCTGGTATCGTTAGTGGAGCTGCTTCCGGTAAAGGAAGGGGTAAAGAAGTTTTAGCGGTCATCCAGAATGCGGATTTAGTATTGGTTGTTGTTGATGTTAATCACCCTGAACATTATCCTGCTCTGATGCGGGAAGTCTGGGAATCAAGGATTAGATTGAATAAAAGAAAACCAGAAGTCTTCATCAAGAAAAGAGCTTTGGGAGGTATCCAGATCGGTAAGACAGTTAGCCTTGATGTTGATGATGATACTCTGAAAAACGTCTTGCGGGAATTTAAGATGGTCAATGCCGAAGTCTTGATCAGAAGTCCTATCGATGTTGACGATTTCATCGACTGCATTGAAGGCAACAAAAAATATTTGCCTGCCGTCACTTGTATCACCAAAGCTGATTTAGCTTCTGTTGCTCAGGTTGAGAAGACCAAGAAATCATTGAATGCTGATGTCGTACTTTCCGCTCAAGAAAATTTAGGCATGGAAGAATTGAAAGAGATGATTTTCCAACGTCTAAATTTTATCAGGGTCTACATGAAAGAACCACGTAAAGAAGCAGATATGAACGAACCGATGATTATCTTCAATAACGCTACGATCAAGGATGTCTGTGATAAGACCCACAAGGATTTCGCTAAGAAGTTTAAGTTTGCTCGTGTCTGGGGCACTTCCGCTAAATTTCCTGGGCAACGCTTAATGTTAAAACATCATTTGCAAGATGGCGATATCTTAGAGATTCATTTGCGGTAGATTTATTCCTCACTGGATCTAATACAAAGAAAAAGAAAACTATCTTTTTCTTGTACAGAAAACAAATATTTTTTGGTTTTCATGTACCCCGCAACTTGTTGTGGTATTAAGTGAGGAATGACCAGAAATCCGTTTAAAAAATCGACGAACGCGGAAAGGAACAACTATTCCTTTTGCGCACAAATGGAATATCATTTCCATTTTGTGTACCCTTGAGCTTGCTCCGTTGGGTAGTCGATTTTTAGGATTTCTCGTTTATTCCCTCACCAACTTCTGCAACGGATACCATCTCTCCCAATTAGGTGGTCTGCAGTCTTCAATCTTTTCCCTGTCAATAAATGGATACTGCCTGCACACATCTGGTCTTTTATCATAGATGGAACAGACAAATTCTTCTCCTTGTCGTTTAAGAAAAATACAGACACCTTTTTCCTGCTTTAATACATTACTTTCAATCACCTTATCAAATTCATAGAAATCCTTGCTGCCAGTTTCTTTGATCCTAGAAATTTCTTCAGCACTAACCTTGACTACTGGTCTGCAACATTCACCACATTTCGTGCACTTGAAAGTTTTTTTGTTATACATCAATAATTATAAATCTTCATCCTTTTTTAAATCTTTTAAGATTCTTACCAGATTATTATTGTCGACTTGAGCACCTTTAATTTTATTTTTCAATCTCTTATTAGTAAAATAACCTTTCGCTGCCGTCAGAGCAGCCATACCCAAAGCTACCAGTCCATATTTAACATCTTCCACACCACTAAGTAAAATTGTTCCTGCGATAGTCATAGTTCCTGCAGCGATAGAATAATTTCTGCTTGAAGATTCTTTCAATCTTTCGTAAGTCTTTATCGCTCGTTCGTTGCCCTCGATTCTTTCGATGATTCTTTCCGTCGGATCTGTTTTATAGATTTTTGCTAATATCCCTAGAGAAACTCTAGACATGGCATCTTCTCTTAAAACTTCTTTATCCACATCCGAAAGTTCGCCCGAATATGTTTCATCATTGACATTTAGAAACCTAACTCCTGCCTCTTCAGCCATTTTTCCTAATGAGTGATCAATATCTCTGAAATTGCGTTCGCTTTTCCCAGCATCCGCATAATTAAAAACTCTGCCAAAATTTGAAGCAAGAATCAAAGAAGGATCATCTTTTATTCTCTGTTCTAAATAATAATCAGGGGTTCTTGGTTGTTCTCCCGTATAAATTATCGGGTTGGTTATAGAACTTAAATTTGTATTTAGGAGTTTTGACAATCCTGCTATGCCCAGATTCTTGTCACCATGTGAGTATCCCATTATCTGAAATTAATCCTATTTTCATATAAATCTTACTCAAATTTTATAAAATAGGCTAAAATTAACCACCTATGTGTGGTATTATTGGGATCTTCAATCAGGAGCAGGCTTTAAAGCAGGTTGAGCAAGCGCTAGCTATCCTCAAAAACCGCGGTAAAGATGATTCAGGAATTTACGTTTCAGGAAATAATGCCTTGGGTCACACTTTGCATGCCATCGTTAATCATGTCCAGCAGCCACTACAAGAGCAAGGCGTCCTAACTGCTAACTGTGAGATCTATAATTGGCAGGAACTTAATGAAAAATACAACCTTAAATCCATAAACGATGCCGAACTGCTCTTAAGATTCCTTGACAAATTTTCCACAGAAAAGATTGATGAACTAGATGGGGTCTATGCCTTCGCTTACTGGCGAGATAACAAAATAATCTTAGCCCGTGATCTTCTGGG
>Ga0210057_1008655_pt1 | contig 11988 bp, 17 predicted proteins | sample CryGeyCG2114_010_2_FD_183968 | JGI IMG/M metagenome (GOLD analysis project Ga0210057, IMG submission 183968) | Groundwater microbial communities from aquifer - Crystal Geyser CG10_big_fil_rev_8/21/14_0.10 (SPAdes) (version 2) | ecosystem: Environmental > Aquatic > Deep subsurface > Groundwater ...
TTCCGACTTCCATTTCTTTTCCTTGAAATCCTAAAGGATTTGTCACCTTAAAACCATCTATTTTTACATCAACCACCGCGGCATTCACCAGTTTAACATCAATTTCTCTGTGCCCTGTTTCCCAAGCAAGCTGGCTGCGGGTTTTCTCAAAGGCCTTTTCCTGCACTTTATCCACAATCTCTTTTAATTCTTTGAAGGTCAGCCGAACTGTGGCATCATCGCGAATATAGCGAACAGCAGTTGTTGTTCCTTTTACCAGCTCGCCCGCAATGCCGATAATTGTTTGATTCACTTCTCTTTTAGCTTGGGTTTGAGCAACAATCAATGCCTTTTGGCAGTTTTCAATTACGCCTTGTATATCAGTAACCGCTCCTCCCTGCATATCAGATAATCCCTGGCGTTGCTTGGCAGAGCCAATCACATATCCTTTATCTGCCTCTATACGAAAAATAAGCGCCTTAACAAACTCTGTCCCCACATCTAAAGACAGCGCAAAATTTTCTTTTTTATTTCCAAATCCAAAAATGCCCATTAATAAAATTATAACAAAAGTTAAATTAAAATGAAATTAACTTTTGATGTTTCTTGCGAAATAGCAGTTCCCTGCTTTTTTTACAAAATTACCAAATGATTAAATACCTTCCTGACGGAATTACTGGCGGACGCAACGGACATAGTACTCGAAGGTCTTACCATCACCGACGACATAGCCATTGTAGAAGTCCGCGCCCCAGGCGTAGCTGGCATCGCCCGCGTAGGTAGTTGACGACCAATAGTCGCCGGACTGGGTGTTTACCCAAGGACTCTCAAGAGTACTTTCTCCTATTGCGGGAGATAGCCTTCCATAATTTACTATTGACTGTAATTCCTTTATATTAGGAAGGCGCCAGTCGCTATAGGTGACATAAGTAAGCGCTTCGCAGTTTATGATGGCATTAGCCCATGTCATAGTAGCCGGGGTATTTAGAGCCGTTGCCCACGTATTCGGATATGAGCCGCCGCCTGCCAAACTTGGATCTTGCAACCACATTAAACCTGTCGCGTTATCGGTGATGGTGCCGTCACCGTTATCCTGATAATGCACGCCTGAAGTGGGTTTTCCTTTCTCGTAATAGCCGTCGTCTCGGTCGGTGGCGTCCCCATTTGGATAAGATGTGGTCTGGCCTGTCTTGGGGATGCCGTAGTCACTTCCAGCAGAGACGCTGCCAGTCTTTAGGGTGCGAGAGTTTACAGAGTGAAAGGTTTTGCCGTTTGCTACATCTGCTTCTGTAGCGTCGCCATTTGGTGTCCATTTTGCCGCAGTTTTAATACGATTCCAATATGCTCCCCAGTCAGGAGTATCAGTATCAGTGCCAAAGGTTAGAGTAGATAAATCATCATAGAGTGTCTTAATTTTAGAGGTTAAGCCAGATTCAGAAGATGAGCCGGATTGTTCTGCCATAACTTTAGCTAAACCTAAAAAAGCTGTAATTATCAGTGTAGAGCTAATTAATGCAATGGTAATTTTGATTTTAGTTTTGTTCATAATACCCCCTTAAGTATATTTTTCTTTCTTTTGTATATTAAAAAGGATGCTAAGGCGGCGATTGCGGATGAACCGATTAGAACAATTAGAAATACATTATCAGGATTTTGACCAAAACCAGTAGGGTATTTGAGGCTGCGAAGAGCACCGCCAATGCCGCCAGTTTCGGGCAGTTCGCCAATAGGAGAAAAGGCGCCGCTAAAATTGAGCCAACCAAGATCCTCACTCCATACATAGCCGGAGAAATTGCCACTTACCCCTATAGTAACATTGCTATGATATGGAGATACATTAAAATCAATGTAACCCCCGGTATTTTGTATTCTGGCTTTTCCTGCAACAATACGGGTAGTACTATTAACTGAAACCGCGCCAAAATCAACCCAGCCCAAGTCATCGCTCCATACATAGCCAGAGAAATTCTTAGTAGAATTTGTGGAGCTTAAAATGACAACATTGCTTTTTGAGTGAGAAAAATCAAGATATCCACCTGTGTTTAATATCTCAGCCCGGCCAGTGACAGCGTCTTGCTCAGCCGCTGATGCTTTGGAAGAAAACACCAATACCAAAATTAGACCAACAAAACAGAAAAACATTACTTTCAAATTTGGCCTTACCACCAAATCTCTCCTTATCTATACTTTAATATTAATTGTCTTTTTCTGACCTGTCAACTTTTTGCGTTTTTTTTACTCTACCCTCATTTAACTCTCTCTCTGGATGTCAATCGTAAGTTATCCCCATCTTTTTTTATGGTTATTCAATACTTATTGATATTGATACAAACTTATCCCAAGTTTGTGATATATCACAAACTTGGGATACAAAACAAAAAACAAATTAGTGGTAAGCGGTATCGGAGAGTAGTTTCAAATTATTTCAATTTTAATTTAAATCTTTCTAAAAAATAATCGGCGTCATCAATTTCCGAAGCGATTATCATCTTAACATTGTTTCCGATTTCGCAAATTTCCCGGATATAATCAATTTCATCGCGACAAGGATGCGGGTAGATAAAAATACTTTTTTGATATTGTAAAAATCCTAAATCTAATAATTTCTTTCTTAAAAAATTACTTGTTTTGCGCCGTAAATTTGGGATGTCAAAAACAACCAATCTCCATTTTTTATCCCATTTTTTCGGCTTTATTATCTTCATTTCATTCAATTTATATATTAAAATTCTTTCCCTACCTTGCTTGGTTATTTTAACAATCCCTTTTTTTATTTTAATATCGCCGCGGTCGCATAATCTTTTTAAATCGCGGTTAAAACGGTAGCGCTTAAACGTTTCTTTGTCCTCTTTATTTTTTAGATAAGCCTTGAGGATTTCGTAAGGCAATTTTGGAGCAATAATGGAAAGCGCTATCAATCCTCCACTAATCGCCAAATAATACAATATTCTTTCAGTGTTATGCTTTATTCTTGAATAATCATCTGTCATAATTTCTGCCCTCATACTATATTTATCCCACAGATGTGATATATCATAAAAGTGGGATAAATATTAAATTGATTACAATATAGCAATAGCAGAAAAAGAAATTTTTGTGTATAATAAAGCTGGAGGTGATTCGTGATAGCAACTAAATATGATAAGAGAGTAGCATTGTCTTTGGAGTTTCGGGATTACCGCCGTGCAGGAGGAAAAACAAAAGATGTTGTTAAGATAATGGCTGATGCCGCAAGAAAAACCGATTGGGGAGAATGATTAGATGCAATCAGACAGATTCCAAAACAGAGCGAGGTGGACCAAGATGGCTGGCCGAAAGAATAAGTTTAAGCGAAAAAATCTTGTGTTTTTAACAATTGATAGAGGGAAAGTTGAGCTTAATAGAAAACCTCCGGATGGAGTGATTGTTGACTCGAAAAAAGGAACATGGAAATTAAAAAATGGGAATGAAGAATATAGAATCGGGTTAGATGAAAGAACTGTATATCCGAAATATCTTAGAAGCGGAGTAATAGGAGTCTACAACGCAAGCAAAATACAACATCTTAGGTTATTGCTTCACACCGCTATATTGGCAACAAGAAACGACACTTGCGATGACTGAAGTTTACTTCGTCTGCGACCCTCAAAGTATTACAAACATCATCCCATCGTTATCTATGGCTGGGTCAATCAAGTACGTAGGTATAGTGAATCCCCAATTACCTTTGCCATCTCTCATCTATAAAATAGTTGAATATCGCGGTTCGCTTTTACACACCAGAATTACTCCGCATGGAGGAATAATACTTAAAGCAACAGACGATAAATCCGCACTTAGCGAAGCAAAGAAAATAAATTCAAATCAATAGTCAAGGCTTGGGAATTTCAATCCCAACCTTTTTTCATTAATTAAGCACTGCTTTTATTCTTCGCACTCCTGCTGATGACGATTCTTCTTTAATAATTTTAAATTTGCCGAGCTCGCTGGTACGGCTAACATGCGGACCGCCGCAGATTTCGCGAGAAAAATTGCCAATTGTATATACTTTTACTTTTTCACCATATTTAGAATCAAATATTCCAGTGGCTCCTGATTTTTTTGCCTGCTCTAAATTCATTTCTTCCATTTGAACCTTCAGATTTTCTTTAATTTTTTCGTTAACTAAATCATCAATTTTTTTAATCTCGCTTTCGGTCAATTTTCGCTCAAAATTAAAATCAAACCGCAATCTTTCGGCAGTAATGTTTGAACCGCACTGCTCAACTTTTTCACTTAATATTTTCCTTAAAGCCGCCAACAACAAATGTGTCGCCGTGTGATATTTTGTTTCCGCATCGCCATCAGCCACTAGCCCACCACGAAACATTCCTGCTGATGCTGTTCGCGAAAGTTCTTTGTGACGCAAAAATGCTTTTTCAAATTCTTTTCTGTTAATTTTAATTTTCGCTTCTTTCGCTAAATCCAAAGTCAACTCAAAGGGAAATCCATAAGTTTGATATAAATCAAAAGCGATTTCGCCTGTTAGATTTTCTTTGTTTTTGTTTAGCTTTTTCAATCCTTCTTGTAATGTCAAATTAAATTTTGCAATTTCTTTATCAAGCTTGGTCGTAATCTGAAAACGTCTTTTAAAAATTTCCGGAAAAACATCTTTATAAGTATAAACAAAAGAAAGCGCGACTTCTTTTAAGAAACCATCTTTTGCAGAAAGTTTTTTACCTTCTACTGTTGCCTTGCGAATTAATCTGCGCAAAATATATCCTGCTTCTTTGTTGGAAGGTATTACTCCTTCAAAGATCAAAAAAACTGCTGCCCGAACATGATCTAAAATTATTCTTTCACTACGAACGTTTTCTTTTTCTATAAAATTTTGTAATTTTTGCCATGCCAAAGAAAAAAGGTCGCTACGATAGACATTTTCGGCGTTTTGCATAATTGCCGAAAGCCGTTCTAGACCCATACCCGTATCAACACCTTTATATTTTGACGGCTCATATTTGCCATCCTTAAAAATATATTGATTAAAAACCAAATTCCAAACTTCGATTCCATCAATATAAAACTCCGCAGTTGGACCGGCGGGCGAGCTCTCAATTCCCAATGACCAAAAATTATCTTTTATTCCGGCGGCAGAAATTTTTTTTAAACCCGATAGGCTTTCTAAACAGCGTCGCGACTCAACATCTTCGGCAATTCGTTTTTCACCCTTAAAGTATGTTGTGGAAATTCTTTCTTTTTCTATACCAAGCCATTTTTTATCTGTTAAAAACTCCCACGATAATTCAATCGCTTCTTTTTTTCCGCCGGAGGCGGATCCGCCTTTGACGGAGAAGTCCGCGTCAAAAGCAAAATTTCCAAGCATTTCAAAAAAAGTCAAATGCGAGGCATCTCCAACTTCATTAATATCCGATGTACGCAAACAAGGTTGAATGGTGACGATTTTTTTTGAAGGCGCCTCCTGTGGATTTTGATAATACCTCTTAAACTGCTGCATCCCAGCTGTTGTGAATAAGGTCGTCGGATCATCAGAAATTAAAGACGAAGAAGGGACCGCCTTGTGCCCCTTTTTAACAAAAAAGTCTAAAAATTTTTTTCTTAAATCACTGCTATTCATTACTGATGCTTTTTTTTATTGGCGGCCAGAAAATCTTAAACTCCCATTTTTTGGCTTTATATTCTATTAATCCTTCTTCTTTGCCTTTTAAGCTTTCTATCTGTTTTTTCAAAGCTTCTTGGAGTTCATTAGTTTGTTGTCTTTGTTCACCAGCGCCCGGCCCATACCAAACATCAGCATAAACTTTTTCATACATATCCCAAGTGCCTTTGATTTTACGCAAATATCCTTCGGTTTCGCGAGGCAAAACTCCACGACGCTCAAAACTGATTACAGCACCCTCGCCGCCATTGTATACCATCAGGGCTTTGTCCATATTGCCCTGATGCCTGTCAATTAACTCATGCAAATAATAAGTGCCATATCTCACATTACGGTCTGGCTCATATAATTTATCTGTGGAAAAATCAGTGTCGCCCAAAGTTTTTGCCAGTCGCGCGCCGGTTGCAGGCATTATCTGCATCAGACCGCGTGCTCCGACCGGAGAAGTGGCCTGCGGATTAAATCGGCTTTCGGCATAAATAACTGTAGCAACAAATGAAGGAAGAACATTGTATTGCGCGGAATATTTTTTTATTAAATCCTCATAAGCAAGCGGATAAACCGCACTGCCCCAAATTTGGGGATAACCAAAATAAAAAATTGCGCCAGAAATAACAATAACAGAAAGAATGGCAAGAATTTTGTAGCGCCTTCTTAGTCGCATTTTTTAGTTCCTTAAAAGAATTATAGCATAAAAAAAGAAAAACAAAAAAACTATACCGTTTTTTTAAGCCCGAGTCCTCTTACAAATTCGTAAGCGGGGCCAGCAACCATCCCCCAACCAAAAAACCACATTAATTCCTCAAGAGGAGTATGCGAAATCTGGATTCCGGAAATATTTGAGAGCATCCACCAACGCTCAATTATCCCCGGGAAAATCAGCGTAAAAAATACCGAATAAAAAATAAATGCAACCAGAGAAAGTAACAACCCTGAAAACAGTGCATCTAAAATTAAATCATGTCTTAAAATTAACATAACCAGTGCCATTAACAAAAACCCGAATACAAAAACCAACATCCAAGAAGAGCGATTCAGAAAATGTCGTTTGGCGTATTTTTTACCAAAGATTTCTTCGTAAATTACCGCGGCGCCCCCCAATAAAAAATGCGAAAAGCACATCTTCAATTTTTATCGCGGTATTGCTAAAAAATTCTGGATGCCAATAATCGCGCAAATAAAGTTTTTCTGAAAGTGGGCCAAGAGGAGCGGAGAAAAAAGAAATTATCAATATCTCTTTACGTAAATCTTTACGAATTAAAAAAAGAATTAACCAAATAATTCCGAAAAAGACGTTTCCAAATATAGAAGCATAACAATAATCAATATCTATCATATACCAATATTATCACACTTTCTTTTAATAACCGAATGTACACCTACGAGGTGTACATTATCCGGTATATTCGTCAAGAATAATTCTCTTAATTTTTGAAATTTCTTTTTGATAAGATTGTCTATTCAAAACAAAATTCTCATATTCTTTTATGTCTAAATTCAAAATATTTTCAAATGAACAAATATGATTTTTATTACTTGCCCCAATAAACTCTCTGTACGAAGAATACGGCCAGTCTTCCGGCTTTCTAACTAAATTAGCCGAAGTTGGATTGAGGTGAATATATCTTGTTAAATGAAGAAGTTGTTCATCATTAGATATTAAAACGTTTTTAAATCTTCCAGCCCAGAGTGGCCCGACGCGCTTATGTTTAGTGTTAAAATATCTCGCATAGCTATTTAGAACCCTAGAAAGATATTTTGAAATTCCGTTGTCGCTCATTTGCTTCAAAATTAGATGTATATGCGTCGGCATAAGACAAAAAGATATAATCTCAATTAAGGTTGGGCTTTTTGTCTTCAATTCATTGTATATTGCTTGCTGATTAGTTAATCCTAAGCTGATGAATCTCGGGTATCTATAATTAAAATTAGAAAAACGAAATAATTTTAGAGTTTCAAGCATTCTAGAATATTCCTTGTCGTTATTGAAAACAGTAAACTTGGAGATACTTCGACTGAAAATATGATAGCAATAATTATTTACTAGAGAATCTTTTCTTATCTGCATAGTTTTATTTTATATAAACAAAACAAAATGTACACCTACGAGGTGTACGCAAAGCGGGTTCACTGCCCGAGGCGAGAGTCGAACTCGCACGGCTGTTTAAGCCACGACATTTTAAGTGTCGCATGTCTACCATTCCATCACCCGGGCTTTGCTTAACTCTTAATTCATAATTCATAATTCATAATTCACCGGTTATTTCAAATCCTGCTGCTTTTTGGTGTCCACCGCCGCCCAAAATTTTTGCCAAACGGCTTACGTCAATATTGTCTTTATTTGTTCTTAAACTGCCTTTAATTTTATCACGCAAGACAAGCAAAAACAAGACAGTGTCCGCCTCTCCTGAAACATTAAGATTTAAAAAATTAGCAATTCCTGATGCCGCATCTTTATCCACGTTGCACTCTTTTAAATCCTGTTCGTAAATAATTGATGTTAAAATACGATATTTTTTATTATAAAAAATTCGCTTCATTGCCCTGCCCCACAATTTCAGCGCGCCATAAGATTTTTGATAAAAAATATTTTCAGAAACAGTTTCAATGCGGGCTCCAGATGAAATTAATCGCGACGCCGCTTCAAAGGTTTTTTGTGAAGTATTGGAATTTTGAAAACTATTAGTGTCTGTTAAAATTCCTACCAAAAGATTAGTGGCGATATCTTTGTCAATTTCAACACCAAGTTCTGGTAAAAAATTATAAATCAATTCAGCGGTCGCTGAACTTTCTGAATTTTGAATTTTGTACTGAACATAATGTGATAAATCACCTACAGGATGATGATCAAATAATATTGATGGGATGCGGTCTATTAATTTTTTTATCTCGCCAGGAAAATCGCCGCGCTTAAAATCAGCACAATCCAAAAATATTAAAAGATCGCTTGCAGGATTAAATTTCTTGTCTAACATCTTGACGCCGGGCAAAAATAAAAAGTTAGACGACACTTTGTCCGACAGAAAAGGATAACTTTGATAATTCTTATGACTTAATGCGAGTGCAAAAGAAAGAATGCTGCCCAAAGCATCACCATCAGCATCTTTATGGGTAAGTAAAGTAATTTTTCGAGAACGTTCAATTAAATTAACCGCCCCATCAAACATAATTTATTTTTTATTTAATACTATGAGTCTTCTTTCTTCTTCGGGAAGTTCTGCCTTATTTATTTTGAATGTGTCCAGAGTTTCTGGATTCATCCCAACTTCCTTCACAAAATCGTCTATTGGCTTGGTTGCAATTTTCTCCTTAAAAACTTGATAATGCATTGGAATAATAATTCTTGGATCAATTTGATTAATCACTTCAGAGGCTTTTTTGGGAGAAATTTGTGGAAAATATGAGCCGCCCGCAGGAATAAGCAAAATATCTACTTGGTTCATTTTCTCCAATTCTTCATCAGTTAAAGTATGACCAAGATCTCCTAAATGCGCTATTCCCATTCCTTCAAGATGAAAAACAAAAATTGTATTTTGGCCGCGCTCTGCACCTTTTTTGTCATCGTGAAAACTAGGCACGCCGATAATTTCTGCACCATTAATTTCATATTCACCCGGACCCGTCAAGATTTTTGGCGCAACACCAACTTCCTGACCAGAAATCGCGGTTGCGTTGTTGTGATCAAAATGGCTATGACTGACTGTAACAATATCCGCACGCAAACCCGTAGGAAGATTCAAGCCAATTTCCGGGGAGTAAGGATCGGTAATAATTCTCGCTTCTTTTGCTTTAATTAAAAAGCATGAATGACCCAACCAACTAATTTCCATTTTTCTCCTTTAGGGGAAAAACAAGGTTCTGCCGATAAATAAGAGGCAGGTTCTTATTTATCCCCCCTTTTCTTTTTTAGTTTTCTTGCCCGCGGTAGCGGACTTTCTTTTTTTAATAGATTTTTTTTCGGAAACTTTGGTTTTGGACATTTTTAGAGCAATTTTTCTGGCTTTTTTGTCTATCCCATCAATAATAAATTCGTATTTTTTGCCTTCCTCTAATTTTGATTTCCCATCTAAATCATTTGATTTCACTAAACCTTCAGCATTTTTTAATGCCACAAAGGCGCCGAAGGGCATAATTTTCGTTACACTACCTGCAATTTTCTGGCCTTCTTTCATCTTTTCAACGGCTTTCAAAAATGGATCGGCAGTTAAACGTTTTAATGACAAAAATACACGTCCGCCTTCAATATTAATTACCTTAACTCTAAGTTTATCACCAACTTTAGCAATTTTTGACAGATCGTCAACGCGCATCCAAGAAGCTTCGGAAATATGCACCAAACCATCAAAATTTCCCAAATTAACAAAAATCCCAAAATCGGTTATTCCTGAAACTTCTCCTTCTAAAATATCGTCTTTTTTAAGATTTAATGGAGCACTGCCTGCAGCTGCTTTTTCTGAAAAAATCGGATGATTGGTTTTGTTGTCAAAACCGATAATTTTTACATCCAAAGTTTTACCAATCAATTCACGAAGCCGTGCCAATATCTTACTTTTATCTCCAGCCACGCGAGGATAATGCTCAAAAGAAAGCTGAGAAACAGGCAAAAATCCTCTGATAAAACCATATTCGCAAAGAAGCCCGCCTTTATTGGCCTCAACGCCCTTGACGCTTAAAGCTTCTTTGTTTTTGTATTTTTGATTTAAGGTGGCAGTAAAACGCTGTTGATCAGCCCGTTTTAATGAAAGCAAAACCTGTCCGTCTTTATTTTCCATTTGCATAACATGAGCTAAAGTTTTTTCACCAATTTCTAATTTATTTCCTTCTTCGCCCCACTCTTTTACAGGCACAACTCCTTGCGCCACTCCAGCTACATCAACAAAAATAAATTTTTTTGACCTTCCAATAATGCCCACCTCAACAACTTCATTCACTTTATAAGGCACTATATTTTCAACTTCTTTTACTAAATCTTTCATTGTTTCTTGTTTCATTTCTTTTTTCCCTGTCTTAAATATTTCATTTTATTCTCTTGCTCTTGCCAATCATTAACCCCGCGCCTAAAATCTTTTCTTAAATATATCAAAAAACTAACTAACCAATAAATTATACTAAAAAACAATACAAAAAGTAAAATCCTTGACGAAAGATATGGAATATCCTGGCGCCGAAATGCGAGCAAAAATATTCCAATTATTGAAAAACTAATTAAAGAAGTACGCCATTTGCCTTGTAAATTTTTATAAACCGCGATTTTCTTGGCTTTATTTTTCCAAAAAAATGGGATGATAATGCCTAAAACAAACATCGAAACAAAAACGATCATCATCGGCAAAAAAAACTGAAAATCACTTCCGGGATTTGGGTCTATTAGATACTTAAAATTAAAAAATTTATGAAAATCAAAAGACATTTTGAAATTATCTTTCAACTTTAAACATTTTTCCGTGTCCGGGAATGATATAATCAGCGATGTCTAAAACTTTCTTTCTGCTATTCATTAAATCTTCTTTATTTTTTGCATAAGGATCCCCATGTTTCATTAAGCTTTCTTTATCGGTTTTTTGCTGCTGACTATCTTTCCACCAAAAAACATCAGCAACTATGGTTACTTTCCCAAACTCTTCAGTTTTAACTATAACAGAACAATGAAACATATCATGCCCTGGAGTTTTAATGATTTCAATATCAGTTCCCGGCACTTTACCGCTGTGTGATTTTATTTTCCCATCCCATGAATAAATTTCACTGTTATCTAAAATTCTGGCATTTTCAAAAATTCCCGCTAATAGAGAGTGATCTAAATGATAATGAGTCAAAATTACATAATTTATGTCGCCCGTAGACAAAATTTCTTTTTCTAAAGCATCAAATAATAATTGTCTATTCATACCAGGATCAATTATGATGTTTAAATTTCTTTCTCTGATCAAAATGGTTGTTGATGAAGCAAATTCAACACCTTTTTCTTTTCGCGCGTAACCTTGAATTAGAATTTTGACTTCTGTCATAATATCAACATTTTTTAGTTTTTCAATTTTAATTTTTAACTTTATCTAATTGCCCCCGGGAGGATTCGAACCCCCATTACAGCGTCCGAAGCGCTGCGTGATATCCATTTCACTACGAGGGCATAATCTAAAATTGTAGCCAAAATTGGCTACTTTTAGTATAACAAAATTTAGCCAAAAGTAAAGTTACTTTGCGAGTGCGAGTGGTATCTCTTTTGAAGACATACGAAGCCCGAGCGAGCATGGTGTCCGACGATACGTCGGACGAGCGAGGGCGGAGATTAAGCGCCGACAACACGCTGGGTTGTCGGACGCGGTCTGAAAAAGATGGTACCCGAGCAGGACCCGCAAATTATTGTACTTTCT
>Ga0210057_1008656_pt1 | contig 11986 bp, 12 predicted proteins | sample CryGeyCG2114_010_2_FD_183968 | JGI IMG/M metagenome (GOLD analysis project Ga0210057, IMG submission 183968) | Groundwater microbial communities from aquifer - Crystal Geyser CG10_big_fil_rev_8/21/14_0.10 (SPAdes) (version 2) | ecosystem: Environmental > Aquatic > Deep subsurface > Groundwater ...
TGTGCGCGGCTGTGGTCTAGTGGCATGATTCGAGCTTCCCAAGGCAGCGCAGGGGGCAAAAGACCTGCGCTAGAAAAGAAGCGCCGAAAAAAGCTCGCGATTCGGGTTCGATTCCCGACAGCCGCATACAACCGTAGGCTCAGTTCTCACTTTTTCACTGCACTGAGTCCAGTGCTCAGAGCGCGGCAGCCGCATTCAACCGTAGGCTCAGTTCCTGCGAGCTTGTGCACGAAAGCTGATTCTCACCTCGTCAGGGCTGAAGCTTTAGGGGTATTTAAGCTCTGCCGAGGGTAGGCGAACAACGAGACGCGACTCGTCAATCGCCTAACCTTTCCCGTTGGTCGGGCAGAGGCGTATCTTATCCGGGGTATGTAATACTAAACTTGAATTTTGTGTTCGGATCTTCCTTAAAAATTTCCTTTATATCTTCTGAACCGAACGTGCCTACTTCAATAAGTTCCCCGGGCTTTAATTTCTCTTTTTGTCTGCGCGTATTGAAGAGATTGTTAATCAGTCGGTAAGCGTATATTGAAAGACGGAGATAAAGCGGGTAGTCAAAAGTCACAGTATTTTGTTGGATTTGATAAATTTCATTTTTGCCTTCTTTTTGAACTAGTTTGGTAGTCAAAAACACATGCGCATCTCCTTCTAAGTGCAAAAATGGTTTGGGATTAGGAACGTTTTCAGGAGTCATACTTATAAAAGAGTGCGCCGTCACGAGTCTTAGACCGTGTTTATACTCATTGTAAATTTCTCCATACTCTAAGAATATCTTCCCAGTGCGTTTGAGAAATTCTTTTATGAACTGAATTGATTTGACTACTATTTCTTTCTTAGCCTCTTCGCCTATGACGCCGTTATAAAAAAGAAAGCGAATGTCTTCTTCGCTTATTTTGCCACTTACTATTTCCTCATTCACATATTCACATAGCGTTTTGGAGCGCGTGGATTTCATTTCTATCCACGGAACTGGCGATTTTCTACAGGCATGCATTAAAGAAAAAAGGGCTTCGGCCATATGAAAAAAATTAAACACAACCTCGGATTTTAGCGCTAACCGATATCTGTCCAAATTTTCTTTTTTCAGTTCCTCATCGTTGCTATCATTAACAAATTTTTCTAAATTTGAATTCTCTAGTAGTATATCATACGTCTTCAGTCGAAAAAACCATTGTTTGAAATCATACTCTTTCATAAAGAAATCGTTGATTTGTTCAATGCTTTCTTTGGAAATACAGTAGTTTATAGTCATAAAAATAACCTAGTGTACAAACAAAATTATCAAGCCAGTTTCGAAGCTGCAGTATTTAATTGTTAGTCAGCCGCGTGTATCCTAGAACTCATCCTCAGAAGAACTAGCTCGTATAACCTTATAAAAGCAGTATGGGTTAGATAGTAATACGTCGATCGGGTGGGCGCGGCATGGAAGCAGAACTCTTAGACAATACACAGTTCATTTACGAGGTCGCGTTAGCCAAGCTTGAGCTTATGGCGCTAGGCGCCGACGCCGAAATAAAGAACGGATTCCGGCTTTTCGACTTAAAAAAGGTCGAAGACAAGCGAAAACTGGTTGACCGACTCGCTTATTTCAAGCGCGTGGACAAGGAAAAAACGCTTTACTCCCAACTCGTGAAATACAACCAGACGCGCTCCATAAACCAGTACCTGACGCACTGGTTTTACCCCTACAAAGGCAAGTTTCACCCGCAAATGATTAGGGCGCTCATCAATTACTCGCAAGCGAAACCCGGGGATTTGGTTCTCGACCCGTACGTGGGGAGCGGCACCGCTTGCTTGGAGTCTCAAGTTCTAGGAATTGATAGTGTAGGCGTTGACATATCGCCAGTTTGCAATCTTATTACCAAGGTTAAAACGCAGTCCGTGGAAGTGCTAGCCGAAATAATGGCCGAAAGCGCCGAGATAGTGAACCATAGCAACGGGAATTCGCTGGCCGACTTCGGGGGAAACAACCGCGCTAAACTGAACGACGCCATCAGGGGAATCAAAAACGAGAAAGTGCGCAACTTCTTCCAAGTTGCTAGATTAATTTCGTTAAGTGACGAGAGCAGGCGGGGCCGCAACTTCAACACGCAATTCAAGGCTAATGTGGAAAAAATGCTTGTTTCCGTGAAGGACTACCAAGACGCGATAAGGACACACCACCTAAAGCCCGGGAAAACGACGATAAAGCAGGCCGACGCGCGGAAACTGCCGCTTGAAAGCAAGAGCGTTGACGCGATAGTAACCTCGCCGCCTTACTCGATTGCTTTGGATTACGTTAAAAACGACTCGCACTCTCTGGAAGCGTTGGGAGAGGACACCGCGAAGATACGAAGCGAATTTATAGGCGTGCGGGGGACAAATGGCACGAAAATCCAGCTTTATGACGAGGATTTGAAGAAAACCTATGACGAGATGTACCGCGTCCTCAAGCCAGGTAAGGTTTGCTCAATCGTGATCGGCAACGCCACTTTCCAAACGCAAGAGGTTAAAACAGTTGAACTTACAACCGACTACTGCCAAAGCCTCGGCTTCAAGCTTGAAAAGAACGTTGAAAAAATAATTTATGGATTATATAATATTATGCAAAAGGAAAACATTTTGATTTTCCGCAAGGAGTAACCGCATGGAAAAAATTACCAGTAAAATTGATAGAATTAATACATTTCTAAAAATATATGACGCCGCTTGGCGAAACGCTACTCTCCAGCCATATCAGCAGGAGCAGATTAGATTACGATTAAAGGAAATTGACGATAGACTGGCCCAAAAAGAAGAAATTCTGAAGTTGTTATTCGATATTGATGATGCGGGGGTAAGACATGCTTCAGATTTATTGACTTATCTCACTGCTTCAAGACTAGCTTATGCATTAGACGATTATCGTGAAGAAAAAGAAAAAATCAAACAAATGTACCGGTTATGGTTTGATATAATTAATTATTTATTAATTACGAATATTTTTTCGCCTAATGATAACATCGACCGCGTTGACTTAGGAACTGGAAAATATGAAGAAATTCAAGGGAAAACTAGAATGCAAATCGTAAGAGAAATTGTCTTAAACTATGGAGAACGCATACCCGCCGCTGAACTTTATAATTTGATCAGCAAAACCGCAAACCCATCTAAAGTTCAGCTAAAAGAAATCGCGGAACTTCTAGGCTTAGATTCATCTGGGACGAGAGCATCTCTCGAAAGTATAATAGACTGCCGAATTAATAGTAATTCTACAGCCGAGGATAATAGCATATTAATTGACTGGCTAAAGAATACCGCAACTGATGACAACTGGGAAAGCATCACAAATGAATTTATGAGCGAGAAAACACCGCCGTTTCTTTTAAAAAATGTTGGCTTAGCTAGAGAACTTTTCGTTTTCGCCTACTTAACCTATACTGATATAGGCTATGTTATCCCGTTACTCCTACATCAAAAACTATTTTCAAATTATCAGCAATTTTTAGGCAGTTCAGAACTACCCAATCGAGAGAGTATGGTATTAGATCCGCCAGATTTCCTTCTCGTCAAAAAGGGTAGGGTTTTGGGGTTAGAACTTGGCCGCGGGAAGCTTGACCTAGTCTCTACGTTTTCTGCAGTTTCAGGTCTGCCTACCGTTTCTTTAGCAGCTCTTTTTGAAAATCAGACAAAGGGCTATAGCAGAGATTTCGGTTTCAAGTGTAATCTTTGTCATATTCCCTTTGTAATATGCGATAAATATCAAGAAATGTTTGTTGAGGGGCAAGAAAAAGTTACAACTGATCAAACATGTATCCGCTTGTGTGGTGAAGAAAAATGCAAAAACTGTAAAGACGCAATCGTTAAGGTTAGAATTACGGTGGATGAAGAGTTGATAAATGCCACCGTTCATCGAAATTGTCTTTCAAAGATAATTCCGGCAAAAGCAGCAGAAGTTAGCGACGACGATGTTTTTCCACTATTTCCAGCAGTAGATGGCCTAGAGAAACTTAGACTCGGTTTTTGAGGTAATAATATGTCTATTAACGAAAAATATGTGAAAGATTTGGAAGAAACGATTTCCAAGTTCATGGCACCGCTGAAGAACATTCCGTTTCCGATAGTAATCAAGGCAATTTCTGGCTACTCTGTGGTTCCGTTCAATTCAAGCGACAAGAAGGATAGGGTATTGTTGGAAAAATTGGTTAGGGCGCTGAGTAAAGCAACGAAAACCGCAAACCGGACGGGCATATTCGCCAACCGGCCAAACGAGGTTGGAAACCACATTGAGCCGTTTGTGCGCGATGCTTTGAATGAGCTCGGCATGAAAGCAACTATTCCGACGACGTCCGAAGGGAAGCACCAATCGGCAGGTTATCCTGACGTTGAAATGCGCGAGTCAGACGGGCGCGTTACTTATTTGGAGTGCAAAACGTACAGCCTGAAAAGCGAAGATTCATCTTTCAGAGCGTTCTACCTACAACCCTCTGAAAACTTCAAGGTAACGGCGGACGCACGGCACTTGCTCGTCGGGTTTGAAATCAAAGAAGAAAAACGAAACGGCAAGAACGCCTACGTTCCGGTCCGCTGGCGGCTTTACACGCTGGATAATTTGCGCGTTCAAGTAAAGCACGAGTTCAATGCGAGTAACAAAGACATCTACCAGAAAGAAGCGCTTCTAGCAGAAGGCGGTCTAGAGTAAAAAACAAGTGCTTTTTTGCGCTTGTTTTGCGCAAGGCGTTCCCCTGCAAGCGCTTCGTCCAGCTTAATAAAGAAACTGCGCGAGAATTGCGCTTGATTTTCGGCGTTTCATACGTGTTTTGCGCGAGGTTTTTTGACGGGTCTTAGAGGTAGATATATGCTGCTTAAACAAGAAAAAACTAGGCAAACAAATCGCGCACGACTTTTTCGATTTCCGTGCGCGTAAAAACCTTGAAGCCCAACAACTTCTCGTACTTTCTGACGAGCAAACGATTAGTGACGACGACTATCAAGCGGTCACAATCAGTTAACCTGCCTAGAAACTTTTCTTTGAGTTTTTCTGGACCTTTGGGTCCAGCGTGAAGCAACATGTTCCCGGTTTCGACTTCGAAACCAACTCGTTTTCCCTTGATTTTAGCGAAAACGTCAACGCCGCAAGTAGGATTCAAAACAGGTTTTCTTCTCTTTCGCCTGATTATTTCGGCAATCATCCAGCACAACAACGCGTGTTCAGCAGTCTCGTTCGAGCGAGTTTTAACCAAAAACCGGCAACTACCGTTTGCCTGCAATCCGAGGCTCTTGTGGTAAACGTAGCCTTCTCTTCCTAAGATTCGCCGTTCTTCCTCGGAAACGTCGGCGAGAGCGTAAAACCCTCTCGAAACATCAAGCTTGATTCCCAAGTTTTCTTCATCCAGCAATTCACAACACCAAATCGTTTAACCCGCGTTCAACCGCTTTCCGCGTCATTAATTCTTTTACTTCCGGGTCTTGCAGCAACGCGTTCATCAAATTGTTTTGCTGTTTGCAGTCGCTCGTTGAAACCAAGGAGTCGTCGGTAGGCGTGCCGCAGCGAGCGCAGTATTTCGAGGAAGGCGAGTTTTTCTCGCGACAACGCTTGCAAAACACGACTTTCATTTGCTCTTCCTGCTTTTGAATCGGCTTTCCGAAGCCCTGAAGCTCTAACAAGGCGTTATCCACATCTCTGCCGCTCAAGTGAACGTACACGCTGGCCATGCCGCTTGACTGCGTCCAACCGAAGTACTCCTTCATTTGCGCTTCCGTGAGTTTGCCCGCCAAAGCCGTTGCCCTGCTGTGCCTGAACAAGTGAGGGTAAATTCGCTTTCGAATTCCCGCTTTCGCAGCGAGCTTTTCTAGTGTCTTGCAAATCGACGCGTGAACCGCGGGGTAGTACGTATCGTGGTTGTTGTTCGAGCGAGGCGGCCACAAAAACGCTTCCGGGTCCTTTGAGCCATCATAGTTTTCCAGCCACGCGGCTAGAACGGGCGCGGCACTGATAATCCGCACTCGCCTATCGCCTGTCTTGCCAGTAACTCGCAGGACTGCGCCGTAATCGTCGAATTGAACGTTTTTCACTCGCAACGACAATAACTCGCCTATTCTGCAACCGCTTTCGTAAAGCGTTAAAACAAGGGCTTTGTCACGCGAGTTACTAGCGGCTTGAGCCATTTCCAGTACTTCTTTTTCAGTCAAGAGTTCTTCAGGCAACTTGTGCTTCTTGCTTTTCATGCGGGGTTTGAGCCACGCGACTTCCCGGGGAGTTTGCTCGTCTTCTCCGCCTTTGAGGAAGCGGTAGAACGTCTTCAGGACGACTTTCAAGTCGTATTTCGTGCTTTCCGCGAGTTTTTCGTCTTCCAGCTTGCCGACCAAGGCGATTAAATCGTCCCTGGACGCCTCGGCGAAAGGCTTAGCCAGAATGCGTGCCAGCTTGCGCAGGCAGTAAACCAGTTTGACTGCACGCGATTTCGTGTAGCCTTTGGCTAGCCAGGTGTTGACGAACTTGCGAACTAGCTCTTTGTTGGCTGGTTCTACGGCCTCGTCGGCCTCTAGGCGGGCGAAGGCCGCGTCCAAATCCGAGGCGTTCCGGTATATCGAGCTCCCGCTCCGTTTCATCACAACTACCTCCTGCGTTCGAGACTATATTTGCTTTAGGACACAATTGTGCTCTAAGCGACACGATTCCAAGCCTGAACTAAGCCCTGCCCTGAGCGTTCGACAGCCGCATCATGTCGCGCGGCTTATTTTTTCCCGCGCGACTCCTCAAGCAGCGCCTCGACTTTTTTGAGGAAAATGCGGTAGTTGTCGGTGCGGAGGATTTCCACTTCGCCCTTCGAGTTTTTAACCATGGGACCGGGGCTGTGGCCGCGAAGGGAATCATTCCAGTTTTCCATGCCCTCTCCCAGGTCGACATCCCGGTACTTTTTGGAAAGCAGCGACAACGCCTCTTCTCGGCCGTGGCGGTAGTGCGTCATGGACATGAATCCCACGCTGGCGGGGGACATCCGCCGCAGGTAATCCGCAACCTTGGCGCCGGACGCGCCGCTTATCGCGAAATCATCTACAACCAGCACGCGCTTTCCATTCGCGGCCTTTTCAAGAAGGGGGTTTCCGCCCGGCAGCATTTCCGTGAGCTCGCGCCCCCTGCGTTTGAACGCCCTGCTCAGGAAAAAAACCTTCTTGATTCCGAGATGCTTGCGCAGGAAATAGGCGACTATTCTTCCGGACGAGCCCGGCGCTACGATTATTTCGGGCTTATATTCCGCGACCTTCGCGATGAAGCTCGGAAGCCTGCCGGCGAACCTCGCGGTTACATCCTCGGCCGGAAGCTTGCTGGTCTCCCGGGAGCGCACGAACTTGATGGCCGCCATGAGCAAAAAGGCGGGTTTCCGCTATATAAAGCGGTTTAAGCGCGAAGGCAAGGCTTCTTGTTTGCGTCTTTAACCCGCGAGGAAGCTCCACCAGGGCTGCTCGACTTTCTCGATTGCGCCGGTTCTCGCGTTCAAGGTGGTAGTGACGTCCACGGTCACCGGGAAGAAGAGCATCAACCCGTCCCTGAAGCCGCGGACTACGTAAGTCGAGTTGCCGCCCGCTTCGTTGAACGTAACATTGCCCACGCGCTGCATCGGGCTGCCAGCGCCCGCGTTTACGAGCGCCCTGTCCGTCCGCACGAGCCCCGCGCCGTTCACCGCGTTGACGCCGCACCTGACCACCCTTGCCAGCGAGTCGCACGCGCAGTTTTCGGGGCAAGGCACGGGCGTAGGCGTCGGAGTTGCTGCCGCCGTGGTTGCCTGGCAGTTGCCCGGGAAGAAGAAGTATTCGTCCGTGTTCCCGTCGCCTTTGAAGTCAACGCACGTTTTGTCCTCCCTTGACCACAGGCACGCCGCGTTTCCCTCGCACTTGCCGCATTCCGAGTACGCCGAGCAGTCGCGTTCCGAGCACATCGCCGGAACGATCACGTCCTTGCCCTTCGAATTGTTCGCGGTCTTGAAGTCGCCGAACGCGTCGTAAGGCAAGCACTTTTCCTCGGTGACCGACCATTGGCACCTGCGCTTGACGCCCGCGTTGCCCGCGCAGGAAAAGCAGTCGGTGAACTCGAAGCAGTAAGCATCCGCCTGAACGGTGCAGTATTTTTCTTCGGTTCCCCAGCCCACTTTGAGGCCGCTCGCGTTCACCGCGCGCCAAGTGTCGCCGTCCACGCACGCGCCGAGGAATTCGGACCACCCGCAATAGTTTTCGCCCGCCTCTTTCGGCGCCTTTACGCACGCATTGCAGTTGCCGTAGTTTCCGCATTTCGGGGTCGGCGTTGCGGTCGGGGCGGGCGGCGCGGTAGGCGCTACGCTCGGCAGCGCGGTTGCGTCCGGCGCAACGCTTGGCGCGGTTGTCGGGGTTGCCGAGCTTGCCTGGCGCGCCGGAAATGCTATCGGAGCGGGAATGTCCCTTTGAACCGCTTTCACCCTGGCAGCAGGCGCTGCGGCCGCTCCGCCTGCTGCGGGGCACGAGTATATGCAAGTCGGCGCGTTGCACGGAGTGCAGGCGGCGCCATTCCAAATGCAGCCCTGCCTTGAGGTGCAAGGCACGGAGCCCGTATTGCATCCCGTCGCGACGGCGCAGTAGTCGTTCTTCCAGAAAATGTCGTAACAGCCCCAAATCTGGTCCCACCGCAACGGGTGGCCGTTAGGCGCGGTCGCGGGGCAGGTTTGCGGTTCGATTGTTATGCCCGCCCCGCCTTGTTCGTGCCAGTCGTCGGTTGTCCCGCCCTCCATTCCCTGCCCTTCCAGCGAAGGCGCGTCTTCTGGGATGGTGGGCCACGAAGGCGCTACCTCCTGCATTGCTTGCTGCGGTACCTCGCAAGCGGTGTAGGAGCCGTAACTGCATTCCGGCTCGGCAGCAGCCACTTCGGGAAGCCCATCGTTTGGCTGGTACGCGTTTGAGAACGCAGCCGCGCATTCGCTTGCGCACCTGGCGGGGCACACGGACCCGCAGTTTGACGTGCCGCCGCCTGTAGCCGCGGCTCCGGCGTAGCAAGACGGGAAGCACGAGCCCACGCAGTTGGCGTCGCATTCGCCGATGCTGCTTCCATATAGGAAGTAGACTTGGAAGACGAACGGTACGTATTGCGTTTCTTGCTCCTGGGCGTTCGCAAGCGGCGCAGCCAACATTAACGCCAGCAGCCCCGCGAACAGGAGCGCAGTCAACCCTGATGCATTGGCGGTTATTCTCATGACAATTTTCCCAGCTCGTTGAGTTTTTCGAGCATCCCGGAAATCGAGGTCGTTCTCGTCGCGTTCGAGCCGGCGAATTCCCCCAGTTCCGAAGCCATCATTCCCGCGGTGTTCCGCACGAGCGTCCGGCTGTCTACCATCCGCGCCTTCGTCAGGCTGGCGTTCACTTCCCACAACGCCAGCGGCTCTTGGTTCTGGCTTATGAACGAATCGAAATACCCCCACGTTGTCACCGCCTGGCCGGCTTTCAAGGCGTAGCTGCCCGCAATCGCGGACTTCCTGCCGAATGTCGAGTCGTCGAGCAACAGGCCGCCGTACTGCGCGTTCAGCTGCTGGAGGTCGGTCAAGTCGTTGTTGAACACGGTCAAGTATTCATAGTATTGGTTTCCCGCGGCAGCCGCGCGTTGCCACGGCGCCGCCGAGTACATGGCGACCGCGAAAAGGAAGACCAGCGCGAGGATTGCAATGCCGGACGCCCGCAGGAGTCCTGCCGTTCCCATCGGCTTTACCGCCGCGGTTTTTGTGACGGGCGGCGCGCGCACCGTTTCGCCGCATTCCGGGCAGTGCTTCGGGTTCGGCTGGGGAAGCGCCTTTCCGCAGGACGGGCAGTATTTCATCGGGTTTCGCCCCTGAGAAGCGCGAGCGCGTCACCGACGACTTGCATCCTCTCGCTTTCCTTGTACCCGTTCGATTTCGCGAACGTTTCCAGTTCAAGCGCCAGCTGGCTTTCGGCCTCAGTTATGCCCGCCTTGGCTTCGGAGAAGCGTTCCGCGCCCTCGGTCACGTTCAGGTCGCTTCCGAGCCGCTGGAATTCCGCCTTGTTCCCGTCGATGAACGCCATGAAGCCGTCGAGGTGCGAGAAAAGTTCGTTTGCCTGCAAGGCGAATTTTTCGGCGACGGCGGTCTTGTTGGCGAGGTTGGCGTCCGAGACGTTTTCCGGGCCGTATTCGTAGACTGTGGCGCTGATTTGATTCAGGTCGTAATTCAGCGCCATCGTGAATTGCGTTATCGTCTGCTGCAGTTCCGTCTTCTTGCTCGAATCGTACCGGATTTGCTGGCGCAGCAGGTCCTCTTTGTGTTCGTTCACCGCGTCCTGCATCCCTTTTTCCAGCTGCGCCCGCTCGCCCTTCGCCATGCTCTGGCTTGCGCCGTCGATGGCCGCGCCGAGGAAGAACCCGAACAGCAAAAGCAGGAAAATGCCGATTGACAGGCTCTTGTGCAGCTTTATTTTTTCGAGAAACTCGGCCACGCAAGCCGCACCGCGGCGGCTTTAAAAATGTTTTCGATTGCGGCGGAAAACAAAACTTAATAACTGCCGTTCGGCACAGTTTTCTAGTCGAAGGCCTATTGGCGAGTTGGTGAGTTTCATGAACGTTCTCGTAGTCGGCGCTGGAAGCATGGGCGGGCACCACGTGCGCGTCTACTCGGAAATGCCCGAAGTCGAGCGCGTGGTCGTGGCGGACCCGAGCCCGGACGCGGCCAAAAAATTCAAGGAGAATTCCAAAGTCGTTTGCTACGATTCCATCAAGGAGGCGCTTTACAAGGAGGAAGTGGTCGGCGCGAGCGTTGCCGTGCCCACCGCCTTGCACTATCAAGTCGGCGAAGAGCTCGTCGAGCGCGGCATTCCCCTGCTCATGGAAAAGCCGTTGTGCGACTCGCTCAAGGACGGCGCCAAACTAATCGCCCTCGCCAAAAAACGCAACGTGCTGTTGATGACCGGGCACTTGGAGCGCTTCAACCCGGCAATCCAGGCGCTCAAGGAGAACCTGAAAATGCTGGGCAAGCCGGTTTACGCGTCAACGCACAGGTACGGCATCCCCTCGTTCCGCAAGCTCGGCGACGCGCTCTATGACCTTGCGGTGCACGACGTTGACCTGCTTTCGTTCCTGACGGGCGAGCGCCCGACCTTTGTTTCCGCCATCGAGCGCCGCGTGCTCGAAAAGGACGCGAACGACTTGTGCGCCGCCTTGTTCGAGTTCGACGGGTTCACCGCCTCGGTGGAGGCAAACCGCGTGGCGCCCATTAAAATCCGCGAGATGACCTTCGTGGGCACCGAAGGCGTTGCCCGCGTGGACTACACCGCGCAAGACTTGTCCATCCTTCGGCTCTCGGAGATTCCCAAGGAGTACCACGAGTACAAGACTTTCAACGAGCTGGTGTCGCGCGCAGGCAGGGGCAACGAGTTGCGAATGTTCATACGCAAGGACGAGCCGCTCCGCTTGGAGCTGAGGCACTTCCTCGACTGCTGCCGCGGAAAGGTGCAGCCGCAAGTCACCGCAATCGACGGGTTGTACGCAGTCGCCGCCGCGGAAGCCGCATCCAAAGCCGCCAAGTCCGGCAAGCGCGAGAAGGTGACAGTGTGACCGAAGAACCCGCCGCGCCCGTTGTCACCGCGCCCTCGCCCGTTGCAGCCGCACCCACCGCCATTGCAACAATCACTTACGACGACTTCAAGAAGCTGGACTTGCGCGTTGGCACGATCAAGGCTGCCGAGCGCGTGGCCGGTTCGGACAAGCTGTTCAAGCTGACGGTTTCCCTGGGCTCGGAGGAGCGTACGCTTGCCGCGGGAATCGCCCAGTTCAAGTCCGAAGGGGAGCTCGTGGGCAAAAAAATAATCGTGGTCGCGAACCTGGCGCCCCGCAAGCTGCGCGGAATCGAGTCGCAAGGCATGCTTCTCGCGGCCTGCCCCGAAGGCGACTTTGCGAAGCTCGCTCTCGTTTCGGTGGAAGGCGGCGCAGAGGACGGCTGGAAAGTATATTAAAGCTTTTTCGCCGTTATCTACTCCGCGTTTTTTGCGGCCGTAGTCT
>Ga0210057_1008657_pt1 | contig 11986 bp, 13 predicted proteins | sample CryGeyCG2114_010_2_FD_183968 | JGI IMG/M metagenome (GOLD analysis project Ga0210057, IMG submission 183968) | Groundwater microbial communities from aquifer - Crystal Geyser CG10_big_fil_rev_8/21/14_0.10 (SPAdes) (version 2) | ecosystem: Environmental > Aquatic > Deep subsurface > Groundwater ...
GAGGCCTACGGCTACGATTCCGCTCGGCAAGTGTGAGGCCGAGCACGGTCGAAGGGAGGCAGTCGCCGAGACGACTGCCTCCTACCCTTTGGCAAGGAGGCAAGGATGACAGGGAACGGCCACCTTCGTATTCTGCCGTTCGAGATCCTGGCCGGGCTGTCCCGAGTCCAGGATACCCCCCGCCGCCCTCCTGCTGGTAGCGGGGGGCTGAAGCACTTCCATAGTTGTGATCTGGCCATCAACCTTCCGCCGGCCCTGAACTTCAGCCAGCACCACCCCAGGCTGATCAAGCGGTTGCAGTCAGACTGGGGGGAACTTCTCGCGAAGTCGGACTGTTCGACAGGGAACTTCGCGGAAGCGCTGGAGAATGGGACACCGCTCGGACACGTTTTCGGTGAGATCCTCCTTCGTATCCTCGACCGACTCACAATGGGTCTGGGCCTTGGCTTTATCAGCATTAGAGAGGGAGTCAAGGTAATCGAGGAGAAGGAGACGCTCGAGGAAGCTGAAGACCGCGTGGTCTACCGGATCTGGGTCTTCTACGAACAGCCTCTTCCGACATCAGTAAGCGGGCTTGAGAATCTGGTAACTGGCTATCTCAATGCCTGCATGCTCGGTGAGGAGTTCGACATCCAAGCCACCATCCAGGGGATGGTGGACTACCGCCTGAAGCGGCCCCGCAGGGGCAATGGTCGGTCTTCAAGCCGACGACCAAGACAATCCGGCCAACAGACGTTGGCCGCCAACAGTGGCAGGTGACGAACCCATTCGTGGGGACGTGTCACCTGCCACTTCGCGTATTTATGGGGTTTTTATTGACTTTTCTACCTATTTAAGATATATTTTAGATACCACCGCAAATTAAAGGGTGTAATTTTTTAAAATGTTACTACAAGATCTAACCCAACAATTTGGCAAGAAGAACATTCCCGAAATTAAGCCTGGCGATACTCTCAAGGTCCATTTTAAAATTACCGAAGGAGGCAAAACTCGTATTCAGGTTTTTGAAGGCATTTGTATTGCTAAAAAACACGGGGCTTCGTTGGATGGTAGTTTTACAGTGCGTAAAATCTCGAGCGGTATTGGTGTTGAAAGAACTTTTCCGATTCACTCGCCGTTGGTTTCTAAAATTGAAAAAGTAAAATCACGTCAAGTCCGTCATGCCAAACTTTATCATTTGCGTGATTTGGTTGGTAAAAAAGCGAAAAAGGTCCGCGAAAGTAAAGATTACAAGATGTGGGAAGAGGCCTTGTCCGAAGAAGAAATTGCCGAAATTGAAGAGCAAAAGAAGGCTGCGGCCGAGGTAAAAGCGCAGAAAAAGCTCAAGAAGAAAGAAGAGCTCGAAAAGAAATTTGAAGCGGCTGCTGCCGCCCATCATCAAGCGGAAGAGCAGGTAGAAAAAGATGACTCTAAAAAACAAGATGCTGGGAAAGAAGGGGGAGAGCCTAGCGTATCAGCATCTCAAAAATAAAGGCTATAGGCTAGTTGGTCAAAATATTAAATTTTTTTGTGGCGAAATCGATCTCTTGATGCAAGATGGAGACAGTCTTGTGATTGTTGAAGTTAAAGCCAAAAGTGATGATAGTTTCGGACAGGCGCATGATATGATAACCAATAAAAAAAAGAAAAAACTATTGCAACTAGCTCATACTTTAAACCAAAAATATCCCGACAAATCCATTCGCATCGATGTTGTTGCGATTGACAATGAAAAAATCGAACATCTGGTAAGTGCTGTTGAAGAGGAGTAAAATAGAAAAAGGTTAGAGGAAAATGGAAAAAAGTTTGGAAAGTAGAAATTTGAAATCAATAACTCTTTTCCAATTTCTATTTTCTATACCAATTTCTGTTTTCTTTTAACTAATTTCTTTTTTCAAAAAGGTAATAATTATGGATGAAGATATTCGTGTAAGAATTGCGCCCAGTCCGACAGGACCCTTGCATATTGGCACAGTCCATACCGCTTTATTTAACTGGCTTTTTGCGCGGCAAAAAGGCGGTAAATTTATTTTGCGAATTGAAGACACCGATAAAGAACGCTCTAAAGAAGAATATATTACTGATATTACTGATTGCCTTTCGTGGCTTGGAATCGATTGGGATGAAGGTCCGGAGCGAAATGATCATTACGGGCCTTATAAACAAAGCGAGCGTCTGGAAATTTATCAAAAATATGCGGAAGCTCTTATCGACCAAAAGAAAGCGTACTATTGTTATTGTACGAGCGAAGAACTTGAGAAAGAACGTCAAGAGCAAGAATCAAAGAAACAACCGCCAAAATATTCTGGTCGCTGTCGTAATCTAAGTGAAACCGAAATCAACAAGCTCAAAGCCGAAGGTCATAAGCCCTGTGTTCGTTTTATTGTTGAACCGAAAAAAATTAAATTTAAAGATTTAGTTAAAGGCGAAGTCGAATTTGACACCGCCTTGTTTGGCGATTTTGTGATTTTAAAATCAGACGGCGTACCCACTTTTATGTTCGCCGGTGCCGTCGATGATTCTTTAATGAAAATCACCCATGTGATTCGTGGCGAAGATCATCTCTCGAATACCCCCCGTCAGATTTTACTTTTAGATGCTTTAAATTTTGCTACCCCAGAATATGGCCATTTGCCTTTAATTCTAAATCCTGATAGATCGAAACTTTCTAAGCGTAAAAATCCCACTTCAATTTCTCGTGATTTCAAAAACAAAGGTTATTTGCCCGAAGCAATGGTCAATTTTATCGTTTTAATGGGCTGGGCCTCGAAAACAGGTGAAGAAATTTGGACGCTGGAGGATCTCATTAATGAATTTGACTTTGATGCTGTTGGCAAAAGTCCCTCGATTTTTGATCAGCAAAAATTAGATTGGCTAAATGGTTACTATGTTCGCAGGCTCCCAATCGGTGAATTGGCAAGACTCTCTTTACCATTTTTGCGCGGAAGCGGTCTAGAAAATGAAAAAGAAAAATTACTGGTCGCTCTTTCGTTGGTTCAAGAAAGAATAAAAGTAATTTCCGAAGTCCCAAATTTAATCGACTTTTTCTTTAAAGCCCCTCAAGGATTCAAAGATATCCTGGTCGCTAAAGGGTCAACGCCGGAAAAAACAAAAAAAGCATTAGAAAAAGCTCTGGAATATCTCGCAAAAGAAGATGATTTTGGCCGTGATTCTTTAGAACACCTCTTGCGTGCCGTCGCCAAAAAGTATGACTTAAATGCTGGCGAAGTTCTCTGGCCGATACGCGTGGCGCTGACTGGTAAAGAAGCTTCGCCGGGGGCCTTTGAAGTTTTGGAGGCGCTCGGCAAAGAGGAATCTTTAAAGCGTATTAGAACTGCTTTAGATATGTTAAAATAGAATTAATAAAGTATCTCGCCTCGGGTCGCCCCGTTCGCTCTGGCCTCCCACTCCAACCCTTGTCCTTCGCTTCGCTACGGACGCCGGCACGCGCTCAGGGGCATCCCCTCGGCGCAATTTAATATTGGATTTATGAAAAAAATAAAAATTCTCCAAATCATTGGTGATGCGACTTTGGCAGGAGCGCCGCGGCATCTTTTGAGTCTGTTAGAAAATTTAGACACGAAGAAATTTGCTTTATTTTTAATTTGCCCGCCCGGGCCTTTGGCCGGAGAAGTAAGAAGTTTAAGAAGATCAGTTGATATTGAAATCGTGCCGATGAGATCGAAGCTGGACTTTAAAGCAATTAAGGAAATTAGATCTAACATTAAAAATATTAAACCAGATATTATCCATATCCACGGAACCCGAGGCGGGATTTTGGGGAGATTGGCGGCAATCGGTCTAAAATACCCGGTGATTTATACGGAACATCTTTGGACGAAAGATTATCAATTACGTAGCCGCCTGTCCCATCATTTACAACTTATTGGTCTCTGGTTTTTGGATATGTTCACCACGCTCACCATCGCGGTTTCCCAGGCAGTCAAAGACTTTCTGATCGAAAGCCAAATTACATACCCGGAAAAAGTTTTAGTCATTTATAACGGCACAGAGCCACCGAAGAAAAAAGCCAAGCCCTTCGAAGGCAAAAATACTCTTATTGCTTCGATCGGGACCCTAAATGAGCAAAAGGGTATGCAATATCTCATTCAAGCGATGCCCAAGGTCTTAAGAGAATTTCCCGAGCTAGAATTAATGATTATCGGCCAAGGGCCATACAAGGTTGAATTGGAAAAATTAGTCAAAAAGATGAAGCTTTCTTCCAAAATTAAGTTGACAGGATTTGTGAAAGATGTTTACGATGAGCTACAGCACGTTGATGTCTATGTTCAACCGTCAGTTTCCGAAAGTTTTGGGCTAGCAATTCTCCAGGCCATGAGTATGGGGCTACCGATTGTGGCCACAAATACTGGTGGCATTCCTGAAGTCGTCACCCCCGGGAAAACAGGAATTTTAGTCGAGGCGAAAAAGCCAGAGGCATTAGCGAGCGGCTTATTAGAATTATTGAGAGATCATAAAAAAGCGCAAAAGATGGGCAAACTGGGCGCTGAAGATGCGAACATCAAATTTAATCTTAAAGACATGATTATAGATTTGGAGACTGTCTATGTCAATATGGCTGAAACGCGCTCTTAGCCTTAATCAGCTTAGAAAAACTTTAGGTTATGGAAGCGTCTTTTCCGCCATTAAATTTGATCTCTCGGTGGACGCTTCCGCCAAAGTCAATTTTAAAAAAGTCCTCGTCCTCGCGCCCCATCCCGACGATGATTGTTTTGGTTTGGGCGGCACGATTAAAAAAATGACGACAGCCGGCTCGCACGTTACGTCGGTTTATTTGACCGACGGTTCGGGCGGATTGCCGGTTGAGGATGGCCGAAAGCATAGCCAGGATTTAATTGAACAAAGAAAGATCGAAGCCCAAAACGCGGCTAAAATCCTGGGGATTCAAGAAACAATTTTTTGGGGTTATAAAGACGGCAAGCTTGCTGCCGGTCACTCGGCCGTCAAAGCCCTTAAAGATTTGATTCTGAAAACTGAACCCGACATCATTTTTCTGCCATCTTTTTTGGATAATCATCAAGACCACCGGGCGACTAACGAAATCTTTATTAATGCCGTTAATACTTTAGAAAAAAAGGAATTTGAGATCTGGGCCTACGAAGTCTGGACCCCGATTTTTGTTAACAGACTTTCCGATATAACTTTGTATATTAAGACTAAAGAAGAAGCGATCCAGGCCCATCAGTCCCAAATTTCTGTGCAACGTTATGATAAAGCGGCGGTGGGACTTTCTCAGTATCGGGCCGAAGTCAACAACGTTCGTGGTTTTGCCGAAGGGTTTTTCGCCGCGTCTTTCGAATTGTATAAAGAATTATATGAGAAAAGTTAAATCAGCCGTTAATTTAATCGTCACTGATTTTGCTTCGCATCTCGGTAAAAAAATTGCCCACAACTCCAATTTTAATGTTCTTTTTGTAGAAAAAAATCATGAGGAAGAACGTTACTTTCCCGATGGTGAAATCTATGTTCGTCTAGCCTTAGAGAAACTTTCTGGTCGGACTGTTATCTTGCACGCCGGTGGGCCAAAACCTAACGAAGGACTAATCGAGCTCGAAATCATCCTGTCTATTTTAAAAAAGACCAATATTACTCCGGAGATATTTTTCAGTTATTTCCCATATGCCATGCAAGATAAAGTTTTCCGTTACGGCGAGACCGATTTTGTTTTTAATGCGCTCGAAAAATTTCTTCGCTTTTATAAAGCGAGAAAAATTTCTATTATTGATCCGCATTTTGTCATTCCCAAAAATCTTTCATTAGTTGAGGGGATTTCGGTCACAAATTTATTAATTCAAGCGGCAAAAAAAGATTTTCCCGATATTATTTTCCTTGCACCTGACCGAGGCAGCGCTCTTCGAACAGGCCTACTTTACCTAAAGAAAAAGAGATTGGATTCTTATCGCGTTGAGTTTGAGATTGATGATGCCCTTAAAGCAAAAATCAAAGGCAAAACCGTGGCGATTGTCGACGATATTTTAGAAACTGGCGGGACACTTTTGAAAATCCACGAGCATCTTAAAGCCGCTGGTGCCAAAAAAATTGTTGCCATTGTCACCCACGCGGTTTTAAAAGAGGGAATTGAGAAAGTCCGAGCAAAGTTTAATAAGCTCTATTATACCAATTCTGTTGATCAAAGCGGCGCCGCGGTGGATATAAGTGGCTTAATTGCCGCAAATATTGTAAATTTAAGAAAGAAGGGGTAAAATACGGAAATATTGGGGAGTGGTGTAGCGGTAACACATCTGGCTCTGGACCAGAAGATCCCAGGTCCGAATCCTGGCTCCCCAGCCATACAAATCTTGGTTCGCTTGCCCGCCGTAGTGCGCACTGTCAGAATACGATGTAATCGATTTGACAGTAAGCACGAAGGAGGGAATCCAAGCCCCGGAGCCACCTGTTGAGCGAAGCGAAGACAGGTGCGTCCCGTAGCTTCCGCTCCTGTGATAACACTACGGAGTAGGTTTCACAGGAAGGAAGGTAATGGGACCAAAAAGGAGAAAAGGAGTTTCGATGCATCCAACCCCACAAATTTTAATGGTTATTGCCAAACGGGGATATCGCGATGAAGAGTACGAGGATCCGAAAATTGTTTTCGAAGGTCATGGGTTTAAAGTAACGACCGCTTCACAGCGAAAAGGGGAGTGTCGAGGCAAATTGGGTGGTCGTGCTTGGGCTGATGTGGCGATTCATGAAGTTAACCCTCACGACTATAATGCAATTGTTTTTGTCGGTGGACCGGGTTGTGCTCAGCTTTTGCATGATCACGAGATTTTATTTCTCGCCAAAGATGCCTATCAATCAGGCAAAGTCGTGGCCGCGATTTGCATGGCGCCGTCAATCCTGGCGAATGCGGGATTGTTGGAAGGTAAAAGAGCGACTTCTTTTAGTGGAGAAAAAGAGAATTTAGAAAAAAATGGGGCTACTTTTACTGGCAATAAAGTGGAAATCGACGGCAAGATAATCACCGCCACCGGCCCCGAAGCCACCTCTGATTTTGCTGAAGCAATTTCTAAAGCAATGGTTGAATAAATATGGCGTGTTCGTCTAGCGGCCTAGGACATAGGCTTCTCAGGCCTAAAACACGGGTTCGACTCCCGTACACGCTACCAACAAAGGATTTGATGCAAATTTCTTGCTGGGATGTTGATAATACCTTAGTTAGATCTCATGACTATTACGATGAGGGCTACCGTCAGGCAAGCCGAAAATTTTTTGGTCCAAAAAATGAATTTGTCATGACTAGACGGCCAGACGGTTCTCCTGAAAGAGATTTTTCCAAATTAACAACGAGCGAGCTTTTGGAGAGAAGACTACACGAACTGGGGATAGACTCAAGCCAAGTAGATCCTGTAGAATTTTATCGTGTTTTATCCGAGTTCGCTAAAGATTTTGTCAAAAAAGAAGAAATTTATGTCTACCCTGGTGTTGAAGAAGTTTTGGCTGGTATGGGTGAAAGAGGCAAAAATATTATTATCACGTCAGGGCCTAGAGAGTTACAACTTGTAGTCCTCGAAACGACCGGTCTAAGAGAACATTTTAACCTTGGTCAATCCTATTTTTTCGGCGATTATATTAATAAACGACAGGTTTTAGAAAAAATTCTTCAGGAGCCGGAGACAGAATCAGTTGTTTTCTTTGGGGATGCCCCTTCGGAGATGGCAGCGGTTAAACAGGCTAGCTATCCAGAGGGTAAATATGGTATCGCTGTTGGCGTAACGGTCGAAGGCTTATCCACAGCCGAAGAATTAAAAGCAGCTGGGGCAGATGAAATAATCCAGGCGTATTCTCCAGAAGTTTTAAGAGAACTTGATATTATCAATGAGAGATTTCGTGAAGGTCGACTAGGCGACAGAGGGCCAGAAAGAATTTAATGCGCAGCGATAAATTCTTGGATCTCTTTTATAGTCCCCGAGGAACGGGTGCCTATTTTAGTCGTTTTGAACGCTCCGCAGGCATTAGCAAATTGACCAATTTCTTTTAAACCCCAGTTTTGCAGGACTCCATAAGATAAACCGCCCATAAATGCATCGCTGGCGCCAGTGGTATCAACTGGTATGATAGAGAATCCTTTGGCATGGACAACCTCTTTTTGGCTTGCCAACAAACATCCCTTTTCGGCCAAAGTCACCACTACCAATTGCGGACCAAATTCCAATAATTTTTGGATATTTTCCTCGTTGATGCTCTCTTTTAGTAATCCTGACGCACTGCTGCGAGAAAGTTTAACCACATCTGTATTTTTAAGTAACTCTTCGAATTCTTTATCGTTGCCAATTTGCTCTTTTTCTATTAGATAGTTAGGATCACCATCAATATCTAATAAGACTTTAACATTGTTTTTGCGAGCAACCAAAGCGCTGGTCAATGCGGCAACCAGCGGAATAACCGCAACCTCGGTGTGAAGATGCCTAGTTTGAGAAATTATGGGCGATAAAATTTTCTCAACTTGTGATGCATTTAATTCCCTGGTTGCTCCAGGCAGACCAACCATGGCTGTTTCCACGCGGCTTGTAAAAATATAAAATTGTTGCGTGGGCAAAGGACTCGATATTGGGAAAGAAGTAATCTCATTTTCTTCGAATTCTTCAAGAATTTTTTCTCGATAATCGTCATTTCCCAAAGAACCCGTCCAAGCTGAATGCAAACCCAGCTTGGCACATTGAACAATGTTATTTGCCGTTACCCCGCCGGATGAGATGGAGATCTTGTTAGCCGTAACTTTGTCATTAGCTTTTGGTAACATAGGAACTTCAATATTTAAATCCACTCCGCAGGCGCCTACGCCGATTACATCAAATTGTTGATTGTTTTTGGCCTGATGGTTCATGAGTTAATAATATCACTAATTTATAGATTAGTGTAAACCAATGGCTCAATACTATGAGGCGTTTACCAATAAACCCCTCACCCCATTGAGGGGTTAGACCTGTTAAAACCTCACTTCGTAAGTGGGGTTGGTTGAATGGCTCGGACCGTTGAGCCATTGAAATTTTAACCCAATCTAGTGATATATCATTTTTTTGGGTCAAAATAGAAGATTGGGTTGACAAGAAAACAGGGTTTATGATATTATAAATTCACGATGAAAAATCTTAACTCTAACTTGCTTTGGTGGCGGCCTTCCTTTACCGGGAGGCAAGTTTGAGTTAAGATCCTAGTCTCTAGCAACTAATCACTAGCCGCTAAATTACTGCCTCCCGTCGGGAGGTTTTTTGTATATGAAGGGGTAAGGAGAGAAATAGCGATGGCGAAGAAGTCGAAGCTACCGAACAAACTCAAGCCGTTGCGTAACGGAAAGAAAGGGAAGAAGCGATGAACAAGCGAACCGTTGATCCAACGAGCCAGCGGAAATGTAAGGCTGTCCCGGGCTGCACAGAACCCATCATCGGCACCACCAGAGTGAGTCGGCCGGGATGGGGAGGGGGAGATCGTGAAGTTGAGATCTGCGCCGCCAACCACCAGCAGCCGGAGAGGAAAGGCATTGCCCCGCACTTCACACAATGATCCGGCGATCGAGCAGACCAGCGTCAGGGCTAGCCCGAAGCACAGGGCTAGCCCTTTCTCAATGATGAGAATTTGCTATACTAGAGTATATGGGAAATCATTCTCTTTTTTATCTAGTTATGACAGCGGGATTATTAGATAGCTTCAATCCTTGCGCGATTGCGATTTTATTAATTTTTATTGCTTTGATGTTTACTTTGCAAAAATCGCGGCGGATGATTATTGTTTTGGGCCTGACTTACATTATCGCGATCTATCTGACATATCTGGCAATCGGCGTTGGGCTCTTGAGGGCAATAAATTTATTAAATATTCCCCAATATTTTACTCAAGTTGTTGGCTGGATTCTCATTATCTGGGCTTTGTGGGGTTTTAAAGATTATTTTTTTCCAAAACTTCCCTTGAGACTCTCTACCAGCATTAGATCGCGTCAATTAATCGCCAAATGGGCGGAAAAGTTTACCGTCCCCGCCACTTTAGTCATGGGTTTTTTTGTTTCGATTTTTGGTTTTCCTTGCACTGGCGGAATATATTTAGCGACCCTGGCTTTGCTTCATGCAAAAGAAACATATTTAAAAGGCGTTGGCTATTTATTGATTTATAATTTAATGTTTGTGGTGCCTTTGATTGTTATTTTTCTTGGGGCGACAAACCGTTTCGTCATTGAAAAAGTTATTAATTTTAATGAGAAAAATGGGCCATTATTCAGATTAATAATGTCAATTGTGGTTTTGCTCATGGGCTTAGTGTTGGTTTTTTATCTGACAAAGTGATATTATTAAAATAATCAAGCATCAATCACCATTCAATATCCAATTTCTTAAATCTCAATTTGAAAATTAGAAAATTGGGATTTGATTGAAAATTGGAAATTGGTAATTGAAAATTGAATAGGAGTTAAATATGGATAATCCGCAAAACAATCACACTCAGGGCAAAAAAACTATTACTGTTGACGCTGCAAAATGCATTGGTTGTGGTCTTTGCGTTTCAAGTTGCGGCGATGTTTTTGAGCTTGATGAAAACGGCAAATCACGCGTCAAAGACGCGGCCGCCTGCGATAAAGCTGGCTGTTGTCAGCAAGCGCTGGACAATTGTCCATCCGACGCCATTGCGTGGGAAGAGAGTAAATAGTTAGAGAGAGTAGAAAATGGTTAAAGGATATTGGAAAATTGTATCGAAATTGGAAAATAGAAAACTGATTTCCGACTTCTAATTTCCATACCAATTTCTATTTTCCTTTTACCAGTTTCTAATTTCCGGAGGAAAATTATGTACGACTGCATTATCATCGGCGCAGGGCCAGCCGGGTTGACCGCGGCGATCTATTTAATTAGAAAAAAGGTAAAAATTATTGTTTTAACAGAGGATGTCGGCGGTCAGATTAAGGATGGTCCCTTAATTGAAAATTATCCGGCAATCGAAAAAATTTCTGGGCCAGAGTGGGCTAAGAAGACCGAAAAGCAAGCGGAAAAACTCGGGGTGGAATTTAAGCTAAATGATAAGGTCAAAAAAATCAGCCAACTTGATAAGAACTTTGAAGTTGCCACCGAGTCCGGCAAAAAATATCAAGCAAAATCAGTCTTAATTGCTTCAGGCAAAACGGCGCGCAAACTCAATGTCCCCGGCGAAAAAGAGTTTGAGGGCAAAGGAATTAGTGTTTGTGTCACTTGCGATGGACCTTTATTTACTGGCAAAGATGTGGCCGTTATCGGGGGTGGTAATTCAGCGATTGCTGCGGCACAAGAATTAGAAAAATATGCTCATAAAGTTTATGTCTTAAATTTAGGTCAAGAGTTAATTGGTGAAGAAGTGAGAATCGACCAACTCAAAAAATCACCTAAAGTCGAAATTATTGGTCAAGCAAAAACCGTTGCCATTTTGGGTGAACAATTTGTAAAAGCGTTAAAATACAAAGATCTTACCACCCAAGGAGAGAAAGAAATTGCGATTTCCGGAATTTTCCGCGAGATCGGCTGGGAGCCGTCAACGGGGTATTTAGAGGGTTTCGTTGAGCTCACACCGACCAAAGAAGTAAAAATTGCGAGTAACAATAGTACTAATATTCCGGGTGTTTTCGCTGCCGGCGATGCAACTGATGTTAGCCAAAAGCAACTCATAATTGCTGCTGGCGAAGGTGCCAAAGCCGCTTTGAGTGCGTGGAATTATTTGAGTTCTAAGAAATAAGAAATTAGTTTTAAGAGAACGGAAATCAGTATGGAAATTGGAAATCGGTTAACCTCGCTCGATTTTCTGATTTCTATACCGTTTTCTGTTTTCCTTAACCTTTTTCTATTTTCTGTCTATGCTTTAGGATTTTCTTTGTAGGTCGCGGCCGATTTAACAATATCTAAAATCATTTTTGGTTCGTATTGGGCTTTGACTAAATAGCCGGCAGCGCCTAAGCTCTTGGCTTTATCGCCGGAACTTTCTGCTGGGAGATTAGTCAAGAGAAAAACAGGAATTTGTTTTAACTCCGGAT
>Ga0210057_1008658_pt1 | contig 11986 bp, 8 predicted proteins | sample CryGeyCG2114_010_2_FD_183968 | JGI IMG/M metagenome (GOLD analysis project Ga0210057, IMG submission 183968) | Groundwater microbial communities from aquifer - Crystal Geyser CG10_big_fil_rev_8/21/14_0.10 (SPAdes) (version 2) | ecosystem: Environmental > Aquatic > Deep subsurface > Groundwater ...
CGGCGCTTCCTGCGCCGGTCCTGTCCCGCGCAGATATTGTGCAGCGGATGCTTTATAGAGCGATACAAACGTTTGTTCATTTTTTAGTTTTCCATTTTTATCGAATACCTGGTATGTTGCGGTCGCTTTGCCACCCGGATGTGGCGCTTGGATACGTTTTTCTTCTCCTGCGGGGAGCGTGGGGTCATCGGCATATTCGCCGTCGGGAGCAGGGATCGAATATAACAGTGTAGGACCGGTAATTTTTGATGTGCGACCATCTTTTGTCCCATAGAATTGAAAGGTAATTGTGCTTTTTTCTACATCGACGCTATTTTGAATGAGTATCCATCCCGGCGTATCATTTTGAATTTTTAAATCTGGTTTGGGAAAATAGATAGTCGCATCTAACCCAACGGGCGGTTCGTAGTATGATATCCGCCACGAGTGGTTTTGTCGTTCCGTGATGGGTAAACCTGCGTTTAGAGCCGCGCGAAAAAGCGTTGTCGACACTTGGCACAAACCGCCGCCGAACTCGGGAATGGTTTTATTTTCTTTTATGACCAGTTCTGGCAGATACCCCGTTGACCCGTCTATCGCACCGAGAGATTCTATGACCGAATATATCGCTCCCGGTTTGATAAGTTGACCGTTGAGATATTTTGACCCCGTTTGAATATTATGCACGCGGTTTTCTGTACTGCGAATAAAACTCGTGGTCGCTTCGCCAATGAGTTCGTTTATCCCCAGTTCATTAATTTTATCAGATGAAACTTGTGATGAGGTTACCTTTGCGGGGATCGTAACCGCCAGATCGGTCTCGCCCGCAATCGCTTTTTGCAAAGCTACAGAAAGTGCATCTTGATCAACTTTTATCCCGTCACGTGATTGAGAAAACACCGTCACCTTCCCACCCTCTATCGTCAGTTTTGCGTCAATGGGATCTTGGTCTATCTGTTTTGCAACCGTCACCACATACGCTTTCACTTTTTCTATATTAAGTTGCGCTTCTAAATTGACGCCACTACCACTTGGCGCCTTGTCGAGCCCGGCGCGAAACACGATCCACTGTGCTATTTGGTCGCCATCAACGGTATATTTTTTCTCTTTGTATGTAAGCGTTATGGTCCGCGCCATCATCTCACGGGCTTTTATTTTTGCACTCTCTGTGCCATCGACAAATACTTTTGGTTGTTGTGCGATGTTTGTTGTTGTCAGTGCTTTGCTCGTAAGTGTTGTGAGCGCATTGATAATATCTTCCTGGAGTTTTATTCTATCAATCCTATAGCCGACTGCCCCATCGACTGGCTTGATAGTCCCGTTATCGATAGTGAGCGTCGCGTCTTTTTCTTGAATATCTATTTGTTTTGCAAGCGCTCCGACATACTCGTCAACTGATTTTTGTGTATACGCACCCGTGATGGGGACACGATTGGCTTGGACAAACAACCCTGCAAGATCATATAACGACGCAAGCCACTGTGTTTGTCTCCCCACCGTATACGCATCCGCAATAGTTGATTGAACATCGGGCTCAAAACCGAGTTCTTTGGGTGTAACGGAAAATGAGGCACCACTTGACGTCGTAATAACAAGTTTTTGTTTGGCAAATGCATCGACATCGCCAGCTATTTTTTGCTGTGCACTCGCAGGGGTCATCTGCCCGACACTGCGCGACCCCACGACTACACGTGGGTAGATAGAATGCGCAAATACAATGTTAGCGATGCCAAAGAGCATCAAAAATACAATAATTCCCGTGCCGATCCCAAAACAACATCGGATGAGAATACGCTTCCATAGCGGATGAATATGCTCCTGCGAAGTGGTAGTATCATGCGTAGTATCGCTTGATTTGTTGTGTGCCTTTTGTTTTGGTAGTTTCTTTGACATAATAGTGAGAGGATACTAGGTATTTCTATAGTATCGGTAAGGAGAACACGTGTCAATAAAAAAACTGTGGCGGTTAATTGGTTTGGTTGGTTTTTTCACACTCCTCGTATGGGTGGGTGGCACTTTGCGAAACAGCCCCTCGACTTCCTTCGATGTAACTCGGGACAAGCCACTCGGGGTAAACACTTCTGGATCTTCCCCCGCCTCGCCCAGCACTGTGAGCACTTCTTCTCCTTCCCCCAGCACTCCAGCACTCCAGCACTTAAACCCCTCGACTCCACTCGGGGTAGACACTTCTGTTTCTGTCCCCATCCTTATGTATCATTATATTCGCAACAATCCCGATCCAAACGATACACTTGGCGACGATTTGTCGGTGAGCCACGATAATTTTAAAGATCAACTTACCTATCTTAAATCTCATGGATTTACTACAGTTTCGCTCGATGATCTTGTGCTCGCGCTCACTGGGTCGCGGGATCTCCCGCAAAAACCCATCATCCTGACTTTTGATGATGGATATGACGATATGTATACGACCGCGTATCCGTTACTACGTGATAACGGCATGGTTGCAACATCGTATGTTGTGACGGGTTTTATCGCAAAAGCGGGCTACATGGACGAACGCGCAATTACCGAGCTCGATAAAAGCGGTGTGGTAACTATCGGGTCGCATACCCAGTATCATGTTGACTTATCAAAGCAAACGAGCAAACGAGCGGCTACGGAAATAATAGAAAGTAAGAAAAAATTAGAACAGTTGCTTGGACATACGGTTAATCACTTTTGTTATCCATCGGGAAAGTATACCGACGAGGTGGTCACTGCAGTTAACGGTGCAGGATATCTCACCGCGACAACCGTTGACCCGGGGAATACCCATACCTACAACGATCGGCTCACGCTCACCCGCGTGCGGATACATGGCAACACGACGATAGAAAAGTTTGGGCAGTTGGTGAATTAGAGAATTGGTTAACTAGTCAACTAGTTATTTATCACTCATTACTCGTTACATAATATTGCTCCATATAAAAATCAAGGCGCTCCGCAATGCGGAACGCCTATGTTTTGTTCAAGGGTACATCCCTTCCTTTCTTTTTGCGACACATATCGCGAGATAATCCGCTGCGCCGCAATGGCACCCGTTGAGAAATACAAACCAAACGGGACATTGCAGTGGTTCCACTGACACTGACTACGACAGAGAGTCGCGTGACAGCCGTGTTTACCACGTCGGTAACCCATATGAATTGTTAGGGTACCATCGCGGGCAAGCGGTCTGCCTTGGTGAGATGTAGATAGTTTGAGGACGATGCCTCACGGTGATGTCAACACCAATTATTATACATCTCAGGCAACTTGGAGAAGCGACCCGACTTTTCGGGCTCGTCCTCCGGGTGCTGCATTAGAGACAACAGGTTATGTCCCTGTGTCTAACCGCCCGCGAGGTAGCAACACAAAACCTCGGGGTTTGTTGCGCCGACATGCGAGGCATGTCGACTACATTGCATAGGCAGATCGTGATATGCAGTCTCACGCATCTACCTTTACGCACACGCATGGGGCAATGTAAAACCACACATGTGCTTCAAAGGTAACGTGGCAGGCATGTTACCGCGCGTTGGCGCTACGGTGCGCCGTCGTCATGGCCGTGCTGGTCGGGGGCCGCGATCACGTCGTAATTGATATACGTCTTCTCTTGGGGTTCACATGAACGGTATGTCCGCTTCAATGTTACCACCTCCTCATGAGATTTACGCCCCCTTCACATCGTAGTCAGATTGTCGGGGTGCGTTTGATAGTGAAATACTATCATATCTCCCCGTAAAAGTCAATACCTTTGCGAGAAAAAGGGAGCCGTTTCAGACAAGCAGAGTAATATGTCGCGTCAGTTCAGGTCCACGGCAGTCTGACTTCTCTGAACCGGCATATCAAACAAAAGATGATTGCCTGGTAGCGGGCAACGACGCCCACTACCCCTTGGATTGTTGCCTTACGGCCGATTCACTTTGCGTTAGGTGTCGATCATCTGTGCCACCGGAGCTCGAGCAAGAGCTATCATTGCATTTCCTCCTTTCTTTGTCGATTTGTCAGAGACCGTCAGTGGGTATGTTCCCACATCTTACAATAAGAATACAATTCTCGACAAATGCTGTCAATCCGCGCGAGGTATTAAGTATTAGGTATTAAGTATTAAGCATTAAGCGTTTGAGAAATCTCATATATTTTTTTCACTTCATAGAGGCTGAAACTGCATACCCGCCGATGAGGCGGGATAAATTTCAGAGTGTCTATAGAAAGAAAAATATATAATGATCTATCCTCAAACAAGCGAGCTAGGGGGTTGGATTCTTAAGGATAGGAGGAACCCGCCAAAGGTGGGCAGGCGCACGTGCCCATCCGTAGCATCTTGGATGAAACACGGATGAATAATCCGAGTGAAATACCAAGAGCGTAGGTGGGTCGCAAGAAGGTCACCCTGTCCTTAAGAGAGTAATGATATGAACCCTTTGTCCCGTATAATAATTAGTTCGTATGTATCGCAACCACAAATTCACCTTTTTCTACACATTTTCTTTCCGATAATTCTCCTAACGTCCCCCGTATAATCTCCTCAAACTGCTTAGTAAGTTCCCGCCCGATGACAACACGACAGTCAGCACCAAGATACTGATTTAATTCTTGTAGTGTTTTGTTAATGCGATGAGGTGATTCAAAAAAAACTAATGTTTTCCAAACTACTCCTCCTCCACCTCGCGAGAGTCTGTCGCCACTCCCGAGGAGATCCCGTCGCTCTGATTTTGCAATTTTAACTTTGGTTGTATCTTTTATACTTTCACCTTTCAACTTTCCGAGAAGTGTTTTTCGTCCTTTTTTCTTGGGCAGATACCCCAAAAACAAGACTGGTTCGTTTAACCACCCGGTTACCGACAGTATCGCCGCCAAACTCGATGGACCGGGTATCGGGCTCACATCAATGCCCGCCGCAACCGCTTTTTCTACAACCCGCCCACCCGGGTCGGCGATCCCCGGCGTTCCTGCATCGGTTACCAGCGCTGCATGCTTACCACTTTTCAGCTCACCGATGAACCAGTCAATTTTATCGTCTTTTGAGTGTTCGTGAAGTGTAATAAGTTGACAATGAATGGAATAATGGTGAGTGAGAAGTCCGGTTCTTCTGCTATCTTCTGCAACAATATAATCGACTGATCCGAGTATCTGAACGGCACGATACGTGATGTCGGCGAGATTTCCCAACGGTGTGGCAACGATGTAAAGCATAGATTTTGTATTATGAAGTATGAATTATGTATTATACTATGGTATCAGGTATACGGTATTAGGTATTAAGCGATTTAATAAGTCCGTTAATGAGTTTACTTTCTCGAGTGATTAATAGCACTATACCATCAAAGTCTTTATTACTAATATAGTGTAGATCAACCGCAATAATAATTTGATTTTGCACTTCAGTAAGCGATCCAAGTGAAATGTAGTAAAACTGTAGTTTTTCCTTTTTTGAGTTTCGACTAAAACCTTCGGCGATATTAGATGTAACAGATACGACCGCTCTCCTGATCTGCATGGTTAGTCCAAACAATTCCTCCTTGGGAAATAACCGCGTATGTTTGTAAACCTCCAGAACGAGCTCGTGACCTATCTGCCATGCCACCAAATCAGTAAATCTTTGTATTTTTGATGTTTCTGCCATATATCTTTCTTTCTCTACGCCTAATACCTACTACCTTCTACCTATCCTGCCATACTCCAAAACATCATTATCACCGCAAGTGCCATGAGCCCAAATGTCCCCCACCCAAACACATTTGACCAAATGGTGTTCTTTTTTGTGCCCATAATCTCTTTTTTGTTTGATATAAGCAGGATAAAGGCGATAAGCGGAACGGCAACAACACCGTTGACGACCGCTGCATATAATAAACCTTGTATCGGGTCGATCCCTGCAAAGTTTATTCCCAGACCAACTAATGTTGATACGATAATAACGCTATAAAACCCTATTGCTTCTTTAAACTTATGGAACAACCCTTGTCGCCACCCGAACACTTCCGATAGCACATACGCACCCGACCCGGCAAGCACGGGGATACCCATCAACCCTGCGCCGATAATACCAATTGCAAACACAAGACCTGCAAATTGCCCCGCAAGTGGCACCAGCGCTTGCGCCGCATCTTGAGCCGATGTGATCTGGGTAATACCATTATTGTGCAATGTTGATGCGGTCGTCACCACAATAAAGAATGCAACGAGTTGCGATAACACCATGCCCACAACCGTATCCCATCGCATTTTTTTAATCTCTTTGGGATGGTTAAAACGAACGTTATCACCAATTTCCTTACGCTTCCCACTACTTACTTGTTCCTCGACCTCTTCCGATGCTTGCCAAAAAAAGAGATAGGGTGAAATGGTGGTTCCTAAAAATCCAACCGCGGTAATCAAAAATAATTTTGAATACTCCATATGGGGAACAACCAAAGATCTCACTATCTGCCCCCAATCTTGCGGAATAATAAATGCTGTTACTACGTATGCGAGAAAAAATACCGTGAGCCATTTGAGTAAGTTTGCGTATACTTTGTATGAAATAAATATCTCAAGAATAATAATAAAGAGCGTTGTCACTATTGCCCAGAGCGCAGAACTACCACCCGCGATCATGGCAAGCGACGCCCCCATCGCAGAGATATCGGCGCCAATGTTAAAAACATTTGCCACCACAAGGAGAAGCACCAACCCATACAACCATTTGACCGAAAAATGATGTTTGATATTCCCCGCTAGTCCCTTACCGGTGACAATACCGATACGTGCGCACATCTCTTGCACCGCTATCATAAACGGGAGCTGGAACAGTGTGAGCCACCCTTGCCCTAAACCATACTGCGCACCAGAGATCGCATACGTGCCGATCCCCGATGGGTCATCGTCGGAAAAACCGGTTATGACACCAGGACCGATAATGTGCGTCACCTTTTTGACGCCATCTGTTGCTTTTTTCTGCCCTTGTTCGAGAACATGCCCAATTTCGGCAACTTCACCATCGACAGATGTATCTAATGTTTCCAGAAGGCTCTTTTTTTCTACTGGTTTGTTTTGTGAATTTGGCATTGTAGTATCTCGGTAAGTTGTATCCAATTTTGAATAGACAGATCCTCTGCACGCAGGCTTACAGATATTTTTGCCTCTACTAGTATAGCATGAACTGTTGACTTGGAAAGTCGCAGTGACCCCGATAAGCTGTTCTCCAACGTTCTGCGTTTGCTGGAAAAGCCAAATTTTGCAACTTTAATAATTGCTTCTTTATTGCAAAATTTGTCCTGAGCGAAGTCGAAGGACCTTTCAGCTATTTTAATGATTGTCCGACGCTCCTCCTCCACCTCGGGAGAGCCAAGGTCGCCACTCCCGAGGAGATCCCGTCGCTTAATATTGATTATCGCGCTATCAACTTTGGGAACTGGGTAAAATGCTTTTGCAGGCACGGTTTGAATATAGTGCACCTCACCATATAATTCGACAAGTATTGTCGTGAGTCCGCGGTCAGATGACCCCGGCTGCGCGGTTAGACGCTCGGCGACTTCTTTTTGCACCATGAGTGTCATCGATGCCGGCTGATTGGTAAGCCGTGTTGTCCATAGGTTGATAAGCGGCGAGGTTATCTGATACGGAATATTTGCCACAACAACATATCCTTGTGGTAAACCTTCCCAATCGAATATCATCGCATCTTGATGAATTATTTTAACTGATTTTGAGTTCTTAAACTCTCCACGTAATTTCTCGATCAAACGGTAATCTAGCTCGAGAGCTAAAATTTGCCCCTTCTTTGCTCCTTGGCTACTCATGACTTTGCTATTCAAGGCGCGCGTGAGCGCACCATCGCCACCGCCGACTTCGACGACAACTTCATCACCCATTAAGTTGGCGGTTTCGATGATTGTAGCCAACACGCTGGTGTCGGTTAAAAAGTTTTGCCCTAAGGATTTCTTTGGTTTCATAATGACGCTAATAAACACGAATACTTACGAATAATATACGAATATATTCGCGTTGATTCGTTTTGATATTCGTATTAATTAGTATTTTCATGGTTTTGTCAACCGCACCTGCATAATCCCATCGCCAAGCGGCGCAAGCTGTTTAAACGCATCGGGGCTAAGATCGATGATGGCACGCCCTTGTATTCCCCCACCGATAATGGTGACTGTCACAGATTTTCCATTTTCTACATTTGTCACAAGCACTTTTGTCCCCCGTGGCAAAGAATTATGTGCTGCGCTCAAAGACGGCGCGCCAAACCATGTCGCTATCCCCTCACCGAGCAACACCACTTTTGTCCCATGTATGATAATCGCCTCTACCGGTTCTTGCGTGACCGTGTTGTCTTTGAGAGTGCGCGACACTTCTGTGCCATTTTCTCTGCGCACTTCAAACACTTTTGTGCGCACACCTTTTTTGCCTTGTTGTTGCGTTTTAGTTACCCCTTTTTCCAATGTAGGGTCGTCTTTATTGACTGTTTTATAGTCGATCGGTTCACGTGTGGTCACGTGTGTGATCTGAACCCGCGTTATGGTGATAGTCATCTGTAGAGTAAGTGTCGCATCACCTTTTACCGACACGCTGTCATCACTGCCAACATCAATCTTTTTTTCATCAAACAGCGCTTTGACCGTTGTTGTCCACGTTCGATACAGCATTGATGTTTTCCCATCCACCACGGTTACGGGTGTTGCGCGCGTAATGCGGATAACCGTGCCGATGCGCAGGAGTGGGTCGGGAAAAACCGCAGTTTTATCTTCTGGATTAACGGTGACTTGGAGCGCTTTGAGTTGTTCTTCTGTTGATGCATATGCGGGGTTGCCAAAATATGTTTCTACCGGAAGTAGCGTGTCTTTTTCTTGCGACGACCGTGCAACGTGCGCACCAAGAACAACGCCTCTAGAATCATCGCTAACCTGTCCTTTTGCTTCTCCTAAACGACCGAGACCCAAGACTGCGCATGCTACAAATATAAAAGAAACGAATGTTTGAATACTCCTGTTGATTTTTGATTTTTTACATTTGATATTTGACTTTTCTTCTTTATGCATACTTGATAGACTATCAAATCTCTCTCTCTGTGTCAAAGGTATTTATTGTATGTTCTCTAGAACTTGAGCACTCAAGCACTTTTGTTATCTCTTCCTTTATTCTGTAGCACTTCCGTAATATTTTGTTGTTATTTGTTATTTGATGTTTCTCCCAGCACTTTGAGCCCCTCGATCTTACTCGGGGTAAACACTATAGCACTCGAGCACTTCCTAAATCTCTTCCTTCACCTCCGCCGGTATCTCATCGATAAACCGACTGCGCAAGTTCACCTGCATGTTCCCCCACAGTCTGCGTGCACGCGAATGCAACAGATACAACCGTTCTTTAGCGCGGGTTATGCCAACATAACATAATCTGCGCTCCTCTTCCAACTCATGATTATCAAGTAGACTCCTGCTGTGCGGGAACACCCCCTCTTCCATACCTACGATAAAGACGACGGGGAACTCCAAACCTTTTGCGCTGTGAAGTGTCATAAGCGTGACTGCATCCGATGTTCCATCGTAACTATCTTGATCTTGCACCAGTGCAACGCTTTCCAGTAGCGAATCGAGCGTTTCGTGCCCCGCCGCAACAGTAATGAGTTCTTTGACGTTTTCAAATCTGCTTTCGCCCTCCAGTGTGCCATCGAGCAACCACTTTTTATACCCTGTTTTGAGTAGCACCGATTCGATCATCTGTGCCGGTGTTTTTGTTGCTACCTCACCGCGCAGCACATCAATCATCTCAAAAAAATCAGCAATTTTTGGTGGAATAACAGTTTCACCGCCACTTTCATACTTTAAAGTATAAAAGTGCTCGATTGTTTTTTGTCCAATGCCGCGCGTGGGGACATTGATAATTCGCTCCATCGACAATGTGTCATTTTTGTTGATGATGAGCCGCAGATACGCAATAATATCTTTTATCTCTTTTCGTTCGTAAAACCGTATCCCCCCTACAATTTTATAGGGCATCTCACGGTGCAACAATTCTTCTTCCAGCGCGCGCGATTGCGCATTGGTGCGATATAAGACCGCAAAACTCGTCAGCGAAGGGAAGTGGTGTGCAAGCGCCGCAATCTCTTGCCCAACAAACTGCGCTTCTTCAACTTCACTATCAACCTCTACCACGGTCACCGGAATATCTGATTTTTTCTCTGTCCAGAGTGTTTTGTCGGTTCGCGTGCGATTATTATGTATCACCGATTGCGCGGCGTGGAGTATTTGGTCTGTAGAGCGGTAGTTTTGTTCGAGTTTGATAACGACAGCGCCCGGATAATCTTTCTCAAAATCTAAAATGTTTTGGAAGTTAGCCCCCCTCCACCCGTATATCGCCTGAAAATCGTCTCCCACGACGCAGATGTTTTTCCATTTTTTTGCCAAGAGCTCGACCAATGTATACTGCGCATGGTTGGTATCTTGGTATTCATCGATGAGGATGTAGCGAAACAGCGTTTGATACTTTTCTATAACGTCTGGGTGTGTCTTAAATAGAGTTACGGTGAGCATAATAATATCGTCAAAATCCACTGCGTTTGCACTCACCAACCGTTTTTGATATTCGCTGTAGACATCGGCAACGACTATCTGGAACGCACCTTTTGCAAATGGTCGGTACTGGTCGGGGGTCATGAGTTCGTTTTTGGCGCCCGATATAAAGTGCAATACGCCAGCGGGGTTGTATTTTTTAGGATCTCTGCCAAAATCTTTAAGAATTTTGCGCACAAGATACTTTTGATCATCCGCATCATAGATGACAAAGTTTGATGAATACGGGAGCGAACTATTGTTTAATTCCCGGCGTAGTATCTGCCCTGCAACTTTATGAAAGGTGCCCATCCAAGGCAAGATAAAACCCAAAGTTCTAAATTCTAAACTCGAAGCAAGGTCTAAGTTCGAAGTTTTGAGTTTAAAGCTTTGCGTTTGTTTAGAGTTTAGAGTTTGGGGTTTAGAGTTTAAAAGATGATTCACTCGTTCTATCATCTCTTGTGCCGCTTTATTGGTAAATGTAATAGCGCAGATCGAATAGGGGGAAATGTTGCGATCGCATAGTAAATACGCAATACGGTGCGTCAAAGCGCGCGTTTTACCACTGCCTGCCCCCGCCAAAACCAAAACGGGACCCTCGGTTGTGGTTACAGCGCGCTGCTGTTCTTTGTTGAGGTCTTTAAGGAGATCCATAGGAAGTAATCGTATCATGTTGAGTGCTAGAGTGCTAGAGTGCTGTGAGGGATTAGGTAGTATGTATGTCGAAAGTCTATAAAGTCCATAAAGCTGAAAGTCCGTAAAGTCTAAAAGTCGAAAAATTTGTTTATTATCAAATAGAATGAGATGTACGAGAAAGATCTATTTTGTATTTTCTTTTTCAGGAAAGAAATAAGGATCTTCGCTTCACGTAAAAATACATGTTTGACTATCCGCCCAAGACGGAGAGGAGTTGTATTTTTCCTGAAAGAAGAGGATTATTTCTGCTCATGTAAAAGTCGTTAGAGGGGGATGGGTTGGTAAGGGTAAGGGGGAGGTTATCGAAAAACCTCCACCTTACCCTTATGGAAGCTCTTATCCTTAATAGAAAATAATAAAAACTCCCCCTTACCCTTATGGAAGCTCTTATCCCTCACAGAAACACCGTAACCATTGTATACCCCACTTCGCACTGTCAGCGCTACGCAGGGTTGCGTTGCTTTAGCAACACAAAAAGAACCAGAGGAAGGTCTTGAGGAGTGCAATTAAAAATAAATACATCTCCGACCGGTCTGACTCTGGTTCTCGGTGCAGATATCGCGTGGGTATGTGTTCTACCCTCTGTGATCTGCATCGATGCACCGAGAGTAAATATACCCTATGAAAGATATCCACGTGTGTCCTTACGTTGAAAGGTTCGTTCGCCATTTTGGCGATTTGGTTGAAGGGTCCCCGATAGAATAAACCATCAAGGAATTGGTAAGGACAGAAGTGGATACAAAATAAGTCTTGCGACGCACCTGTATCCACATCCCTCCTTACAAAAT
>Ga0210057_1008662_pt1 | contig 11984 bp, 11 predicted proteins | sample CryGeyCG2114_010_2_FD_183968 | JGI IMG/M metagenome (GOLD analysis project Ga0210057, IMG submission 183968) | Groundwater microbial communities from aquifer - Crystal Geyser CG10_big_fil_rev_8/21/14_0.10 (SPAdes) (version 2) | ecosystem: Environmental > Aquatic > Deep subsurface > Groundwater ...
AAAAAGGCCGGCCGCCTTGCCCGAAAACATTAGTTAACCTGAAAATAGACACCGGGGTTTTCCGCTCTTTGGAAAAATCTTCCAGCATAATTTCGGTCAGTTTTTTGCTCTGGCCGTAGAGAGTTCCGGTTTCCGCCTGAATTGAAGAAAGAAAAATAAGTTTTGCCCGGCTTTTAGTTTTTTTTATTGCCGAAATGAGATTGTAAGTTGCCGCTACGCTTCCGGCGATAACCTCGGTGTCCGTGCCCCGGTTGACGGCGCCAGCATGAACGACAACATCTTTGCCACTAACAAATTTTCCAAGCTTTTCGTCTGGTTCAAGTAAATTGCCTTCCGGCAAGTCAAAAAAAGACAAACTAACATCCTGCCTGGATTTTAATGCTTCAATGAGATGACTACCGACAAATCCCCGGCTGCCGGTAATACCGATTTTTTTCATTATCTTTTGAAATTTTTGGCTTCTTCTTTAACTTCGTTAAGGGACAGTAAAAGCTCTTTAAGCTCGCTTTTTGACAAGCGCTTGGTGTTGGCGGAATTATAACCTTCTTCCGACAAACCGTGGCCGTCTTTAATCCCTTTAAAATAATAAAGCCGATAGTCCATTCCCGGCACTTCGGGCCTAATCCGGTAATAATCGCCCTTGTCTTCTGTCCGGACCACTTCTTCCTGAGAAATCAGTTCTTCATGCATTTTTTCGCCGGGCCGGGTGCCGATTTCTTTAATGCCTTTATCGTATTTAAAAATATCAACCATTGATTCGGCTAAATCGCCGATGGTGGAAGCTGGAGACTTTCTTATATAAATATCCCCGTCTTCGCCGTTAGCTAAAGCAAAAAGCACTAAGTCGACGGAATAGTCCAGCGGCATCATAAATCTCGTCATATCTTTATTGGTGATAGTCAGAGGCTTGCCAGCTTTCATCTGGTCTATAAAAAAAGGAATCACCGAGCCGCGGGTATACATCACGTTTCCGTAACGGGTGCCGCAAAGAACGGTTTGGCTTCTTTTTTCCCGGGAAAGAGCAATCATAATTCTTTCCATCAGGGCTTTGGTCATGCCCATGACGTTTATCGGGTGAACCGCCTTGTCCGTGCTTAAAACCACCACCCGTTCCACGTTATTTTCAACAGCCGAATCAATGACATTATAAGCGCCCAAAGCATTAGTCCTGATGGCTTCCACCGGGAAAAATTCGCAGTTAGGCACCTGTTTTAAGGCCGCGGCGTGGAAAACATAATTAACTCCTTTCATCGCGTGGTTAACTGAATCTTTTTCCCTCACGTCGCCCAGAATAAAACGCAACCGGTCGTCGTTATATTTATTACCCATGTCAAACTGCTTTTTCTCGTCACGGCTAAAAATAATAATCCTTTTAGGATTATATTGAAGCAATTTGTCTGTGACGGCATTGCCGAAAGAACCGGTGCCACCGGTCACTAAAATCGTCTTGTTCTCAAATTTGTTTTTGTAATCCATACCCAGTTAATTCAACTCGATTGCAATTTGTTAATTTAACTCATTGCTATCGATTAAAATAATATATTAATAATTTTAAAATTTATGCCTTAGTAATAAACTTCAACAAATTGGAGTTAAATTTATCGAGTTGAATTACTGGGCATATTATTTTCTTATTATAACGAAATATCCGGTTCTTTCAAATGGTCAGCTTTTTGCTTTTTTAATCTCATGGATTTTGGCGTCAACCAGAAAACGATACCAAAAGCCCTGTAAAAAGTGAAAAATCAGGCCTTCTTTGCCGTCAAGAAAACCCAATCTGAAAAAATAGCGATAAACAAAATAAAGAAACGCCCGGCAAAAAAGAGGCAGCTTGTAATAAAAAGCCCTGTTTTTTTTACCGCCATAATTTCCCTTAATCGCCGCTTCTGCTTCCCGTAAAGAGTAATTATTATGTTTTTCAATCCACCGATTCAAACTCTGCTTATTGTCGTCAATGAAATCATTGTTCAGTTTCCCGGCCCGGCCCGCCAACAAAATAATGTGCTCGTCCATTTCTCTTTCTTCAGAACGCGCTTCCCCTTTTTTAAAAAGACGCAAAATCCAGGCCGGATAATAACCGCCGTGTTTTATAAAGCGCCCCATAAAATAGACGCGCCGTTTAATGTAATATCCATTAACGGCGCACGCTGATTCATGCTGATTTTGCTGATTTATGCTGATATTATCGGCATCTATCAGCTTTTTATCGGCATTAATCAGCGTTTGAGAAATTTCTTTTTTTAATTCTTCAGTTAAGTACTCATCAGCATCTAAACGCAAAATCCAATCGTTTTTTATTTCCAAATTATCCAAAGCCCAGTTAAATTGTTCGGCTTGATTGACAAAAGAATGTTTCACTATCTTTGAAGTATATTTTTTGGCGATTTCCAGGGTTTTATCGCTGCTGAAAGAATCAACAATGATAATTTCATTTACCCAATCAGCGATGTTTTTAAGGCAATTTTCCAAATTTAATTCTTCGTTATAGGTTAAAATTATGACACTGATAGAAATTTTCATATTAAATTTTTAAACTAAAAATTTAATTAGCTTCTTATGTAAATATGGATTAGTGGCTAGAATTGATTTATCTCCCAGTTGCCATTCTTTGCCCTGCAGATTTGTTACCTTCCCGCCAGCTTCTCGAATAATTACAACAGCTGCGGCCATATCTTCCGGTTCTAAACTTGTAGCAAGATAAGCATCCAGTGTGCCTCTAGCAACCAACGATAGAGGCACAGAGGCGCAGCCGGTACTCAAAAAACAAGTAATTCCGCCCGGACTAAGTAACTTTTTAAGATATGGCAAATGTTTTGCTCTGTCATGTTTTCCAGAATCTACGCCCATTAAGATAGGACTAATGTCTTTGGTCTCGGAAACGTAAATGGGTAAATCGTTGCAAAATGCTCCTTTGTTTCTTTCCGCACGGTAAAATTCTTTACGCTTGGGCGCATTAATAACGCCAAGAATCGGCGTTTTGTTTTCACAAAACGCAATACAAACCGAGAAATGATCGGTAACGCCGGTTCTCAAATTAATAGTTCCATCTACCGGATCAATAACCCAAGTAAATAGAGATTTTTTTCTCCTCGGAGCGCTTTCTTCGGATAAAATATTGTGCTCCGGAAACCGGCTAATAATTGCCCTGCGAATCAATTGATTGCTATCTTCATCGGCTTTAGTTTTAAAATGCGTCGGCGAAGTCCAAATCGGCTTAAGTCGCTGATTATGAAATTTCATCAACAACTTACCGACTCTTCTCGCTAATTCAATGGTAAAAACCATAAATTCACTCTGTCTATTCATATTTATTAGCTTTCAAGGATTATACATCTTTGCCATTAATGCCGTCAATTTTTCAAGTTTTCTGCATTTTTATATACATCTCTTGCGATCGCAAGAGGTGTATATAAATATAAAACGAGAATCTTTCTTTTCTGTCTTAATTATTTATCTTAATTACTACTAACTATATCTTCTTCCGTAGCTTTAAAAAACTTTAAATATGGCAAAAGATTAGTATCGCTTAAATATTTAATAAATTCTTTGGGTAACGGCGCCGGACCGAGCCAAACGCTTTTTTGTAAAGGAATAAAACCTAAAGCCATCAGTTCCATCCTCAACCAATTTCTCTGCTTTTTTCTTATTTCGGGAATATCAAAAATAACTACCATCTCTTTTTTCTTGTTTTTAGTTTTTAAATGTCCAAAGTGAGGAATTTTGGAAATTAATTTATTTTTTAAAAACTCTATTCCTTTTTTAGTAATTGCCCAAATGCCATTCTTGTTCTCTACCAAGCCCCGTTTTTTAAGACGGGACAAAGTTGTTCTTAAGGTTTGCTCTTTTAATTTTTGGTAATCTATTCTTTTCGGCTTAGGAATATCCATCCAGCCCCTCATTTTCTTCCGCAGCAATTTATAGCCGCCTGAATAATCGGTTAAAATAATAAGCAAATCGTCTGTTAAGCTCATATTTCTATTATTATATACATTTTAGACGATCGCAAGAGATGTATATAATGTGAATAAGAGATAAGAATTATATTGTTTCTATTAAGAGAATAATTCTATGGCTTTTTTATATCTTTCGGGAGTGCCGATATCAATAAATTCCCCTTCGCTTACAAAACCGTAAGAATGGCCTAAAATTTTTGGGAAAAAATCGTATTCCAAAGAAAAAGAATCTTGAGCCGGCATAAAATCAAAAACGTCTTTTCTCATAAAATAAATGCCCGCGCTTACCAGATTCTGCTTTTCGTTGAAACTCGTGATTTTATTGTCGCTGGCCAGCATCACTCTTCCGTAATTAGAGGATTCGTCGGCGATGTTCGCCAAAACCATTGAAAGCATGGTTTTCTTGCTCAAATGGCTTTGATAAAATTTATCGAAATCAACCGAAAACAGACAATCTCCGTTCATTACCAAAAAATGGCCGCTTTTGATAAGCGATTCGGCTTTTTTCACCGCCCCGCCGGTTCCCAAAGGCGTTTCCTCTTTGGAAAATTCTATCTGGAGGTCTTTTCGCGGATTAGCTTTAAAATAATTTATAATTTCCTCTTTAAAATGCCCCACCCCAAGAATTATCCGATAAAAACCCTGAGAAGCCAGGTTATCAAGCAAAATTTCAATAAACGGCCTGCCGCCGATATCAGCCAGGATTTTCGGCTTGCCGGAAATTACCGGCCGCAGCCGGGTCCCCTGTCCGCCGCAAAGAACAAGCACGTCGATATTTTTAAAAGTTGTTGCCTTGCCCATAATAAATTATCTGGCTGCCCATGTTTTCAAATTTAAACGGAACATAAAGCAAATTTTTCAGTTTTTCCCTAACTTTCGGCTGGGATTCGGGTTTCACAAAAAACAGGATAAAACCACCGCCGCCCGCTCCCAATAATTTGCCTCCCAAAGCGCCGGCTTCCTTGGCCGCCGCGTAGATTTCATCAATATGAGAATTGCTGATTTGGGAACTTAAAGTTTTTTTGATTTGCCAGCTTTTATCCAAAAGCTTTCCGAAATCATCAAGGGGGCCGCTGCCGCTTAATATTCCTATGGCTTCATCAACCATTCCTTTGAGGGCGGTTAATTCAACGGTTTTGTTGGGAGTATTTTTAATTTGTTCAGCCGCGATTTCCGAAGCCGTTCGCGAAAAGCCCGTGAAAAACAGCATTAAATGATTCTGAAACAAATCCAATCTTTCCGCTGTCAAAGGTATGGGGCTAATCGTTATCTTATCAGGTCCGCCAAATTCAATTTTGTTAAATCCGCCGAAAGCCGCTACCGCCTGGTCTTGGCAGCCGACATTTTCTTTTAAAATTTCTTGTTCAATATGAATAGCCTCCAGCGCCAATTGTCTCTTACTGGTAATTTCTCCTTTAAAAGCGTGTAAGGCATGAAGTAAACCAACAGCAAAAGAAGAGCTAGTGCCAAGACCAGCCCGGGCCGGTAAATCAGCATCATAATGAATTCCTAATCCTTCCTGGATATCAAAAAATTCTAACGCGGCCTTTACGGCCGGGTGTTGAATCTCATTAATGCTCTTTACGAGTTCTGTTTTTGACCAAGTAATACGAATTTTATAATCGAAAAATGGCGGCAGATGCCGGCAACTAATATAGCAGTATTTATTTATTGATGCCGAAAGAACCGCTCCTCCGTTATTTTCAAACCAAACAGGATAGTCGGTGCCGCCGCCGAAAAAGGATATCCTAAAAGGTGTCCGAGTGATAATCATATTTTTATAATATACATCAAACTTAAATAATTGTCAAAATTAAGCTTTAAAAAATCAGGGGTCTAACCTAAAAATTTTTTTATTTTCCTCTATGATTTAAAAAATACATATATGTTTTGAACGCCAGAATAAATGGCTGCATCTCCGGCGTAAAACGATACGATTTTCTCTTGAGACGCCAGGTAAAATATTTAGAAAAAATGCCTACAAAAAAATTAATTAAACTGCCGAAAGGCATATTCTTTACCGCCGACGCCATATCGGCCCCAACGAAAGAAAAATTGCCCAAGTAAAGAATGTTGCCGACCCAACGCCGTTCTTTTTTATTTAACCAGGGAACTCGCTCGCCTTTCGGGTCGCTTTCATTGCTCAACCACTCCGCCCAATCTTCTAATTTAGCTGGCGGCTTTAAGCCCATATTCATCGCCATATCGTATAAAACAGTTCCCGGAAAAGCGGTAAACTGCGCGAATTGAGCAAAAGAGGCGTCAGGATTATCTTTTTTCAGCTGGAATAAAAGATCAATTGTTTCGTTAATCTCCGCAAATGTTTCCGTCGGAAAACCGAACATTAAACTATAAACGGGCTTGAGCCCGACTTTCCGGCACCGGCGGTTAACCTCCAAAATTTCCTTCACCGTCTGGGATTTGTTTATAAATTTAAGGACTCTGTCCGAACCCGATTCAGCGCCGAACCTTAAAACGTTCACTCCGCTTCTTTTTAAAAGCTCTAGCTGCTCATCCGACGACCGAAGAATATCCCTCACGCTGGCGCCCGAAGTATACCAGGCGATATTAAGCCCGGCGTCCAATATCCCCTGGCATATCTTTGCTGTCCGGTCGACATCGAGAAAAAATTCATCGTCCCTTAACCAGATGCCGTCAAGTTTAAATCTCTTCACGTCGCTGATAATCATCTTCAGGGTTTTTTCCACCGACATCGCCCGCCACCTTGATTTATGGACGATGGGATTGTAGCAGAAAGCGCAACGATAAGGACAGCCGCGGCTGGTCTGGCCGATATCAAGAGCTCGTTTGCTCTCCTTAAGATACAAATCCGGGTTAATGTATGATTCAACGTCAATCAAATCCCAAGGAGTAGGCAGCGTTTCTTCAATATTTATGAAAGGCCGAGCGCCCGTAAAAACATATTCGTTCTCTTTAATAAAGCCGATACCCTTTACTCCCTCGAGGGATTTTTTATTTTCCAAAGCGTCTACCAGCTCCGGAAATGTTTCATCTCCTTCTCCAACGCACACAATGTCCGCGTAAGGACTCCTCAGTGTCTGCTCCGGCACCAAGGTAGGATGAACTCCTCCCCAAACAATAGGAATTTTCCTGCCGGTTTCCTCACGGATAATTTTAGCTATCTCAATGCCAAAACCAATTTGCCTGCCGGTCATAGTAGAAATACCGCAGCAAACCGGATTTTCCTTAAGCGCTTCCTTGAGATTAGAAATCCAGTTGGGGTCTACGCGCTGGTCAATTATCTTTACTTTCTTCCCTTTATTATAAAGAGGCGCGGCAACGGTAAGTAGCGCGAACGGCGGAGCCACGGACGGACCAATATCTAAACTGGTTCTGGGATAAATAAGCACCGCGTATGTTGAATTCCCGACCTTGTTCATATCTTAACTGATAACAAAAAATTCTCTTAAAATCATCATTAATAATTTGAAACCATCCACTAAAGGACGCAGTTTTCTGACGCCACCGATGCGGGAGGGTTCGTCTCCAGGAATTTCTCCAAGTTTTAATTTTTTCCTAATCGCCCTGAGGATAATTCTCGTCTCTATCATGGATTTCACTTTCCCGCCCTTAAGTTCGTTAATCACACTTTTTTTATAAGCGCGGTACATAACGAGAGCATCGGTAAGCTTCGCCCCAAACAACAGATTTATTAGTCCCGTGAATAAACGATTTCCAAAGGCGGTAACGGCATCGTCATCATAACTTTTGGCGCCTTCAAGATACCGGGAAACAGTCACAATGTCATACCCTTCTTTCATTTTATTAACCAATTCGGGTATTTTTTCGGGAACGGAATTCCCGTCAGGACTAAACAGAATGATAATATCGCCGGTTGCTTTTTTAACTCCCTCAAGAAAAGCGGCGGTAAAACCATTTTCTTTTTGTTTGAATGCCTGATACCCCTGCTTTTGGGCATATTCAAACGAACCATCAGTCGAATTTCCGTCGACTATAATTAACTCGTCATACCATTCCCGTTTAATCTTCGGTAAAATGACCTGCATCGCTTCTATCTCATTTTTAACAAGAACGATTAAGGATACTTTCATAAATTATTATTTTAATATTAAAATTTTAGTAATTATTTTCTCCAATTGTCTTTATTCTCGACCCACCACTCAACTGTTTTTTTAACACCTTCTTCAATGCTGTATTGCGGCTTCCAACCTAAAACTTTTTCGGCTTTATCGCAATCCAAAGCCCTGAATTTAATCGTGGTCGGCTTATCCTCAATGCGCTTTATTTCCTTGGGCTTATGACGGGCATATTTCAAGGCCCATTCGACAACATTGCCGACCGTTGTCTTTGTTCCGGACCCTATATTGAAATTATCAAATTTAATTTTACCATCATCGACCATCATAATTATTGCTCTGGCAAAATCATCGGCGTAAAGAACGTCTCTCGTGACTTCGGGGCTGCCCCAAATTTCAAAAGGGTCCATTTTATCAACCGCCTTGCGGATAATAGCCGGGATAAAATTAGACATTTGGGGATTAAATTTATCGTAAGGCCCGAAGATATTCGCGGCTCTGACGATTACAACTTCTATCCCGTATTTAGTGTTTAAAAATTTGCATAACTTTTCCAAAAATCTCATCGCCCAGGCAAAACCGAAATAAGCTTCGTGGGGTTCTTTGTTTAAATCTAATTGCTCTTCTTTAATACTGCCTTCAAATTCCTGATACAGGGCAGCTGACCCAATAAAAATAATTCTCTTAATGTTTTCCAAGCGAAAAGCCTCAAGCATATCTATATTCATTAACAAATTTTCTTTCATGTGTTCCCAGGGGAATTGTCTCGTGAAACCCATTCCGCCGGCTTGAGAAGCGGCCATAATAGCGCAATCGCACCCCTTGACCATTCTCCGGCAATCCTCAACCGACCTTAAATCTCCCTGAACATATTCTATTTGAGAATTTTTGATAATCGGTTCGGTCTTATGATATGAAGCCACAATTTTCGCCGTCGGACAGTTTTCCGTAACAAACCTTAAAATGCTCGTACCGACCATCCCGGTTGAACCGGCCAAAAAAATTTTTTTATTATCCAAAAACATATCTAAGCTTTTTTTATATAGTTATCAAAATATCTGCAGACAACATTGACAAATTGTTGCCCTAACTCGGTAATCCTAATTGTTTTATCGGAAAGCACCACAATGCCTTCTTCAACAAATTCGCTTAATGAAATAATTTCTTTGCTAAAATATTTTTTGAAATCTATATTATATTTTTTCTCAATCTCATTAAAATCTAGAAAGAAAAAATTACGCAACGCCTTTATCAAATCACGCCTTATCAAATCGTCTTCATTCAATTTATAGCCGCGATACATTGGAAATTCACCCTTAGCGACCGCTGCCTCGTAAAGCGGCAATTCATAAACATTCTGCGAATAATAATCCCCCATCGTGCTCCAGCTATGAGGGCCAATTCCAATCACATCACTGTACCTTCCAGAGGTAACGCCCAGGGCATTCCAGTGCATCGTTTTGTTGTTCATTGCTTTCGCCACTTCATCGTCTGGTTTTGCAAAATGATCATAGCCTGTCCGCACATACCCGTTGTTTAAAAGAATATTAAGAGCTTCGGCAAAAATCATCTTTCTCTCATACAAATCCGGGAGTTTGGTCGGGCGTCCATTGCAACCATCAATCATTACCATTTGATGCTTGTAAAATTTGGGAGAATAATGAAGATAATTGAAACAAACTCGATCAGGCGATAATTTTACTACCGTTTCAAAAGTCCTTCTTATGCTTTCCGGGCTTTGCAACGGTAAACCGCAGAGCAGATCAAAATTAATGCCTTTTTCAAACAATTTTCTGACTTCGGGTGTCAGTAAATTTTCAACTAACTCGGGAGGTTGTATCCTGTTAATTGCTTTTTGTACATTAAGGTCGACATCCTGAATACCAAAAGATAATCTATTAACCCCCTTGGAATGATAAAACTTTAGTTTCTCTGTATTTACTTCCCGGGGATCTACTTCGATTGAAAATTCGCTTAGCTTCTGCATATCGACTATCGACTTGAGCTTCTCTATAAGCTGGTTGAATTCTTTTTCCTCCAAAATATTAGGAGATCCTCCGCCGATATGGATTTCCGTAAAATTAGGAGTAATTGAATTTTCTTCAAAAAATTTACGGAATAAATCTATCTCAAGATAAAGAAAACTTAAATAATTCTTTACCTTTTCATAATTACTGGTAATCATGGTATGACAGGTGCAATAGAAACACTGTTTCTTGCAATAAGGAATATGGACATATAACAATAAAGGCGTATTTTTGTCTTTTGAAAATAGGCTTTTCAGGCCGAACCTGAAATCTTTATCGCTGAATTTCTCTGACCAAAAACTTTTATGAGGATATTCTGTATACATGAATACGTCATAATTATATTTTTTTGCCAAAACCGCGTAGGTATCTCTAATATTTGAAATTGATGATAATTGATTCATTCTTTATTGGTTAATTTTATAAATGAGCTAGTCCGTGCTCTTTAAGCCTTCTTTGTAATTCAAGGTAATTATTAACTATCTTCTTATTAGAGAGACTTTTCCCCCAAGGCGCTTTCTTGTCATATTCAAAGGTAAGGGTGGGAATTTCATTTTCGTATCGGCCGTGCATATGCATGGTTTTTGACCAATCGGTAGTTATGTTTTTAATTCCAAATTTTTGCGGGTTATTATACATTATTGTTCCGGGTCTTACCGTAAGTAGAGATAAATAAACCATATCAGGCGAAGTTTCTTTTATGAATGACCAGGTTTTTTCAACAATATCATCCGGTTCTCCCGGTAATCCGATAATCATGTATAACCGGCATTCAATGCCATTATTTTTCAATAATTTTATTGATTCTCTCGTCTTCTCAACACTAATTTTTTTATTTATCAGATCCAGCGACTTCTGACAAACACTTTCCGCTCCCAGACACATTGTTATACACCCCGCTTCACTTGCTAATTTTGCCAGTTCCGGCGTGATTCCGTCAGCCCGGCATTGAGCCTTCCAAACAATATTGGTTTTACCAATCGCTTCCAAATGGGCTCTGGCGTCTTTAGGATTCGGCGGTATACCAATTTCATCAAGTAAACTGATTCCTTGCATACCATAATCTTTTTTGAGATATTCAATTTCTTCGGCTATAAATTTTGGCTTGCGATATCTTACTCCCGGAGCGCGCTCTTTAATCTGGGGCATCGCGCAAAAAGCACATTGATAAGGACATCCCCGGCTGAATATAACCGTAGTACTCAACAATTGATCAAACCCTTTTTTATTCTTTAAAGTCAACAGCCCTTTTCTGGCTATTGTTGCTTCGGGCAAAAATTTTCTTTTCGGATACGGGTAAAGATTGATGTCTATGACTGTATCCTGCTTGTAGATTTTCTTTAATTTTGAATTCAAAATATCCTTTATCGCCTGGATGACGGTTTTTTCGCCGTCTCCGACAATAAGAGCATCAAATGTTTTCAAGCATTCTTTTTGAAATACGGCGGCGTGAGGCCCGCCGGCTATATGCTTGGCTTCGGGATAACGTTCGCGCAAATTCTTTACTATTGCCGATTGCTCATTATAATCAAGCGTATATACGGAGTGAAGATATACGTCGCATTCCGGTATATGGTAAATCGCAAATTCTTTTTTTATCCCCCTCAAATCAATCAGTGAAAGGTCAACTTTCTTTCCGAAATACCATTCCAACACCGTTAATATCTGAAAATGAGCATGCGGATCGCCCCTGAACGGGTCAAATAAATAATCACTGCTTGGAAAAATAAATCCAATTTTTATCATAATTAGTTAAACCTTTACATTATCTTTATACCACCGCAGGGTTTCTTTTATTCCGTCATCTAAAGAAACCTTGGGCGACCAACCGAGTGAATTTTTCGCTTTGGTGATATCCAAACAAAGTTTCGTTTTTATAGTCGGCTTAGTAAGGTCATATTCAACTTTCAGATTTTTACCGGAATACTCGATAATCTTATTGACCA
>Ga0210057_1008664_pt1 | contig 11983 bp, 14 predicted proteins | sample CryGeyCG2114_010_2_FD_183968 | JGI IMG/M metagenome (GOLD analysis project Ga0210057, IMG submission 183968) | Groundwater microbial communities from aquifer - Crystal Geyser CG10_big_fil_rev_8/21/14_0.10 (SPAdes) (version 2) | ecosystem: Environmental > Aquatic > Deep subsurface > Groundwater ...
TCGTTATTCTCAGATCATATCTTTCCAGAATACCTTCCTTAAGAAGGCCCTTAAGGCAGTTTTTGTCTAAAGAAGCGATTAAAAAGGAGCCGAACATCAGTTCGTAGCCTAGTTGAGAGAATAAGTCCTTTTCTAAGCCAGTCAGGGGCTTTTTTAGGTAGTCAGGCAGGGTTTTTTCTGCCAGACCTGCCAGTTTAACGGACTGTTCTTTAATTTTGGCATTAAAGTCAAACTCAGGCCTTCTGCCAGAAGGCTTGCCAGGGCATTTGAGGTTGCCCAGGACAGAGAGGATGAGTTTGGTTATTTTGTTTAATATTAGCCATTTTTTTAATTATAACCTATGAAAAGCTATGAACATATTTGATTTTTATTTCAAAGTATGTTAGATTGGCATATATGAATAAAAAGAGCAAAAATATTAAAGAATTATTATCAATTAGCCAGGCTGCTAGACTTTTAAGTATTAGTAAAGACACTTTAAGAAATTGGGAAAAGGCTGGTAAAATTAAGCCTTTAAAAGTTGGGCCTCGGGGTGATCGTAAATATAGTCAAAAAGATCTGGAAAAATTTATTGATGGAAATTTAGATCAAATATCGGGCAGTCCGGATGAAGACAAGATGACTTTAACAACTTTAAAGCAATTTTTATGGAAAAGTGCAGATATTTTACGCGGTAAAATTGATAGTTCCGATTATAAGAAATACATTTTTGGCCTTTTATTTTATAAGCGTATTAGTGATATTTGGGATGAAGAATATCAAAAGACTTTAGATGAATTTCATGATGAAGAGATAGCTAAGGCAGATTATAATCATAGATTTCAAGTGCCAGAAAATTGTAGGTGGGAGATTGTTGCAGAACAAGCTGGAAATATAGGCCAAAATCTTAATGAAATTTTTATTAAATTAGCCCATGTTAATAGTCCTAAGCTTGATAAGATTTTTGATGATTTAGATTTTGCCAATAAGGATAAGTTTCCTAATGAAACTTTACAAAAATTGATTAATCATTTTTCTGAATTTAATTTTGGCAATAGTTATATTAAATCAGATGTTTTGGGTGACGCCTATGAATATTTAATTAAGCAGTTTGCAGCTGATGCTGGTAAAAAAGGCGGAGAGTTTTATACACCAAGAGAGGTTGAAAGAATTATTATTAGTATTTTAAAGCCTCATAAGAAAGATCATATTTATGACCCCACAGTAGGTAGTGGAGGTTTTTTGTTAGAATCTTTTGATTATCTTAAGAATAAATCCGGCGAGGATATAGCGCGGACTTTATATTTTTATGGTCAGGAGCAAAATATAGGTACTTTTGCTATCGCTAAGATTAATATGTTTTTACACGGACTTGATAGCGCTGATATTAGAAAAGGAGATACTTTAGCTAATCCTCAATTTTTGAATAATGATGGTAGTCTACAGACTTTTGATATTGTTGTAGCCAATCCCCCTTATTCTATTAAAGACTGGGAGTATGAAATTTTTAAATCAGATAAATTTGGCAGAGTAAATGGTTATAACTTGCCACCTCAAAAAAAGGCTGATTACGCCTTTGTTTTGCATATAATTAAGTCCATGAATGAGAATGGTCGGGCAGGAGTAGTTTTGCCTCATGGAGTTTTGTTTAGAGGTGCAGCTGAGGGCAGAATTAGAGAGAAGATCATAAAAAATGACTTAATTGAAGCAGTTATAGGACTGCCGTCGAAATTATTTTTTGGAACTGGTATTCCGGCAGCCATTGTTATTTTTAATAGAAATAAGGCAGAAAACCATAAAAATAAAATTTTGTTTATTAATGCCGAGAATGATTTTTTGGAAGGTAAAAATCAGAACACTTTAAGGCAAAAAGATATTGAAAAGATTGTTAACACTTTTGATGGTTATAGAGATATTGATAAATATTCCAGAGCAGTTGGAATTAAAGAAATTAAAGAAAATGAATTTAATTTGAATGTTAGGCGTTATATTGACTCTTCAGAGGAAGAAGAAGTTATTGATGTTAAGGAGGTTAAGGCAGAATTGGATAAATTAGAAAAAGAAAGGTTGAAAATTAATAAACAGGTGGAAAAATATTTGAAGGAATTAAATTATTAAATATGGAAGATCAGAAAAAATTTTTGGAAGTTAAAAATAAGGCTGAAAAATTTTATAACGAAATTAATTCAGTTTATTGTCCTTATTTTTCAGAAAAAGTTAATTTTAATGCCAAGGGATTAGATCATATAAGGTCTCAATTTGGGAGGGTGATTTCCCTCGCCTTCAGGCGATAACTTCAGTATAATTAAAGCATGACCAATGAATACCGCAAAGCCTCCCATACCATATTCAACCTTCAAATTCATCTTTGTTGGATAACCAAGTACCGCTATCACATCCTGAAAGGCCAAATAGGCCTTAGAACCAGAGATCTTTTGAGAAGAATCTGCCTTGAAGAAAACGTGGAAATCCTCTCCGGAGTAGTCTCTTCTGATCATGTCCATATGCTAATCTCCATAGACCCCTCCACTTCCGTAAGCCATCTGGTTAAATTCCTCAAAGGTAAAACCTCCAGAAAGCTTCAAATGGAGTTTCCCGAGCTAAAAAAGAAATATTGGAGCCAGCATCTTTGGGCCAGAGGATATTTTGCCGTATCAACAGGCAATGTTACTTCCCGGATGATCCAAGAATACATAGAGCATCATTTTGAGAGCAAAGAACGAGAGGATCTTTTCAGAGTTGAACAGTAAAACGACTTCAGTCAAGACCAAATCTGCCGACTTCCAGTCGGCAGTGATTTAAAATTGAAAGCTTGGAATAGGGCCAGACTTCAGTCAGACCAATTTATGAGACTTAAATTGCTTCATTTGGCGCCTGATGTTTTAAATAAGTCTCATTTACTTCAGGATTATGATGTTAGAAATATTTTTGTCAGAAAGAAGATTAATTCCCGTTGGGATAAGGTTTTAACGGATGTTTATTATTATGGCTTTATTGCTGTTATAAAAAATAAAATTCGTCTTAAAATTATAATTAAAGAAGTCGCTGGTGGAGAGAAATATTTTTGGAGTATTATTCCTTTTTGGAAAATGAATAACGAAGGTAAAAAGAGACTATTTGAAGGTAATTTAGAAGAGGATTAAAAAATGCGCTAGTTTTAGCGCACTTTTTATAGCACTTGTCTGCGGTTTATGAATTGACCGCGGGAGAGCCGAAGCCCTCACAAGCGCTAAAGTCACTATAGCATACTGTAAGTGGCATGTCAATAATTATCCATAATTATGAATAAAGAAGAATATTATCAAAATTTATTTGAAGAATATCAAAACTTAAGAGCCGTAAGTTCCATGGCAGATTATAATTATGATTCGAGTAAAGAAATCGAAGCCCAACATATTAAAGTTGAGGATACAGATAGGATAAGTCAGATCATTATGGAGTTAAAAAATAATTTAGTTTATTTAACGGATGAACAGCTAAGAGAATTATATATGGACGATGATACACAGTTAGTTAATGAAGCGGTAAAAGTTTTAGCTAATAGAAAATTAGAGAGAGATTAATATGGATAATTGGAATCACTATCCTCAACCAGATTATGAAACCCCATCAAAAGAGGAAAAGTTTTACGATACATTAACTAATTATTTTTCTGGTTCATCTTGGCTATTGTCAGGAGGCGCTAAGAGAATTGAAGAAGAATTAGTAAGATTGAATAATAATTTTGAAAAAGCCGACGAATCATCAACTAAGTTGACTAAAGCTTTAAATAGAATTACTTTGGCAGCCGCTATAATTGCTGCTTTGAGTGTATTAATAGCATGGTTAAATTTTATTTTGAGTATTTGATAAAATAGTTTATGGACCCTAATTTTATAAATTTTTTAAAAGAAGTAAGTTTAAAAATAAATAATCTTTATAGCCATAATCAGGAGTTTTATCGTAATAAATCTTTTACTTTACAAATTAATGAAGATGGCACAGGTAATGCTTTATCTAAAATACCCAGTGAAAAAGATATCAAGTCTTTTTTAATAGATTTTAGACCTTTTGTTTTGCAAAAAGAAGCTGTTCATATCCCTACTTTATGTAATCGGGTAATATTAGAAATAAAAGATATGAGTGAATATTCAGATTTATTAAAAAAAATTAGTGATTTCATTAAAAATTGGAACAATTTTTGTAATAATACGAATATAGGAGGTATTGCGGTAAAATATAATAATGAGAAGATGAAAGTTAAAGAAATAATCGATTTATGGCTTAATGGTAAATATTTTCATCCGACTGACATAAAAAAGAAAAAGTATAAAAAATTGAAAGATATTGATGTGCCGCCATTTGGCCCAATGCATTATTTTTTCTTTCTCGAAGCAATTTCAAGGCTAGCAGAATGTATTTTTTGGTTCAATAGTAATATCATTGATCATATTTTAGAAACTAATGATAAAAATTAAGTCAAAAATCCCAATAAACTGGAAAGAAGTTTCTCTTTTAGAGGAATGCTTTTTTGATCGTGGAATTGAACCAGGAAGAAATAATTATAATACTTTAGGTTATGGTAAAAGATTTTTAAGAGTGGCTGATTTGACTGGTAGCAGGAATGAAATAATTTATACAGAAATAGAATCAGATAAGGAGTCAAGTAATAAAGATATTTTATTAACTTTGGATGGTTCAGTAGGAGTTGTTAAAAGAGGTTTTAAAGGTATATATTCTACAGGAATAAGAAAGGTTTATTTTAAAGACAAGAAAAATTATTCAGATGATTTTCTATATTATTTATTACAAGGAAAAGATATTCAGAGAATAATTAATTACTATTCCAAAGGTTCTACTATAAAACATGCTAGTCGTTCAATTGATTTTATGAATGTTATTATTCCTAAGAATAAAGAAGAACAGCAAAAAATTGCAGAAATTTTATCAAAAGTCGATTATAATATTAATAAAACTGAAGAAATTATTCAACATACTGAAAAGTTAAAAAGGGGATTGATGAAGGAGTTATTAATTAAAGGTATTGGCCATAAAAAATTTAAGAAGACGGAGTTAGGCGAGATTCCGTGGGAGTGGGTGTTTGGAAATTTTCAAACAATTGTAGATAAAAAAAATAAAAATGCAATTAAGCCGGGGCCATTTGGTTCAAGTTTAAAAAAAGATATTTATGTTAAAAGTGGGTATAAGATTTATGGTCAGGAGCAAGTTATTAGAGGTGATTTAGAATTTGGAGATTATTATATAACAAAAGAAAAATTTAGGTCTTTAGAAGATTTCAAGATTAGTTCAGGGGATATATTGGTTAGTCTAGTGGGAACAATAGGGAAAATTATTGTAGTGCCAGAGAAATTTAAGCCAGGAATAATTAATCCGAGATTAATTAAAATAAGTTTAGATAAAAATATTAGTGATCCTTATTATTTTTCTTATTTATTAATATCAGATTTGATTAGAGATCAAGTTAATAATATGCTTCATGGAGGAACAATGAATATATTAAATGGAGCTATTATAAAAAAAATAAAGTTTCCAATTCCTAGTATACATGAGCAAAAAATAATAGTTGATATATTAACTTCAGTTGATAATAAAATCGAAGTTTATAAAAAAATTAAAGATAAATTAAACTTGCTTAAAAAGGGTCTAATGAATGATCTTTTGAGCGGGGAGGTTAGAATTAATCTTTTATGAGTATCGCTGAATTAGATAATATTTATAAAAAATATGTAGAAAATCGTTTTCATAAACTATCTTCATTTTTAATTTCATTGATTTTAATTATATTATTTTTTATTTTTATTCACCCTCTCATCAAAGATGATTTTGACTATGAATGGTATGTATTATTATTGTTAATCGTTTCGTTTATTATATATTGGTTATTTTTTAAGTTTAAGTACCCTAAGAATAAAAAAAATAAAATAGGTATTGTTTTTGCAATTTATTCAGAAAATATTAATGAAGAAGTTAAATTGAAAAATGATTTTATAAGAAGATTAGAGAAAAATATAAAGGATGAAAATTATGGTAAATTAGTTAATTTAATTGTATTAAAGAATCATTTGTCAGAAAATTTAAAATCAGTTAAAGATATAGATAAGATTAGAAATAAAATAAGAGGACATTTTTATTTATGGGGAGATATTAAAAAAAGAAAAGATGGAGAAGAAAAATATTTTTTAGATTTAAATGGATATGTAATTCATAAACCTTTAGATGTATATACTAGTAAAAAGTTAAAAGGAGAGTTTATAAGTGTCTTGCCAAGAGAAATATCTTTTTGTGAAAATTTTGAATTTATTGGATTTAAATTTACTTCAAATATAGTATCATTAGCTATTAAGTACATTTCCGGCTTGGCTGCATTTTTATCGGGCGATCCATTTTTAGCAAAAGATTTGCATGGCAGTTTAATAAAGGAATTTGATAATTTTAATCCTTTGCCAGAGAATTTGAAAAAAATAAAAGAGAAATTACCAAGAATTTTATCAAATGAAAATTTATCAATTGCTAGATTTTATTATTTTAATAATAAAAGGGAAGAAACGATAAAATATTTAGATCAATCATTTATATATAATCCTAATAATTATGGATACTGGTTATTAAAAGGGACAGTTGATTTTTTATTTGATAATGATCCAGATAAATCATTAGACACTATAAAGATTGCTCAGGAGAAATCCAATAATACCTGTGAATGGAGATATAGTAAGGCTTTTTTGTTATTTTATTTAAAAAGATTTAAAGAAGCTTTTGATGAGTGTAAAAAAATAAATAAGCAAAAATATTACTATGAGAATAAAACGGTCATTGAGGTGGAAGATTTTACGATTAATTTTTTAAAAAATAAAGATATTCCTCAATTATATTTTTGGCTAGGTTATTTAAACTATAAAAAGAAAAATAATTTACCCAGATCATTAGAATACTTTGAAATATTTATGAAAAAATCTGATCAATCAATGGAATTTTTAAAAAGGAAAGTAATTAGTTATTTAGTTGAAATAAAAGATCAAATGAATATTAAAGAATAACCTATGAAATTCAACGAACAAGCAACAGTAGAAAATTATATTATTCAGTTTTTAGAAAAAAATTTAGGTTATCAATACATAAAGCCTGAAGATTTTTCTAAGTTTCGAGAATTAGAAAGCGAGTATATTATTACAGATCATCTATTTGAAGCTGTAAAAAAAATCAATGACTGCTCCTCTGATATTGCTAAACAAATAGTTATAGAAGTAAAAAAGTTAGATACCAATGAAGCCTTTTTACAGGCCATGAGAAATGGCATTGACTTAAAAGATTCTGAAACTCAAAAAACTAAAAATTATCAAATAGTTGATTATAAGAATTCAGATAATAATCTATTTATAGTTACTAATCAGTTTTATTTTGAAGGTAATGCGGAAAATATCCGGCCAGATATTTTGGTATTTTTAAATGGACTGCCGGTTACAGATATTGAGGCTAAAAGTCCAACGGCTTCTAGTAGCATTAATTATGAGAATGGAATTGATCAGTTAAAAAGGTATGAAAAAAATGCTAGAAAGCTATTTTTGTCTAACTGTTTTAATATTTCCTCTGACGGTTTAAAAACCGTCTATGGAGCAACTTATTGTTCTAAACAATACTTTTTTTCTTGGAGAGATGATGATAAGGAGAATGACATTGAAGACGAATTAGAATCAACGTTAACTGCTTTACTTAAAAAAGAAAATTTTTTGGATATTATTCAAAATTTTATAGTTTTTGAAAGAGAACAGGAGCAAAAAGTTAAAAAGATTGCTCGTTATCAGCAAATTAGGGCGACTAATAGAATTATTGATAGAATTAAGAAAGGTGATAAAAAAAGAGGTTTAATTTGGCACACTCAAGGTTCAGGAAAAAGTTTGACTATGTTTTTTACTGCCTGGAAATTAAGATTTGCCGATGAATTAAAAAATCCTAAAGTTTTTGTTTTGATGGACAGGATTGATTTGGATGATCAAATTTTTAAAACTTTTAAGAACTGTGGCGGACAAAATATTATTAGAGTTACTTCTAAAAAAGAATTAGCAGAAAAAATCATCAATGATGAAAGAGGTATTTTTATCTCTACTATGCAGAAATTCAATGATCTGCCGGATGGTATTCAAAATGATAAAGAAAATATTATTGTTTTAAGCGATGAAGGTCATAGGACCAATGAAGGCTTTGCTTCAATTAATATGCGTGCTTCCATGCAAAATGCTTTCTTTTTTGGATTTACTGGCACGCCTATAGACAAAAAGTTTTTAAATACTCACCGTAATTATGGCCAAGACGGTGAAAGATATTTAGATTATTATTCCATTCAGCAGGCGATTGAAGACGGAGCTACCTTGCCAGTAACTTATGAAGCCAGACTCTCTAAGTTTTATATTGATGATAGTAAGCTTGATGAGCAGTTTGAAGAATTGACTACTGACTTAAGCCAAAAAGAAAAACAAGAGATTTCTAAAAAATATGGTAAGAAGCAAGCTCTAGTTAAATTAGATAAGAGAATGGAGGCTATTGCTCAAGACATCATAGAACATTATAAGCTTTATATTCAACCAAACGGCTTTAAAGCCCAAGTGGTTTGTTATGATAGAGAAGCTACGGCTAAGTATAAAAAATTATTTGATCATTTAGTGCCAAAAGATTGGTCAGCGGTTGTTTATTCCCTAGGAGATCCCAATTCGGATGATGAAGAATTAAAGAAATATAATACCTCTAAAAACGAAAGAGATAGTATGATTAATGATTTTAAAGATCCCAATAATCCTCTAAGATTTTTGTTGGTTTGTGATATGCTCTTAACCGGCTTTGATGAACCAGTTGAGCAAGTAATGTATTTAGATAAACCTTTATGGGATCACAATTTATTACAGGCTATTGCTAGAACTAATAGAGTGTATAAACATAAAGGCGCAGGTATGGTAATTGATTATTATGGAATTACTAAATCTTTACATAAAGCTTTAGATTTTGATGAATCAGAAATCAGTTCAGCCATGATTAATATTGATAAATTAAAAGAAGAGTTTGTTGATATTATTGAAGAATTGGCTGATTTATTTGTTGGTATTAACATTGAAGATCCCTCCATTGATAATTTAAGAAGATGCTTGAAAATATTTAGAGAAAATGATAATAAGAGGCAGTTTTTTGTCAATAAATACTCCAGATTGAAAATATTATTTGAGATTTTATCGCCAGATCCTTTTCTTAAAAAATATATGAGAGTTTTTGAATGGTACACTAGCTTTAATATTGCCTTTGCTAAAGAATTTAATGAAGAAAAATCAGATAGTCATATTTTATCTCAGTATGGCGAAAAAATTAAATCAATTATTCAAAATGAAGTTAATTTTGAGGGTATAACTAAAAATTTTAGAGTATTAAAAATTGATGAATTAGCTAAGCTAGAAAAATTAAATAAAATTGATGATGAAGATAAGGCTATTAATCTGGAAAAAATGTTAAAACAAGAGATATCTATCCATGTTGATTCAGATCCGGTCTATAAAAAATTCAGTCAAAGATTAAATGATATTAAAAAGGAATTTGAGAAAAATCAAATAGATTTGGCAGAAAGAATAAAAAGATATGTACAGCTTCTTGATGATATAAAACATAAAGACGAAGAAGCTAAAGAGCTCGGTTTAAATTTAAGAGAATATGGGTTATATATTATTTCTCAAGAATTTATTGATACTAATGATCTGTCTGTAATCAAAGATTTTGTTGAAGAGATGGCCGGTAGACTTGAAGAAATTTTGGACGAAGGTTGGCAAGAGTCTTCAAAAAGAGAGGAATTTATTAAAGATATTAAAAAAATAATTCAGCAAATGGTTTTAAGAGATTATGTTGACAAAATTGAGGTGAAAGATTTTCATAAATTTTTAAATCGTCTCGTTGATATAATATTTAAAAAATTTTAATTATGGCAAAACAAAAATATAATTATAGAACAAAAACTATAGAAATAAACAATCAAAAGGTAAATTATAGATTAAAATCAAGTTCCAAGGCTAATAGGCTGCGTTTTGCTGTTTATTGTGACGGCAGTATAGTGGTGACAAAACCGAGATTATTAAGTAACAATATTGTTGAAAAATTTATATATCAAAAGGCTGAGTGGATTTTATCCAAATTAGATTTTTTCATAAAAATTAATAATAATTTACATCTAAACGAAGAAGATTATTATCAGAATAAAGAAAAAGCTTTAAAATTTGTAAAAAAAAGAGTAGAGCATTATAATAAACTTTATAATTTTTTTTATAATAAAATAAGCATTAAAAATCAGAAAACCAGATGGGGGAGTTGTTCTAAAAAAAGAAACCTAAATTTTAATTATAAGATTATATTTTTAGATAAAAAAGTCGCTGATTATATTATTGTTCATGAACTGTGTCATTTAAAAGAATTTAATCATTCTAGAAAATTTTGGAATTTAATTGAGAAAACTTTGCCAGACTATTTAAAAATCAGGAGTAAATTAAAGAATAATTTATAAATTTAAATTAACAAATATGGCAATTAAAAATTTTTGGTCTTTAAATGTTGATGAGTGTTTGGTATCTGATAAATTAAAAAGTATTTTAAAAGGGTGGGAAGTCTTTATACCATTAAATTCACAACTTCAAGATATAGATTTAGCGATTATTAACTTAAAGAACGAAAAAACTTTATCAATTCAGGTGAAGGGTAGCCGAACATATGAGCCAAGAAAATCAGAAATAGAAAAATATGGTAATGGCAGTGCCGCTTGGTTTAGATTAGATAAAAAATCTATCTTAAAACCAAAAAATAAAATTGATTATTATATTTTTGTTTTGCATAATTTTTTAGATACGGCGACTAGAAAAAAAATAAATATAGACTTCTTAGTTATACCAAATAAAATCTTTCAAAGAATATGTTCAAAGAAAATTATTCGTAAAGGAGGCTATTATCATTTTTTTATTTGGGTTGATTCGAAAGAAAAAAGATCTTTTGATTTCAGAGAAATGAAAATTATAAATCTTTCAAAATATTTAAATAATTTTTCACAGATTAAATAAAGTTAATTATTGGTTATATGAAGCTTCCAAAATCCCATCCCTTTGTACAACTAATACTTAAAGCAGAGAATTTGGAACAAGTAGCTGGCACTATAACAGACGAAGTTTTAGAACTAAGACAAAAAGCTCAAAAAGAATATCCGGAATTATTCAAGACTTACCTAGAGGTTAAGAATAGCAGGCAAGTTAAAGAGAAAAATTTAGAGCTTTCAAAAAAAGATGAAGAAAAGAGAAAAAGAAAAATTAAAAATTGGTCTGTAATGAAATCACTATTTACTAAACCTGGATCTGGAAGGGGGGACTAAGGATTATTGATTTTAAAAAATAATTGTTAATTGTTAAAAAAGATAGTGAATGAACTCTACATCAACTTTAATCTCTAATTCCGTAGAAGACTTGTCTAAAGTAGTTAATAGTTGGCTTGAGATTTTTAGCGAAGTCTATAAACAGCTTGCTATATCTCTATGGTCATCTGTATTGTCAATATTATCAGAATACTGGTTATTTTTTATGACAGTATTCTTTATTATTCTTTTAATAGTCAGCTTAAAAGCAATGTTAGGTCGTTGGGGCAGTTTAGGGAGTTTTCTTTATAATTTTTTTTATTTCGGCATTTTATTTTTAATATGCTTAATATTAGGTCCAGAAATATTTGTAAAAAATTATTTTAATACTTTTTGTGCAATAATTCTTTACCCAGTGTGTTATAGACTCGTTGGTATAATTTTAGAAAGATTAGGATTGATAAGACATAGATAAAAAAAGTATTTATACAGGAGGTCAAATGTTTATTAAAAACGTCCCCTTGACCTCTCCCCCAATAAATGATATAATCATCCCCAAGCTTGTCAAAGCTAATAACTAACCCTCACATTCCGGATTTTTCCTGCCTTTATTAGGTAAATAGCCGGAATGGCGGATAAAAGGAA
>Ga0210057_1008665_pt1 | contig 11981 bp, 10 predicted proteins | sample CryGeyCG2114_010_2_FD_183968 | JGI IMG/M metagenome (GOLD analysis project Ga0210057, IMG submission 183968) | Groundwater microbial communities from aquifer - Crystal Geyser CG10_big_fil_rev_8/21/14_0.10 (SPAdes) (version 2) | ecosystem: Environmental > Aquatic > Deep subsurface > Groundwater ...
AGTCGTCGTTGAATCGGATGCATAAGTAAAAGTTTTCGCCTAGGGTTGGGTGTTGTTCGGTGGCGCAGGATTCTGTTGCGGGAGCGATGGTTGATTGCAGGGTTTCCGTGTTTTGGGTTGTTCCCGTCAAGGGTTTAGTTGTTTTGGTTGTGAGTGCCTTGGTTGAATAGGATTCAAAGTTTTGGGTTGTGGTCTGGATTGCGGGGGTTGCGGCGATGACTAGGCTTGCGGCGACCACCAATAATGCGAATAGGGCTAGCTTTTTTTTCATGGTTTTATTCACCGGTAAGAGTAGTGAAACGCGTTATATAAAACCATTTGTTTTTGTAACCATTAAGGCGTTGTTAATTGGGTGGTTGTTTTCCGGTTTTAAGTGTTTTTGGAGGTAACCAATCCACTAGCCGGAAAACAAAGCCCGACCCCCGAATTGTTTTCAAGCGCTAACGGCTTAAAATTCTTTTGTTTGTTTACGAGAATTTTCTTGGGCCGGCGCGCCGGTTTTTATTTTCGCTCATCGTTCTCGTAACTGGTGGTTTGCGTGTACAAGGTGGCGATAAATGGTTTCGGGAGAATAGGCCAGACGTTTTTGAGGCAGGCGTTGAAGCACGCTTCCTTTAACAAGAACTGCGAGGTCGTGGCGTTGAATGCGTCTTACCCGGCCGAAATGCTTGCATACATGCTGAAATACGACTGCGTGCACGGCACCATTCCCAACAAGGTGGAGGCGCGCGCGAAAAGCGTTTCAGTTGACGGGAAGGAGATTGCCTTGACTGCCGAGCGCGACCCGGCCAAACTCCCGTGGAAGAAGTTGGGCGTGGACCTGGTTGTTGAGGGAACGGGCGCGTTCCGCAAGCGCGAGGAAGCGGCCAGGCACTTGGAGGCCGGAGCAAAAAAGGTCTTGATTACCGCGCCCGGCAAGGGAGTGGACGCCTCAATTGTTTTGGGAGTCAACGAGGATGCCTACAAGCCGGAGCACGAAGTAATTGACATGGCGTCGTGCACCACGAACTGCCTCGCGCCCGCGTGCAAGGTATTGGACGAGGCGTTCAAGATTGAGCGCGGGTTCATGACGACCGTGCACGCTTACACGGGCGACCAAAAACTGTTGGATACGCCGCACAAGTCGGACCCGCGCCGGGGGCGCGCAGCCGCCGCGGCGATAATCCCGACTTCAACGGGTGCTACCAAGGCGGTTGGAAAGATTCTGCCCAACTTGCAGGGCAGGCTTGACGGAATCGCGGTGCGCGTGCCCGTGGTGGACGGCTCGCTCGTTGACTTGGTAGTTGAACTCGGCGAAACCGTGACCGCGAAGAAGGTGAACAATGCGTTCAAGGCGTTTTCCAAGAAGAAGCCGGCGATAATGTATTACTGCGTTGACCCAATTGTTTCAACGGACGTCATCGGGGACACGCATTCGTGCGTGATTGACTCGCTGGAGACGCGCGTGCTCGGCGAGGAAGGCAACTTCGTAAAGGTGCTGGCGTGGTACGACAACGAGATGGGTTATTCAGCGCGCCTCGTTGACTTCGTGGAGTTCATCCGCGAAAAAGGTTAATTTTTTGGTTGCGGGGACAGGTTAAAAATTTTTTCGGGTCGCGTTACCTGTAAACCCGTTTTTGCAGCAATTCCACGTAGGCAAGCCGGTTTTCATAGGATTTAAGTAATTTCCGCGTCAACGAATTGAGTTTTGCCTTTTTTTCGCCGGGTTTTGTTTCCCCGATTTCCTTTACCGCGTTCCAGACGTGCAAGGGCGTCCCGGCGGCCTTGACGTATCTGAGGTCCTTGATTGCGGGTTTTCCGCCAGTAATGCGTTCAGCGTTATTCTTTAACGCGTCAATGATTAATGCCTCGCGCCAAAGCAACTTGTTTTCGCGTTCCAGCGCCCTTTTCGGGAAAAGCCAGTCCAGTGGCCTTAACCGCGTTCTCTCCCCGAACCTGCTTATTGACTTCATTGTCGTCAGTTTTCCAGCGTGGACGTGTCGCCTATTGCCAAGCCCAACTCCTTTGCCTTGAGCACGCGGCGCATGATTTTTCCGCTCCGTGTTTTCGGGAGGGAGTCAACGACCTCTATTTCTCGTGGGTAGGCGTGCCCCGCCAGGTTTTTTTTCACGAATTTTTTGATGTCTTCATCCAGTTCCGGGGTGTGCTTGTAGCCGTCCTTCAACGTGATGAATGCCTTGATGATTTCGCCGCGCATCATGTCGGGTTTGCCGATGACGCCGGCTTCGGCTATTGCTTCGTGTTCCACGAGGGCGCTCTCCACTTCAAACGGGCCCACGCGCTCGCCAGACGTCTTGATTACGTCGTCGGCGCGGCCGATGAACCAGTAATAGCCGTCGTCGTCGCACAGGGCGCGGTCGCCCGTGGTGAACCACTCCTTGAGGAAGTAACCCTCGTATTTCTCCTTGTTCGCCCACACTGTTCGCAGGATGGACGGCCACGGCGGCTTGATTGCGAGGTTGCCTTCCTGGTTGGCGGGCAGTTCCCTTCCTTCGTCGTCAATGATTGCCGCCTTGATGCCGGGGAACGGCTTGCCCATGGAGCCCGGCTTGATTGGGAGGCAAGGATAATTCGCGATTAGGATTGAACCCGTTTCGGTCTGCCACCACGTGTCGTGGAACGGCTTGTTGAATACTTTGAGGCCCCACTCAACTGCTTCAGGGTTCAATGGCTCGCCCACGCTGTACAGCAGGCGCAGGGAAGACAAGTCGTGTTTTGCGGGCAATTCGTCGCCGGCCTTCATGAGCATTCTTATTGCGGTGGGCGCGGTATACCAAACGCTAACCTTGTATTCCTGGATTATTGAATACCATTTTTCGGCGTCAAATCTGCCGTCGTAAAGCACTAGGGGAACCCTGTTCGCCAGGGGCCCGAGTATTCCGTAAGAGATGCCGGTGACCCAGCCGTGGTCCGCCGTGCACCAGTAAACGTCGTCCTGCTTCAAGTCAAGGACCCAGCGCGCGCTCAGTTTTTGCTGGATTATTCCGCCGTGCGCGTGCACGATGCCCTTGGGCTTGCCCGTAGTGCCCGAAGTGTAAAGCATGAACGCGTAGTCGTCCTTGCCCATTGGTTCCGGCTTGAATTCAGGCGACTGCTTTCCAACGAGTTTGTTGTAACTCAACGCGTCTCCTGCGTCGTCTTCGGCGTCCACGAGTATGACGTGCTTTAAGGCGGGCATGTCTTTGCAGACCTGCATGTTCCCGCAGACTTCATCAATTCGCTTCTTGAGGTTGGTGTCGGTTACTACCACGCTTGCCTCGCTGTGGCCGATTCGGTCCTTTAAGGCGTCCAACCCGAACGCCGAGAAAAGCGTTCCAGCAATTGCGCCCGCCTTGAGGGTGCCTAGGAAAGAGTAGTGGACTTGGGGCACGCGGGGCAGGAAGAGAAAAACGCGTTCGCCTTTTTGCACGCCGAGGCCGCGCAACGCGTTCGCGAATTTGTTTGATTCCGCGTTGACTTTGTTGAAGGAACACGTTTTTTTTCGTCCGTCGGCTCCCTCCCACATTATCGCGGTTTTGTCGGAGCAATGCCTGGTGGCTTCGTGGCCAGCATTCAATTTGCCTTCCTCAAGCCAATCGATTTCCTTGCGGTAATCTTCCCACGAAAAGTTTGCGTAAGCCGAGTCGTAGTGCTTCAAGGCGGGTTCCTTCTTGAAGAATTCCGCCGGTTTTTCAATGATTGCGTGCTTCAATTTTCCAGTCACCTTGATTTAGTTGAACAATAACGAAGAAACTTTTTATATTGTTTGGTTCAGAAAAGCGCAACCAGGACGAGCGCGATGATGCCCATTAACTTGATCAAGATGTTCATTGACGGCCCCGCCGTGTCCTTGAACGGGTCGCCCACCGTGTCCCCTATCACAGCGGCCTTGTGCGCGTAACCGCCTTTTCCTCCGTAAGCCCCGGCTTCAATGAATTTTTTGGCGTTGTCCCACGCGCCCCCGCTGTTCGCCATCATCAGCCCGAGGAGCACGCCGGTTACCAGGGCTCCCGCAAGCAGTCCGCCAAGTGCGGCTTTGCCGAGCAACAAGCCAATTGCAATTGGCGAGCCGATCGCAATCAAGGCGGGCAAACCCATTTCCCTTAATGCCGAAACGGTGGCGATGTCCACGCATTTCGCGTAATCCGGTTTTTTCTTGCCGCGCAGAATCGCCTTGTCCTTGAATTGACGGTGCACTTCGCCCACGAGCTGGAAAGCAGCTTTTTCAACTGCTTGAATGGTGAGGGAAGCGAAGAAGAAGGCGAGGGCTCCGCCCGCCAGCAGGCCCACAACTACGCTGACGTCCATCAGGTTGATGGTCGCCAACCCGGCTTCGGTTGAGTAAACCGTGTAAAATGCGAGCGCGGTCAAGGCGGCAGAACCAACCGCGAACCCTTTCCCAATTGCCTTCGTCGTGTTCCCGGCAGCGTCCAGTTCGTCGGTCCGCTCCCGCACTTTTTTGGAGAGGCCCGCCATCTCAACTATTCCGCCCGCGTTGTCCACCACGGGCCCGAACGCGTCTGCGGCGAGGTTTAATGCGAGCGTTGAAAGCATTCCCACGGCGGCAAGCCCCACGCCGTACAACCCGGCGAAGTGGAATGCTGTAAGCAAGCCCGCGCAAATCAGGAGCACTGCGGGAACCGCGCTCTTCAACCCAATTGAAAAACCGCTGAGCACGGTAGTGGCGGCTCCTGTGGTGGCGGATTCCGCAACTTGCAGGGTCGGCGCGAAATGCGTGGAAGTGTAATACTCCGCGGAAAAAGCGATTAATGCCCCCACTGCGACCCCGGTTGCAATTGCGTAAAAAGCGTTCAGGTCGCCGAACCATTGCGTGACCAAGAGAAAAGCGAATAGGACCGAGAGCAATGAAGCGGCGAAACTTGCGTTGCGCAACGCCTTGGCGGGCTTCGCCGAGCGCAGGAACAGAGCGCCTCCAAGGGAAGCAAACAACCCAGTCACCCCCAGAAGCAAGGGTAGAAGAATTGATTTGGGTTCGTTCGTCAACGAGCCGAGGGCCATCGCGGCTATGATGGCGCCCGCGTACGACTCAAAGAGGTCGGCGCTAACGCCCGCCACGTCTCCGACGTTGTCGCCCACGTTGTCCGCGATTACCGCGGGGTTGCGCGGGTCGTCCTCAGGAATTCCTTCCTCAACTTTTCCGACGAGGTCCGCCCCCACGTCCGCGGCCTTGGTGTAAATGCCTCCGCCCACGCGCGCGAACAAGGCAACGCTTGACGCCCCGGCTCCGAAGCCGAACAAGGCCTTCAAGCCCAGGAAGTAATAGGCAAGGGTTATGCAGATGAGGCCGAGCCCCACCGCGCTCAGCGAGGTTACGAGGCCAGAGGAAAAACCGGTTTCAAGGGCTTCGCGCAGTGAACGCGTTGCGGCTTGAGCAGTGCGCGCGTTTGCCTTGGTTGAATTGCTCAAGCCGACAAACCCGATTAGAGCCGACGAGAACGCGCCAACGAGGAAAGCAATTGCGGTTCCCAAGCCAACGAGTTGCCACAACGCGATTGCCGCGAACGCGACGAAGACTGCGATGGCGGCGTACTCGCGTTTTAAGTAGGCGGTCGCGCCCTCGCGCACGGCATTTGAAATGAAGCGCATTTTTTGGGTTCCGGAGTCAAGTGACCTGAGCCGCATCCAGATTGCGAGCGCGCTCGCAAGCGCGAACAAGCCGGCTCCCAAGACGACCAATAATTCTGGTTCCATGTGTTTGCATCACGGCGTTTACAGCTTGATTTTGTCGCCCACGGCGGGCGCGAACGCGTCGTAACCCTCGTTTTTGAGTTCCTCGGCAAAGTCCTTGCACGCGTCGCCGTGCACGCACACCACTTTTTCGGGGTTCACGGCGTCCACGTAGTTGAACAATTCTATTCTGCCGGAGTGCGCCGAAAAGTCAAAGTGTTTGACCGGCAATTGGATGACTTTCTCAATTCCTTCGGAGCGAACCCTTCCCTCGTTGACGAGCGAGTAGCCGTTGGTTCCCTCAACCTGATAGCCCGTCAAGAGGACGACCGCGCTGTTTTTCTGGTTGCACTTGTCCAGGTAGCTCAGCATGGGCCCCCCGTCAAGCATTCCCGCGGTTGAAACTATTACGCTTGGCTCGCGGAACGCTTTTTTCTCGTCGCTCTTGCCTTGAATGATGGTTACGTTGCGCATGGTTTCAGCAAAGTTTTCGGGCGACTTGATGTAGGACGGGTAATCCATTATGATGTCGCACACCTTCTTGCCCATGCCGTTCACGAACACGGGCGCTTTCGTGTGCGCGCGCAACACTTCCAGGATTTCCTGGGTGCGGCCAACTGCGAAGGCGGGCACGAGCACGGTCAAGCCGTCACCCAGCGCTTTTTCCACTTCGCGCGCAAACGCTTTTTCCACGTCCTTGCGCGGCTCGTGGTCGCGTTGCGCGTAAGTGCTTTCAATGATTAGCACGTCGGCTTTCACGGGTTTGGCCGGGTGATGCAGGCGGGTGTAACCCGTGTTGAAGTCGCCCGTGTACAACACCTTTCTCTTCCCTTTCTTGAACAGGATTTGCGCGCTTCCGGGCACGTGGCCTGCGTCAAGGAACCGGAAATTGGAGCCGTCCTTGAACTCGTAGTCCTCGTCGTATCCCAGGCACGCCAAGTGCTTGTCCAACTGCTTCACGTTTTGGCTGGCGTAAGGCAGCTGCTTGTTTTCGGCTCTAGCGATTTTCTCGGAGTCGGCGAGCAGTAAATCCATTATGGGCCGCGTTGGATAAGTGCAAAACGTTTTGGGCGCGTTCCGCTTGTACAGCAGGGGCGCGCAGCCGGAGTGGTCCAGGTGTGCGTGCGTGATTATTCCGACGTCAACTTTTCCGGGGATGACGGGCCCCTCGTTGTGGTCGTGCACCTTCATTCCGCAGTCCATTACGATGCGGAGTTCGCCGGTGTCCAAAAGGAAGCAACTCTTCCCGACCTCTTGAGAGCCGCCTAAGCAATGTAAGTCCATGAATGTTTTTGGCGGACAAACTTATTAAATCCGAGGGCGCTTTTGGGGGGCACCTTATTTTAAACGCTGTTGCCTCATTCTTGGGTGATGAGTTGAATGACGAAGTTTGTTGTGCTGGTTGACGAATCAGGCAAGCCCACAGGTCTTGAAGAAAAGATGGCAGCGCACGAAAAGGGATTGTTGCATGCGGCATTCTCGATTTTCGTTTTCAACAAGGAGGGTGAATTCCTGCTGCAGAGGCGCGCCGCCTCAAAATACCATTCCGGCGGCTTGTGGACGAACACGTGCTGCAGCCATCCGCGCAAGGGCGAGGACGCAGCCAGGGGGGCGCACCGGAGATTGCGCGAGGAAATGGGTTTTGATTGCCCGTTGCGCGAGGTTTATTCCTTCACTTATAAGGCAAAGCTTGACCACGGCTTGACGGAACACGAGTTCGACCACGTTTTCTTCGGCGATTACGACGGGCCCGTGAACCCGAATCTCGAGGAAGTGGATGAATACCGCTGGATAAGCCTTGATGCGCTGGAAAAGGAGGTCAAGGCGAAGCCCGGCGAGTTCACGGAATGGTTCAAGGTCACGCTACCCGAAATGCTTCGGCACAGGAAGAGCGCGAAGCGTTGAGTTGCGCGCCGCGGGCATCTTAATTCAGGTCAGCGGCTTTCAGTGCTTGTCGTCGTAATCGTTTCAGAATTTCCTGCAAGCACTCTTTCCCCTGCCAAGACGATTATTGGGAGCGTCATCTTAATGTCTTCTTCATGTTCTCGCATGCTTATTGATTTTTTTTCTTTCGCCGGTTTTGACTTAAAGAATTTTCGCATTTTTGTTAATCCTATTTCATCTATCTGTCCGCTTTCGAACCAAGCTCGCATGCTTACCCCAACGTTAAAACGGGTTTCAAAGACGATTCTCAGACCCGCGTTTTTTAAAAGTTTCCGCCACTCCTGGATTGCTGGAATGTTACATTTGTCGTCCAATTTCTCTTTTTGCCCACCTAGTTTTTGTTTTAGAGCATGGGAATCATTGATAATTTTTTTGTTTTCCTTATCACAAGTCATATCTACCAAGACTAGCAATCCATTTCGTTTTAGTTTGCTAGCAATTTTTTTGATTGTTTTGGGCTGGTCCTCTTTTCTTAGGTCTTTTAGGCCATAGCGTTCAATTATTACCGCATACTCGTCCGTTAACCGGTCAACATCTCGCACATCCATCTCAAAAACTTTTCGTTTGAATTTGCTTTCAACATCTTTGAGTTGTTTGCCTGACAAGTTAAGGAAATCGATTTTTACTTTGAATCCTTTCTTGTTAAGTTCTTCTGATACCGCAGAGCCAAACAAACCCGCGCCGCTCATTATTTCTAGAATTAATAATTCACGCGGTTTGCTCCATTTACTAATAGCGGTTACTGTGCCGTCAATACTGTCTCGGCGTATATATGCCTCTTGGGGCGTATGAGTGGTTCTCCGTGCGTACAACTCTTTGATTGATTTCAGGTTTCAACACCTTTCTTTATCAACCATTTTTCAAAGGTTGTGTCAGTTTCAAGTTTTACGCCTTCGCTTGAGATGCTTAACTCCATCGGTTTAACCTTCACTTCTTCATATCTTTTCCAAAATTTTTCTAGTTTTTTCTTGTTTTCCTTTGAGTTGCACCAGGCCGCTACCGCGTCTCCGCCGCCGGCGCCCGGCAAGCGCGATACAATCGCGCCATTCCGATTGCTTTCATCAAGGAGTTCGGTTGCGGCGTCCGATTCAACGTTCGCACCCATGCGTTTGCCCAGTTCCTTGGTTTTGGCGCGCGCGTCGTTGAACGCCTTAACGAATTCCTTGAACGCGGGGTGTTCAAGCGTCTCAAGCGCGGCGTCGTAGGCCGCGGAGTCCTTTTCGGCGAGTTCGTTGAGTTTCTTTATGGCTTCAATCGCCCGAATGTTCGCCTTGTTCAATTCGGAGAGAAATGCCCCGAATTCTTCCGGCTTCGCCTTCTTGTAGTCCTTGTATTTTGCAACCATTTCCCGCGTGCTCGTGCTTTCGCCCACGATATCTGCGAGCGCGGTTATGAAACCGCGCGGCACCGGAATATGCTCCGCCGAGTAGTCCCATTCCGCGTCAACGGCTTCCACCACGCCTTTGTCTTGGACGAGGGACGGCGAGTAGCGGGAATATGCGTGCCCGCCGAAGCACGCCGTCGCGATGTCAAACCCGCTGCCGACCTTGCCTTGGACCGTGGAGTGAACGTATTGGGCGAGTTTGTGAATCAGGTGAACGTCTTTTTTCACGTCGTAACCGTGTAAGACCATTATTGCGGCGGTGGCAGCCGCGGTAACCGCGGCGCTTGAGCCGAGACCCGTCTTGGTTTTGCCCAGGCCGAACGCGGGGTCGGTAATGGTGGTCAACTCGAATGCCTTTGTTTGCTTTCCCTTCGCTTTCAGGTAAATCAGGCAGTTTTCGGCAACGCTCTTGACGAATTCCATTGGTTTTTCGTTTTCATCCAATTCTTTTTTGAAAACGATTTTTTCGCCGTTGAATTCCGCATTCAAGTTGATTCCGAATTGCGGTATGTTGAATGAGATTTTTTCTGCTTCCTTTGCGCGCGCAAACACGCGCTTGTCCACGCCCGTGTTGTAACTGATGTTTGGTTGTTCAAGGACGGCGTAGCCGCCAATCCACATTATTTTTCCGGGGGCGGAAGTTATTGCCTGCATTTCACTCAACCACTATCCCGTTTTTTTCGGCGTCGTAATGATGTTTTTTCACGCTGCCGTCTTCTGCAATTAGGTGGCCATCGCTCAACTTCTTAGGCCCGGCGCCCACCTTGCAAACAACTGTTTTCTGGATGCCCTTTATCTTTGACAGCATCTCCTTGATTCCCTTGACTTGGTCTTCGGTGGTGTAAACGTGCGCGTTTGGCCCCGCGTCAAACGTGTAGGCGGCAACGATTTTGCCGGCGTTCTCGTTGTATTCGTGCACCGCGTAAATGATTTCCTTGCTGACGTCGTTCAGGTAAAGGATGGGCGGCCAGGTGTCCAGCATGACTGAATGCAGGTCGTTCGATTCCCTCATCACGAGTTCGCCGAACTTGTTGAAGTCCTTCGCCAGCACCGCGGCCTTGACATCCTCAATTACCTTGGGCAGGTATTGCTGGCGCGCCGAGTAAAGGGGGCTGGTTTCAATTGTTTGCTTCATCCCCGCGCGCGACGAAACCTTTTTTTCGCCGTGGTCTACAACTGCTATGACGTTCCTGATTTCGGGCCAATGGTTTTCGTCGGTCACTTGAATTGCGTAAGAGTCGCTTCCATCCTCTTTTTCGCCGCGCCTCCATTCAACGAATCCTCCGAGCACGGAGCGGCACGCGCTTCCGGAGCCGCGTCTCGCGAGTATTGACAATCCTTTTGAGTCGAGCCCGAGCCCAAGCACTTCGTTGGCGGCGCACGCGAGTGCGGCCATTCCCGAAGCCGAGGAAGCCATTCCCGCCGCGGTTGGAAAGCCGTTGATTGAAACCAGTTTTGCTTTTTCACTGGTTCCCGCGGCTTCGCGCACCGCGTCAAGCGCCTTGATTACTTTCTTCAATGCTTTTTCGTCAAGTTTTTCTCCGTTGATCCACGCCTCGTCTTCCTTGAATTCGGGCGAAAAAGCGAGGGTGGTGCGGGTTTTCAGGGTTTCGTCCATCGTGAACGACAGCGAGCCGTTGTTTGGGAGCATCAACTCTTCGTCGCGCTTGCCCCAGTACTTTACGACGGCGATGTTCGGCGTCGCCTCCACCGTAGCCAACCTCATTTCTGAACACACCCTACTGTTAGAATGCCGCGGGTTTTAAAGTATTTAACCATTTTTGTATTCAGGTGATTGATTGTGGGCAAAGGTTCAGGTTACGGCAAGGTAATATTGTTCGGCGAGCACTTCGTGGTTTACGGGTTGCCTGGAATTGCGTCCGCCGTGGGATTGACCACTGACGCGACCGCAGTCAAGTCGGGGAAAATGGCCGTGAAGGACGAGCGCAAGGGAACCGAAGGGTATTCTGACGCAAAGCGCGCGCACCAACTCGAATCCCTTGAACGTATGTTCGGCGCGATGGGTTTGAACGAAAAAGCGTTCGACATCTGGCTGGGCGGCGACCTGCCCGTGATGAGCGGAATCGGCGCTAGCGCGGCGAGCAGCGTTGCAATAGCGCGCGCGGTCTCCGAGGAGGCGGGCTTGGATTACGACGACGACAAAATCAATGAGATAGCTTACGAGATGGAGAAGGCGTTTGCGGGAAATCCTTCCGGGATTGACAATACTGTGGCGACTTACGGGGGCCTAATCTGGTTTGAGAAGAATTTGGCGGGCGGTCAAAATAAGATAGAAAAAATTCGGGCGCCTTCCGCCGTGGAAATAGTGATGGGTAATTCGGGCGTCGTCGCGGACACCAAGAAAATGGTTGAAGGAGTTGCCGAGCGCAGGAAGCAACACCCCGAAAAGTACGACGCGATTTTCAAGAAGGCGGAGGCGTTGGCGTTCAAGGCGCGCGAAGCACTTGAAAAAGGAGACATCGGGGCTGTGGGCGCCCTGATGGACGAGAACCACAAACTTCTGCAGGAGATTGAGGTTTCGTGCAAGGAGTTGGATGAACTCGTGGAAATCGCGAAGGCGAACGGCGCGCTCGGCGCAAAAGTCACGGGCGGCGGGGGAGGGGGCTGCATGGTCGCCTTGACGCCCGGCAAGGAACTTCAAGAGAGGGTTGCGCAGGCAATGGAGGGCCGCGGCTTCAAGGTTTTGAGAACGCGAATAGGCGTTTGAGATCGGTTTCCTATTTGCGGTGCTTGCCCCGAATGGATTCAAGTATTTTGCGTGCGTTGTCCGCCTTGATGTTTTTGCTTTCAACGAGTTTTTTCGCGACTTCATCCATCTCGCTTTCCTTTGCGCCGGCTTGAATTGCGATGGTTCGCGCGTGCAGGCGCATGTGGCCGCGGTTTATTCCCTCGGTTGCGAGCGCCTTCAGGGCCGCAAAGTTGTTGGCGAGGCCAACGCACGCCATTACTTCGGCGAGTTCGCGCG
>Ga0210057_1008667_pt1 | contig 11979 bp, 18 predicted proteins | sample CryGeyCG2114_010_2_FD_183968 | JGI IMG/M metagenome (GOLD analysis project Ga0210057, IMG submission 183968) | Groundwater microbial communities from aquifer - Crystal Geyser CG10_big_fil_rev_8/21/14_0.10 (SPAdes) (version 2) | ecosystem: Environmental > Aquatic > Deep subsurface > Groundwater ...
AAGGAAGAATTAAAAGCTTGACAATTTTAATAATCTAGTTATAATATTTCTAAATAATCAGCAGTCAGTCTTTCAAAATAAAAGGTCGAAAATGAATTGATAGTCACGATTAATTATGTCGAAGAACACAGTTGATCAAGAATTTCTTGAATATCTTGTGAAGTCTATTGTGGATCATCCGGATGACGTGAAGGTTGACCGCAAAGTAGACGAAATGGGCGTTTTGCTTTCTTTGAAAGTGCACCCCCAAGATATGGGTCAGGTAGTTGGTCGGCAGGGCTCTACTGCCAAGGCGATTCGTTCTTTGCTCCGCATTGTTGGAATCAAGAACAGCGCCCGCGTGAATCTTAAGATTGAAGAGCCCGAGGGCTCAACTCGACCTCCGCGGAAGACTAGAGAAGAAATCTAATTTGGTTTTTCGGAATTAACTCAACCCCGTTAGATAGAGTTTCGCTCATCTAACGGGGTTTGAGTTTTTTCAAGATTAATTTAAGATATTAATGATGAGATTCGATATAATCACCATTTTCCCTAAAATCTTTGATTCCTACCTAAACGAATCAATTTTAAAACGGGCCCAAAATCGCGGGCTTGTTAAAATCAAAGTTCACAATCTGCGCGATTACACGGCCGATAAGCATAAAAAAGTGGACGATAGCCCTTATGGAGGAGGAGCGGGTATGGTTTTAATGGCAGAACCGATTATTAAAATAACTGATTCGTTGCGCAAAAGAAGTAAGAATAGAAAAAAAACAAAGATTGTTATTTTTTCTGCTAAAGGGAAGCAGTTTAATCAGAAAACAGCTTATGATTGGGCGAAAAAATACGACAACATCATTTTTATCTCCGGCCGTTACGAGGGCATTGATGAGCGCGTGCGCCAGATTCTTTCCGCCCGAGGCGGATCCGCCTTTGGCGGAAAAGCCGAAGAAATTTCCATTGGTCATTATGTCTTGACTGACGGCGATGTGGCGGCAATGGTCGTGATATCGGCCGTTTCGCGCCTCATCCCCGGCGTCATAAAACTTGAATCACTGGAAGAAGAATCGCATTGGAATTTATTGGTTAGAAAAGAAAAGGATATCTCGCTGGGCAAAGGTTTGGAGTATCCGCATTACACCCGTCCAGAGGTTCTGGTTTATAAAGGCAAGAAATACCGGGTGCCGAAAGTTTTGCTTTCCGGCAACCATAAAAAAATAGGGGAATGGCGTCGCAAACGGGGCATTTAAAAACTTTTGACAGTAAATTACTTTTTAGTTAGTATTTAACTTGCCATGCCTGATAATGTTTTGACCGAAGAAATGGTCAGGGAAATGAGCCAGTTGGGCATCATTTACGGCCATAAAAAATCAAAGACCCATCCCGGAATGGCGCCTTTTATTGCCGGCAATAGGAACAACACCGAATTTATTGACCCTCAAATAATTCTCGAGAGTCTGGATAAGGCCGTCGGTTTTATGAAGGAAAAATTCAAAAACGGAGGTTTGATTATTTTTGTCGGTACGACGCCGGCGGCCAAAGAAGCCGTTTTGAACATTTCAGGCGAGCTTGGCATGCCTTACGTGGTCAGTCGCTGGCTGGGTGGCACTCTTACGAATTTCTCGGTGATAAACGAGCGATTGCGATATTACGAAGATTTAAAAGTGAAAAAGGCCAGAGGCGATTTTGCAAAGTACACGAAAAAAGAACAGCGGCAGTTCGATGAAAAAATCAGCAAGCTTTCAAAGTTCTTTGATGGCCTGGCTAATTTAAAGAAGTTGCCCGACATCGTTTTCATCGTTGACATCAAAATCCACAGCACTGCCCTTAAGGAAGCCAGACTGCTCAAAATTCCCATCGTCGCTGTTTTAGACACTGATGATGACCCGGATTTAGTGGAGTATCCGATTTTTGCGAGCGACCACAATAAAGCCGGCATTGATTGGATGGTTGACAGAATTAAAAAGGAGTTGAAAAGCAATGGTTAAAAACGTTCAAAAGTTAAGAGCTCGGACCGGCGCCGGCGTAATGGAGTGCCGGCGGGCTTTAGAGGAAGCGGGCGGCGATTTTGACCGGGCCCTTCAAATCATTAACGATAAAGGTTTGGCCAGAGCCGGGAAAAAAAGCGGCCGGGAAACCGGCGCCGGTCTGATTGAATCGTACCTTCACAACGGGAGAATCGGCGTGCTTTTGGAAATCAGAGCGGAAACCGACTTTGTGGTTCGGTCTGAACCGTTTCGGGAATTAGCTCATGAAATTGCCATGCAAATTGCTTCAATGGAGCCGGCGGACGTCAAAGCTCTTCTTGGGCAGCCGTACATTAAAGACGAATCCATTAAAGTTCAGGACCTCATCAAAAGAACCATTGCCAAAGTGGGCGAGAACATAACCGTGAAAAAGTTTTGTCGCTATGAAGTTTAATTCAAATGGTTAAATTTATTTTACAGACCGTAATATTGATTAGTTTGGGCATCATCCTTTATTTGGCGGCAAGAACTTTGCCCCGAATCAGTGAAGAAGACACTTCGGCTGCTTCTACGCCGCAACCCCATCGCTTCACCATTCACTTGGAAAAGATTGATGAATGGTTAAAGTTTTTTTTGGAGAAGTTTTTGAGGCGAATGAGGGTTTTAATCATGAAAATAGACAACATTGTTTCCGGGTGGCTGAATCGTTTCAAAAAGGAACCGCAAAAAGAAGCAGGATTTGGCGGTGAAGACAAAAAAGAAAACGGCGGCAGCGACGCCGTTAACCAAATTTAAAATGAGCGCAGGTGGCAGCCAGCCCAAGGCTGGTCGGCCTCGGGCCGAAGCGGTCAATTTTTGTTCCCATGTATTACGTATACGTTCTCTTAAGCTTGAAAAATGGCAAATTGTATAAGGGATTGACAGAAGATTTACGTCGTAGAATCGTTGAGCATAACAGTGGTCAAGAAAAATCTACCAAGACCGGAAGTCCTTGGAGGTTGGTATATTACGAGGCCTTTACAAATAAAACCGATGCTCGCCGCGAGGAACTTTTTCTAAAGTCTGGAAAGGGAAGAAGGCGCTTGAAAATTTTATTGGAGAACACTATATAATAAAGAAATAGATAACGCGCAGGTGGCAGAGCGGTCAATTGCATCAGACTGTAAATCTGACGCCCTATGGGCTACGGGGGTTCGAATCCCTCCCTGCGCACACTTCGACTCGCTTCGTTCGCTCATCCTTCGATTTCACTCAGGATGACCCTGAGCGAAGTCGAATGGGTCAGTGTAAACACAAGCGAGTCGAAGTCACAAAAATTATGCCCTTGATTATAGGCATTACAGGAACCGTCGGTTCTGGAAAAGATACCATCGCTGAATATTTCCTGAAAAAGGGTTATGTTTACCATTCTCTTTCCGATGTTATCCGCGAGGAGTGTCGTAGAAAAAGTTTGGAAATTACCCGTGAAAATCTCATAACCACGGGTAATGACTTGCGTGAAAAATTCGGCTATAATTATTTAGCAAAGATAGTTCGCGAGAGAATAAGAAATAACCATGATGAAAAAGCGGTTGTTGTTTCCATAAGACATCCGCTTGAGGTTGAGGAATTAAGAAAAGAACCGGGATTTAAAATGATTCTCGTAGACGCTCTCCTGGAGTTAAGATACCAAAGAACGCAGCAGAGAAACCAAAGAAGACCGGAGGACGAGAGCACTTTTGAACAGTTCAAATTAAATGAGGAAAGAGAAAGGACCGGAACGGCAGCCGGCCAGCAACTTGACTCAGTAGTTAAATTGGCCGATTTCACCATTCTAAACGGTGGTACGTTGGAGGAACTAACAGCAAAATTAGATAAAATTGACAACCGTGGTTAAAAAACCAAAAAAACAAAATAAAAACAGACCGGATTGGGACAGATATTTCGTGGAAGTAGCCCAAATGGTTGCCACCAGAGCCACTTGTAATCGCGGCGCTGATTTAAAATATATGCCCGGTTTTAAAGGCGTCGGAGCAGTAATTGTCAAAAACAAGGTCATTCTTTCAACGGGTTATAATGGTTCGCCGCGCGGCATGGCTCATTGCGATGATGTTGGCCACGAAATGATCGAAGGTCATTGTGTGAGAACCATCCACTCCGAAGCAAACGCCGTAGCCCAAGCCGCTAAAAACGGAGTGGCTATAGACGGAGCCACAATTTACACCATAGCATCGCCTTGCTACGATTGCTTCAAACTCTTGGTCAATTCCGGAATTAAAAGAATTGTTTACTGCCAGTATTATAATAGCCGTTATGGAATGTCCAAGAAAATTTTAGGTCTGGCCAAGAAAGCTAAAATAAAAACGAGCTATCTTGAGATAAAGTGAAAAACTGCTGTTATTTCCAAAATTTGACATTTTATTACAGTTCTGTAAAATTAATTCAATACCGTTTTTAAATGGCGCGCGATTCCAAAACCTTAAAATTAGAAGGCGTTATTGAAGAAGCCTTACCAGGATTGCTTTTTCGGGTTAAATTGAAGAATGACGGAAAAGAAATGCTGGCTCATTTGGGCGGTAAGCTTAAACTCAACCGGATTCGGGTGATTCCCGGCGACCGGGTGATAGTCGAGGTTACGCCTTATGACGATAAAAGAGGAAGAATTGTCCGCCGGTTATGATTTATGAAGGTTCGAGCTTCGGTTAAAAAAATCTGCATGAATTGCAAAGTTGTTCGCCGCAAAGGGCGGGTTTATATTATTTGCAAAAATCCGAAGCACAAACAAAGACAAGGTTAAATATTCATCCCGAAGCCGACATTATGTCGGCTGAGGTTAAGCAGAGTTAACCCCGCACATAAATTTATGAGTAAATCAAAATGCAAAAAAGTGAATGACTTTAGCGATAATCGATCCTATAAAAACGGTCGTTTGGTTAAATTTATGTGCGGGGTGCTCAATGTTGTAGCTAAATTTCCATCGCTCGACATTGAGTCTCGCTCGGAAATTTAAACAACATTGGCATGAGAATTGTTGGCGTAAATATTCCTGACCAAAAACCAGTGCCAATAGCATTGAGCTATATTTTTGGCATTGGCCGCTCTTTAGCTGATGTGATTTTGAACGAAACCGGCATTTCAAAGACAAAACGCGCCAAAGATTTAACGCCCGAAGAAGTGAATAAGATTCAGTCATTCCTTGAAAAAAAATACAAAGTCGAAGGCGAGCTTAGGCAAATAATCAAACAAAACGTCGGTCGTTTAAAAGACATTAAAGCTTATCGGGGCATTCGTCACATGAGGCGATTGCCGGTGCGCGGTCAGCGGACAAAAACAAATTCCCGAACTGTTCGCGGCAATGTTCGAAAGACCGCGGGCAGCGGTAAGAGGAAAGTTGAGCTGAAATAAATTATCAATTTATTTCAGCGAAACCCCGTTAGATAGAAGCATGTGTAAGGCAATACCAAAATTAAATAGTCGAATCCCGGGACAGTGCGCGATGTCAAAGCGTTGCTTGTTATCTAACGGGGTGCTCAATGTTGTGGCTAAATTTTCTGCGCCACAAATGAGCTTGAAAATTTAGACAAAAACGGCATGGGTAAGAAAAAAATCATTGAGAAAACAAAAGAAGAGCTTCTTAAAGAAACCGAGAGCATTGAAAGCATTGCCGCTAAAAAAGGCGGCGTGCCGGGAGTGACGAGTCACAGAATTGAACACGGCCGGATTTATATTAATTCTTCTTACAACAACACTTTTATCACGGTTACCGACCAAAACGGCAATGTTGTCGCCTGGCTTTCCTCCGGTTCCCTTGGTTTTTCCGGCCCCAAAAAAGCAACGCCGTTCGCCGCTTCAAGAGTTGCCGAAGCCATTATCCAAAAAATTCAAAAATCCGGTCCGACCAAAGTTGATATTTTCGTAAAAGGAGTGGGGAGCGGTCGGGACGCCGCTGTCCGTTCCCTTGGAGCGAGGCTTGACATTGTTTCAATAAAAGACGTTACGCCCGTTCCTCACAATGGTCCGCGGCCGCCAAAAGTTCGCCGAGTTTAAGACAAATCAAGATATGCATAACGTTAAAGAAAAAAAAGAAAGAGCTTTGGGCACAAAACTTTTCTTAAAAGCCGAACGTTGCAGTTCGCCCAAGTGCGCCATGGTCCGGAAACCTTACCGGCCCGGTGTCCATGGTTCAAAGAGGCATTCGGTTTCTGAATACGGCAAACAATTGCAGGAAAAACAAAAAATTCAGATTACCTACGGTTTGAGCAACAGACAAATGAGGAATCTGTTCCGAAAGTTTGGGACTTCAATGATTTCTGTTTTGGAGAAGCGTCTTGACCGGGTGGTTTTCCTTCTTGGGTTTGCCCGTTCAGGGCGGGTGGCGAGGCAGCTTATTTCCCATGGTCATATTCTCGTGAACAGTCGTAAGGTGACAATTCCTTCATGTAGTGTTAAAATTGGTGACGTTATAAGCATTCGCCCCGAGTCCCGTTCCATTAAAATTTTTGAAGATATGCCTTTGCGTTTGGGTCAATTTAAGACGCCGGAATGGCTCAAGGCCAATAAGGAAGAATTCAAAGGCGAATGCGTCGGTAAACCCCACACGGAAGAAACATCTTTCCCTTTTGATATAAATTTAGTCGGTCAATTTTATTCAAGATAAAAATATGAATCCCCCACATAACAAGGATAGACAATCCATCTTCAAAACTATCCAGAGCTATGTGAGGAGGAAAAAATCATGTCAATATTTAAAAGGTCTAAATTAATAAATTAAAACGAGGAATTGTAATAGTTTTGCAATCCTTGTTATGTGGGGGATGAAATACAGTCATTTAAGCGAGACAGTGAGCGTTACGAAAGTCTCCGAGGAAAATAACGTCGGTGTCTTTACGGTTGAGGGTCTGTATCCCGGTTACGGGGTAACCGTTGGCAATTCGCTTCGCCGGGCGCTTCTTTCTTCCTTACCTGGCGCGGCCATCACTCAGATTAAAATTAAAGGCGTTGACCATGAATTTTCGACCATTCCTGGCATGCAAGAAGACGTGGTTGAGTTTACGCTGAATTTAAAAAAGGTCCGTTTCCATTTTTTTGCTGACGAACCTCAGGTGTTGCGGCTTCACGTTAAAGGCGGGGAAGAAGTTAAGGCGGGTCGCATTGAATCAACCGCTTTGGTTAGAGTGGTAAATCCCGACGTTCACTTAGCCACCTTAACCAAGAAAAATGCCGAACTGGAAATGGAATTGACGGTTGAAAAAGGAAGGGGTTACAGTCCGGCTGAAACCAGATACACGGAACGTTTGCCCATTGGCGCAATTGTTTTGGACGCGATTTTTTCTCCGATCAGAAACGTAGAGTTTTCTGTTGAAAATATGCGTGTCGGCGACAGAACGGATTTCAACCGGCTTAAATTAAAAATAGAAACCGACGGCTCAATCAGTCCTTCCGGGGCGTTTCACAAAGCCGGCAATGTTTTAAAAGACCACTTTGAAAAGGTTTCCGGAATTGAAGTTTTAAAGGTGGAGCTGGAAAGCCAAGTCGAGAAAAAGAAAATAAAGAAAAAGAAATAAGGGCTTGGTTGAAAAATTCAAGCCAAAGGCGCAGAATTTTTCATTACCAAACCTTACCCCGTTAGATAGAAACATGTGTAAGGCAATACCAAAATTAAATAGTCGAATCCCGGGACGATGCGCAACGTCAAAGCGTTGCTTGTTATCTAACGGGGTGCTCGTTTTTGTGGCTAAAATTTCCACGCCGCAAACGAGCTTGAAATTTTAGACAAAAACGGCACATGAGGCATCTAAAAAGAGGCAGGAAACTTGGATTAAAAACAGGTCCGCGCAAGGCCTTTTTAAAGATTTTAACCGGGAATCTGATTCAGCACGGTCGGATTCTCACCACTGAAGCGCGGGCAAAAGAACTTAAAAAAACAATTGAGAAAGCGGTGACTCTCGGCAAAAAACAAAATTTATCGGCCTTGCGTTTGCTTTTGCGAAGACTTTCCAGGAAATCAGCTTATAAGCTTTATCACGAAATAGCGCCTCGTTACTCAACCCGCAAGGGCGGTTATACCCGGATTGTAAAAAAAGTTAAACGCCGGAAGCATGACGGTTCGAAAATGGCGATTATTGAGTTCGTATAAATTCATGGCCGATTACGTTGTTGATGCAAAAAATAAAAGATTGGGGAGATTGGCGTCAGAGATTGCTTCAATTTTGCAAGGCAAGAGAAATCCGAATTACGAGCCGCGGCTTGCCGGCGGCGACCGGGTTATTGTTAAAAACGTTAAGGGAATCAGTTTGAGCGGCAAAAAAGCAACTCAAAAAATTTATTACCGCCATGCCGGTCCCTTGGGCCACTTAAAAGAAAAAAAGTTTAGCGATGTTTTTAAGAAAAATCCGGCTTGGGTTTTGCGTCACGCGGTTAACCTGATGCTTCCCAAAAATCGTTTAAGAATCCAGAGATTAAAGAGATTGGTCATTGAATAAATAATTTTTATATAGATTATGGCAAAAAAAGCAGAACAATCTAAATCAGCAGCCGCCCCGAAAAAAGAACGTTACGTTCAGGGAGTCGGCAGGCGTAAGACCGCCGTGGCCAGGGTGAGAGTTTTTTCCAGCGCCACCGGTCTTAAAGAAGACGAGATTACGGTCAACGGCAGAAGTTTGGCAAGTTATTTTTCTTTGAAACGGGACCAGCTTACGGTCAAAGCTCCTTTTAAAGTTCTATCGCTTAAACCGACAAAAGCGAGCGTTAAAGTGAGCGGCGGCGGTCTGAATTCTCAAGCCGAAGCTGTCCGGTTGGGGATTTCCAGGGCGCTCGTTGAGTTAAATCCGGTTTGGCGGCCTAAATTAAAAGCTTATGGTTTTCTGAAACGGGATCCGCGGATGGTTGAGCGTAAAAAATTCGGCAGCCGCAAAGCAAGGCGTCCTCAGCAATGGAGGAAACGGTAAAGTTCCCGCAATAGATAAATAAACTCGCTCAAATGGGGTAAAATGAGAATAATGGTCAAGAGCCGAGAGTACAAAACCTGGATTGAAATCAGTAAAAATTCCTTAGCCAATAATATCAAAACTTTTCGGTCAATTTTGACGTCCAAGACAAAACTTTTTGCCGTGGTTAAGTCGAATGCTTACGGCCACGGTCTGATGGTGTTCAGTAAATTAGCCGATGAACTCGGAGTTCAAGGTTTTTGCGTGGACAGCGTGGCCGAAGGGCATACTTTGCGGGAAATTGGCATCCAGAAACCGATTTTAGTTCTTGGGCCGACTCTGCCAGGTCGTCTTAGTGAAGCGGCCGCCGATGACGTTATTTTAACCGTTTCCAATTTTGAGGCCTTGGCGGCTTTAATTAAGAGCAAAGTAAAAGCAGATTTTCATCTTAAAGTTGATACTGGTTTGCACCGTCAGGGATTTTATTTTGACGATTTAAACAAAGTTTTGAAGATTTTAAAGCAGTGGCCTCAAGCGCACGGTCAGTTTAAAGGCGTTTACACTCATTTTGCCGCCGCTAAAGACATTACTTATCCTTATTACACTTTGGGTCAAATCGAGGTTTTTAAAAAAACCAAAGAGTTATTTTTAAAAGCCGGCTTTAAGAATTTAATGTTTCATGCTGCCGCCACCGGCGGAACAATTCTTTATCCTCAATCACATTTTGATTTGGTAAGAGTAGGCATGGGTTTATACGGCTACTGGCCCACCGGGGAGGCGCTGGCCCAGCACTCGCTTATTTGGCGGAGAAATCTCGGCTTAAAGCCGGTCTTAAGCTGGCGGGCTCTGATTAGTGAGATAAAAAATTTGAAAGCCGGGGATTTCGTTGGCTATGATTTAACTTGCAAAATCTGCCGCGGTACAAAGTCGGCTATTATTCCCGTTGGCTATTGGCACGGTTTCCCCAGAAGTTTATCGAATAAAGGCCGGATTTTGGTCCGGGGCGATTATGCAAAAGTGTTGGGCAGAGTGGCAATGGATTTGCTCACGGTTGAATTGCCCGAAGGCATTAAGACAAAAGTCGGCGAAACCGCCACTTTAATCGGCCGGGAAAAAGAAAAAACGATAACTGCTCATGATTTGGCAATTCTTGCGGAGACGAGCGTCTACGAGACTTTAACGCGGTTGAACCCGCTCATAAAAAGAGATATTTTTAACTCTTAATGCTTAGGGAACATTCAATTTTTCCTGCCAAGAAAAAAAGGAGCCGTTTGATTTTTTGGGTTTTAATTTTGGTTTTTTGTCTTGTCATTTTAGTTTTAACCGCGGTTCTTTACTTTGTTTTTTATTCGGAAGCCTTAAAAGTCAAAAATTTTGAACTCGTCGGGAGCCGCTTGGTTTCAAAAAACGTCTTAGTTTCTGCCCTGACTTCGGAGAATTTAAAGAGAACCGATTTTTTGAAATGGTTTGGGCCCGAGAATATGCTTTTTTGGATGATGAACCCTTCTGTTCTCGTTCTTAAGAACATTGCGGTCGTTAAGGACGTGGAAATAACAACGGATTTCGGGGGAAAAAGCGTAAAAGCGACTGTTCGCGAGCGCTCGCCTTACGGCATTTTATGCGAGTCCCGTAACGTCCATCAGGATGCGTTACGGGGCGAGCCTTCAGGGGAGGCAAACCAGTGCTATGTTTTTGACGATGCCGGCATAATTTTTTCGCCAGCCGCCGAAGTCCAGGGTTTTTTGATTTTAAAAATCAATGACAAAAATAAGCGGAATCTGGTTTTAGGCGGCTCCATTCTTTCCAAGAGCGATTGGGTTAGCAACGTTTTTGAGACCGTAAAGATTATGGCTGAGAGCGGTTTAAAAGTTTCGGAAGTCGCCTTAAATGATTTGAATCTGGAAGAGTGGGAAGCCCGCATTGCAAACGGCCCTTTAATTTATTTCAATTTGAATTTTATACCTTCGGACCTGAAAAATATCCTGAGAAATCTCGCCGAGAAATTTAATTTAGGCGAGCTGACCTACATAGATTTGCGGGTGCCTAACCGCATTTACCAGAAATAGTCGTCAGATTACAATAAATTCAATGAAATCTTTTTTGAAGTATGTTGTTTGGGCGGCGATTATAGTCGTAATCGGTTACGGCGGCTACAAGCTTTATGACGGCTGGTGGAGCAGCGGCGGCGCGGAAAATTTTGTGAAAAGCACGGAAACAAAAGCGCGGCAAGCCGTTTCTGAAGCTTCAAAAAAGTACGCCGATAAGGTTGTAAGCGAAACCCGGGAAGCGACAACCAATTATTTTAAAAAACAAGCCGCCAAAACCCTTTCTTATTTGGGAGAGAAAATCGCGGGCGCCGCCAATTCTTTGATTGTCGGAGAAACTTCAATTCCCGCTCAGAACGCCCAAAATTTTTTTACTGTTTCTGATTTGGGGAAAACGTCAGGATTTATCGTGCCGCCGCCGCCAACCACGATTATTGCCAAAATAGGTACGCCTCTGGTTTTTTCCGTAAATCGCAGCGGCGATTTTTCCATTAACTGGGGCGACAGTACTGAAGAAAACGGCCGAGTTGAAGGGGATAAGGCAAAAGTTTTGAGTCACAGCTGGGCGAGCCCCGGCGATTATACCGTTAAAGTTGTCATTCAAAATTCAGGCCCGCCTGAAACAGAATCTTTCCCGGTCAGGGTTTATGAATAGCCAACGCCACCGCCGTCAAGAATTTGGACGTTTAGGAAGATGATTATTTTTTCTTTCCTCAATTCTGCGTTTAAAAAGCTATAGCTTTTTAAACGCAGAAAATACTATTTCCAAATGAAGAGAATTTATTTGAAATTGAAACTTTGACTGATGAAAAGAGGATTTTCTTAGAGTTTATAAACAAAAATTGAAGTGCCGGCACGGAAATCCGGCTGGGGGAGTTCGCCAAAACCTTGCGGCGGCATTCTCAAATCTTTCAGCCATTTGTATTCGTCTTCGGATTGGCGAGGTTGGCCCGGATGAAGTTTGCCAAAAGCTCCTTGAAGAGTGTTAACGGATACGGCCAGCCAGTCAATGCCGATGTCTTTGGGATTGCCGCGTCCTGACCACCAGTTTTCGGCCACGTTCTCGCCAAGGAGATATTTCGG
>Ga0210057_1008668_pt1 | contig 11979 bp, 9 predicted proteins | sample CryGeyCG2114_010_2_FD_183968 | JGI IMG/M metagenome (GOLD analysis project Ga0210057, IMG submission 183968) | Groundwater microbial communities from aquifer - Crystal Geyser CG10_big_fil_rev_8/21/14_0.10 (SPAdes) (version 2) | ecosystem: Environmental > Aquatic > Deep subsurface > Groundwater ...
TCGCGTGGGTATCCTATGTTTATTGTCGTTGGGTTGCCGGACGCTGCGGTTTCCGAATCTCGACAGCGCATTCCCACCGCCATCCGCAACTCCGGTTTTTTTTATCCGTATGCAAAGCGCGTTGTCGTAAACTTGGCGCCCGCTGATTTGAAAAAAGAAGGCGCATCATACGATCTGCCCATTGCAGTCGGCATCCTGTTTTCCACGGAACAGATTCGCGGCGATCTCGCGCGTTCTCTGTTCGTTGGTGAGCTTGCACTGGACGGGGGCTTGCGTTCCGGCCGCGGCATACTCCCCATTGCGCTCTGGGCGCGGGACGAAGGCTACGAGCATCTCTACATTCCTGCCGCGAACGCTCTTGAAGCAAGCGCGGTTTCTGGTATACGCATCATGCCGGTCCAAACGCTCTCACAGCTTGTTGCCTACCTCAATGGGCAGCAAGCAATTTTTCCGGTTGAGAAGATTGAACCAAAGGCGCGCGCGCCGCAGGCGTACCCTATTGATATGGCTGACATTGCGGGCCAAGAACACGCGAAGCGCGCCCTGGAAATTGCCGCGGCCGGCGCGCACAACATTGCCATGTCCGGCCCGCCTGGGAGCGGCAAGACCATGCTCTCTTCGGCCATAGTCACGATTCTGCCGGACCTGACGTTTGAAGAGCAGCTTGAGGTTACAAAAATTTACAGCATCGCGGGCGCGCTCCCTCCGGATACGCCGCTTATTGCCAGCCGTCCGTTCCGCAGCCCCCATCACACCGCGTCCGGCATTGCTTTAGTCGGCGGCGGGGCATTTCCGCGGCCCGGTGAAATAAGCCTGGCGCACCGCGGGGTGCTGTTTCTGGATGAGTTTGCGGAGTTCTCGCGGCACGTTCTTGAAAATCTTCGCCAGCCCCTTGAGGACGGGAACATTACCATATCCCGCGCTCAGGGCAGCGTCACATTCCCGGCGCGGTTCATTTTGGTTGCGTCGTTCAATCCGTGCCCGTGCGGTTTTTTGGGCGACCGCGAGCGCACCTGCGTGTGCACGCAGTCTCAAATCGTTAAGTATCGCACCAAAATATCGGGCCCCATTGCGGACCGGATTGATTTGCACGTGGATGTGCCGCGTGTTTCTTTTGAAAAGCTTGAAGCACAGGGTGCCGAGGCATCCAGAGCCATCCGTGAACGCGTGAACCGCGCCCGCGGCATACAACACATCCGCCTTAAACCGTTTGGCGCGCTTTCAAACAGCGAAATGAGCGCACCGGTGGTGCGGCAGTTGTGCATTTTGGATGCGCAGTCCCGGTCCCTCATCCGTCAGGCGGTTGATACCCTGCGCCTTTCGGCCCGCGGATTCCACCGCGTGCTCAAAGTGAGCCGCACCATCGCGGATCTTGCCGGTGAACCTTTCATTGCGGCCGTGCACATTGCAGAGGCCCTGCAATACCGGCCTAAAGACGATTAGAGGTAGTCTAACGGATTGACGCGGTTTCCGTTTAAGCGCACTTCAAAGTGCACGTGCGGCCCGGTTGAGCGCCCGGTGGATCCAATCGCCGCAATCACGTCGCCTTTGCTCACGCGGTCCCCGCGCTCAACAATCAATTTACTATTGTGCGCATACAGCGTCTGGATGCCGTTGCCGTGGTCAATGATGATGTAGTACCCGTATCCGCCCGAGTTCCAGCCCGAGGCGGTAACCAATCCATCTTCAGCTGCGTATACAGGCTGTCCGGTTTTGTTGCCAATATCAATTCCCGTGTGCCGCCATCCGCGGAAGTATTGGGTAATGCGGCGGGCCGTGGTGGGCCAATTGAACGCTCCTGCCGCAGCAGGTGCCGGCTTAAAGATGCTTCCGAGATCCGCAAGTCCGGAGGATGGCGTGGTGATGGGCCGCGCCGGTGCCGGAGGAATGCCGTCCGGCACCACTATTTTCGCTCCGATGACGAGCTCAGAAGCGCTGCTAAGTTTGTTGATTTCCAGGATGTCTTCTGCTTTAGCGCGATATCGAGCCGCTATTGCGTTGAGCGTATCTCCCCGCGCGATCGTGTGCGTGACTCCTGAAACCGGCAGAATCACGAGTTCTTGGCCGGGCCTGATGAAATCGCGCGGTCCGATGTTGTTTGCCCAGAGAATGGTGTTTGTGTTTAGATTAAAACGTTCCGCAATTTCGGAAATCGTGTCATTTGGGCGCACCGCATACGTGATGATAGAATCGCGCGGCTTTGGCGTAATGTCCGTGCCCGGCAAATCCGGCTTAATGAGCGCGTCTCCGGTTCCCGACACCAGCGCGGTATCCTCGGAGTCGGTAAGTTCGCCGGTTGGAGCGACCGTGCTCTGTACTCCGATTTGGGAGAGCGCGCGCTCCGGGGCCGTTATCTTTACTGCGGCCTGATTCGATTCCGAGAGGCTCTCTTCCACGTAGAGCTCATAGTCGCCCTGCGACACCAAAAGCGCGTACATGCCCGAGTTTCTCCCCACTTCCTCGGGCCGGAGTTCGCGCGCTTTGAGATTTGAAACTGTCGCAAACATAGAGAGTACAATCAATCCTCCATAGAGCACCACGTTGCGGCTGAAGTTTTCGCCGAACTCCTCGCGCGTGTAGCTGACAGCTTTTGCGAGTTTTGCTTCGCCAAATTTAAAAATACGGTACAGCGGTAGCCCAAAGAATCGCACTAGTATTTTAATGGTTCTGGTTACAAAAAATTTGAGCACCCATGCCGCGCCCCCAATAATTTTTAGGACGAGCACCACCGCGCTGCTTACCAGTGTAAGTAGGAGTACTGCGTTTTTTTTGGCGAGCAGTGCGTTGCGCGAGGGCTGGCGCATGCGCAGGTAACGGTTTCCGTGTTTCAATGGCATATACGCATTATACCGTATTATACGGGTAATTGTTACTCAATTGATTGAAATGCATTGATTTTTGGGTAAAAAACCGATATGCTACCTTCATGACTATGGCAGCATACAACCATAATACAATTGAGTCAAAGTGGCAGAAGCGCTGGGAACAGGACGCTATTTTTTCGGCATCTGATAAGCCGAAAGCCGATAAAAAGAAGTATATTCTGGACATGTTTCCGTACCCATCCGGCGCCGGGCTGCACGTGGGCCATCCGGAGGGGTACACGGCCACGGACATTTATTGCCGGTACTTGCGCATGCAGGGATATGAGGTGCTGCACCCCATGGGCTGGGACGCGTTCGGCTTGCCTGCGGAGAATTACGCCATCAAATCCGGGGTGCACCCAAAAGAGAGCACAGAATCCAACATCAAGACTTTTACGCGCCAGATTAAGTCGCTCGGCTTCAGCTACGATTGGTCGCGCGAGCTTTCAACGTCAAACCCCGATTATTACCGCTGGACCCAGTGGCTGTTTTTGCAGCTGTATAAAGCCGGGCTCGCGTACAAAAAAGCCGCACCCGTAAACTGGTGCCCCTCCTGCCAAACCGTGCTTGCCAATGAGCAGGTGGTGGACGGGAAATGCGAGCGGTGCGGCACTCCGGTGGAACAGAAAAATTTGGAGCAGTGGTTTTTTAGGATAACGGGCGCGGGCAAAGGTGGCTCATACCCGGAGCGCTTGCTTGATCATTTGGAAAAATTGGATTGGCCCGAGCCGATTAAGGCCATGCAGAAGAATTGGATCGGCAAGAGCGAGGGGGCAGAAATAGGGTTTCGAGTTCAGGATTCAGAGTTACAAAATTTTAATTTTGTTTTATTGCACGGATACACGGGCACACCCGGGGGTATATTTTTCCCGTGGCTGAAAAAAGAATTAGAGAGTAAGGGGTATTCGGTGCAAATCCCAACACTACCCAATCCGGATAAGCCAGCCGAAGAAGATCAAGTCGGCCACGTGCTTAAAAATTGCACGTTTAATGAGAATACTATTTTGTTCGGTCACAGTTTGGGCGCGGTGGTGGCCATGAAGGTTGCGGAAAAACTGAAGACAAAAATCGCGGGTTTGGTGTTGGCCGGAGGATTTTCCAGCCCGAAATTCAAAGACAAGCCCCGGCCGTTCCATGACACGTTCAATTGGGAGTTTGATTTTAAGAAAATCAAGGAGACTGCGGGTTTTAAAAAGATTTTGAGCGACAGGAATGATCGTGCCGTCCGTATTGAGCAAGGAAGATTTCTGCATGAAAATTTGGGAGGTGTGTTAGTGGAAACGATTAGCCAAGAGCAGCATTTTACCGCAGAGGAAGAGCCAGTCATTTTGGATAGTTTGGTGCCGTCCATCAAAGTGTTTACCACGCGGCCGGATACGCTGTTCGGGGCAACGTACATAGTGCTGGCGCCGGAGCATGCGTTGGTTTCCGAACTAAAGGGTCAAATCAAGAATTGGGATGAAGTTGCGTCATACGTCAAACAAGCCGCAGGTAAGAGCCAATTAGAGCGCACGGATTTGGCCAAAGAAAAAACCGGCGTGGAATTAAGGGGCGTCAAAGCAATCAATCCCGGAAATGGCGAAGAGATTCCAATTTGGATTGCGGATTATGTGCTCGCGGGCTATGGAACCGGCGCTATTATGGCGGTGCCGGCCCATGATGAGCGGGATTATGAGTTTGCGAAAAAATATGATTTGTCGATTCGTCAGGTGATCATGCCGCGATGCGCTGACAATACCAATCCGCACCAAAAAGGAAGGGAGGTTGTTGAGCGAGAGGCAACAATCAGTATTGTGCACGACCCAAAGTCGGATACATATCTTTGTCTTAAATGGAAACACGCGCCGTGGACGACTTTTGTAACTGGCGGCGTTGAAAGCGGTGAAGATGTCGTTGAGTCGGCAAAGCGAGAGATTGCCGAGGAAACGGGGTATACCCATATTTCTTTTGTCGTGCATCTTGGCCGCACGCGTAGTGAATTTTTTGCATCCCATAAAGGCATCAACCGCGTTGCTCATAATACGGTTTTACTTTTTGAGTTGCATGATGATACGCGCGGCAAGGTTGCTGATTCGGAAAAGGCAAAACACGATGTTGTGTGGCTTTCGTCAGACGATATAGAAAAAGTCGGAATGCAGCACGCGGAATTCAGCATTATTTGGCAATGGATACGACACAAGTATTTTTGCGCATACACAGGAGATGGCGTTGTTATTAATTCAGGCGAATTTAACGGACAGGATTCAGAAGAAGCCAAGTGGAAAATTACGGAAAAAGTCGGCGGCAAGCGGACTGTGCAGTATAAACTGCGCGACTGGCTCATTTCGCGCCAGCGGTACTGGGGCGCGCCAATACCGATTATTTATTGCGACACCTGTGGCGAGCAGGCCGTGCCGGAAAAAGATTTGCCCGTGGAATTGCCGGATGATGTTGATTTTCGGCCAAAAGGCGAATCCCCGCTCGCGCGTTCCAAATCGTTCCACAAAGTAAAATGTCCGAAATGCAAAAAACCGGCGCGCCGCGAATCCGACACCATGGACACGTTTGTGGATTCTTCGTGGTACTTTCTGCGGTACACGGATCCAAACAACCAAGAGGAGTTCGCGGACAAGAAAAAGATTAAAGCATGGCTGCCGGTTGATACCTACGTAGGCGGGGCGGAACATGCGGTTTTGCATCTTATGTACGCCCGGTTTATTTACATGGTACTTTATGATTTGGGATTTGTAGATTTTTCCGCCCAAGGCGGATCCGCCTTGGGCGGAGAAGAGCCGTTTTTGAAGCTGCGCAACCAGGGTTTGATTATGGGGCCGGACGGGCAAAAGATGTCCAAATCGCGAGGCAATGTCATCAACCCCGATGAAGTGATAGCGCAGTTTGGCGCGGATACGATGCGCATGTACGAGATGTTTATGGGTCCCTTGGAAGATGCCAAGCCCTGGGACACGAACGGCATTGTGGGGGTGCGGAGATTTTTAGAGCGTGTGTGGAATGGCCACGCGTTTGTGGACACCGAATACCTGAACCGCGAGCAAAAGCTTGCAGTGGGCCGGGAATTGGCAAAAACAGTCAAAAAAGCGGAACATGATATCCAGTCATTCGGCTTTAACACGGCTGTCAGCCAGTGTATGATTTTCATCAACTGTGTGTACAAGCACGAGCGCATCAGTGCGGCCGATTGGGAAACGTTCCTCAAGGTCCTGTCGCCGTTTGCTCCGCACATTACCAACGAACTTTGGGAGATGCTCGGACATAAGGATGTGATTGAGAAAGAGAAGTGGCCTGAGGTTGATGTGCTGCTTTTGGCGCAGGATGAAACAACCTATGCAGTGCAGGTGAATGGCAAGCTGCGCGGAAGTATTGTTGTGCGCGCAGGCGCGGATGAGGGCGAAGTCGCTAAGGCGGCCGAGGCGCTTCTGAACGTGGCAAAATATGTGGAGGGCAGGGAGATTGCCAAGACTGTGTTCGTGAAGGGCAAATTGATTAATTTTGTAGTGGAAATGGGGACATGACCCATTTTTCCAAAAAATAAAAATGGGTCATGTCCCCATTTCCATACTCAAAGCAGGCGGAGTGATTGTGTACCCCACGGACACGGCGTATGCCATTGGGTGCGATGCCACCAATGAGGCTGCGGTAAAAAAGATTTTTGAAATTAAAGGCCGGGATGCGGGCAAAACACTATCGCTGGTTGCCGGGAGCAGGGAAATGGCAGAGGAGTGGCTGGTGTTTTCGCCCAAAGCCTCGGAATTAGCGGATCGTTTTTGGCCGGGGCCTTTGGGGCTCATACTGCCCGTTAAAAAATCCGGGCTTGCCGGCGCAGCGGTTGAAAATGGTTTTGCCGGGTTGCGGGTGCCAAATCATGACATAGCGGTGCGGCTCTCGCGCGAGGCGGGCGTGCCGCTGGTTGCAACTTCCGCCAACGCGTCCGGAAAGGGCCCGTGCTATTCCCCGGATGATGTTCGCGCTTCACTCGGGACGAATGCATCTATGGTGGATATGTTCGTTGACGGCGGAATTTTGGAAAACCGCGGAGTTTCCACTATGGTGAAAGTGTGGGATAACGAAGTCACTGTAATCCGCGAAGGCGCGATTGCGTTATCGCAGTGAGCCGTGGGCTGTTTTTGCTGTACGATAACGAACATAAGCAGTATAATTACCTTGCATGGAAATCAAAAAGAAAATTACTGCCGCCTATCAGCACGCCTTTACCGTGCAGGAATCCGGCATGGCCGCCATTTTCGTATCAGCTCGCTGCAAATCCAAAGACCAGATTAAATCAAACACAGACGAAGACCTGCGCGTTGAGATCAATCACGCGCCGTTCAGGGAACTGCCGCCTATTTCCATTGAGGAGAAAGCGGAAGATGGCGACCGAAGGCCATGGTACGGTTTTGTGCTTGTTGATCTGCCGCTTAAACGCGTGAGCGTCAAAGCGGGTATACAGTACCGATGGCCTGACAGTGATGATATCAAGCTTATTATTGATGGTGATGCATATGAGCAGGAAGAATCTACGCTGCACCGGTTTTGGATATTCGCCGGTTCGCTGCTGCGGAAGGTACTTCGTGCGAGTGCGGATATTGAGAAAACATTTGAAGTAAACCTGTTGCCGAGTACGCATTATGTGGAGCTGCACGCAGACAAGACGCCGGTGCTTCACGGCGTGCGGCTTGATGTATTCGAGAGTGAATCCAAGGCGCAGATTCGGGCCCGCCGCATGATTAAAGAACACACCGGCAGTATCAAAACCGCGGCAGAAGAATTTGGTGTTGATCCGGTCGTTGTCGCGGGGGTCATCTATCAGGAGCAGTCAACGAACGTGAATTTTGTGGATACCTTAGCCGATTACATTGGGGGATTGCTTTTTGTAAACACATCGATCGGCATCGGCCAAGTGCGCGTTAGCACTGCACAGGCGCTTGAGACGCATCATCCATCATTGAATCCGGCACTCGCCGGCAAAAGCGCAGTACTGCACAACGCTATTCGCATTGAGTTCTTGAAAGACCCGTTAATGAACATTCGGTATGTGGCCGCCAAAGTTGCATTTGACCAAAAGCGGTGGAAAGAAGCCGGATTTGACATTAGTGATCGTCCGGACATTCTTGGTACGCTGTATAACATTGAAGACGTCAAAAATCCAAAAAAAGAACCACATGCAAATCCTGATTCAAATGATTTCGGAAAGGGCGTTGCGGAGAATTATGATGCTATTAAACGGTGGCTGGGCATATGAATGCGCGAAAATGGTTTTTAAGAGTACTTATTGTTTTTGCGCTTATACCGTGCGTGGCATGGCTTTTCTTGTTTTGGCGCATTTTTGCCTACTCATTTTTTGACGATACCGGGCGCGCGCATGCCATTGTCGTATTGGGAGACGATACAAAGGACGGTGTTCCCTCTTCCTTGTACCAAGCTCGCCTGGATCGTGCGGCTGAACTCTATAGAGAGGGGTATGCCCCTTTGCTATTTGTTACAGGAGGATCCGAAACAGGAAGGGCAGATACTGATGCAGAGGTGGGCGCTCGGTACTTGCGAGCAATCGGGATTCCAGGCGAGTTTATCATAGCTTCTCCATACGGTGAAAATATGTTTCGGGCGATACAGTGGGCAGATTATGAGGTGCGGCAGTACACAGATGAAACGGATGTTTCTCTTTTTGTAAGCCATGATTTTCATAATCTGCGAATCATCACAACGGCGCGGGATATTGGCATGCCGGTGATTGTGTCGCCGGTCAAAACAAAAAATCCTTTTGTGAAGCTATACCGCACCTTTGTGGAGAGTTTTGCATATCTTGCGCATGCTATTCAGGCAAGTTAGAATGTATGGTTAAAATGCCAAAATGAAGCGTCTTTTTGTAAAAATACTATGTGCGTTTGTATCCGCATTGCTAGCCGGCTGGCTGGGGCTGTTTGGCCTTATTTTCGTCAACGCATCTTCTATTAATGCTCCACAGAAATCAGACGCTATTGTGGTCCTTGGCGCGGCGCAGTGGAACGGGGAACCGTCGCCTATGTTTCGGGCACGGCTGGATCATGCATATGAGCTGTATGATGCGGGGTATGCGCCGGTGATATTGTTGACCGGCGGCGTTGGCGCCGCCGATGAAGAATCAGAGGCGATCGTAGGAAGCCGATATTTGCGCGGCCGGGAAGTGCCGCCCGATGCGCTGGCAGTTGATCCGCACGGCAACACAACTTTTGAAAGCTTACAGAGCGTGGTTCATGTTATGCGGGAGCGCGGTATCAACTCATCAATATTGGTAAGCCACGATTTTCATGCGTTTCGGCTGAAGAAGATGGCGCGCGACCTCGGCATTACTGCGGTTTTTTCTCCGGTGCAGACAGAGAACTTTTTTAGTAACATGCGCTACACGGCGCGTGAAACAATCGTGTACGCCATGTACCGGTTGTTTGGGATTTAATTTTGATTTACGTCGCTAATAACACCAAAAACAATAATGCCGCAATTCAAACCGCTGGCAACCGTTAAGACATTTTTTGCGACTCGGCTTTCGTACCAGGTGCGGGAGCTGTATCTTTCGGTTTCCATTGTGACCTTGGCAGTTGCCATGGTCGCGATTTTCGAGCCGATTTATTTGTACCAGCTTGGATTTTCGCTCCAGCAGATACTGCTTTTCTATCTCGCGGTGTACGTGCTGTACCTGGTGTTTGTTCCCTTGGGCGCCAAGTTCGCGCGCAGGTTCGGGTACGAGAAAGCCATCCTCGTTGGCAGCCCGTTTTTGGCGCTCTACTATATTTTCCTCTTCCTTATCCCCCAGAACCCGGCGTTTGTCGGGCTTGCCATTGCCGTGTTCGTGCTGCAAAAGATGTTCTACTGGCCCGGGTACCTTGCGGATTTCGCGCGGTTCGGGAGGGGGAGCGAACGCGGGCGCGAGCTTTCCAACTTGCTCCTTGTGACCATGATTATGTCCATTGCAGGTCCGCTCCTCGGAGGCGCTCTGCTTGCGGCATGGGGATTTAAGGTGCTGTTCGCGGTCGCGACCATTATCATTCTTGCTTCAAACCTGCCCCTCTTAGCCACCCCGGAGCGGTTTACGCCGGTGCCGTTCTCGTATTTCCATAGTTTCAGAAGGCTGTTCTACCGCGAGAACCGCAGGAATTTCATCGGGTATCTCGGGTTCGGGGAAGAGCTTATTGTGATGGTGATCTGGCCGGTATTCATCTACACCATCCTTACCAACTTTTTTGAAATCGGGTCCGTGGTTGCGCTATCCACGCTTGCCACAACCGTGGTGCTATTGTACGTGGGCCGTATGGTGGACGGGGATAAAGGCGGCCGCAGGCCCATTCTTAAAATCGGATCCCTGTTCAGTTCCGGCGTATGGCTTTTGCGCCTGGGCGTAGCCGGAGTGGTCGGCGTGTTCGTAACAGACGCGTTAGGCAGGACTACCAAGAATGTGGTGGTGATTCCCATGATGGCGGAAACCTATGACCACGCGAACCAGACCAGCATCATGAAGACTGTCATCTTTTTTGAAATGTCCCTGATTGTGGGCAAGATTCTGGCAATACTCGCGTCACTTGCCGTGTTCCAGTGGTTCCCGGAGTCATTTTCGGCTCTCTTTATCATTGCGGCTCTTATGACGCTTTTGTATTCGCTTATCAAGTATGAACCAATCCGGCTTTTGCGGCGCTAACCTATGCATGATATGCAGATACTGGCAGAGAAGCTGGGCGTGCGGCCTTCCACGGATTCGGGCCAGCATTTTTTGGTTGACGAAAAAGTTCTTGAACGCATCATTGCAACGGCTACAGTCAAAAAAAAGGAGAACATTCTTGAAATCGGTCCGGGGTTCGGGGTGCTGACCCGTGCGCTGATAAAAAAAGGCGCAACCGTGTGCGCGGTTGAGTTTGATAGGAAGCTTGCCTCGCACCTCGCAAGCGAGTTTGGAGAATCAGCGTTGCTGCGCGTTATCCAGGGCGACATACTCTCGTTCTCAAACCGGGAAATTGCGGAGTGGTTCAAAGGCGAGCCGTACCGCGTTGTCTCAAACATTCCGTACCACATCACCGGCAAAATCATCAAAAAATTCGTGTCATCGGAATTGCCGAAGCCAACCGGCTTGGTTCTGCTCGTGCAGAAAGAAGTTGCGGAACGCGTATGCGCTTTGCCCGGGGACTTAAGCTTGCTCGGATTATCGGTTCAGCTGTACGCCGATCCCTCTATCGCGTTTGGTGTTCCACGGGAAGCGTTTTGGCCCGAGCCGCGGGTTGAGTCCGCTGTGCTTGCCATACGCACGGTCAGCGAGCTTCCTCATGGCGGCGTTGATGAAAAGCGGTTCTGGCAGCTTAGCCGCATTGGATTCTCGAATCCCCGCAAACAGCTTCGCAATAATCTGGCTTCGGGATTTAACATTTCCGCTGAAGCGGCCAGAGCCGCTCTCAAGCGCTCAAAACTGTCCGAAACAGCGCGGGCCCAGGAGCTTTCAATTCCGGACTGGATTCGTTTGATCAATGCTCTGGCGGAAAATTGACGGCATAAAAACGCGTAGCGCGCGTTGACGCTTAGTCGGCGTTTGTGTATACTGGCGCTATATGGCATACCAGAATCGCATTGAGGTCAATCCACATATTATGGTCGGAAAGCCGGTTATCAAAGGTACGCGGATAACCGTGGAGTTGGTGTTGCGCCAGCTCGCGCGAGGACGCACAGTCCAGGAAATTTTGGAAGATTACCCGCACCTAAAAGCGCAGGATGTGCATGCTGCCGTCGACTATGCGGCGCGGCTCGTTGCCGAAGAGGCGGTGTACTCCATTGGCCGCCCAAAGGCGTATGGCACAACCAAAATTGCTGCTTGATGAAAATATCAGCCCTGCGGTTGCCGCGCGCTTAAGAAAAGACGGCTATAACGCGGCGAGTATTGCGGAAGAATTGCCGGGCATGGAAGACGCGGCTGTGTTGCGGAAGGCGCAGCGCGAAGAACGGATTGTCGTTACGCTGGATCGCGATTTCGGCGCATTGATTTTTCGGGACTCCAACCGGCATGTTGGAGTTTTATTTTTGCGTCTCAAAAAAGAATCATCCAAAAACGTGTACGCGGCAATCACGAGCGTGCTTGTTCAATATGGAGAAGAACTCGAGCAGA
>Ga0210057_1008669_pt1 | contig 11978 bp, 6 predicted proteins | sample CryGeyCG2114_010_2_FD_183968 | JGI IMG/M metagenome (GOLD analysis project Ga0210057, IMG submission 183968) | Groundwater microbial communities from aquifer - Crystal Geyser CG10_big_fil_rev_8/21/14_0.10 (SPAdes) (version 2) | ecosystem: Environmental > Aquatic > Deep subsurface > Groundwater ...
TGCCGGGGACCATAAACATTAAATAATCTTAAAGCACAACCGGCTAAACCGTATTTTTCGTAATAAATCTGGATTAAATTTTCGCCAATAAGCTTAACAAAAGCATAAACATCCCGGGGGTTGTGAAGACCATCTTCTTTTTCCGGAAGAGAGAGGGGCTCGCCATAGGCCTCCGAAGAAGAGGCGAAAACGAGTTTTTTGACTTTATATTTTAAAGAAAGATTGAGAATATTTTTTATTCCTTCAATGTCATCTAAAACCTTCAAAGGGGTTTCTTCTAAGTGTTTCACTCCGACAAGGGCCGCGTAATGAAAAACAAAATCTGGCTTGTATTTATCATAAATCTTTTTTAAACTTTTAAAATTATTTACATCACTCTTTATTATTTTCAGCTTTTTGTTGTTTAAAACTTCTTTTAGATTTTCTTTTCTTCCAGTTGAGAAATTATCTACTACAATTACTCTTGCCCCCAAATCTAAAAGCCCTTCTGTTAAATGAGAGCCGATAAAACCGGCTCCGCCGGTCAGCAAAACTGCTTTATTTGAAAGTTTTTTAAATAAATTGTTATTTTTAAGCTTCATCAATTTTCATCATTTCTCTAAGGCCTGTTTCTAAATTATATTGGGGCTGCCAGCCCAAAAGTTTTTTGGCTTTAGAAATATCAGCCAAGGTATCACGCATCTCGCCGGGTGGCAAAGAAATATAAGTAGTCTTTCCGCCAACCATTCTTGCTACTTCATTAATGCTGTGGTTTTCTCCAGCTCCAATGTTTATTACTTCTCCTTTGCCAACTTTATCTGATTCCATGGCCAAGAGATTAGCCCTAACCACATCAGAAATTTCGGTAAAGTCTCTTGTCTGTTCCCCATCTCCAGCAATGGTCAGGGATTCCCCCTTCTCTCGTTGCTTTAAAAAAACCCCGATCACTGGAACGTAAGACCCTTCCTCGGGCTGGCGAGGCCCGAAAACATTGAAGTAACGCAGGGAAACCGTTGGCAAGTTATAAATTTCAGAAAAGACTTTACAATAAAGCTCGCCAACATATTTTTGCAAGGCATAGGGATTTAAAGGATGGCAAGACATATTTTCTTTCATTGGCAGCTTTCTCTGATTGCCATAAATTGACGATGAGGAGGCATAAATAAATTTTTTGACTTTTGCTTCTTTAGCAGCTAAAAGGGCATTTAAAGTTCCTTTAATATTGACTTCGTTGGTTTCTAAGGGTTTTTCAATTGATAAAGGGATTCTGGGCAGGGCCGCTTGATGAAAGACAAAATCAACGCCTTCAAAAATGGGTTTTATTTTTTCAAAATCTCTCAAGTCTTGCTGGAAAAATTCGGCTTTGGGATTAAGGTTTTCTATTTTCCCTGTACTTAAATTATCAATCACCAAAACTTCATCCCCTCTTTCAATAAGAGTGTCTACTAAATGAGACCCGATAAAACCAGCCCCACCGGTTACAATTATTTTAGACATAATAAGAATGATAAATAATTATTGATTAATAATTAATCTCTTTTGCTAAACTTTTCAGGGTCATCAATATTCTGCTGACGCATCAATTCTTCGTTAAGTGCCTCAACAACTTTGTGTAGTTTAAGGTCAACTCCTTTTTCGTCAGCAAACTGGATAAGGGCTTTTATGTCTTTCGGCAAACAGCGGCCGCCATAACCAAAATAACCCTTATGAAAAACTTCAAGATGGGTTCTGCCAATCCTTTTGTCGGCGGCAGCTGCCTCCATTACCCGATTGTAGTCAATACCGAGTTTTTTACAGAGATTATAAATCTGATTAGCAAAAATGACTTTAGTTGAAAACCAGGTGTTGCCATAATATTTAACTAATTCAGCTTCAGTAGCCGGCAATATTTTCTCAAAAGGAGCTAAAGGTAAAATTGCCATAACATCACCAGCTACGTTATAACTTTGTTCGGTATAGCCAATAATTTGTCGGTCAGGATAACACATATCCTGATCAGCCGTAAGCTCGGTTAAGAATTCAGGATTAAATAAAACTTTGTGTTGAGAGTATTTTTCTTGAAGCATTTCAGTGGTTCCTGGTAAGACAGTGGATTTAATAACAATAATTTTTTCTCCTTGAATGTTTTGAAAAGCATCTTCCACACAAGACAAATCAAATCCCTTTTCTTTTTTATAAGGAGTAGGAACGCAAACAAAAATAACCTCGGCTTGATTTACTTCCTCTGAAGAACCCAAGTTTTTACCTTTATCATATAAAAAAGGCTTAATGCCTCTTTTCTCTTCAAAATAGCGTCGGAGAGCTCCTCCGACCATTCCTACTCCGATAATACCACATTTTTTCAACATATTATTTATATCTAATTATTATATTTAATTGCTTATTTACGGGCGATATTTTATTATAAAAAAAGATAAATAAAAAGTCAACCAGTATGAAAAGAATATTATTTCTGGTTACTCAATCGGAGTTTGGTGGAGCTCAAAGATATGTTTTTGAAACAGCTAAATATTTGAATCTCCGAAACTACGAGGTTTTAGTTGGAGCTGGCCAGGGAGACGGCGAACTTTTTAGAAAACTCCGAAATACAGGGGTTCAACCCGTGTATTTAAAAGAAATGAGAAGAACTCCTTGGCCCTGGCAGATGGCTTTAGCTATCAAAGAAATTTATAATCTTTTGAAAAAAGAAAGGCCAGATATTCTTTTTCTCTGTTCTACTACTGCTGGATTTTTAGGTTCAATTGCCGCCTTCTTTTATAGAGGTTCGACCTCCCGAGTTTTAACGAAGGGGGAAGAAGAAAGTTTACTTTCTTCGCCCTCTAAAAGTTTAGAATATGGGGAGGTCGAACCTCGGGTAATTTACCGCATTGGCGGCTGGGCTTTCCGCGACCCCAGAAATTTTATTTTAAACAAAATTATACTCTGGGCAGAAAAAATTACTAGTCCCTTAAAAGATAAAATTATTGTCAATTCCGAAATTGACAGAAAATTAGCAATTCAATACAGAGTTGCCAAACCGGAAAAAATTATAAAAATCCATAATGGCATTGACCTTAATTCATTAGATTTTCTATCCCGAGAGGAAGCCCGAAATTGCTTAATATCAAAAACCTCACTAGCGAGATCGGATCTCCTTAAGAGAACCGATCTCATAATGGTAGGGACAGTGGCTAATTTTTATAAAAGCAAAGGTTTGAATTACTTAATCGAGGCTATCCATTTTTTGAGGTCCGACCTCCCAGGGAGGTCGGACCTCCTAAAGTTCTTAATAATCGGTGAGGGTCGCCAACGCCCTCAACTTGAATCTTTAATTAAAAAATACGAACTTGAAAATAATGTCTTTCTAATTGGCAAAATTTCCGATGCTCAGCGCTATTTTAAGGCATTTGATATTTTTGTTCTACCTTCTTTAAAAGAGGGTTTTCCCTGGGTAATTTTGGAAGCGATGGCTGCCCAATCAGCGATAATCGCCACCAGAGTAGGAGCAATACCAGAAATTATTGAAAATGAAGTTGATGGTCTTTTAGTCAAACCAAAAAACAGCCAAGAACTGGCTGAAAAAATTGTTTATTTATTAAAAAATCCCGAGTTAAGGGAAAACTTAGGTAAGAAAGCCAGAGAGAAAGTAGGACGAAATTTTTCTCTGGAAAAAATGCTCAAAGAAACAGAGAAACTATTCTTTGCTCAATAATTTGCCGCCATAAAGCTCGTTTAACTTTGCTCTGGTGGTCTGCCCAACAAAACCCGTCCCCTTTTCCAAGCCCCAGAAAGCCAAAACCTCTTTTTTGTATTTTTCCTGAAACCTGATTACAGCAGCTTGGGTTAAGGGTCCGAAATAGCCGGTAATCAATGCTTCAGGATAAATCTCTGAATCTTTGGCTAACCAGGTTTGTAAAATTTTCACATCTTCTTTTCTATCTCCATATCTTAAATTTTGCTCTAAGGTCGGGCTAAAAGTTTCTTTTTCTTTTTCTTTTTCTTTTTCTTCCTCTTTCTCTTCCTTTTCCTCCTGTTCTTCACCAGCTAATTGTTTTTTTAGTTCAGCTTGTAGGGTTTCAAGCTGTCTTTTTAGAAATTCAATCTTTTGAACCAGGGTCTGGATGTCTTCGGTCTGGGTAGGTTGTTCTCCTTCTATTTCTTCCTGGGTAGAGGCCGACCAGAAAAAGGCATATTCTATTTCTTCGCCGTCAAAGCCAATAATTTTATCTTGTAAGGAAGGGGCCATCACCACCGACCTAATCTTTGTGCCAAAATCAGAAACCAAAACTTTGCCTTGCTGACTATTGTCAAGCTCAAAAAAATTAACTGTCCAGCTGCCCGAAGAATCTTCGGTTAAATAGGGAATCTTAAAAGAACGGTCAGGAAATCCAATAAATTCAATTCTTAAATCGCCCTGGCCTCCGATTATCTTGTACCAGTTGCCAGCCCAATTTTTAGTGCCATAAGTAAAAGCCAAGGTGCTTTTGCCAAAAAGAGGTAAAAAGTTTAAAGATGGAAAAACCCGGATATTTTTCAAATTCTCATTTAAATAACAATACTTTGGATGTAGCGAACAATCGTTGAGAAAAACGGCTATTGTCCAGTCAGTAAAAATCTGGGAGAAATTTTCGGAAAAACCATTTTTTTCTAAAGCATAATTTAGAGAAGGAATGCCAACTTTTTCAGATTTTAAAGAATCTCTCAAAATTTCTATGCCGTAATGGTCAACCAGATATTGGGTAAAAAGATTGATTACCCCATAATCCGGGCTTTCGTTTAACCATTCGGTTAAAGAATCTGTCGGCGATGCTAAAAATGCCTTTACCCTTCTCTGGAGATTGCTGTCTTGATAATTTTGGTCGTATGCCAAAAAAGTTGGCGCGAAATCAGCCCGAGCTTCGTTTAACCAAATTTCTTCAGTCACTCCCTGAATTTTTTGCTTCTGATTGAAGGTAATTAAATGGAAAAACTCATGAGCCAAAAAGGATTTAGTTAAAGGAGAAGTAATATATTTGGAATTAAGATAAATTATCTCTCTTTCATTAGAAAAAGGATTTTGCAGTTTCGGATATTCATCACCAGTGTTGGTATAACCACCGGCTTCTTTTTTAATAGGGTGAATTAAAACCGTAATATGAACGTCTTTGTCAATTCCCGGATTCCATTCTGAGCCAAAGGTTTTGCTGAGTTCTGGATAGATTTTGTTCTCAAATTCCTCTTCCAGAGATTGTAAAGCAAATTTTACTTCGCTTATTCTCTCCCTATCTAAGGCATTCCACCAGTTATCTTCAAGATAAAAATAAAGTTGAGGGCTGATTCGAATTAAAGTAGCTTCTACCTCCTGCCGACCCAATAAATCATAATTAGAATCAACAAAAAAAGTAGTTTTCTGACCACCATAATCAGCAAAAACAAAAAACGGTAAAACGAGAAAAACTATCCCAATAAGAATTATTATTTTAATCTTTCCCCACATATTTTTAGATTATAACAAAAAGCACCTGGAAAATCCAGATGTCTTTTTGTTGTTCACAAGAAAAAACAAAGTTATCCGCCTAAGAGTTCATTCAGTTTATCTCTACTAGTTGAACCAACAAAACCAGTTCCAGCAGTTAAACCCCAGGAAGCTAAGATATCTTCAGCGTATTTCTCCTGGAACTTAATCACCGCAGCTTTGGTTAGAGAACCAAAGTAAAAGGTTTCCTCTCCAGGAGAACCTGGACCAGATGTGGCTAACTGAGTGTCAGCGCTTGAGTTCAAAATAATCTGTAAGCATTTTACGTCATCACCTGTTATTCCTACTTGAAGATTGCGGTCAAAAGAAGTAATGGTACAACCTTCATAGGCCACGCCTACCAATTCAGCCAATTGGACTCGAAGTTGAGCAATCATTGCTAAAATCTCATCAATCTTTACCTTGATTTCCTCAATAGTCATCTCTTCAATTGGTTTCTCAACAACTTCTTCCTCTTCCTCCTCTTCCTCTTCCTCCTCTTCTTCCTCTTCTTCCGGCACTTCCTCCTCTTCCTCTTCTCCAACCGGCTCAACGATTCTTTCAACACTAATCCCTTCTCCTGGACTTTCAATGTTTTCTAACCAATCAGCAGATTTTGTTTTCAAAATATAAGTCCCTTCAGCAATATTTTCCCAATTATATTCCCAAGTAATATAATGCGACCCGGTTGGGGTTACATCATACCAAATATCGTTGATTCCGATTTTAACCCATTGAACAGTAGAACCCCCTTGGTCACGGGCTTTTCCTTTAATAGTTAAAGTAGTGGTAGATGTAATGGAATTATTTAGAGGAGCACTAATTACAGTTTTGGGTGGAAGATTATCAACAATAAAAGTGCGAATGGTCTGAGTATACTGATTGAGAATCAAATTGTCAGAGGGACCATTGTTTTCTGATTCCATAAAAATTCCCAGCTCTCCTAAGTCATAAATACCATTATTATTAAGGTCGTCTAAAGAGGGTATTTTCATTTTGATGGTGGTATTGCTAGTAACTCCTTGCATAGTCTCTATGCTGATAAAAATTCTTAAACCATTTGCCGGAACAGGTAAATCTAAATTATCTAAATACCAAGAACTATTGGGGTTATAAAAATTAAACTCCCCTATTTTTTCATCTATTCCCATCCCCTGAAATCCTTGTTCTCTGGCCTCTTGCCATAAAATTACCTTGGAAATTTCTCTTAAATTATGGGCTGAACCATTGTTTTGAATGACCATTGCTAAAATTTTATCTTCTTCTCCTTCTCTGCCACTGGGAATAGTTAAATCTAAAACTAATTTATCAAATTCTTGAGGATAAATAAAAATTTCAGGGGCTTGATGATTAGTGATTTCCGAACTGGTAAAGCTGAAAATAACTTTTGGTATTAAAAAACCAATTCCCAGAAAAGAAATTAAAAATAAAATTTTAAGATTTTTCATACAAGTATAGTATATCACAAAATCTTAAAACAACCAAAAAGACCCCAGTAAAACCGGGGTCCTTTTGTTGTCCACAAGGAAAGACATAGGAATAAAGGATTTCAGCAAACGATTAGTAGGTTAGAGTTGTTCCACCAGTAATTGGTAGGTTCTTGGTCCGAGCAGCGATAAGTTCATTAATCTTATCACCCCAGATAAAGTCACCAACAGCAGCAATCTCTGCTTGTAAAGTTTCAGTAGCGGTTGCTCCAGTAGTGTCACCTTTGACCACAAAGGTCTTTGAGATTCCGTAAGCAATTGGCTCACCACCAACTGTCCATTCATTGTCGGCACCTGAGGCATAAGCCACTGCTCTTTCCACTATGGCATCAGTGGCTGAATCAGTGCATTCGTTGTAGTCAATGCTGTATGCATTCACAAACTTACAAGCAGAAACAGTTAAGGTATCAGCACCTGTATTACCTGTCGCATCAAAAGCTGAAATTACACAGGCTGATTCCCAGGTAACAGCAGTGCTGCTTGAGCTGTAAGCATTGGCAAACTTTACTGTATCACCAGCAGCAAATCCAGAAGCATCGTCAACAGTAATGGCAGTGCCATCATGAGCCAAGTCAGCATTTAAGTAAGTCCTGGCTCCAAAGTAGAGCTTACCTGAACCTGGCTGCATTGGCTGATAGTAGATATCATCATTTACAGCCACTGCATTAGCAACAGCACTAAAGGTCAAGGTGGCTGTGGTTGCATCATCAGTCAATTTAGTAACCTTAGTGGTCATCCAGGCCGAAGCGCTATCATCCCAGATATGGATGGTCGCTCCAGCTGGAATACCATCAAAGCCACCAGTCGTAGTGGTAGCAGTGGTAGTTGTACCACCCTGAACATTGAGAATGACCTTATAGGCCTCTTTAGCCAACTCATTGACCAGATCAGTGGATTTGTAGAGTTTGGCATCACCTGAACCGGTTACATCTACTGTTCCTGACATAGTCAAAGCTACAGCATGAACTTCAGCATCAGCTTTTGCATCAGCAGTAACATCAAACCTTAAAACCTCAGAACCAGCTCCGGCAGTTGCTGAACCAGAAGGTGAAGCAGTATTCTTATCAACTGTCACTTTGCTCTTGTAGAGATAGGCAGTGCCGAAATTGGCAGAGGTTTGAGGTAAAGGTGTACCAGCTGTTTCAGTAATTGCGACAGCACTACTTACTCCTTCAGAAACAATGTTAGCACTAACCGAAGGAATATAAACTCTTGGAGCATCACCAGACAAAACACCAGTTTCAGTTCCAAAGAAATCAGCTTTGACTATAATTACCTTGGAATCACCCTTAGGAACAATGAATAATCCAGCATCATTAGTACTGGTAGCCCAGGTGCCAACAAAGGCTGTCTCACCTATCTTGGTATCACCATCGTAGAGATAAATCTTATTAAAGTCATAATTACCAGCAGTAGAAGTAGCTGAAGCTCCATCAGGATCAGTTAACTCTAAGGCAATTGTCTTGACTTTAACATTTTCATAGGCGGCTTCAAACTTAATCTTGGCTATATCAACTCCGCTTTTACCATTGGCTCCTACTGCCACATTGGCATCAACCGGAGTATCAGCATCAACTGAAACAGTCAAGGTTCCCGAAGCTACAATAGTAACTCCCGGGCTTGCCTGTTTGCCTCCAGTGGACTCTACCGGAGTATCGGAGTAAACTCCAGAACCAACAATATCACTATTGGAAGCATGACCAAAATACCAGGTAGTATCAGAACCATCAACGTCAGCATAGATATCCAGAGATTTAGTCTGGTCTTTAGCAACTGTCAGATTCTCAATACTTGAGAAGGTAACAATATCCTTGCTGTTTGAACCACCAGCATCGGCAAACTGCTTGGTTGTTCCAGTTGTTCCAATCTGGGTATCACCAACATAAAGCTGGATACTGGAGAAATTAGTTGAAGCGGCACTGGCAGCATTTAAGGCAGCATTATCATCAGCAGTGATGATAATTCTAGTTACCTTAATGTCCTCATAAGCAGAACTCATTTGCAATCTTCCTACCCATTCTTTAGAAGCATGGGTAACCACAGATTTAGCCGGAGGAACACTGGCCGCAGTTATAGTCAAGGTTGGAGTCCGAAGAGTAAAGACATTACTTTCAGCATATCCAGTTTCAACAATGTCTTGAGATGAACTCACTCCGGTACTGGTCAAATCTGCAGCAGCAGTAGTACCATCTCCAGTACCAGTTCCTACAGCAGCTGCTAAATACTGAAGATTACTACCGGTTGGGATATTACATTTAACAGTTAAGGTTTTAGAGGCGTCTCTATTTACAGTGAAATTAGTACTGAAAGTTACATAACCTGCTGATGGAGTAGAAACTTCCTTGAGCAAGGTATCCCCATCGTAAAGTTTAACATTGGAGATATAACCAGTAGTGGTAGCCTCAGTATCATTATCAGCAGCACCTATAGCTGAATCGTTGTAGAACCTGACTATAATTGAAGAAACCCGAACAGCTTCATATTCAGCCGTTAACTTGAATTTGAAGAGTTCTAAATTCTCCTCACCCACAGTAACACTTCTGCTGGCCGGAGTATCGGCAGCACTGGAAATAGTCAATTCACCTTTTCCTTTAATAGTGTGCTTGGTTGCCTTAGCAGCTGCATCAACAGCTGAATAGGTTATGTGGGCGGCATCAGATGTAATCTTAGCATCGGAATCAGCTCCTTTCATTTCAATATGGGTCACAGCAGCAATGTAAAATCCAATAGTATCAGCATCATCAGCAGCCGTACTAATATCCATCTTCACTGTTACGACAGTATTGCCTGATTTAGGAACAGTAAATATTCCATTTGAGTCAGTAAAGGTCACTATTCCACTTGAAATACCGCCAACATAAGTAAGAGGTGAGGTGGCACCATCAATGTAGAGTCGGACATTACTAAACTCAGAATCAGCTAAAGTAGCCGGGGTCTTGGTCAGTTTTAGTTTGGTAATCTTCACTCCTTCTCTTGAACCAGCACTAAATTTGAAAGAAGCAATAGTAACTTGCGAACTTCCAATAGCATAATTCTGACTGGAAGGATTAGTAGCTGAATCCCAGGTAACTGTCAAGGTGCCCTGCTTGATTGTCCAGGTTGAACTTTGCTGAACACTATAAGCAGTACCGTTGCTATAGGTAATCCTTACTATTCCACCAGTGTTCAGGCCAACAGCTGTAACATCATCGTATTCGCTGATTTCAAATCTGATATTTCTTTCAGAAATTATTCCCGAAGTTATGTCACAATAAATATCAATGGTTCTTGATGTCCCTGATTTTACAGTAAAGAGAGGAGAACCAGTAAAGGTTGCTTGACCGTCAGCATCCAAACTCTCAACTGTTCCTAAGACCTCATCTAAATACTTTAGGGTAATGTTGGAAATATCACTACCAACCGAGGTCCCAATTTCAGTTATAACAACCTGCTCAACGTCAAAACCTTCAGGAGTAGTACCAGCTGAAGCGAACTTAAAGGAACCTACTTTTTGGTCAGTAGCTCCAGAAATAACATCACCACTAACAGCATTGTCAACTTGGTCAACATCAAATTGACCAACACTGGCTCCGGCAATAGTCATTGCCTTCCCATACATTGGGAAATCACCTTCTGCAGTAATGCTGTCAACAACTATATCAGAAGCTGCTTTGATACCAAATATAGGAGAGTTTCCAGCAGTTCCATCAGTGCCATCAATAGATGCCTTAATGGTTAAAACCTTTGACTCCCCGGCAGAAATTGCCCAACTCAAGCCAGTAAAAGTGGCTTTATAAGTAGTAGTATCAAGAGCCTGGGTGCTACCCAATTGAGTAGTACCGTCGTAAATTTTGATTTCTGAGATATCGTTGTCGTCAGCCAAACCACTTCGGTGGACTTTGATTGAGGTAATTGTGACATCTTCGCCAGCAGCAAATCTAAGTTTGGTGAAAACTCTGTCGTAAGCACCTTTAGCTATTGAGCAAGCAGCAGGAGTGTCAGCAGCTAAGCTAACCGACAAACCTTCTTCTGGAATTTCTTCCTCTTCTTCCTCCTCCTCTTCCTCTTCTTCCTCTTCCTCTTCTCCAACAACAGCTAATAAGCTGTTTAACTTGGTTCTGGTTGTCTCGCCGACATAACCAGTTCCAGCGGTCAAACCCCAATAAGCCAAAACATCTGAAGCATATTTCTCCTGAAATTTAATAACTCCTGCTTTGGTTAGATTACCAAAGTAAGTAGTCTCTTCTCCTGGAGAACCATAGCTTTCAGTGGCTACCTGAGTCTCAGGGTCTGAGTTTAAGACAATCTGCAAGTATTTGACATCGTTTGAAACCATCCCGTAATAGAGAGCGGTTTCAAAAGTAAAGTCAGCCGGAACGCCTTCAATAGTTACAACTGCTTCACCTGTAAGTGTAGTTAATTGGGCTTGTAAATCAGCCAAAGTCTCTAATAAAGCGTCAATCTGGGCTTGAAGTTCTGCAGCTGTAATAGCCCGAGCCATACCAGGACCTATCATCCAAATTGCACAAGTAATACTCGTAATAATCGCTACAATCTTTTTAAATGTATTAGACATTTCTTTTTTGATTAATTAATTTTAATTTTATTTTAGTCGCGTCGACCTTTACCCTGTTAAATAATTTCGCCTTTGGCGAAATTGCCGCTTTGCGGCATTTAACAGGGTGAATCTCGCGATCTTAGCTAATGACCACGAGCTACGACTTTTCCAATATTTCAATAATAAATAATAATTTTTCAAGTATCAATCTTATTTCTGTGGATAACTTTTATCCCGTTAAATAACAAAGTCTATTTATTGGGATAAGAGTAAGATTTTTTCCAGGGCTTGAGAATAGTTTCCAGCTTCAAAATCCATCTGGGCTTTTTCTAATATATCCTCTTGGTCTTCAGTCAAACCTTGAACTCTCAAAGCTTCAATCTCTCTCTCTACTAATAAGCCCAGGGCATCATCCCATTCTTTGGTTTCTCCAACCACTACTCCCCTTGCCTCTATTTTCTCCTTATTTTCCTCTAATTTCTGGGTTTCGCTAACAATTTCT
>Ga0210057_1008670_pt1 | contig 11972 bp, 11 predicted proteins | sample CryGeyCG2114_010_2_FD_183968 | JGI IMG/M metagenome (GOLD analysis project Ga0210057, IMG submission 183968) | Groundwater microbial communities from aquifer - Crystal Geyser CG10_big_fil_rev_8/21/14_0.10 (SPAdes) (version 2) | ecosystem: Environmental > Aquatic > Deep subsurface > Groundwater ...
AATGTGACAAATCCCTTAATGACAATATACATGCGTGCATTAGATAAATTGCGAGGTTGTCCACCGGTTTCAACTTTGACTTCTGTAAGGTCCCAGATATGGACAGTGAAGATTAAATCAAATTTAATATATTCCGTGACATTTTTTTCTAACATCCATGTTAATTCTTGTTCTGCACCCGCAGAAGAAGGAACCTTATGTTTGTAATCTTTTTCATGCCATTTGAAACCATAATTTTTCGCCCAATCTATAATTGCAGCATACATCCCATCAAAATCAAAGAGACCGTTGTACCGTAATGTGATTGGAGGAATACTTTGTTTTGACATAGGATTATAAATTATTTAAGTTATTTAAATCTGTCTATATTTTTGGGGCTTTGTAGAAAACCTCTTTATCTCTTGTATTAGTGCTCTGTCGAAGACGAGGCCCACGAGATAAATTTATTTATCTTGTAGGAAGTGCCGTGCCCTAATACAAATATTATTTAGGGTTTCCACTAATCCATATTTATAGAAAAGTAATTTAAAGGATAACATTTTATTTATAGTATGGAAAAACAAACAAAAATCACTATTGGATTAATCCTTGGGTTTCTTGTTTTTGTAATTTTACATAATATCATATATGCAATTTTTGGGGTTGAAGAACCTGTCTTTTTCTCTTTAGCCTTATTAAGTGGATTAGGATTTATGATCGTGTTATTAAAACAAATTCTTGGTAAAATTATTCAGAAAATAAAGAAACTATAACCTTTTCCGATATGAAGTATTTTTATCCCATACAATTATATAAAAAGCATCAATTTACAGATAAATGTTACCACACTTCAACGGGATTGAATGTACTTCCTCACAGATTCCCCAAGAGTTAGATTCCATAAGAAAAATCTCCATTCTCTTAGAATCCATAGGAGACCTTCAAAAAATCTTAAATCTAAAATCTAAATCAATGTACATAGAATTAATCATCCCTCTCAATCTCTACCATGAATCAATTCTGAAACAATGTGTTGGGATTCAAAGAATCATTCTCAAAGGTACCCATGAAAATATGGATCAGATTTTTGCAGATTTTATTGCATACAAACGATTTCCATTTGTCATAGATGGCCAAATTAACAGACATAATGTAGATATTTACAGAAATCCCACAAACGTTCACACAGAAGATAAAGACCTTAAAAAATTTTTAAACCATGAAATATGAAAATTCTACTGCTCGGTTTTAATGTACAGGAAGATATTTTTCCACTTGGTTTATTCTACTTGAAAGGTTATGCTCAGAAGTTTCATCCTGATGTGGACATAGAAATCAAAGAATTCTCATTTGGTACAAGATCATCGTATGATACAAATAAAAATATAGAATTGCAAGCGCTTTCGTACATCATGTTGCAAAAACCAGATGTTGTAGCATTTAGTTGTTACATTTGGAGTGGCGAGATGGTGCAGGATTTTGCACGTACAATCAAACAGATCAATCCACACATTAAAATAATCCTTGGTGGGGTTGAAGTACATCAAGATCTTTTGACAGAAAACGTAGATTTCATTGTGAATGGTGAAGGTGAAGTTGCATTTAAAGAAATCATTGATTATCTGAAAGGAGAACGAAAGTTTGAAGACATTCATAACATCAATAATCATAAAACAATAGAAATAGAAAATCTTGATGACCTTCCTTTCCCTTACAAATATGCGGATAAAAAGGATCATAAAGTTGTACGGATAGAAACATCGCGGGGTTGTTTATTTCATTGTAATTTTTGCCATTATGCACAAGGTAAATTACGAAATTTCTCTTTAGAATATTTAAATGAAAATTTACAGTACTTATTCCACAACTTTCAATTTAGAAATCTCACTCTTATAGATGCAAACTTCAATTCAGATAAGAATCGTATGTTTGCAGTGCTTGATATGATTGAAAAATTTTATCAAGAGAAAGCACTTCAAGATGTAGTTCCTCAAGATGTACGCCTTCAAAATGTATTTCCTCAAGATGTACACCATCAAGATGCATTGCATGTCCATTGTGAATTTCGACCAGAATTGTTAGACGAAAATATGATCAAAAAGTTAGAAACCTATTCTTTTAACCTTGCAGTTGAATTAGGGTTTCAATCATCCGATGAAGAAGTTCTAAAACTTGCAAATAGACCCACAAATTTAGAAAAAGTCAAAGAAGTACTTGCCTTGTTAAATAAATCTACAATTGCATATAAAATTGATTTGATGTATGGATTGCCAGGAGATAATTTTTACAAATTTTTGAATTCCTGCAGATTCTTATTACAATATGCAACACGAAATAAAAAAATAACTGCGCATCACCACATGGTTCTCAATAATACCACTTTTCATAATGATGTAGAACGATTCAATCCGCATCACAGTAGCATGGTTCTTAAAACAGATACACAGGATGTCTTAGATTTATATTTAACAAAGTTGTTTGTGGATCAGTTGAACGAGGAGCTCAAATTTTCTTGAACCAAATCTTAAACTCATGTCCTTTGACTTTAAATTCTGATTCTTCCATACCTTCTGAACCAATGCCAAATTCTAATGTTACAGCACCTACTTTATCTTTCATATCTTCAAGGTGTGATGATAACATTTCTTTCATTTCATTTGAGGTGTCAATAGATAATGTGATTTGGTCAATTCTTTCCAAGCTAGCATCTTTTCGTTGTTGTTGCACCTGACGTGAAACTTCACGTGCATAACCTTCGGATTCTAATGCAACAGTTCGTTCTGTATTAACATATACAATACCTTGTTTAAATTCTGCCATTGTATAACCAACTGGTGCTTCTCTAGATACATGTAACATTTCTTTGGTAATTTCTATCTCTTGAGATTCAATTGCAAATGTATACCTGCCAGAATCCAATGCGGTTGCTACCTCTTTTTCATGTGCAGAAAGATGTTTCATAATTGTGGGTGCTAATTTTCCAAATGCTTTTCCAATTGTGCCAGGATTTGGTTTAACTGTTACTTTCAAACCTTCCATCTTATGAACTACACGAACTTCTTTCGTATTTAATTGTCCTTTCATAATTTCTTTTAAATCATTAACAGTTCTTTCAACATTACTATTTGTACTTACAATAACCAACTCTTTAATTGGCCATCGTAATCCTAATTTTGCTTTTTCACGTGCATGTGCACCTGAGGTTATAACCTGGCCTGCAAGTTCCATCTGTGATTCAATTTCTTTATCAATTAATTCTTGAGAATATTTTGGCCATCCGAAATGTGAAATACTTTCTTCTTTGAACCAATATTCTTCTTTGAAATTTTGATACATTGCTTCACATACAAAAGGAATGACTAACTGACACATTTTTAATGTTTCAAGAATAGTTGTTGCAAGTGTGTATGCTACAACTTCTTTCTCGCGTTGACTTCCTAATGTGCTTTTATCACGTACCATTTGGATATATGTTCGTGAAATTTCTAAGAATAATTCTTCTAATGGTGCAATAATTTCATCAAGATGATATGCTTCCATTAATTCTGTTACTCTTTTAATTGTTGAATGTAGCTTTGATACAATGTACTTTTCTTCAGCACCCATTGCTTCACGCATTTTTGTTTCATCTAATGCAAATGGTTTAATACCTTGTTCATTACATAAATTAATGAATAATTTATGAACATTCCATAGGATAGAAATTCCTCTGGATTTATTCGCAGCTTCATCCCAACTAAAATTGAGGTCTGCACCTGCAGATGTTTGACAGGTATAAAGTCGTAATGTATCCGCACCATGTTTACTTATTAATTCAAAAGGCGCTATAATATTACCCAGAGATTTTGACATTTTCACACCAGAATTATCATTAATAAATCCGTGCATGACAACATTCTTGAAAGAAGGTTTTTCAAATGCTAACATTGATGCAATCATTAACAAATTAAACCATCCACGGATTTGATCTTTCCCCTCAAGAATAAAATCTGCTGGGAACATTTCTTCAAAATCTTCCTTAATTTCTGGATAACGTAAACAATTCCAACTAACAGTTCCTGCATCAATCCATACATCTAAAACATCGGGCATTCTCTTAAAGATCTTGCCATCCTTTTGAATCTGAATTTTATCAATATCGGGAATGTGCATGCTAGCTACTTTTTGACCAGATAATTTTTCTAATTCTTTGACGCTTCCTACAACAATATGTTCATCTGTTTCTTTACATGTCCAAATTGGAACTGCAGTACCCCAATATCGTTGTTTTGTAATGGAATTATCACGTAAGTGTTCTAACCATGATCTATATGCATTTTTTGCAGTCACGGGATTCCACATAATTTCTTCGTTCGCTGCAAGCATCTTTTCTCTGAGGTCTTCAACTCTGAAGAACCACTGCTTTGTCGTCCTAAAAATAACTGGTTCCTTACTTCGCTCACCATAAGGATAATCGTGTGTGTATGGTTGTTTTGCAATTAATGCACTGGACTTTTCAATTTCTGTGATAAATTTCTTATCATCAGTTTTTGCTTTCAGTCCAGTAAGTGATCCAAAGTTTTCAAAGAATCCCCCTTCATTGACACAATTGAATGGAGGTATACCATTCTTATGTCCTACTTCATAATCTTCGGGACCACATCCAGGTGCACAATGAACTAATCCCGTTCCTGCGGAATCATCTACATATTCTTTTGATAATAAAACGGCATATAATTTTGGATTCTGTTGTAAATCATCAGGTAAATATTGTTTTAAATTCAATGGATGATGATAGGTCCATCCTTCCATCTCTTCTCCTTTAAATTCACGTAAGATTTTATGTTGATCAATTTCTGCTTTCTTCATCACTGATTCAACAAGAGATTTCGCAACAATCCATGTTTCACCATCGGCATCAACATCAACATAATCTAATTCTGGATTCACCATCACTGCAAGATTTAATGGAATGGTCCATGGTGTTGTTGTCCAAATAATAAAATACGTATTAGGTTTTTCAACTAATTGAAATTTTACAAAAATTGATGTGTCTGTGACAGATTTATAATCTAATTCGTGTTTTGCAACAGATGTTTGTGTTGCTGCATCCCAATGCATTGTTCGTAAGCCTTGGTATAGCCTTCCTTTTTCATATGCTGTTTTAATTAACCACCATTCTGATTCCATAAATGATTGTGTAATTGGTTGATAAGGATCTGTAAAATCAAGTGTTGCACCAATTCTTTTAAAATCAGTATTCATGTACCCCATCATTTCTACGCAGAATTTCCCACATTCTTCTGTAAATTTTTTAATCCCAAATTTTTCAATATCTTCTTTATTTTTTAATTCAAATTTTTTCATTACTTTTTGTTCAGTAGGAAGACCATGCATATCATAACCCATGCGATCCCATACTTTGAATCCCTTCATCCGCTTGTAACGTAGCACCATATCTTTAAGTGCCATATTCCATGCATGTCCTAAATGAATACGTCCAGAAGTATAAGGAGGACCTTTTAAGAAATAGAATTTTTCACCATTCTTGTTACGTTCCCGTAACTTTTCTACAATTTTATGTTCTTCCCAAAACTTCAACATTTCAGGTTCAATTTCAGCATGATTATAGGATTCGTATTTCATAGAATGGGTAAACTCGGCTTATTTAAAAACATTTTGGGGATTGTAGAGATTTTAAGTAATACTTTAGTGTTCTGAAGCAGAGAACGCACCAATTTATGAACGTTTATCGACTCTAACATTTCTTTGCGGGTGGGGGAAGCCCCTTACGGGGTGCCCGCAGTGCAATCCCACCAGCAGAAAAGTGAGTCGATGCTATCTCTGCTTCATTTTGCTAAAGTATTACGATTTTAAGGTGCTTTTTTATATAATTCATTTACTGTTAAAATTAATCTTCTTGGATCAAAGATGTCATCACGAAATATAGCCAAAACATTTTTATTACTACCTTCTCTTAATCTATTTAGAGCCTTTGTTTCTAATTGTCTAATTCTTTCTCGCGTAAGATTAAATTTTTTCCCCACTTCTTCTAATGTATAGTTTTGATCATTATCAATTCCAAATCTTAAACGTAGAATTAATCTTTCTCTTTCTTTTAATGTGGAAAGGACTTCCTCGATTTTTTCTTTTAAAGATCTATTAATTGTTTCTTCTTCTGGAGACCTTTTATTTTCATCTTCAATCAGAGATATTAATTCTAATTTTTGATTTTCTCCTAACCCCATATTAAGAGACAAAGGATCTAAACTTGCTTTCAGATGTTTTCTTATTTTTTCAGGATTCATTCCTGCTTCTTTTGCTATCATTTCTAAATCTACAGTGCCATGCAAGGACAAATAATCTTTTTCTGCACGGTGATATTTTCTTAGTTCATCAGACACATGGACTGGCAACCTAATTGTTCTTCCATGATCTTTTATGGCTCTCCCAATTGATTGTCGGATCCACCAACTTGCATACGTTGAAAATCTATTTCCTAAGGAATAATCAAATTTATCAATAGATCTTATTAATCCTATATTTCCTTCTTGAATAAGATCTTTAAAATCTAGTCCTTTATCTCTTTTATATTTTTGTGCAATAGAAACAACTAACCCATAATTTGCAGAAATAAATTCATGTCGTAAATTAATCCATTGTTGCTGTAATCCATAAATCTGATTTTTTTCCCTTTTTAATGTTTCATTTTTGGTGGAATTAACATCAATAGAAGTACCATCCTCAATCATTGTATCATAATATGAATTAGTAACTTTAACAATCTCCCTTAAGTGTTCTGAATCTTTCCTATTTCTATAAAATTCCCACAGATATTCTTTTTGGTCATCTAAATTTAAACTATCAATCATTTCTTCAAGAGCTTCATATTGTTCCGATTTAGATGTTGATAATTCATCATCTACATCAATTTTAAACTTTCTATCATGAGATTTATAATATTCTTCAACTACATTTTTCGCTTTAGTCCAAATATAACCTAATAATTTTTTTTCTTGAATTTCAATTCTTTCTGCTAAATCTTGTTCTTCCTCTCTTGTGAATACTTCTCTTCCTTCTTTTCTAAGAAGTAATCCCAGAACTGGGTCCTCGGATTCTAGAATTTTATATAATGAGTCTTGCATAAAAAGGAGAAGGGACTATTCTATAAAAGGATTTTGTTCAAATTTATAGTGAGTTTCCATTAAAAGCGAACAATATTAACTTCAATTCGTGTTAAATACTCCAACCTACGAACGAAGTGGAGTGGGGAGGACAAGGAGCGTTAGCGACGAAGAGTAAAATTTCCATTTTAAATAAATTCTACGAAGTAGACTAGAGTTTAGGGGGAGTTCTATTCTATCCAGAAAGCGAAGCGTTACATCCAGAAAATGTAATCAAGGGGGACAATTTTAATACATCAAAGGCGAAGCCTCTTTTAGTTAATATGTTTAAGGGAGTTCCGTTCGTCGTCGTTTTTCATCGGAATATTTATATAAAAGTTGTGCTTAATCCTATGATGTATCACCATTAAGGGGAGTTTCGTATATGATTAATACAAGACAGAAGATAATAGATTATCTGAAAAAAGCAGACTGGCCATCAACTACTGAGGACATAGCTGCTGATGTAAAAGTTTCTTGGAATACTGCACAAGTACATCTTCTAAAATTACTTCATGAAGGGATTGTAAAATATAAAAAAGTTGGAAGACAAAACCAGTTCTGGCTAAATGCAGGATATGAAAAATATTTTAAGGGAGAGAAAAAATGAGGCAAAGTATTTTTCTTACATTAATAATCTTAGCTGTTTTAATAGTATTAATTGGTTGTACTCAAAATTTGCCTGAAGAAAAGACATACACTTCTTCTTTTGTTCCCGAGAATATTAGTATTGCTCAATTAAATCTCAATCTCGATGACTTAGACGAGACTTATGTGATACGTACAAAAACAACAAAAGAACTCAATAAAGCAGATTTTGGAGAAAAACAGATTAATTCTGGAATTAGAAAAGCACATCAATTTACAGCAATAAGTGAGTCAAATTTTGATGCTGTATTTTCAGAAACAACTTTATTTGGCGATAATAGTTCCGCACGAGTTTTTTTTGAATACCTGAAAGACAATTCAAAAATAAAAAGTAATATTTATGTTCACTCGGAAGAATTGAATGTTGGTGAAGATAATTTATATATTTTTCAATTCAACGAAGGAGATGAGTATGATTATTATACTTTTATCTTTACAAAAGATAATGTGGTTAATGTAATAAACTATTTTTATGAAACCCAGCATTTAAAGAATTTTGATGAAGTACTCCAATCAAATAGAAATAATGCACAAAAGATGATTATGAAAATAGAAAATAAGAAATCAACTTTGGAACTACCATTGGGTCAGAAAGTATGTTCTAATGGAGAAGTTATCAATAATAGTCTCTCCTGTCCTAAACTGGTTTTTAATTCAGAAGAATATTTACAAAATAAAGAAAATAACTTAGACGAAAACTTGGTAGTGACTGGATTTAAGCTAGATAAAGAAGAAAAAACAATCGGTACTTGGACTCGTAAAGAGTACACCGTAATCGGTGCAATCAAAAATAAAGGAAAAAATGATCTTCGTGAATATAAGATTTATGTCAAGTCATTTGATTTGCAAGATATTTTTATCGACCTTGAAGAAAGAACATACTATCAAACACTCGCCAAAGGAGAAGAGATGCCATTTGAAATTAAGATAAGCGATAATGAGCTTGACATCGAAAGAGTTGAAGTAACTACAAAAATAATCAAATAATTTGAGCTTTAAAAATATATAGGAAGTTAGAAAATGAAACCATCGCATATAATAACATTATTTTTTTTAATTCTCTTTCTATCTGGTTGCTCAAGTACAACTGTTAAATATCAGTGTTTTGATGGTTCTTTTGTTGATTCTGTCAGTTCTTGTTTATCCGTTAGTTGTAAAAATGATTGTCCTCATCTAGATTGTGCTTCATGTCCCGTTAAAACCGAAACAAAAGTGGAGACAAAGACAGTCACTAATACAATCTATGTGTGTTCGGACTTAAGAGAAGTAGATAAAAAGGAAGATTGCTTAACAGCAAACTCCGAAGAATGGTATGAGGTTAAGACTTTTAGTGGTAGTGGTATTAAGAACACAGAAACATTTACAATTCCATCCAATGAATGGAAAATATCTTGGGATACTACTGAAAGAGTTATCGAAGGACAAAGTTTTCAAATGAATTTTCAAATTTTTGTATATAAAAGTAATGGTGAATTAGCCGGGTTGGTTGCAAATGTAGTTGGAGATGATGCTGATTCAAGTATTATGAGGGGTAAAGGAAATTATTATCTCCAAATTAACTCTGGACAACCATATGATATTAAAATCGAAGCCAAGAAGTAGTAATATGAAAGACAAGAACTTACAATTTATATTAAAAATAGCAATATTGGAGGGAGATTTATTTTTTAACTACACTTTTCCGATATCGATAGCTACTGCTTCTTCCAAAAAGAAGGAAATTCTAAGTAAAATTCGAAACCAAATTAAATCATTTTTTAAAGAAGAAGTTAAAAAAACAGATAAATTAGTTGATGTTGCAATTGTTATTTATGTTAATGAAGACCGCTGGGAAAAACAGGATGTTGATAATATAGCCAAAGTTGTAATAGATTCTCTCGGTAAAAATAGATTAGATATTGAAGGGGAGATGTGTTTATTAGAGAACGACTCTCAAATTGTAAGACTATTTGTTGAAAAAAGAAAATCCGATAAAATCACTATTAGAAAAGATACTTGTTTTGATAGTATTTCTATATCTGTGCGATTCTTTGAGAAACATAAAGATAAATCATTAAATATTATAGAAATGTTATCTCCATTTGGTTCTGCAATTAAAATAGCTAATCAAGAATACCAACTAAGAGAGGTAAAATAAACATGGATTCAGAAAAAGCATTAGTTGTATTCCAAAGTAAGAAAATACGAAGAAGCTGGTTCAAAGATGAATGGCATTATTCTTTGGTTGATATAGTCCAAGCTTTAACAGATAGTGCTAATCCTACTGATTATCTGAAAAAACTGCGTAAAAGAGATGAAGAGCTTGGAAGCTACCTAGGGACAAATTGTCCCCATGTAGAAATGCTGACTGAAACAGGTAAAAAAAGGCAAATTCTTGCAGGAAATACCAAGGATGTTTTTAGGCTTATCCAGTCAATTCCAAGCAAAAATGCTGAACCTTTCAAGAGATGGCTAGCGGAAGTAGGAAAAGAGCGAATTGATGAAATAGAGAATCCTGAACTAGCACAGGAAAGAATGAAAGAGATTTACTCTGCAAAGGGCTATCCTAAAGATTGGATTGATAAGCGATTAAGAGGTATTGCTATAAGGCAAAATCTAACAGATGAATGGAAAGAAAGAGGTATTGAAGAAAAGAGAGATTTTGCCATTCTTACAGCAGAGATTTCTAAAGCAACATTCGGAATGACTCCAAGTGAATACAAAAGATTCAAGAATCTGCCAAAACAATCTCAAGCTAATTTAAGAGATCATATGAATGATTTGGAATTGATTTTTACAATGTTGGGGGAACGTATGACAACAGAACTTTCACAAGAAGAAAAACCAGAAACTTTTGATAAAAGTAAAGATATTGCCAAAAGAGGTGGAAAAGTAGCAGGAAACGCTAGGATAGATGCTGAAAAAGAATTAGGTCGTCCGGTAACAACTAGACAAAACTATCTTTCTATAACAGATAAAAAGAAAAAACTTCAAGACAAAAGCAAAACTGAGGATTAGTCTAATATTTCAAATCCTTTATCAATAACTTTGGCACATATTTTTCTCATAGTAGGAATAAATTTCTGTACTTCTTTCACATCATTGATGTTAGATTGAGAAAATCCAAATATTGTACCAAATTTACTATCTTTCAAATGGTCGCATTTATGTCTTGTATCGATTATATACTCAATTAAATCATTTCCTGTTTTGTTGTCAAAAGTAAATTTATTTGTAATCTGTTTCAATGGGGACGCTTTCAGTATTTCTTTTGTTTTTCTTCTATCTTCACTTAAATGGAATTCAAACTCTATTATTTTATACAAATTAAAATAACAACCAATAGGATCATTGATAAAATCAAGATCAGATGTAAATAAATCAATCTGTGGAGCCTTTTTTGAAAATAAATTTAGCATTTGACTAAACATCTGAGCATTAAAAATTGGTTCCTTTTTCTCTTTTGTTAAATCAAATGTACCTGTATTCACTTTAGGTTTATCTTTTTCGTCAGTAAACTCCCCTATCATTTTTGAAATTATTCTTGAAAACTTAAAGTCCATTGCATAACTTAACCTAAGAACAGATTGCACATAGTTTTTAAGATAATGTGCAATGAAATTAGAATCTCTATCAGGATTAACTATGTCAATTCTTAGCATTTCAATATGTTTATTTTCATCTTGATATAATTTCAACATACAGTCATTTATTGAGAATTCAATTAGTGCTTTTCTATCATCTCCGAAAGTATATTTATCTTTAACAGGCTCGGAATAATAATTGTATGAATAAAACTTATTTTTTTCTGGCATATCTAATTAATAGGTATGAAATCCTATATAAATATTCGGAATATGTTTAGGAACTCCCTCTATCTGTTTAAAATTGTCCCCCATAAAAACTATAAATTTCTGCAAAGCAGACTATATGTGCAAAGCACCGAACTCCCCCGTTTTTCTCGTTTAAGAAATGGAAATTTTATTGTATTTAACTTCAATTAGGCGAACTATACTCAACGCTAAATGAAATTTGGAACTTAATTCATTTAGCGTTTGTATATACCAACGAAAAGTTCACAAAAATACTTTTCGTTCAGTATATATATGAAATTCCATTCGGTAATTAAGGAATTTCAGTATAATAGAATTGTTATACTGTTTGACTTTGTGTATCTTTCAGAAGAATAACATTCCCACGTCCTTTTTTAATTTTCTCCACAAC
>Ga0210057_1008671_pt1 | contig 11971 bp, 15 predicted proteins | sample CryGeyCG2114_010_2_FD_183968 | JGI IMG/M metagenome (GOLD analysis project Ga0210057, IMG submission 183968) | Groundwater microbial communities from aquifer - Crystal Geyser CG10_big_fil_rev_8/21/14_0.10 (SPAdes) (version 2) | ecosystem: Environmental > Aquatic > Deep subsurface > Groundwater ...
GAAAAATTGCGGAAGCGGGAGGATTCGAACCTCCGATGCCCTTACGGGCATAACGGTTTTCAAGACCGTTTGTTTCAACCACTCACACACGCTTCCTTTTTAATTACTCCCTCAAGAGTAAAGGTGGACCCAACCGGACTCGAACCGGTCACCTCCTCGTTGCAAACGAGGCGCTCTACCAGATGAGCTATGGGCCCACCTCTACTCTTGAAAAAAATCCACAAAAATTAACTACTTATAAATCTTATCAAAATTTTCCATCAACTTAACAAACTGATCATTCATTGAATTTATAGAATCTTTTTTTGTGTTCAAAGAACTGATCAACTTATTCATTGTCAGATAATCGCCCCCCATCCCTGTCAATCTACTCGTTAATAAATTAAGAAGTTCATTAAGATCTCCATTTATATAAGAATTTAAAGTGGTTACTAATGCTACCTCCGAACTAATTGCCACAATTGCTGTCTCACGCGCGCTTGCTGGTTCTATCTCGGGAATAGCTCTAGCCATTTTTTCTAATTGGTTAGTTAGCTCCAAAGCTTTTTTTGAAACAGTTTTATTTTTTTCAATTTCACTATAAACAATATTTAATGCCCCCCTCCAATCTTGTTTCTGCTCGAGCGATTTTATCTCTTTTAAATTACTAGAAGTTTCATCAAGTAAAGAAACAATGTCTTTGGCTGTCAAAGAGGCCAAGTCTCTTCCTTCTTTAAATTGAGTTGGAATATTTGATCCCCACGAAACAACAAAAAATGAAATCATTGCAACTACAATTAAACAAAAAACCGCAATCATCACAGATCTTGTCTTTCTAGAATAGCCATAAAACCATCGTTTTAACATCAACATAGATTACTCAAATTATGCCCAAAAATCAAGCCAAATAAAAAGATTTTCAAAATTTTATTCAATACAACAATCAATCAATTTTTTTACCAAAATACCCATTTTAGACATTACTCCATTCTTTTCTTTGTCATTTTTATTTATTGCCCCATCATCTATTTTTTTTATATCTCCAACATCTATCGCTTTCAAATTAAGTCCCCAGAATAAAGAGTAAAGATTATACGCTTTTTCAAACATTTCCATCGCTTCTTTTTTATCTCCTTTCCCTAATTGTTTTGTCCCAACCTCTATCAACCTCATTGAACCTGCCAAAAGATGCTTTGAAATACACCACACTTCTCCCTCATACTCTTTAATTATTTTCTTCAAAAGCTCTTTTCTCATCTGTCTCACATCACTAAGTAAATCATAATACTTCCCCTCTCCAGTTTTTTGAGCCGTAAAAAAGAAATGCTCTTCTATGCTCACCAAATTCATTATCGCCAAAGACAAATCTTCATCAGATGAAAGATCTAATTTGTTATCTCCCTTTTTCAAATTATTTACTTTTTCTATAAACTCTTGTAAATTTTCCATATTATTTTTTATATTTTAGTTACAAAATAAAAGACCACACTTAAGACCACAAGCATTACAACTGGAAAAACTATTTTCTCAAAATTGAAATGTGCTCTCCCTCCATTTTTTTTCTTTAGATATTCATATAAAGCATTCGCCACAATAAAACCAATCGTTCCCAAAATCACTCCAAAAATTAATTTATCAATTCCCCATATTTTATTCAAAGGATGCCCAATAACATCCGTCCAAACAAAAGGCAAAACCCCTAACGCATAATATCCAATCGTTATCAAAATTTTTCTTCCATAAAATTTTATATTTTTCTTGTTCAACCAGTTAATTGTCCACACAATCAAAGAAACCATTAGTCCTCCAATCCAAATTCCCGTTACTATATCATCAACTCCCAAATATCTAGATAACCCAAGTCCCGCTCCCACTGCTATTGTACAGATAGGACAAACTGCCAAAACTGTTGGTGATAACAAAATCATAGCCAATAGAAAAACAATAAAAGCACATACATATTTTTTATCTATCATAGTGTCTTTCATGATAAAATATTTGTATGGTATAATCAATATTTTACCCAATAATCAATAATAATCCCATCAACAAAATACCAACCAATAAAACCAAAAGATGTTTTATCGCCACAGAAATTTTTACATCTGTTCCCTGATGAATTTCTGGAACTAAATCAGATCCAGCCACATATATAAATCCTCCCGCCACCACCGGTAAAATATTTTCAGCAAATCCTTTCATTATTGGACCAATAATTAAAACAACCACAGTCCCCACAATAGCGATTAATCCAATTAAGACATGAACTAAAAATGCTTTTTTAATTTGATAACCACCCTTTAACATAATTCCAAAATCTCCAATTTCTTGGGGAATCTCGTGTAAAAAAACCGCCAAGGTTGTTGCTATACCAATTGGAATAGCAATAATAAAACTTGCTCCGATAACAACACCATCAATAAAATTATGAATTGCATCTCCAACAATATTCATTGTCACCATTGGATGCGTATGATTTTCGGAATCTGGCAAATGACAATGCCTCCAACGAACAAATTGCTCCAACATAAAAAATAAAACAATTCCACCCAAAACCAATAAAGAAACCACTAAAGGATCTTTTATACTGTCAAAAGAATCTGGAATGAGATGAATAAAGGCATCTCCAAACAAAGCCCCCGCTGCCAAACTTACTAAATATGGAACTATTTTTGACAACCAATCCTTTTTAATTAGAAAAATCAAAACTCCAAAAAGTGAAAAGACGCTTGAAAAAATAACTCCCAAAATTGCATATATCCAAATATTCATAAAATTATAATACCTAATTTTTTATAAAAAAACACGCCCCGACAGATTGCCGAGGCGATTATTGGTGATTACGAAAAAAGAACTAGAACTAACTAAATCCTCGGTCGACGACACCTGCGTCGTGACGGAGGTTTTTTTGAAAAATACAAATTCCCAAATTTAAGTAGCTCATCCCACTTCTTATCTCCTACCATGGCGCGGTATGGCGCGCCACTAAAATAAAGACAGGACAAATTCGCATTATACGCCCTAAAATGATAGGCATCACGGAAACTTCTATGTACAGAATATCCATCTGGGACAATTACTACCTTCCCAGATTTCAATTCAATCTCCTTATAAATCCAAACCTGAATAACAACCTCATGCATCCTGTACTTATTTTTTTTGCAACTTTTAACCATTCATCCTCCCCTTTTTTGTGTACTACTTTTTTACAAAAAACACTATTTATATATTAACAAGAAAAACAATATCTGTCAAATAAAGATAACGTCTAACACTTAATAACAAAATTGCTTAGTCTTAAATAAAATGATATTATTACAACAATCTTAACAAGGGATTAAAAAATAAATAAATAAAATATGGACGAAGAAAATAAAACAAATCACGAAGAACACAAATCTCATTCAGAAAAAAATGGTCAAAAAATAACTATGGCAATTATTGCCTACATCTTATTTTTTGTTCCTCTACTAACCGAACACAAAAACGATCCATTCGTAAAATTTCATGTTAAACAAGGCCTAGTCCTAGTAATTGCTTGGGTCGTCGGATCATTTGTTAGTATGTTCCCCATCTTGGGATGGATTCTTTTCCCATTTATTACGCTAGCCCTCTTTATTCTTATGATTATTGGAATAATCAACGCCTCTGAGGGAAAAGAAAAAGAACTCCCAATCATCGGACATTTTGCAAAATCTTTTACATTTTAAACAAAAAAAATCCCGCTTTCTTGGCGGGATTTTTTATACAATAAATTATTTATCTACTCACCACAATCATTCTTCTTAAAATCAAATCATTTTTTGTTTTTATGCATTCTCCTTCAAAATCAAACCAACATCGCAAAAAATCTTCATACAAAAACTTTCTCTCCCCTAAAACAGGATCGGCTATATAAATATATTTATCATCATATCCAAAAACAACAGAGTAATGGCCATCTGGAAAACCAATTTTTTCAAAATCAATAAACCAATCAATTATTACGGGAATATTTTTATCAATTTGTCTCTTTATATCACTAATTTTAGTGTTATCTTTCACGGTCACCTTAAAACCTAAATCTTTCCCTGCCCTAATTATATTCTTTAAACTAGTTCCATTTTCTTTAGTTGTCTTGCACATCTCTGTCAATACTTTAGTAGTTTTATTTACTCCAAAATAGTCTAAAACTATTTTTAAAGAAACTGGTCCACAAGACCCAGTTTCAGGAACCTGTTTAATAAATCTAATCCCTTTTATCTTTTTCATAATATTTTATAACTAATTTATTGTAAATATTTATCACAGATTTATGTATTTTCACTCTCTCCTTCAAACTTTTATTTTTTATGGGGGTCTCTACAACAATCGATGTTCTACTTGATGGACCAATGTAAATCTTATTATTTAGAATAACTTTTTTTGAAGACAACAACTCATCTACGGATCCATCTTTTGTATTTCCAATAATTCCATTAACAATTTTTTCTCCAAATCTTGTTCTTCCAGATTTTTTTAACAATTTATCATCTAAAGATTTTAGACTATTGGCAATCATCAAAGCGATAGGATCTTTTTGACCCATTTTCCCCTGAGAATAGATATAACTCTTTGAAATTAATTCATCTTCATGATGATCTATTGATATTATTGGTTTATATTTTTTACTTATCTTAATAATATAATTAATTAAAAACTTTGCTTGACGACAAGGTTTAAAATTTTTTCTAACTCTATTATCTTTTTTCAAAAGAACAAACTTGGCATCTCCAACGCTTTTACCTATTTTCCAATCTCTATACTCATTTGGGTATCTAAAATTCTTTATATATCCCAATGGATTTAACAAAGGTAAAAACATCACTGGCATTTTTTTGCCCAAACTGGCTATTTTTTTTATTGAATTTGCTAATGCGTTTGGCCCCGATGGTTCTTCTCCATGAATTCCTGACAGTATCCAAAATGTCTCTCCGGATTTTTTTGTTCTAAAAGATAAAGCAGGAATTAAAATTTTTTTATTGTCCCTACTCTTGATTTTCTCAAAAAACAATACATCCACTTGCCAACCATATTTATCAACTAATAAAAAATACTTTTCGTAAAGCTCAAAAATACTCTTTCTCTTGTCTTTTTTATATACCTCTATTTTTTCTAATCCTTTAAAGAATTTCATAATAATTTTTAAACAAAATCTAATTCAAAATTAAAAAGTAATTTTTTATCAATCTATATCAGAATTTTTTTAAAATAATCCCTGCCTTTCTTCAACAAATCTTTCCTTATTGTGGATCTAGGCGAGAATCCCTGCCCGAATACGATAGTAGGCGGGGGACCGGCCGTCTGCGCAATATTCCGATAACCTTGGTGGACCTAGGCGGAATCGGACCGCCGTCTGCGCAATGCGAATGCGCTGTTCTACCACTAGACCATAGGCCCAAAATAATATTCTATTTCAAGTTCAAAGATATTTTGTTCTACCCCTGCCTGCCGATAGGCAGGACTAAACCATAGGCCCAAAATATTAGAAAGTCCGACTTCACAACTTCCTAATATTTTTCTAATCTTTTAATTTTAATTTATCCTATTTCACTCCCCGACTCAATTTCTTCCATAGTTGTCAAAAGAGACAGATTTCCATCAACACCACTAGCTGCTAAAAGCATCCCCTGACTTTCTAAAATTGTTTCTTCTTCGCCATTTTTAATCTTAAATTTTTTGGACTCTAAGTTTGTCACAATCACAATATTTTTATCAACCATTATTTCTGGCTGATATTTTTTCCCTATTCCAGCAATTATCTGCCTAGAATCATCTCCCAACTTAACCTGCATTTTAATCAATTTATCAGAACCTTCCACTCTTTCTGCAGAAATAACTCTCCCAACCTTTAATTCAATTTGTTTAAATGTCTCGTAATTTATCATATTAATTATTTTCTTCATCCTGCCAAATAACCGAATAAATATCAAGGATTGCAAATAAAACGCTAAATACTACTGGCCCCAAAATAAATCCAATCGGACCAAATAACCCCACTCCTCCCAACACTCCAATCAAAATAAAAACTGGATGAAGCCCTGCTCCTTTTTTTACTAATTGAGGACCCAAAAAATTATCCAACAAACCAACCGCCATCAACCCCCAAATTAAAATCCCAATTGCACTAAAATAATTTCCCAAAAAGAAAAGATATATAACTGCTGGCACGATTACCAAAGAAGTTCCAAAGGTTGGGACTAAAGCTGCAATCGTTGCAATCCCTCCCCACAAAGCTGGATTAGATATCCCAAAAACCGCAAATCCAATTCCAGTTACAATCCCTTGTAACAAAGCTATCACCAAAGAACCTTTCACAACTGATGTAATAGAGTGTTTTACTTTATCAATCAGTATTCGCATATATTTACTTGAAAGCGGTCCACGCTTTGAAATATACTCACTAATAGAAACAGAATCTTTCAAAAAATAAAAAAGTAATAACAATGAAAAAGCAAATGTTACAATTCCACTTGCCAAACTAGAAAAAACGCTTCCCAAACTTCCCACCATCCATCCCAAAATATTTGAAATATATTGTTCAACATTCCATGGCCCCCATCCTATAGGCAAAAAACCATTTAATTTTTGATTTATAAAAGAAATAAGCCCCGATGATCCCGACATATCTCCATTTGTTACTATTGAACCATAAATATTTTGAGATTCATTAAAAACCAATGTTCCCATAAAAGTTATAGGGATCAAAAAGATAAACAAAACAATCAAAACCACTACAAAAGACGACAAACCCCTATACTTAAAAATTTTAAATATCTTTTCATATAAAGGCTCAAATATAAAAGCTAAAATTGTTGCCAATAATAAAGCCGTTATATAAGGCAAGGCGACTATATATCCAAGAACCAAAAAGATAATCAAAAGTATTCCCAATGTTACCGATTGTGTTTTTGTAAAATTACTCATATACAAACATTATAAAACATTTACTCATTACTTGCTACTCATATATGCATTCTATTCGCAATTAGTTGCTTATCACTGCATTCGCCCCGCATCCTTCCGTAGTTTTAACGAAGGAGGGTATTAAAATCATAATTTTAATTTTCTTCATACTGCATACGGCATACTTTATACCTTATACACATCTTATTTCTTACTTCCCTTCCCCCATCACATACTTATTTAAATACATAAAAGGAATACTAATAACTCCCACAAGCCATTTTAAAGCTGTCTGCCCAATAATCATCGTCCCTAATGGCGCCAATCCCCAAAAAGCTAATGGAATAAAAATAAAACTGTCCAAAAGCAAAGACGGCAAAGAAGAAAAAACATTTCTCATCCAAAGATTTTTTCCCTTAGTCACTTTTTTAAACCAATCAAAAATATAAGCATCTACATTTTCAGAAATAATAAAAGCAATATAACTTGCCAAGGTGATTCTTGGGACAAGCGAAAATATCCCAGACCAAACATCTTGAACGCTCCAAAACGGAGCTGGTGTCATTTTAATTCCAATCCACAGAAAACATGACATCGCTATTTGAGAAATTAAACCGATCAAAATCATTTTTTTTGTTTCCGCTAATCCAAACTTTTCATTAACAATATCAGTAAATAAATAAGTTAAAGAAAAAACCAAAACTCCGCTTGGACCAATAAGTTTTACAAATCCAAAATCAAACAAAGAAATTTTTGTTGCTAGAATCTGAGCAATGACAACAAAAGCCACATAAAGACCAATCAACATATCTGGCTTATTGAATCTTCTTACATAAAAACTCCCCAAAAGAGTAAACGAAGATATTAATAATATATAAAAAATAATAATTCCTAACATAAAATTTTAACTAATTTACTCTTATTATTACATAAAATCCCCCACAAAATATCAATGCATAAGTATTTTACCAATTTTCAATTTTGAAATTAAAAATCTCAATCGTCGGGATGCTGGGAATCGAACCCAGGCCTCACGCACCCGAAACGTGTATACTACCACTATACGACACCCCGATAAAATATCTTACAACCAACCCTATTCCAAAAATTATTTTTTAGCAACCAAAATCACAAAGTAATTTTTTGCATATCTACTTTGTCTCCCCAAAAAAGGTTGAACAAACTTCTCACTCTCCAAGAATCTTCTGTAGATAAGAAAATCCTCTCTCTATCTTTCTTAATTTTTGATTCAATTTCTGGATGTCTTTCTAAATAATTCAATAACTTTTTTGCGACTATTTTCCCCTGCGAAACTACTCCTACATCTGTTGGAATATTTTTTATAAATAAATCTTCTATCAAAGCATAATGAGTACAACCCAAAAGAACACTGTCTATTTTTTTACTTTGAGAAAATAACATCTGAACATATTTTTTCACCGCCAAATCAAGTCCTTCCCAATCCAACTCTCCTGCTTCAATTATTGGAACAAGTAATGGACAGGCCTGTTGATGAATTTTTATACTATCATCTACTTTAGACACCTCTCTAGGATAAGCAAAAGAATGAATAGTTGCCTCTGTTCCTAATATCCCAATTTCCTTTGACTTTGTATAAGAAACAATCTCTTCGGCTGTTGGAATTATTATTCCAAGCACCCTTTTATTTGGATATTTTTGGGGTAAAAATTCTCGTTGGATTTTTCTCAACGCCACCGAAGATGCGGTGTTGCAAGCCAAAATAACCAACTCAGCCCCTTGACCAAATAAATAATCAACACCTTGCTCTGTAAAATTATAAATTACCTCGTGACTATGAGATCCATACGGAGTTCTAGCATTATCTCCTAAATAAATATAAGAATAATCAGGCATTAAATTCACTACCTCCTTTAAAACCGTTAGCCCTCCCAGTCCAGAATCAAAAAATCCAAGCATAATATTTTTGTAAAACTAAACTTTATATTTTTGTTTTATTTCTTTATTTATCCCGGCCTCAAAATCTTTTTTAACATTTTCTGCTCTTTCTCTTAAAACAGTTAGATCTTTTTCTGATAATTTATTTAATTCTCTTGCCCTCTTTTCCAAATATTTTTCTGTATTTCTAGACGGATCTTCTATCACCTCATCTAGCAAAGCATTCAAAATATCCCCCACCTTCCGAGATGGTTTTAGGTCAAGAATTTCCATAATTTTTACCCCATCAATCTTCAACATTTTTGGAGAAATTGGATCTCTTTTAACCTTTTCTATCATAAACTTCAAATGACGAAGTTTATAAGGCACGGCTTTAGGCACCCCAGACCCAATTCTATCCGCTTCTCTTATTTTTAATAAATCTTCTATGGTGTCTTCACCAACTCTGGCAATAAATCTTCTTACCCCTGATTCAGATACTTCGCCAACATTATAATAAAATAAATGATATTTAACTAAATGAGTCACATAATCAACAACATTTTTGGGAAATTTTAATCTCTCCAATATTTTTCTTGTCATAGTCGCTCCAACATATTCATGCATATAAAAAGTTGAGTCAGGACCGTCTCCTTTTTTCGTTTTCGGTTTTCCAACATCATGCAAAAGTGACCCTAGGCGAATTTCAAACTTATAATCTTTTGAAACCGAATAATCCAAAGCTCTCACATTGTGTTCCCAGACTGTGTATATATGGTGTTTATTTTGAGTACATCCTACTCCCTCCAAAAGCTCCGGAACAATATACTTCATTAATCCAAAATCTCGCAAACACTCTACTCCCCAAACAGCATTTGGCGTCATTATTATCTTTTGAAATTCATCTCTTATTCTTTCACTTGATATTTTTTTCAAAGAATCGGCATTTTTTCTAATTGCCTTTTCTGTTTTTTCTTCTATCTTCCATGGATTTTTTTCTCCCAATTGACAAGCAAATCGAACCGCCCTTAACATACGCAAAGCATCTTCCTCAAATCTTTTTTCTGGTTCTCCGACCGACTTAATAATCTTATTTTTTATATCCTCCTGCCCACCAAACAAATCAACGATTTTATATTCTTTATTTTTGGTTTGAAGCGCTAATGAATTGACAGTAAAATCTCGCCTAGATAAATCCTCGTCGATTGTTTTTGAAAATTTAACCTCATCTGGATGTCTCGCATCAGAATATTTTCCCTCTATTCTATAAGTCGTGATCTCTATAATTTTCAATCTAGGATCTTCTGATTCTGTTTTTACTCCCACTGTGCCAAAATTATTTTCATAAAGACTATCAACAAATATCTTTTGTATCTCTTCTGGTTTGGCATTGGTCGTTATGTCCCAATCTTTTGGTTCTCTTTCGGTAAGTAAATCTCTTACGCATCCACCAACTAGATATACTTCAAAACTAGCGTCCTTTAAGACCGTCATGCAATCACTAACTTCTTTGGGAATTTTTTTATTAAAATCTTTGACCATTTGAATATTGTATCTAATATCTGCTATCTTATATAAGTATAAACAATGTCTTGTATTTTTAACATACACAGGAGAAAATACAATACTAAGTTTATCAAAAAATACTATCTCCATCGTTTTCTACAAACTTAATCAAATGATGGTAAAATAAGTATCGTAGATATTTTTTTTATCCTAATCGCTTAACCGATAATTAGCACCTACTAAATCAATCAAAAGTCGCTTATAAAATTTGCCTTTTAGTTCAACGGATAGAATGTCTGGCTTCCCTGCCCGCTATAATTTGTCCTCGTAGTGAAATGGATATCACATTAGGCTTCGAACCTAAAATTCCGGGTTCAAATCCTGGCGAGGACACCAAAAAGACAGGCGGGGAACCAGAAGATGTAGGTTCAATTCCTACAGAGGGCACAAATTAACCAAGGCCTATAATATAAAGAATTAATTTTCTACCATTGAAAAAAGATTTTTTGTGTGGCAAAATAATTTCACTATAAATTTATAATTACTGATAATTAATTATAAGTTATTATTCAGTTGTAGGTAGTTAGTCAAAAATAACACGCACCCGTAGCTCAGCTGGTAGAGCAGCTCCCTCTTAAGGAGACGGTCGAAGGTTCGATCCCTTCCGGGTGCACAAACAATGTTAGAAAGAACATTGTTGCACCCATAAAGGGATCGAATAGAAGGGGGTCGGGGAACGCTTAGTTCCCCGTGTAGGAAATTATTCAAAACCGAGGGTTTTGAAAGAGAGAGTGAAACGAACGATGTGAGATTCCCTTCCGGGTGCACAAACAATGTTAGAAAGAACATTGTTGCACCCATAAAGGGATCGAATAGAAGGGGGTCGGGGAACGCTTAGTTCCCCGTGTAGGAAATTATTCAAAACCGAGGGTTTTGAAAGAGAGAGTGAAACGAACGATGTGAGATTCCCTTCCGGGTGCACAAACAATGTTAGAAAGAACATTGTTGCATAAGAAATAAAAATATGCCCCAACCTTGGATTACATACATTCTAAAATGCAAACATGGTATTCTATATACAGGGATCACAAACGATATAGAAAATAGAGTAATTGTACACAATCAAGGGAAAGGTGGATCTTTTACAAATAGAAATAAGCCCTGTGTTCTTGTATGGCATGAACATCATAAAAACAGAAGTGATGCCCAAAAAAGAGAGTGCGAGATAAAAAGTTGGGAAAAACAAAAAAAGTTAGAATTAATAAACTCCAAACTTCTATAAAAAACATTCTAACGGTAGACAAAAACAATTTTGAATTTTAAATTTTTAACTTTCAATTTATATGCGGGATTCGTATAGTGGTAGTACATTACCTTGCCAAGGTAAAGGCGCCGGTCCGATTCCGGTATCCCGCTCAGCAAAAAAATACTCATCGTTTGATGAGTATTTTAAAAAACTATTTTTTTGAATTTGAAAATATCTCGTTACCTTTTATCGCTATCTGCTTAAAAATCTGATAAATCTCTTTAATCAAAAAATTAATATCTCCTAATTCTTTTTCTATCTTAGTTAAATCTAAACTCCTATTAGACAAACCCACTTCTTTGCTCACATCAAAGAGTTTTGTTTTAACTTGATCAATTTTTTCCTGAGAATCCAAATTAA
>Ga0210057_1008672_pt1 | contig 11969 bp, 14 predicted proteins | sample CryGeyCG2114_010_2_FD_183968 | JGI IMG/M metagenome (GOLD analysis project Ga0210057, IMG submission 183968) | Groundwater microbial communities from aquifer - Crystal Geyser CG10_big_fil_rev_8/21/14_0.10 (SPAdes) (version 2) | ecosystem: Environmental > Aquatic > Deep subsurface > Groundwater ...
CTTTTTGGTTCTAAAATTAAATCCGATAATTCCGAGCAAATTAACCCAAGTTCAATCACCCCGACAGCTACTATCACACCGACTCCAACCCCAATTCCTACGGTGCAACCAACCCCAGTCGCCACCCCTGAGCCAATCGCTGAACCAGAATCAGCTCTTGATGCTGTTTTTGGTTGGATGACCAGTCTCTTTCAGGCTGACAATCCGGTTTCCAAGCTAGTCTTTTCGAGCGCCCTGATTCCAATTGCCATTATTGGCGCCGGTATTTTGCTGCTGATTATCGCCCTGGTGGTTGTCCTCAAACCAAAGCGCACCATGATAAATCTCAGCTCGATCGAAACCAAGCCGCCGGTTTCTTCTGCGACAACGTTCCACGCCAAACCCAATCCACCCCCGCCACCAATTCCCAGCTTTGGTACAATTTTGCCAACCGAGAAATCTAGAACCAACCTGGTCACCGCTCATCCAGAAACGATTGAAACGCCACCAATAGAAGAAATGAAAGCCCAGGCCGCTCAAGGCAGCCAAACCATGTTAGAACGATTAAAGGCTAAAGGAATTCAAGCGCCAGCACCAAAGGCTGAGTCAGCCAGCCAAATCTCCCAGACTACCCAACCAGATCAGGGCGAGCCACCAGTCCAAACGACTCCTCCTTCGGATAATTCCTGGCCAGAAGACGAGATGGTGCGCTAACGCTGTAGACGGACAGCAGATCTTAAGAATTTTTCACCTTTCTCACCAGCGCCACCCCTAGAACCTATTTTGGAACCTTCTTTCGTAATGAAAGGCATCAGGTTTGAGGAAAAAGATGTTTTCTTCTGACGAAGGAGTAGCCAGGATTACTTCTAGGAAGAAAAAACATTCTTTTTACCAAATTCTGATGCCTCGTAATAGAATGCAGATTCCAAAATAGGTTCTATGATATAATACTTTCTCTATGTTCAGCCCTGGTCAGTACCTCCGCGAAGTGTCTGAAGAAGTAAAAAAAGTTTCTTGGCCTTCCAGGAAACAAACCATCGAAATGACAATCTTGGTGGTTGGAGTAAGTTTGCTGATTAGTGCCTACATTGGTGCCCTTGACTATGTCTTTCAACAAGTAGTAGTCAAAGTATTGTTAGGAGCCTAAAAATAGTAAGTTTCTATGACCGCAAAAGCTGCACAAACCAATAACTCAGATCAAGACCAGATGACCCCGCCCGAAGTGCAAGAGGTTAAAGTTCAGACCCCAAACATGATTACGGTTTCAGAAACCGAGAATAAAAAGGCTCGCTGGTACGTGGTGCACACCTACTCCGGCCACGAAAACAAAGTGGCAGAAACCCTGAAGCAGCGCGCTGAAACTCTCAACTTAACCGAAAAAATTATTTCTATTTTGATTCCCACTGCCGAAAAAATTCAGATCAAGCGCGGTCAACGCAAAACGGTGCACGAAAAGATTTTCCCTGGCTACATGTTAGTTCAAATGGAATTAACCGATGACTCTTGGTTAGCAGTTCGGACTACTCAAGGCGTGACTGGCTTTGTTGGCGTTGGCAATAAACCCACTGCTCTGCCTAAACATGAAGTCGACGCCATCAAAAAATACATGAGTCAAGCTGCACCGCAATACAAGGCTGATTACACTGAGGGCGAAGCGATTCGCATTGTTGACGGTCCGTTCAACGACTTCTTGGGTACCGTTAACTCAATTGACGAGGATAAAGGCAAGGTCGAAGTTTTGGTCAACATTTTTGGCCGAGAAACACCCGTTCAGCTGGATTTCTTACAAGTTAAAAAAGTATAGTATAATCGTCGTTTCTCGTGATTCAGATCAAGAAACAAGCAGAAATTAAATATGGCAAAACAAGTCAAAAACGTTCTCAAACTAAATCTTTCGGCTGGTACGGCAACCCCAGCGCCTCCAGTCGGGCCAATTCTTGGTCAAGCTGGCATCAACATGATGGATTTCTTGAGGCAGTACAACGAAAAGACTAAAGATCAAAAAGGCCAGATCATTCCCGCTGAACTGACCATTTACAAGGATAACAGTTTCACCTTTATCCTAAAGTTACCGCCAGTTAGTGCCATGATTTTGCAAACTTTGAAACTCAAAGCTGGTGGCGCCACCCCAAGCAGAGAAAGTGCTGGAGTCTTAACCATGGATCAAGTCAAAGCCATTGCTGAGAAAAAAATGCCAGACTTAAACACCGAATCTTTAGCAAGTGCCATTCACTCGGTGATTGGGTCAGCCCGGAGCATGGGAATTCAGGTCAAGTAATCATAACTAATTTCGGATAAAGGAAATATGGGAACTAAACGCAACGTTGACATGTCTGACAACACCGATACCATTAAGGTAGTCGAGTCTGAAGGGACACAAGAAGAGCAAACAACGGAGAAAAAGGCGAAAAAAGAGCACAAACGCAGCAAGAAATATGCTTCTGTCCGCTCTTTGGTTGATAAAACCAAGCTGTATGACGCCTTCGCCGCGGTCGAACTTGTTAAGAAACTTTCCTATTCTAAATTTGTCGGCACTGTCACCGCCGACGTAGTGGTTAAAGACATCGGTACCCAAGTTGATGTAGCTTTTCCCCACTCTACTGGCAAAGTCTTGCGCGTGGTCATCGCTACCGATGAATTGTTAAAAGATATCGAAGCTGGCAAAATTGAGTTTGATATTTTGCTGTCTCAACCTGCCATGGTTCCCAAACTAGCCAAGTTTGCCCGGATTTTAGGTCCAAAAGGCCTGATGCCCAATCCAAAAAATGGCACCATTACCCCCAACCCAGAACTGCGCAAAAAAGAGTTGGAAAGCGGTAAAGTTACTTTCAAAACCGAGAAAAAACAAGCCGTGATGCATATTACTTTGGGCAAAGCTTCGATGGAAACCAAAGATTTAGTTGAGAACGTTCACACTCTGATTGAAGCTCTGGGACTGAAAGCTTCAAAACTGACCCTGACCTCAACGATGAGTCCAGCGGTTAAGGTGAAGTTGAGTTAAAATCAAGGAATAAAGTAATTAGAATGTTATAATTTTTCCTTAAAAATGAATATTAATATAGAAATAAATTTGATCTGGTTATTTCCAAACAAGAACTAGCCAAACACTTTGCTGGCGTGGTAGAGGCCACTGACCAACCAAGATTTTTGCAAAATACAGACTGGAGCACCACTGAATCGTTTTTCTTAACTGAAACAAAAAAATTAAGCCCAGAATTTTTGGGTTAATGCTTTGAAAAATTTCGTTAGTTGCAGATTGTCTATATCATTCTCATATATTAAAATGCAGCTATGGCTAAAGGTCTGCCCGAAATATTGACAGAAACAGTTCAAATCTCTTTTCCAATTTCAAAATCAGGGTTATATGCAATCAGTATTACTGCTCGATGTAAAGACAGTAGTGATTTGCGGGTGGAAATTGACAATCGGTTATTTAGAGAAATTCCCCCAAAGAAAAATATTCAAAAATATGATATTCCTCCAGCCTGGAATGGGAATCAACTAAGGGGTTTACAACAAACCAATGTTTTTCTGATTAAGCTTGAGAGCGGTGAACATACCCTAACTTTTTTCCCAAAAGGCCAAGCTACTGTTGAGACGTGGGATTTTTGGGCCATTGATGATTCAACAGATATCACCTTTAATCTTGACAAACAAGCTGAAGATGGTGATAAACGGCCTTGGTTTAGCTTTGTTTTAGTTGATCTTCCGCTTGTTTCAGTTTTAGCACAAGTTAGCGTTTCTTGGCACTATTTTGATGGTGATGATGCAAAAGTAGCAATTGATAATCAACTCGAACCTAATCCCAATTCATTACTTTGGAGAAATTGGGTGTGGCATGCTACACCTATCCAATTGTTCAGCGGTCCAAAAAAAGAGCAGAAAATTTTTACCAAAAATCTATCATCAGGAATGCATTATCTTGAGCTTTGGGCTGACAAAACACCAACTTTGCATCAAGTGAGTCTAAATTTAGGAAAGATTGATTTGAAGCAAAAAACAGATCAAATCTCTCCTATCCCAACAGTTTCTAATCCTGAGTGGACAGGAAATTTTGCTGATGATCCAGACCAAATCATTTTAGCTCGAGTTCTATTTGGTGAAGCACGCAATACTCTTGTACCAGATGAAGCAAGAATTGCCATTGGTTGGGTGATAAAAAATAGAGTTGACAGCAGTGGATGGTCCAACTCTTACCGAGAGGTTATTACTACCCCATCTCAATTTAGTTCTTTCAATCGTGGTGATGACAATAGACCATTTGTTGAAAACCCACTTTATACAGATAACCCAATTGACAAAAAAGCTTGGGAACATGCTTATGAGCTAGCCGGAAAAATCATCTCCAATGAAATAGAAGATCCCACAAAGGGAGCTAATCATTACTACGATGACAGTATCAGTACTCCATCATGGGCTGAGAACCAACAACTAACGCTCACAATCTCGTATTTAAATCAATACGAAAAGAAAGTTTCTATTTTCTTCTTTCAACTATGAAACGCAAAAACTACCTATATTTTTTTGCCTTCAGTTTACTTTTGGTCATTGTGACAACTACTGGTTTTAGTTTTTATTTGAAAGATAACTTAGTTCAAGAGATTAGTAGATCAACTTTTTCTCCCGTAACCACTAATCCTACTAACTTAGTTGACGTGATGAGCATTGATCAAGAGGATTATCAGTATCTTTCAAATAAGGAAGATTACACAGTTATCTTCACAAAGAACAATACACAAAGGTACGTATACTTTAATGACAAACCACTTACATCATTTGCACTCTCTCCCTCTCGAGAACAAGCAGCTTTTCTTTATCGAGTAGATAATGAATCCCAAGAGGAACAAGCCCTGATTTTGCTTGGAAAACAAGCTGATAGAAGCAAGGAAATTTATCACACGAAGGATGTATTCTGGGATATTACAAGTCATATTCAGTGGCTTGGCAATGATCATCTCTTTTTCTTACGACACTGTGGTACGTCTTGCCAAGGCGTAACATTATTGGATATTCGGTCTAGTGAAACTAGTAACGCTACATTGTCCTATTCCTCTTTTTCTGACCAACCCCCGATGACATATTTTAAGGATTGGTTTGGGCAGGAATACAAAATGGGTGGATTATTGGATAAGTTGCTATCCAGAACTGATAATAACCAGCATTACTTGGTTTTTGTACTGAAAGATATAGAAGGAAATTATCTCGAAGAAAAAGAGATTCTTTTCCCAAAGTTGTGAAACCCTAATTGAGAAAACTTAAAAACTATTTTCTCTTTTTTCAATTTTCTCCCTGCAACTAGCCACAAACTCTGTCAACTTGAGCACTTCCTGTCCTCCACCGTCGCGATTTCTAACCGCTACCGTTTGTTGCTCGGTTTCTTTGTCACCCACTACCGCCATCAGTGGCACTTTTTGCAGTTGAGCATCGCGAATTTTGGCTTGAAGGCGTTCTGAACGACCGTCAACCTCTACCCTGACACCAGCATGACGCAGCTCGGCGGCTACTTCGTTGGCATACTCTTGATGGCGATCAGTGATCGGCAAAACTTTGACCTGGACTGGCGATAACCAAACTGGGAACGCTCCGGCATAATGCTCAAGCAAGAACGCCAAGAAACGCTCGTGGACTGACAACGGCGCCCGATGAATCACAAAGACTTCGCTATTTTTCTCGCCATTTTCGCCAACATACGACAAGCCAAACCGCTCGCTAGCAACAAAATCCAGTTGAATGGTAGACATCGTCTCTTCTCGACCAACCACCGACTTAAACTGGACGTCAACTTTAGGGCCGTAAAAGGCGGCTTCATCATCAGCTTCGACAAACTGAACGTTCTGCTCTTGCAACACTTCGCGCAACACTTGCTCAGAATACTCCCAGTTCTCGGGCTGGTTGATGTATTTATCGGTGTGAGCTGGATCCCATTTTGACAATCTAAACCAATAATCCTTCAAGCCAAAAATGGCAAAATAATCTTGAGTTAGGCGCAAAACGCTGGCAAACTCAGATTTGATCTGGTCTTTGGTGCAGTAAATGTGAGCGTCGTTCATGGTCATTGCCCGGACGCGCAATAATCCCGCCAGTGTCCCCGATAATTCGTTTCTGTAACAAGTACCATACTCGGCCAACCGAAGCGGCATTTCGCGATAACTTCGACTAGCATGTTGAAAAATCCGGTGATGATGCGGACAGTTCATGGCTCTCAAGTAATACGTGCCATCATCCATCACCATTGGCGGATACATGCTGTCTTTGTAGTACGGCAAGTGACCAGATTTAAGATACAGTTCTGCTTTGGCGATGTGTGGGGTTGCCACCCGCAAGTAACCGGCCTCGGCTTCTTTTTCTTTGACCAGTTTTTCGATTTCGTCCCTGATGATTGTGCCTTTGGGTAGCCACATCACCAGGCCTTTACCCACCATTTCGTCAATAAAAAATAGCTCTAGTTCCCGTCCCAGTTTGCGGTGATCCCGCAACTTGGCCTCTTCTTGCTGCTTCAAAAATTCCTCCAACTCGGCTGCAGAGAAAAAAGCGGTGCCATAAATGCGCGTCAACATCGTGTTTTTTTCGTCTCCCCGCCAATACGCACCGGCAATTGATAGCAACTTGAAGTGCTGAAGTGCTGCTACTGGGTTGTCAACGTGTCCGCCGCGACATAAATCTTCAAATTGGCCGGAACGATAAAAGGTAATTGGCTCACCTGTGCCAACAATTTCATCAATCAGTTCTAACTTATATTGATTGCCCCTTACTTTCTCTTTGGCCTCTTCTGCCGAAACTTCCTGCCGCTCAAAACCTTGCCAATTTTTGACTATCTGTCGCATTTTTTCTTCTATTTTGGGTAAGTCTTTATCAGAAATTGGCTGAGCACATTCGAAGTCATAATAAAAGCCATCCTCGGTTGCTGGACCAATCGTCAACTTGGTCTGCGGCCACAATTCTACTACCGCTGCCGCCAGTAAATGAGCTGCCGAGTGTCGTAGCTGTTCTAACGCTTTTTTCTGATCTTCTGGCATATTCCCTTTCATTAGACTTGTTGCGGAATAAGTAACAAGTCTATTGTATCTTAACAGGACTTGTACAAAAAAACCCGCTTGGCGGCGGGATTTGAAACTACCTCAACCACACCCCGCGTTAGCGACTGGTAGTAATGGTAGTTTGTCTGTTGCAAATCATCTGTCACCTATTATATAAACATAAGAAGCAATTTCAACTCCTTCTTTCGTCGTGACTTGCAACAGAATGCAGGGGTTGGAATTGCTTCTAATATTTCTGCAAGGAGTTGTTGAGTGGGCACTTCTGCTGAATTTTTAAGTCAGTTACCATTTCACCTTAATGATAAAGAGTTAGGTTTTGTTTTCCCCGAGTATAAGTTACTGGTTCTTCCTCAAGAACGAGCACACGTTCTGGCTATTGAGTGCCTTATTTTTGAATGGAATGATAAAAAAGTTGAACGCTGTACAAATTTGGGTGGAAAAATTATTAACTCACACACTCATGAATCTTATATTTACTCTTGCGCTCTGTTCAGTAGCGGTAATTTGCAGGCTTTGATTGCTAGAGTTTCACTGCACGCTGATGATTCACTCATTTTTGTGGAACTGTTTGCTAATTCTAAAGAGGAGTTGGCAGAACACAAACAATCATTGATGGCTCTGTTTAATGAGTATCTTCGAAGACTAGAAAATACTCAACAGGCAACTGGTTCTGACCCTCTTGAGCTCAGCCTGGCCAGAAAATGTCGAATGGTCTTTGGCAAACCTAAAAAAGATATTCCAGCCCTTGGACATCTGGGAACCAGAGGCTTAATCGTCCCCTTACCCAATACCGCCCGATTGAGTTAACACGACAAGGTGCCCACTCACTACCCAGCAATTACAGCCAAGTATAGGAGCCAGCCTTGTCGTATTTTTAGAAATGAGCCTTGCTCTATTTCTCTTCATCAAGCCGTTACTTCTTGGTAGTGACCGGATCGGTCATCATCTTGAACTGGAGTAATACGCTTGACGGCAATTTGATTGGTGACTGGATCAATCCAGACCATCGCTCGGTGCGCCTGGAGGGTTTGCTCCAGCGCTTTTAACATTTTTCTTGAGTACATCGATGAAAGAGGTGTGTCTGACATCGTGTCCTTTCTAGTGAAGCCTATCCGGTTCTAAAAAACCCCCGGTTGTTGGCGGGGGTTTTGTGCTTCACTTTGTTTTACTTCTCTTAAGTCACAAAACCCCAGTCTCCTTGTATTGGATGACAATTGTGCGAAGGAAAGCTGGATTCAGGTGCCACAAAGTTTTCATGCTGGACTGTAAACTACACTATTCTTACTCAAAACTCAATGCATATTGAGTACTCATATCTGTGGATTTTATACCCTCCACTTGAAGATTAATTGGACTGAGAGTCATCTTCTTCAGGCTGTGTTGAAGAAACTATTACATCTAGATATGCATTGATCATACTATCTTCAATTTTTTGACCACTCAGGAAAACCAACAAAAGAAAAGCCCCTCTTAACTCTTTGTAGCGATCTTGCTTCTCTTTATCTATTGCACTGGAGGGCTTGAGATTATCAAAAAAAGCATCAAGCAACATGCCTAATTCCCTTTCTTGAAACTCCCGAGCAACCCTTTGTGCTTCCTGTTGTGTTCCATCGGTAGGCAGTCGGCTCAGATCAGTTTCGAAATTGGCAATTTCTGCAAAAAAATCAGCAAGTGCTTCACGCGCAGCCGTGTTGTTATCAGAACTGTATTGCTCACCTAACTGAGCAATGGCTGCTGTCAAATCCCTAGACACCTGTTTTTGTTCAGGGTCATCTGGAATAAAATCTGCTACATCTTGAGTATATTGTTTGGCTTGATCTACAAATTGCTGATTTCGGCCCTGTTTTTCAGCAAACCAGACCATTCGTCTGACTAGATCCTTAAGAACAGCATATGTCGGCGCGTGTCTGAATGAGTCTTTGTCGAAAAGGGGAAAAATAGTTTGATCTAAAAGAGGGGTCAAAGAAAAAACATCTCTTAGTCTTCGTTCGGTTTCGGCAGTAATGCTTCCTGACATAGTTCTCCGTTTCTATTCTAGCTCGTCCAGCTAGGATTATTTGAATTATAGTTTACGAAACTATATCAAAGAGTGTCTGTTTGTCAAACTTCCCCATTTACCACCTTTGTGATATACTACTGGCTTCAATCCAAAGACAGCGCGCGGTTGCAAACCAGCAACGACCTGCAACCATAAGCCACGCCGAGGAAAGAACCAAGTCGCCTTTTGCCACACTCGCTGTGCCACCAAAAAGCCTCCCCACTCTTTTTTCTTCTCTGGTTTGAACACACTTTGTCGTGATGTATTTGTTTTATAGAAAAAGGTAAACAATGCCAAGTCAGAAAAATCAGCAACAACTTGAAGTGCTCAAGGCAAGCGTTAGCAAGGCCAAATCGCTGGCAATCGTCGATTTTGCCGGCACAACTGTAAATGACCAGGTTCAACTCCGTCGGGAGATCAAGCGGGCAGGTGGAGAATTTATTGTCACCAAAAACACCCTGATCAACTTGGCTCTGGGCAAAGACCAGCTCAAAGAATCCCTTCAAGGTATGACCGCCCTGGTTTTGTCATTTGCTGACGAAGTGGCCGCTCTCAAGCCGCTTTTCAAGTTTCATGAGGACAACGAAAAACTAACCATCAAGCAGGGAATGCTTGATGACAAAGTTTTGTCCGCCGATGAAGTTGAGAACTTAAGCAAGTTACCAGGCAAAAAAGAGCTGATTGCCACTTTGATCAGCCGACTGCAAGGCCCGGCCTACGCTCTCGTAAACGTCCTGAAAGCCGGTCAACGCGACTTAGTCTATGTTCTGCAAGCTATCGCTAAAAAACAGGACTCAGGAGCGTCAGAAACCATCGCTGTAACTGAGCCTGCCGCCCAAACAGCAAGCGCCGCCTAATTTAGTAGTAAACCGTGTCATTAAAAACACAAGTCAGAAAGGAAATTATGGCAGAAGACACAAAAAAAGAGAGTAAAGAGCTCTCAAAACCAGTACAAACCATTCTTGATGGAGTCAAGAAACTCTCGTTAGTCGAGGTTTCACAGCTCGTCAAAGCGCTCGAGGCAGAGTTTGGCGTTTCCGCCGCTGCTCCCATGATGATGGGTGCCATGCCTGCCGCCGCCGCTGCTGAGCCAGTCGAAGAGCAAACCGAGTTTGACGTCATCTTAAAAGACGCCGGAGCCAACAAAATTGGCGCCATTAAGGCTGTCCGTACTCTTAAACCAGACCTCGGTCTAGGTGAGGCCAAAGCTTTTGTGGAGTCCGCTCCTAAAAAAGTCTTGGAAGGTGCCAAAAAAGAAGACGCCCAAGCAGCCAAGAAAACCTTGGAAGACGCCGGTTGCGTGGTTGAGTTAAAGTAACTGTTTTCTTCTTTAGAAGAATACAAAACCCTCGCGCCAGCGGGGGTTTTTGTTGTGTTGTTTGGTTGTTTAATGTGGTTAAACTACAATATTACTTAATTACTTAGAAATTTCTATTGATGCATACACTCAAACTTTAAGCATCAAAATATTATTTTTCAAATGCTATCAAGTTTTCCCTCAGTTATTAACAGTCATTTTAATATAGGCCTCTGATAATAATTATATAGGCTTGTTTTGTGCATAACGCTGCTCTTCCGTTCAAAACCCCCAAAATCCCTATTTTCCCTCTTGACCCAGTTGGACTTAGTCTGCTACTTTTAAGCTAGTAAAGAATATGTTTGTATGATTTCTCACCGGTTATGAGGGTATGCTTTGTAAAGGGCTTACCCATCGTACAAAACTGTTCCTTCAGAGGAACAAACTATATTGAAAGGATGCGTGCCCATGAACGACCAATTTACTGCCCAGACACCGGCTGTCTCGAGTGCAGTCACTGACGACTTTGATTTTGGTGACGATGATCGGAAAACCGGTCGCGCCGATGACGCCAACAAACTGGACATCAACAACTTGCCTGACCTATTAACAGTCCGCGAAGTCGCTGATTTATTGCGGGTTTCCCCTCTCACCATCAAACGATGGGGCAAACGGGGCAAATTGCCGGCAATCAGGATCAACTCCAGAGGTGACCGTCGCTACAAAAAAGACTCAGTTCTTTGGTTGCTGGGGGTTAACCCAGCTGAATAATTACAAATACATATACTTTCGAATTTTACAGATGAGCAAAAAGAATTAATATGTTTTTGAAAGGTGTCTGAGACGCTGACAGGTAATGTACAGAAAAGCAGTCTCCACTGTGGAAGCGACTCAGTCAAGCTTGGAGAAGGTGCCAAGCGTCCGAGAAAAAACATATTAATTCTTTTTTTAGATTGACTGAAAAACCAGTTTGATAAATTCGAGTAACTTTAACTGCCGGCGCCACCGCCACGGCTCTTGCCAAAGTCGATAGAGCCATTCCAGACCAAGTTTTTCTAGAACTGCCGGCGCCGGCGCAATTTTTGCTGTTAGCACGTCAAATGCCCCACCCACCGCCATTGCCAACTTGACCCCAGCCGCCCGTAGCTCAGTTTTGTGACTCATTAACCAAACTTCTTGCCAGGGGGCGCCAAAAGCCACAAAGACAAAAATTGGCTTGAGTTTTTTTAGGACTGCCAACACCGCTGCTTCTTCAGTCTTGGTCGGGTGTTGAATATCAGCATAACCCTCAAACCAATAGACTTTGGCCGACAACTGCTTTCCAATTGGTATTGCTATCTCTGGCGGTGCCACCTGACTTGGAGAAGCGTAACCTTGACCGCCAAGAACTAAACTTGTTAAACCATCTTTGGCCACTAGCTTGAGCAAATCTAGCGTTACTTCTCTACCGGTAATCCGCTCTTGCAGGGGCTGAATCTTTCCGAACAGAGATAACATTTTTGAAGCGACCACCAAACCTATCCCGTCTGGGATCAAAACGTCGGCCGATTGCAAGGTATGCAAAAAGGACTCATTGTTTCGGGAAATGATGATTTGCTCTGGGTTAGGCGTCATCACC
>Ga0210057_1008673_pt1 | contig 11968 bp, 13 predicted proteins | sample CryGeyCG2114_010_2_FD_183968 | JGI IMG/M metagenome (GOLD analysis project Ga0210057, IMG submission 183968) | Groundwater microbial communities from aquifer - Crystal Geyser CG10_big_fil_rev_8/21/14_0.10 (SPAdes) (version 2) | ecosystem: Environmental > Aquatic > Deep subsurface > Groundwater ...
ATTCCATTTTGTAAGTTGGTATCTGACCTTCAAAAAAGTAAAAACAAAAAATGATTTGAGGAAACTATGGGATAGATGGAAGCGGTTGAAAAAACCGAATCCAGCAACTGTATTTGTTACTTAAACTTAAAATTGATCTAATTGACTTAATTTCTAATTGATCTAAACACAAATTGCTGTTATCAAAACATGTTGATAATTGGCTAATTATCGAATTGCAAATTTAGAGAAAAAGGAAAATGGTTTGATTGGGGGATAAGCTTGTGGATTGATTTGTCAATTCTCAGATGATTGGAGGATAAAGCCCGAAATGGATGGAAGAGAACTGAGTCTTTAAATGAACTGAAGCACAGAGACGTGAATGCTAGAAGGATAAGATCGTGAGCAGATACCAAAACCCCTCACTAAGTCATAGCGAGGGGTTTGGTTTTACATCCGGACGTAAAAACACACAAGTAAAAACTTATGGTTAATACGTCGGTAGAGCGTTGTACAGAAGGGTTGTAGTGTAGTTATCAGCAGTTTGGTATGCATTTACCTCGATGCCGTAAACCACATTGGTTACCCGAGCTGTTGCTGAGTTGACAGTTTTTGCAACAATAAATTCAGTAGTGTTTAAGGAGAAGAATTTGTTGGTAGCAGGTGAGGTGATTCCAGTATCATCGGAAGCAACTCCTAGCCAACCCGTGTCTGATCCGGATACTGTACCAGTAGGATGGGTCCAACTTTGGGCGGTGGTCTGATTAGCACCGACTCCGATAAATGGATCGATATCCTTACTGTAAGAAGTACCAGTCATGTTGCCAGTAACTTGGGTAGATATGGTGTATCCAGCGGTAGTGTTGGTAGTGACAGTCAGTTGGTGGGCCGCATATTTGGGTTGATTGGCAGTCATACTACCAAAAGGAACTGTGGTGACTGTGGTAGTAATGGCACTTAATGCGGTGCCGTTACGAGTATCTCCTGATCCGGCTACGCCAGTAACTGTGAAGGTAAACACTGGGTCAACACGAGCGTCGACAGTGACTGCCTGAGTGACAGTAATGGACACAATAGCGGTGTCTGGTGTACCTGAATAGTTAGTGGATGGGTAAGCCTTGATCCGAACATAACATGTACCTGTGGAGTAGTTAGCTGGTGTAGCGTGGACACAGGCTGCAATTGACGGGTTAGTCATACCAGTAAACTGGAACCTCCAGGGAGAACCCGCGGAAGTGCTTTCAGTGGCGTATAAACTAGTGACTTTCCACTGAGTATTTGCTGCATCCCAGGAACCTGTGAAGGCGTTGTCTGGAACGGTGGAGGTGGCCTTGTAATAACTACCAAGCGCACCAGTACCAGCACCAGATGCTCCAGATGGAGTACAGGCGGCGCCAACTTCAGAAGGATAAGCACAATATTGGAAAATGACTGATCCGAGAGTGGCTTGTGCAGCCTTAAACCAGAAGTTTTGGGTAACACCAGTTTGACCAGTCCTAGGATCGGACAGGGTAACGTAAGCTGTTTGGAGAATAGCTTGAGCGTGAGCCTGTTGGACAGTAAAATGGCCGACAACGGCGACAAATCCCAATACAGTAACTCCAGTTAAGAGTATTCTTTTGAACATAATAGATTCGTCACCCCCTCTCCAGGGCTTGCTAAATAGGGCAGCTTTGGCTGCGATGTACTCATGATAGAGAGTTATTACTAGACCTGTCAAGAGATGTAACCGATATGATTTGATGATGAAAGTGGGTAAATTGCTGTGTATTGATATATATGGTTATTTTTCGGGTGATGCCAAAAATGAGCTCGATGATAGTATTTTGATCGCTTGGGAAGATGAATGAGTGGCTTTTGAGTAGATGGATTCACACAGAGAACGTTTAGCGTCTAGGGACTAACGTCTAGTTAGCTTAGGGAGAGATGTTGAAGATGTTCTAAATCTAGATGAGTGCCGACGTCGATAGTTTCGGACGAGATCTTGAAGGCGTGGAGGTGGACACTTTTAGCTAAGAGCCAGGGAATAATAGAGCCTGGAGAATCGAGAGAGCCGCCAGAACTTTGGTATTGGTGGATGAGACTGAGAACAGGCTGAGGATAAATATAGAAGGGAATAGCGGCATAAGGACTGGGAGGCTTGGGCGGTTTTTCAATAAAAGCGGTGATCCTGTCGCCATCCATTACAGCGCAGCCGAGGCGATTGGCAATCTGGTCAACAGACATTTCGCGGACTACGGTGGTGAAAGAATGAAATTGAGAGTAAAAATCAATAAATTCTTGGAGAGGGAAGGAGTAGTAGGTGTCTGTAGGTAGAACCAGGGTATCGGTATCCCAGGCCTGAGTTTGGTCCAGGGCGTAGATCAGGTCGCCCAAAGCCCCAAGACGAGTATCGTTGGTGGTGGCACCATCGTTGAGGAGTTTTATGGGAGTGTCTGGGAATTGGGATTGGAGATACTGTTGATAGGCTGGGAAATATTTGGCGTTGGTGATCAGACTGATCTGTTTTATGAGCGGAAGTCGAAGAAGGTCAGTAATGACTTTGCCGACAAGGGTGGTGCCACCGGTAGAAATTAAGCCTTTGGGCACGGTGACGGTACCACTCAACCTAGTACCAAATCCCCCACCGAGAATGATTGCATGGAGCTTGTTGTCTGTTGCCATAATGCAGACCATTATAACGGGATTGGGCTATGTGTCGAGATGAAATTATTGGTGATTAGTCGAACCGGTTGGCGAAGTATTCGTGAGTGGGTATACGATTGCTGATAAAAAAGATAATTTCGGGAATCTTTTTTAGGGCAATCTTAAATTGAGAGTGGTGGGTGAGGATGGTCTTGATCTTGATGAATATGTGGTGGGAACTCAAGTTGAATTGATAATCGGGCAGAGCCGGATTGATGACCGTGATCTTGGCCATGTGAGCAGCTTTGGGGAGAGTAAAGTTGGGACGGACTGTGGCATATAAAACCCTGAGATTTGCGGGTACGGTCTGAGTGACAAAATGGCTTAACGCAACGTGATCGGGGTGACCGTAGATACCGTCGGGCTCGAGAGTGATGACACAGGTAGGGTTGAATTTGTGGAGCTGATGCTTGATGAGAGCAACGATTTGCCGGCGTTTCCCTCCCAAACCTCCATCTGGTAAGGAGAGAATTTGAAAATCATTGATACCAAGAATGCTAAAGGCCTGAGTGAGTTCTTTGTATCTGGCTTTGGCTAAATTTGCGCGGGGAGATAAACCGTAGCGGAGAGTACTGGCCTCACCACGGGTGCAGGTAATGACCCGAGTGGGGATGTGGTCTTGGGAGAGTTGGTAGAGCAAGCCACTAATAAAGACTGCCTCATCGTCGGGATGAGGCATAAATATTAAAACACGAGCGGATGACTGGATATTAAGGTCGGATAAGCAGTGACAAATTTTCATGAGACTACTTGGCACCAACGATTTGGATAAAGTTGCCGTCGAGGTCTTCGAGGGTAGCAAAGTATTTGTCGAAGGTGGGGGCTTTGAAAGGTTTGGCAAAAAAAGTGACGCCTTTGGCTTTGAGATCTTGATAGGTTTGTTCGACGGAATCGACTTCGATGTTGATCATGTGGCGATGAGGATCGGGTGACTTGCCACGAACTTTGGAGTGCTGACCGATCCAGATCCAGGGGCCACCTGCGGGGAGTTCGAAGAGGACACCAGTATCTTGAGGATGATCGAGCTCTTCGGCGACTTTGAAGCCAAACTTTTCCTGATACCAATCTGCAAGTTTACGAAAATCCTGGGACCAGATGAGAATACAGGAGATATTTTGAAAATGAGACATAATAATTCCAAATAGATACTTTATTAATATATATTATTAAAGTGAGGATGAAGTGATAGTGGGGAGGATTTTGAATTGATCATGTTTGGGGCCGGTGATATGGACGGGGCGGATGCTGCCTTTGAGTTGGTAATTGAGATATTTTGGCAACGGTTGATTGAGACTTGGGTCGGTTATGAGCGGCTCTTTTTTGAAAAATTGGTAGAGGAAATAGAGTGGGTCGCCGTGGGAACAGATAATATAGCTTTTATTGTCTTCAAACAGGGTTGAGTGAAAGAAATCGATCATGCGAGTTTGGATGTCCTGGTTTGTCTCTCCACCTAATTCACGGCGGTGTCCAAAAAAGTGACGGCCGTCTTGGATCCAGTAACCCTGAAAGGCTGACATCGTTTCGAGTAAGCGTTGGTCGAAGATGATGGGAATTTTGCCGTTGCTGATTATCTCGGCGGTTTGTTGGCAACGAAGTACAGCACTGCTATGGATGGTATCGACACTTTTGTCAGCAAAGAATCGTTGGAGTTTTTGTGCCTCCTTGATACCGGTTTTGGATAAAGGTACGGGCAAGCGACCAGGCATAATGTGGCGAGGGTTAGTATAACTGGCGTGGCGGACGAGGTAGAGGGTGATCATGGATTATGAATAATTATTGTCTTTAGCAAATTGATCAAGGCGGTCAAAGGCTTGATTGATGACTTTTGAGTTGGCAGAAAAGGACATACGGAGATGGTGGGCGCCGGAAGTCCCCATACTGTCACCCGGTATAGTGATGACTTTAGCTTCGTCTACTAGCTTTTTGGCAAAATCAAAAGCAGGTATGTCAGGAATAATTTTGGGGAAGAGATAAAAAGATCCTTGGGGTTTTTGGTATGAGAACAGTTTGGTTAGCCGGTCCATGCGCTGACAAATAACCTCCCTGCTTTTAGTAATTTGGGCCTTAAAATCTAACATCGCTTGTTTACCTTGAGGATCAGACAGAACGATTGTAGCTGCGGCGACAGCGATGGTGGCAGGATTAAGGCTGAAGTAAAGATGAATGCTTTGAATTTTCTTGATGATTTCTGTGTTGGCCCAAAGGTAACCAATACGCCATCCGGTCATGGCATATTCTTTGGAAAAGCTTTTTGAAAGTACGATATGATCCCGAAGTTTTGGAATGTTCATGGGGCTGTAGAGCGGTTGATCATAAGTTAAATATTCGTATGCTTCATCTAGAACTAAATAAAGACGACGATCTACGACAATTTCAGCCAATTGGTGAATTTGATCCTTTGATAAAACAGTGCCAGTTGGATTGTTTGGGTTAGTAAGAACGATCGCCTTGGTTTTATTGGTGACTTTTGACTTAAGCAATTCAAGATCTAGGGTCCAACCTGAAGATTCATTTAATGGGACAAATACTGGTTTGGCCTCACTGATACTGATTTGGGAAAGGTGTAAGGGGTAACTAGGGTCAAAGAAAATAACTTCATCACCTTTTTGCAAAAGGACCATCAGGGCTGCAAATAAACCACCGATGCCACCGACAGTTAAATACAATTCAGAAATTTGTGGGGCAAAGAGATATTTTGATTTGAAATCTGTTACCAAGAGTTCCTTAAGAGCAAGTTGAGTTTTGTCGTTTAAGTTGTTATAGATGCCTAGAGTGGGATTGGTTTTAGATTGTTCATAAAGTTGGTCGTAAACAAATTGTGGGGTTTTAAATTGGGGAGCGCCTTGGCCAAGAGAAATGGTATCTGAGTATTTAGCCGCATACGACATGATTGGCCCAATACCTGCATCGGGGACATTTTGAGACCTTTTGGTAAACGTGTATTGATTCATATCACCTCCCATTAACTCTTACTTGGGGCGATTGTAGCATAAAGTATAATTTAGTAGTGACGAAACAAGATGCATTTGAAGTCCGTGAGGTAGAGGCGAAGACGATACTGAGCCCAAGCCGGTTAAAAGATGCGGATTATGATTATAGTTGTAATCCATATACGGGGTGCCGGTTTGGGTGCGTGTATTGCTATGCTAGTTTTATGGCGCGGTATGTGGGTAAGAACGTGAGCGACTGGGGTGAGTTTGTATATGCCAAGATGAACGCGCCGGAACTGTTGGAGAAGGAAGTGGGCAAGATGAAGGATCTGGGCCGCGGCAAGGTGATTTGGTTTAGCAGCGTGACTGACCCGTACCAGGGACTGGAGGCTAAGTATAAATTAACGAGGAAGTGTTTGGAGACCTTGATCAGAGCAGGTTTTAAAGGACAGGTGTCGTTTTTGACCAAGTCAGACTTGATACTTAGAGATATTGATGTGTTGAAACAGTTGGGTGATGTGGAGGTGGGAATGACAGTAACAAGTACTGATGACGAGATTAGCCAGTTTTTTGAGAAGCACGCTCCACCAGCGTCGGCGAGATTAGCAGCACTGAAAAAGCTGCATGAAGAGGGAATAAAGACTTATGCGTTTGTGGGGCCACTACTCCCCCATTTTGTGGCTAAGCCGGAAGCGTTGGACAAGTTGTTTGGAGCTTTGAAAGAAGCGAGAGTAATGGAGATCTATGTGGAGCATATTAACCTTAGCAAATATATTTTGGGGAGGTTGAGGGAGGAAGTAAAAGGGCTAGATCCGGAGATAATGGGGAAGTTCTATGAATCCAAAGATAAACGATATAGAGATGAGTTAAATACGGTGGTGAGAAAATTGGTGAAGAAGTATGGATTGAAGTTGAGGATGGATGAGACACTGTATCACGAGGAAATGAATTAAGGCCTTAACTGCTGAAGTAGGTCGGATACAGCTGCATTGGTGGGGTCGTATTTGAGGATGTTGTTGAGCTGCTGACGGGCGGAGGTGGTGTCGCCGGTGGTTTGGTAGATACGGGCTAGCTGAAGACGGGCGACGGAATCGAGAGGATTTTTGAACAAAATTGAGTTAACGCCGACGACAGCCAGATAGGCTTGTTTCTGTTGAAGATACAGATCTGCTTGGGTGAGGATTTGATCGCGGGTGGGACTGGTAACACCGGGCACATATTCGAGAAAGCTGAGAGTGGGGAGAAGTTTGGCAACATCGGACACTTGTTGCTGATACTCTGGTGGTAGGTCAGCGACTAATTGCGAGGCCAGGTTCATTTCCTGGTTGATTGCAGTTTGAACTAGATTGATGTCTTTACGCTCCCGGGAGGGTGTCTGTGTCAATGTGGAGAGGAAGCGCTGGTAGGTCATGGCGTTGAGCAGGTGTTTTTGGGCGAGGGAGGCTTTGAGCTGCTGACGGGTGTGGTCAGAAGAGGGAAAGTGAGTGTTAATAAGCTCTTGGGAGAAGGCATAGTCTTGGCTGGAGGCGAGGTGAATACAAGTGGAACCAGTTGATGGTGCTGATGATTGATCCTTTGTTGCACACAATTGAAGAGGTTTGATAGTAATTTCGCCGATGTATCCCTGAGGGTTGTAGGTAACCAGGCCATAGTCCATGCCCAAAAGATCGTAGTAAAACTTTTGGAGTTCGAGAACATAGACTGGTCGTTTGCCTTGGTCCCAGGAAAGGTAGTCTAAGTAGAGCTCGGGGTTTTCGGGGTTATCAAAGCCTTTGATGTCGGGGTGAGAATTTAGGTAGGCTTCGAAGATACGAGTAGCGTGGGGAACAATGACTACATCGGGGCGGAGGCCATCGATTTGTTGAGCGTAGACACTGGCGAAGCAGGCGGTATCACCAATGCAGGCAAAGATAGTGTCTGGAGGAAGGTCTTGGAGCTGCTTTGTGTAGAAGCGATGCACGAAGGAAAAGTTCTTGAGATCGAGTTGATGATAGGTTGCGGGCAAACGGATTGCCAGAAGAAACACAAAAAATGAAATAGGTAGTAGGTAGTAGATAGTAGATAGTAGGCGGAATTTATAACCATTAATCTGTTGAGTTAGATAGTTTAGGCCAAGGGAGATGAAGATGGCGACGATGGGATAACCGGCAAGGTATTGGCGAATGCGAATTGATTGGTCGGAGATGTCGGCGGGCCAGTCAAGGTACATGGGAATAAAGATGGTGGTGCAGAGGGTAATGGTGAGAAGGATGAGGTAGAGAGAAAAGCTAGAGATTTGAGCTAGAGATTTGAGGGAAGCAATGGGGTGGAATATCAAAGACTTGAGGGTGGTGTGGTGGCGAGCTTGAGATGATTTGATGTGTCTATATAGGGTAGTGATAACTACAAAGAGGCCGAGAAAATATAGGCTCGTGCTGATAATTCCAAAGTGGTCAAGGAGGATGCCTAGATATATGGGGATTTTGTGGAGGATCTCGGTAAAACTGACAGGATCTAGGTAGATGCCACGATAACGACCTTGGATGAGGAGGTAGCCAGAAAGCTCTTGGCGGGAGAGGAAAATGTATAGACCCTTGAGTGTGGGCATAAAGTGCCAGCTGATGGGCACGGATCGAGAGTTGATGAGGAGAAGGAGTCCGATCGGGGCGAGAAGTGAAATGAGAAAAGTAATCAGAGAAATGCGCCAGTATGGTCTGATCTTGGAGAAGTTGAGGACTAGGGTGAGAAAAATGGCAGGCAGGATGAGGAGGAAGGTTTGGTGATAGGTGATGCCAATGCCGGTGATGAGAGCGAGGACGATTAGGTGATACCGGAGTTTTTTCTGCTCATCAATCTCGGGACCTGCCGCAGGCGCAACACGATCCCGGGATTCGAGGTTTTGACGATCAAGTCGGGATTTAAGGCGGCCGGTGATGAGAGAAAGAAGTAAGAAGTAGGAAGTAGGAAGTAAGGAAGGGTGAGCCTTAGTTGATGGTGAGTTTTCTGGATTTAAATTCTGTTGATTTAGTTTTGAATTAGATTTTGAGGTTGTGATGCAAATGAGAAGATAGATGATGATGGAGATAAAGAGGTCACCCAAGGCATATTTTTCGGCGACGGTGCCGTAGAGCCAGTAAAGAAAGGAGGTACCGAGGGAAATGGTTGCTGCGTATGCGGCGAGTATATAGTATGTAGTATTTAGTATATTGGGACGAAGTTTATCTGTGACTGAAAGTCTGACTGATTTTGTTCGACTAGCTTGGTGACCCAGTCCTTGAAGTAATTTGAAGCAGGCGAGGAAGATAAAAGAGAGGGAGAAGGAATGGAAGGTGATGCTTGTGAGGTGGGCACGGAAGGCAATGGTGCCGGGGATAGGCAGGTGGGTGAAGACGTAGACCAAGACAATGTAGAGAATATAGCCAGGCGGATGGGCTACACCTAGCTGGTATCCGACAGTAGTAAGCAGGTCAGAGTCGGCGTAGGAAACATTGGTGCGAGGGGCGGTGGAGAGATAGAGGACAAAGAAAAGGATGAAGATAAGTATGGCGTGAAAGTGTGGGGAACCGGTCAGTTTGTTAATTAACCTAATTAATCTAATTGACCTAATTGATCTAAATAAGTCCCAAGCCATAATTTTCTAAGAACAATAATTTGTTATCATAACTACATGATAGACCAACATATTGGCACTTGTATCATTGTTACTTCTAAAGATCAATCAAAGGTACTATTGGGGAAAAGGAAGAATGCATATAAGTCTGGGCTGTTTGGATTACCTGGAGGGAGAATTGAGCTAGGTGAAGCAGCAGTAGCAGCGGCAAAACGGGAACTTGCGGAGGAGACGGGGTTGAGCCGGAGGAAAGTGAGATATGTTGGTGTGGTAAAGGAATATCAGGGAGAGTGGGATTTTATTCACTTGGTGTTTGGATATGAGTTGGGTGAGAGTGAAGAACCGACGACCCTCGAGCCGGACAAGTGTGAAGGGTGGCAGTGGTTTGGCTGGGACGAGCTACCGGAGCGAATAGTGCCAGGACATAAGGCAGGAATTAATTTGTATCGGAATCCGAAAAACCCTGGGTTAATGGACTTGTTTGCACCGACGGGGTGAAAACATGAATGGCTAATTGGTTGGAAGGTTAGGTGATTTGAACCGTTGGGATTGAGCTAGCAACTGGATCTTGGTTTGTATCCACCCCGATGTTGCCAGATCAGCCAACATCCGATGTTAGGTAATCTGGCAACATCGGGATAATCAATTGTTGGGCTAAAGTTGGTTGACCATTTCGTAAGTTTCAAAACCAATAACGATACTGACTTGATTATTCCTAACCCTGACGATGCCACTCTCGATAGGCACGGTCTTAACCTCGCCTGAGACAGTGGTAATGATGGCATCTCCAGCAGTGAGCTGAGCATATAAAGGGGCGTGATTAGGGAGAATACCGATGTCTTGGAGCTTGCCGGGGAGAATGGTTTTGGTGGATTTGTCCTCGAAGACGACTTTGTCTGGAGTAACAATGATGATGTCAAAGTCGTTCCTTTCTTTGGGTGGTTTGGCAAAGGTTTTGGGAGGTTTGGCTGAAGGCATAGAGTTAAATTTCTAATTGCTCTAATTACTAATTGATCTAAACAAATCCCAAGCATCAAACATTGAATAAGTCGTATCTTAATGATTGGTAACTATGAAAATCAGTCGTCGGTCTGGTGAGTTGATTATTTGATATTGTTTGACCACATCTATTGGAGTCAGGTTTGGTACTTGCGATTTGGTGCTTATTTAGAAATTAGGTAAATTAGAGTAATTAGGTCAATTTACTTGGCTCCTTTGGCTTTGGCAACGGCTTCTTCGGCACCGCCAATCATGTAGAAATGGTCGTCGGAGAGATCGTCGTATTTGCCAGCTAAAATGTCTTTGATACCTGCCACTGTTTGGTCGCGTTCGACGTATTTACCGGGATTGTTGGTAAATTGCTCGGCTGTGTAGAAGGGTTGGGAGAAGAATTTTTGGATCTTTTTGGCCCTGGTAACGGTAACTTTTTCTTGTTCGGAGAGCTCACCTTCGCCTAAGATAGCGATAATACTTTGGAGAGAACGGTAGCGCTCGAGGATTTTGGTAGTAGCAGCAAGAGCATCGTAGTGTTCATCACCAAGAACCGAGCGGTCGACAGCGGAACTGCTAGACAATGGGTCCATGGAGGGATAAATTTTGGCCTGGGCAATTTTACGGTCGAGAACCACCACTGAGTCGAGGTAAGAAAAGATGGCTTGGACTGCTGGATCGGAAAAGTCGTCAGCGGGGACGTAGACCGCTTGGACCGAGGTGATGGAACCCGTGGGAGTAGAGACGATGCGTTCCTGGATCTCGCCTAGTTCTGAGTTCATAGTGGACTGGTAGCCGGTTTCGGAGGGAATACGGCCAAGAACAGTGGAGATTTCGGCTCCAGCTTGGATAAAGCGGAAAATGTTGTCGATAAATAGGAGAATTTCTTTGCCGGTTAGGTCGCGGAAATACTCGGCAAAAGTGACACCGGTAAGAGGAGTACGGTAACGCATGGCAGGGTATTCGTTCATCTGGCCAAGGACGATGGCCACGTTTTCCAAAACGTGAGTTTCTTCCAGGGTCATAACTAGGTCAGTGCCTTCACGAGTCCGCTCACCTACTCCGGCAAAGACAGATTTGGTACCGTGCTTGACAGTGGTGTTGTGGATAATCTCGGTGACCAGCTGGGTCTTACCGACACCAGCGCCGCCAAAGAAACCAATCTTACCGCCTTTGATAAATGGGGTAAAAAAATCAATAGCCTTGATACCAGTTTCGATGACTTCTTCACCGCTCTGGGTCTTTTCGAATCCGGGAGAAGGGACGTGAATAGGGGCGGTTTCGGTAGTACGAATAGGACCACGTTTGTCGATGGGGATGCCGAAGACGTTGACAGCCCGACCCAACATCGCCTTACCCACAGGGACGTGGAGGACGTCACCGGTGTCTTTGACTGCCATGCCCAGTTGTAAACCTGAAGTAGGTAACATGGAAAGACAGCGGACCGTGTGGTTAGTGAGATGCTCGAAGACTTCAAGGATCATTTTCTTTTCGTTTTGGACTTCGACGGCAAAGTAAATATCTGGCAGATCGAGGGGGAAATGTACGTCAACCACAGCACCTTTGATGGCGACAATGCGGCCAATGTGGCGGCGATCGGAAATGGTGGTAGTGGGAGAAGAGTTGGTCATATTAGCTTTAGGATTATTTTCTGTTTATTGAGTCTTCCTTAAATTTCTAATTAACCTAATTTACCTAATCAATGTCTTAATGTGTTAAGTCCCAATCATTTTACTTTGCGGTAGATGGTATTGAAAATCAGGTTGAGTTCTTTGGCTTCTTGCCAAACCTTTAT
>Ga0210057_1008674_pt1 | contig 11967 bp, 12 predicted proteins | sample CryGeyCG2114_010_2_FD_183968 | JGI IMG/M metagenome (GOLD analysis project Ga0210057, IMG submission 183968) | Groundwater microbial communities from aquifer - Crystal Geyser CG10_big_fil_rev_8/21/14_0.10 (SPAdes) (version 2) | ecosystem: Environmental > Aquatic > Deep subsurface > Groundwater ...
CATAAAGACTGTCCAAGCAATTGCTCAGTAAATCTTTTGTGTTGTAATTAAGTATAATGATTGACAACTTTTTCATATATTTTGTCGTGCAAGTTAACTATCGACTTCCAGTCATAGTTTTCATTTACATACTCCCTACCGTTAATACTGATTCTTTGATACAACTTTCCATCAGTAAGTAGCCTGATGGTTTCTTTCGCTAAACCAGAACTCGTGTCACTTACTAGAACATGCTTTTCATTTTCAACATGAAGCCCTGCGACTCCTATGCTAGTGGATACAATAGGCAACCCGGAAGCCATGGCTTCGAGTACTTTCAATCTTGTACCGCCAGAACCTTTTATTGGAGTAACCATCGTCATCGCAGCTGAGTAAGCATCTCTCGCGTCAGGTATTGATTCAGTTACTTCAATATCATCTCTGGTTTCAGACAAATCAACGATCCTCTTTGGTATTTTTCTACCAACAATCCAGAGCTTGGCGCTAGAAATTTTCTGGTGAACAAGTGGCCACACTTCATTAATTAAAATATCAACGGCCTCGACGTTTTGTAGCCATTCAAAGTTTGTAACTCCATACATTACATGAGGCGGCTTTTTTTTCGTACTTTGATACTTTGAATAGTAGTCTGCATCCACACCATTAGGAATTATTTCTATATCCAAGCCTGGGACTAACTTCTGCATTATTTTTTGATCTTCTGCTGATACGGCTACTAGTTGATCAGTTTTTTTCCAAAAATACTTTTCCCAATATTTGAGTTTCATAATGTCATACAAATATATGGGTTTCATGTACCAAGGAACTTCATGGTCAACGTAATGTTTATAAACCAAATATTCTATCGTCTGTTCAACCAAAATAGTTGGCACTTTGCTCTGTTTTGGGAGATGAGGCATAACATAAAATGCTTCTGCGTGAATAACATCGTAATTTTCTTTTTCTAATTCATTTTTTATTGCCTGTTTAGCCCTTGGTGACCAATTTCTAACAACTAAAAGGGGATATAGAGAGAAAGCAGTCAGAAACAAATTCCTAAAGGTCCATGGGGACTTTGGTCTTCTGAAAACAAGCACCTTCTTACAGTATTTCTTCAACTCAGGAATATATTTCTTTTCGCTATTATCTTTGATAAAAGTTATTAATGTAACATCATGTTTCTTTGATAAATACTTAATAATATTAAACCACCTCGTTTGCCCACCAGACATAGATATATTTGGCAATAGAGGTACTACCATCAAGATTTTCATATTTCTTTATGCAGATCTAAAATAATATATTGATCATTTTCAACGATTATTTCGAAACGTTGTTTGAATTTATTAGTATCGTCGTCGTTGTTCACAGATACGTAATAGTCTGCTCCCCTTTCGATGAGATCGTCTATATTGGTTGTGATTATCGGCCAACCAAAACGCTTGGTTTCATATAAGAAAGCAGTGTCACCATTGTACGGAGCAACTATCTTTGCGTCTCTTTCCGCCAGCTGATCTACAGCCTTCCCGGCGGTAACAATCTCCGGATGGTTTATGTTATAGAAGCCCTTTATTTGATCGTACCCCATTATAAAAATCATGAATACAGAAAAGACAACAGTTAACCTTCTTCCCCATTTATTAAACGCTTTGTAGTTCCACAACTGTATTGACCCATACCCTAACAACAAAGCAATTGCAGGTACAATATAAGTTTGATAGTAATCGTGGCGAACATTCGCTGTGGCTATTATCGAAAGATACAGGAACATACCAAGTGTCAGACATACAAGAAACAAATCTTTCTTTTTTAGGTTCAATAAGCCGAAGCCAAATGGGATAACTCCCCAAACACCTAAAATCAAAGTGCCGATTCTTTCACCAAAAATCCAACGCCAAAAAGCGGGTTTAAAACGAATGTTATCACCATTAAACACCCATGAAATGTGTGCTATTCCGCGTATGTTTTCCGGTTGTGTTATCCAATACCTCCATAGTATAAAAGGCATAAATGCCAAGAAAAGAGAAAAAACTAAAGGAACGCTCTGAATTATTTTTTTAAATGAGTGTTTCTGTAGCATTAATACAGCTATTGGTAATCCGAAAAATAGAGCTTGAGGTTTAGCTATCATCCCAATTCCAAATAAAAAAGCAGAAACGAAAATTGGAAACTTTTTATTTGATTCATAGTAAACCAAGAAGAACCACAGCGATGAGATGGAGAGAGTAACCGTCAAAGGATCTGGTAAAATTACACGGGTGAAATAAACGTTGAACGGAATGAATGCGTAAAAAAACGCAGCGGACAATCCCACCCATTTCCCCATTAGCTTCTTGCCTATTTTGAACAAAAAGAAAGTTGTAACTACCGCAGATAAAATTGAAACAGACCTTCCCAAGGCATCAAACGAGATAAACGGAAACGCTTTTACAAAAAAATAATGAAAAAGATTAAAAACCGGAAATTCTACAAAGCGAAGACCCTCAGGATTGTCAAATCCTGTCTGAACAGAAGAAATATCATAGTAACGAGGGTGTAACAGGTCTAAGCCTTCATCTAAATAGATATTCGTCACTGCAGCGGTATCTACTTGACGCCAGGAATGCCAATCAGCAATAGGATTGTTTATTTTATATAATCTTACGGCAAAGCAACCTAGGAGAATTAAAGAAACGGCTAATAATTCAACCCTCCTATTATCAATTATTTTTAAAATTCTTTTTTCCATTTTCGAATATAACTGCTGATATAGCTATACCAATTAATAGCCAAAACATCAATGCGAATTTCGATGCCTCGAGAATATCAATAAAAACCATATTTAGCATAATGCCCGGAATAGCTGCGGTTATTGCTAGAACAAAAATATTTTTACTTTTTCGAATTTGCTCAAAAATCCTCGCGAAAATTAAGAAAAATGACAATGTACCAATCGCACCTATTTCCCCCAGCATCCGCAAATAATCGTTATCTGTTGCCAAGGTTATTGATGAATATCCTGTTCCTAATAGTGGGTTTTTCTCAAAAGCTCTTAAAGCTCTAGGCCACTCGACATTTAGTCGTATAGAAGTCGAACGATCCTCATATACCTCTCCGTCTTGTGCATAAACTGGTGTAATCACCGTGGTCAACGCTTGCTCAGCTGCAACTCTAAATATTCTCACATACCTATCCATCAGATTTGAAGACGTCAAAATAAATAAGAAGCTTATTATAATTATTAGTGGTATCCAAAGATACTTTCTTATAAGAAGCAGACCCAGAATGATACTTCCCATAAATGTAACTACCGAAATTCTGGAAGCTGCATTAACAAGGAGCCACAAACTGGCGAGAAATATTCCAACTAAAAATAATATGTAAAGTATTTTCTTTTGTTTTGCAGCTAGCATTACAAACAAAGGTGAAATTAGTACCAGAAAATTAGCAAGATCGTAATGACCGGCAAATGTACTTACCAGATGCGCACCCGGGAGGTAAAACAAGGCAACACCTTTAGCATATTCACTATTTTGAGTTGTAATAATGGGCAAGTGCAAGTATTTCTGGCCGATTCCATACACTAAAGCGAAAACAATAACAGTTCCAAGAAGTTTTATATAGTAATGCAAATCTTCTTTTGAACTAACAGCCGTCATACCAATAAATAACGGCAATATGTACTGCATTCTTCTTACCAAATGAAAGACCCCCAACTGCAGGTCGATTGTATTGGTCAGAAAAACTCCAGACAAAACTGATAGCAAACCAACAAGAAAGAACAACAAAACAGCGTGCGTGATTTTAATTCTAAGTAAGCTTTTAATTTTAGATGCATTGAAGAATACCCAGATAAGCAAGGCAAATAAAACGACAAAATCTTCCAATCTAACTGCCACACTGCTTCCGGGAACAGTGAACAACGGGAATTTCGGATACAACGGAATAAACAGAATCAAAAGTGTAACTAAATATTTATTTACACTTTTTGTAATGTTAGGCGATTTTAAAAGTTTTAACATATATCTTTGCTATATCGTTTTTGTTAACTAAAGTAAAAGCAATAATTCTCAACAGAGACCCTAGTTTTAGGAAAAAGCGCACAGCCAAAAGCTGCCACTCTGGATGATGTTTTTTATAAAAAGTTTTTATACCCTTAAATTCATTTGTTAAAGCGAATTCATTGTTACTACTTGCTTTACCGTAGTGAGTAATACTCCATTCAGGGATATGCCACATCCCCCAACCCTTCTGACCTGCTCGATAACAAAAATCCACTTCCTCTGTATACATAAAATAATCTTCGTCCAGCATGCCAATTTGATCTATTACTTTCCTCCTAATCAAGAAAAATGTTCCTGTAATCCAATCCATTTCTATCGCTTTGTCATACGAGGCATCTTTTGGATGAAACGGTTTTATAAGTTTATCGACGTACGGAAGATCTTCAATTGTCATCCATGAAGCAATTTTTAGTAATGATGGAAATGATCCCCCAGGAGATTGTGTTTTCCCATCTGTCCCAATGAGTTTACATGTAGCTATACCAACCTTAACGTGATTATCCATCCAATCGCACATATGTTCAATAACGTTGTCCTTAAGTTTAGTGTCAGAATTTAATAATAAAACATATTCTCCCCTTGATTTTGCTATTCCCAGATTGTTACCACCAGCAAATCCCAAATTGGTTGTACTATGGATAAGCTCATATTTGTCGGACTTTTTAACTTTTTGCTTAGAGGCGTTATCAATGATGATGATTTCGAAATTTATATCTTTAGTATTACCTAGAATTGAATCAACACACTCCTTGGTTAGTTCTGGGGTGTTGTAGTTAACAATTATTACTGATACTTTTATTTTTTTCTCGGCCATAATATTTTTACGCTATCACTCCATTCTCTGACTATAAATATTAAGACAAAAATGGAAGCTACAAAAACGCTAACTCTCACGATTGGACTACTTGGAATATACCGCACAGTAATTTTCTGATAATACTCTACGCCATCAACAATAACAGCATCCTTTTCTTCCTGGGGGACAAACCCATTCACATAAAATGAACTTCTTAAAGGCTGAACAATCTCTTCCAGATAATAACTTCTAGTTTGATCTCTAATTATGGTCTGTGCCTCTTCCGGAGGATAGTTTAATCTCAAGTATGGGAGAAATGAAAACTGCTGCACATAAGAATCAATAACGGCTTCCCTATTTAAATCTGTAAAATATGCCCGGCGTTGTGGAGTTTCTGTGTCAGCAGGTTCGAATGATTGCACTGCTCCGAGAGGTGGCTCAGGAAAATCTGGTACTGGTACTAGCAAATAAAAAAGGGCTATCGTTACAAATAAGATCGTTATAACCTTCAGTAGAAGTTTCATATTATTGGAAGAGTCTAGCTCTACCTAATCTGTAATTTAAAATTTTGTTTTTCCTTTCCCCTATTTCCTTAGCAGGTACTCCTCCAACCATCATATATTCGCCAACATCTTTGGTAACAACCGCTCCTGCTGCAACAACTGCTCCTTTTCCAATAGTCACTCCAGGCAAAATTATTGCTCTTGGACCGATAAAAACATAATCACCTATTTCAACCTTTTCTTCATGTGCTTTAAATTCGTCACTATCCATGTCATGTTCGGAATTGTAAATCATTACCTCAGAGGCGATGTCTACATGATCTCCTATGGTTAATTCTGTCCTTCCATCCAAGAAACATCTATATCCAATCTTTGTATCCTTGCCTATCTTTATATGCTTGGGTTCAAAAAATCTTACTCCCATATGCATTGTTGTCCCTTTTCCGATCTTCATTCCGGACAGCTGAAAACAGAACTTGCGAATGAAATGCAGTGGGATATGTTCACTAACACAATGAACAATATATAGCTTGAAATCTAAATACCAATTGTAAAAACGGCCGAATATTTTTCTAAAGGCTGAAGAAAAAGAAAGCACTTTTCCATGCTTATCAGTAAACACAACCCCCCTGCTGGTTAACTTAACATTTTCTGAATACAACACCCTTATATTGTATCAAAAATTTAGCTATTTTTTAGCTTTCCCTCATTTTTTGGATACATGGCTGATGCGTGGGATTTGCCTACACCTTTGTTTGCGGTCATTTGTCTATAAATTTCACCTTTATTGGATCCATCTTTCTGCATGCTTATTACAGTTTCGCGTATTTCATCTGTTTTTTTATCTTTGTAAAATCTCTGGAGGTGTTGCGCCAAACGTTCAGCATTCATTCCAATTCTTCTAAATAGCTAAGAGTCCTTCTTGCTGTTTCATCCCAATCAAACTTTTGAGCTTGTTTGAAGCCTTTTTCGACCAAATTAGAATATTCTTTTTTACTCATATCTAACACCCTTTTCATTTTTTCACCAATGTCATCGGTATCATCTGGATTAATGACAAGCCCTGCTTCACCTGCTACTTCTGGCAGGCTACCACGATCAGAAACCACTACTGGTGTACCAACAGCAAAAGCGTTTAGCACATCTAGCCCAAATCCTTCCCAAAAGGAAGGTAATACAAAGACTTTTGCTTCCCTAATTAAATCAGCTTTGTCTTTCTCATCCACAAACCCCGTAAAGACAACTCTGTCTTCTATCTTCAGCTGTTTAGCTACAGAAAATATATGCTCATAAAGCCAGCCCTTCTTCCCGGCAATCACAAGCTGCACATCTGGGAAAGTTTTTTCTATTTTCGCCCAAGCAGTAATTAGCCCTTCTATATTTTTACTTGGCTTCAAAGTACTCAAAAAAAGGATATAATCTTTCTTTACTATAGAGTACCTTTTTTTCAAACGTCGCACATCCTTTGTCAATATCTCGGGGTTAAATTTAGATTTATCATATGCTAATGTCGTTACTTTAACTTTTCCTTGGGAAAAAGGATAATGTCGTACAATATCTTTTTTAGTACTCTGGGAAATGGATAATACAACTTTAGACACAAAAATAGACCAAGCACTCCAAAGCCTTAACTGCCAATAGTCATATTTTTTAAATTGGCCCGAAAATTCGATATAGCCAAGATCCATGATCGAACAAGCTAATTTCATCGGGGCAAATGGTGGAACGTAATGACTAGGAGTAAAAAAAATGTCTGGTTTTGAGTTTGTTAAGAATAAATGTGGCATTAGTTTAGTAATAATCCACTTACCATTTCCAGGTAGAATTTTGTATTTAAACCATTCAGTTTCTTTTGGAAGGTCTGTCCTGGGTCTTTCTCTTAAGTAAACTATAAGTTCATGTTTATTCTTCCATGAATCTTGCAAACGATACAAACCCCACAGTAATTCATAGGCGTAAACATTTACACCTACTCTGTTTTCTATATTAGCTTCATTGCCATCAATTCCTATTCTCATAAATTTCTAAAGTTTGTTGGGCGGTTTTTTCCCAACTAAAATCCTTTAATCTACGATTCCCTTTTTTAACCCATTCTGTCCTATCTTTAAGGACTTCTACAATGCCATCTGCTATTGACCTTGCGCTTAATGGCTTTACCATTACAGCGGCATTAGCTGCAACTTCTGGAAGGCTAGAGACATCCGAGACAACCACCGGACACTTGCAGGCAAATGCTTCCAATATCGGTAACCCAAAACCTTCATACAGCGATGCATAAACTAAGGCTTCAGCACCAGAATAAAACACGGGCATTTCATTCTCAGGGACATGACCTGTAAAGATTACTCTATCGGAATGTAGGTATGGATCATCCCCCCTTCCAATAATGACCAAATTGTCAATTCCAATTTTGGGTTGAGCCATCTGAAATGCTTCAATTGTTCTTCTGATGTTTTTCCTTGGGGCATTGCCTACCGCGATCAAATACTTTCCAGAGATACCATATTTCTTCTTCAATTTTTCGATAACATTCTCAGATGCAGGTTCAAATCTATCAGCACATGCCTCCGGAGTAACCACAATCTTCTCGCTTGCAACGCCTAGCTTGTGCAAATCATCTTTGCCAGATTGAGAAGGCACTATGACCTTGTCTATTTCCTTGATTACCCATTTCAATTTGCGTCTGTGTACCGCAACGATCTTAGGGTGAGTCTCCTCCGGCAATAGTATTGGAGACATATCATGAATTGTTGTCACCGAATAAGCGTTTGTGGGGGGCTGTGCCCAATCAGAAAAATGAATCACATCTATCTTTCCAATCACGTTCTCAATATTCCCAAAATGTATTCTGTTCCACAAAAAGTCGGCAGCAGACGGCGGTAAAGGAAAGAACTTAGTTTTAAAATTGCCTTTAAGTGATTCAGTGAATGAATTTAATTCATCAAGCCGACGCAGTGATCCTCCAAAAAGTAGATACTCATTTTTATTATCTATTTTGAGAAGATTTTTAACTAACTCTTTGGTATATGTCGAGACTCCTGTGTCGTAAATAATTTGAGATATATCAATAGCAATTTTCATTTTCGATAATAATAAACTTGACCCAAACCACCACTAAAATTATATACTTCTTTTACTGTAAAATTTTCTTCAATAGTTGCTTTAACTATACCGGTAGGATCCATAAGATCTGACAAGTATCTAAAATAATAAACACCATTTTTATCTTCTGTTAATAACTTTGTTTCTTCGGCTGCTCTAATAGGGTCGATTTTCACACTATCCAATACACCGATCGCATTTATGTTTTGATCATTATAAAATCTAAAAGGTGCAAATGGCTCAGGGTTAGTGAACAAAACAATCTCGGTTTCACTAATGTTGTTTTCTATCATATTCATAGCTCCGCGCCAATCTTCACGCTGCTCCATAGGCAAGAAGTAATATGCACCCAGACTCATCAAGTTGATCACCAATACAAATGACAAATAGCGTTTTTTTGCCTTCGCGATTAAAAGATAAAAAGCTGGTACAACAAATACAAAACGAAAGTAGTTAAATAGTGGGAATATAAAAGAAGCAACAAATCCGACAATCAAAGGGAACAGTAACCACATCCAAATCAGTTTTTCTTCTTTTGACAACTTTTTTGTCCAAGTGGTTACAAATGCACCAATAAATGGAAGGCTCACCAAAGTTAGCAAAGTATAGTAAAAAGATTTGTCATCAAATGAAATCCTTCCTAGTGTAAATTTCGTCCATACCAGTAGTGCTTGTTTTGGAGTTGCTCCACCAGCAATTTCTTTCCATGCCGGTAATGCCTGTAAAAATGCAGCTCCACCAGTACTTTGAATTACGAAAATTGGAAACCATAACACACCAAGAAAAACAATCGGAAGATAAGATAAAACTGTCTTTAAGAAAAGTTTTCTTTTATGAATTAGTATATATATCGGAAATATCGGTAGTAATAAAACGGGGACATAATCTGAAAACACTGAAGCAGTTATAGAAACAGAAAACAACACCAAATCAAGCAATAGATTTTTTTCAATGAATTTCAAAAAGTAGTAAACCGCTGTAGATGCGAAAAAACCTGCAACGACATACATTCTCGCTTCCTGAGAATAATAAACATGAAACTGTGAAGTTGCTATCAAAAGTGCAGCAATTAATGCAGTATTTTTGTTTCTCCAAAGTAGCAAGGCAATTTTGTAAGTAAATAACACTGTTGCCGCTCCAAAAATAACGGACAAACTCCTTAATCCGACTTCTGAGTAACCAAACATCTGTCCCCACACATCAAGCATTGCGTAATAAAGGGGTGGATGGTTATCTCCTTTTGGGAAATTAATTAGCACATCATGAAAACTTAAATTTCTCACTGTAATTGCCCCAATTGCTTCATCCAACCAAAATGATTGATTCAATGTAATAAGTCTTAAAACTAAAGCTAATCCTAATATAATTATAAGTTTTCTATTCATTTAGCATTCTTTCTCAGCAGAGCATATTCTATTATCCCCCAAAAAACACCATGATCATAAACAATTTGAAATGGCAGACTATATACATTTTTGTGCTTAATGGATCGGAATAGTCCAACCAACAAAGAAACCGGCAGCGATGCCCTAATAATTCCTACCACGTAACCCAACATCCCAAATTTATATTTTCTTTTTCCAACCCATTTCGCATGATGAAATATTTCAAACAAAGAATCAGGGTTTCTATGATAGAACTTCGCATCTTTTGCTGCCTGAGCCATCTCACCCAACTTGTCATACAAACTGTAATCATCCGTATAGCCACCCTTAGAAAACCCACCAGTGCGTTCAAATGCATCTTTCTTAATTGCCCGAAACACTTTCTGAGTGCTCGGGTGGTTTTTGCGGTGACGTTTTTCATCATCCCATCCTTCCATGTAATTCCATGATCTTGACCACGGATTCTCCCAGTTACTAACATATTCTTCTTTCGAAAATGTTCCAACAACTTTACTCAATTCAATCGGCTTAATTAAATTTTTCAAAAAGTCCTTGTCAAAAGCCATGTCTGCATCAACAAAGACTAAAATATTCCCTCTGGCATGTTTCGCGCCCCTATTTCTGGCTACTGCAGGCCCTTGATGATCCTGTCGATAAATCCGAATTTCGAATTTCGAATTTCGAAATTTCTTCACTTTATTGTATGTTTTATCTTTCGATCCATCGTCTACGACAATTACTTCAAAATTCTTTAGTGTCTGATTATCCAAAGAAAACAAGCAATCTTCGATATCTTTTTCTTCGTTGTAAGTTGGAATAATTACCGATACTTTCATAACCTAGTTAGTTTAAATAGCGCATGGCCACCTGCCGTTTGATCTATTTTATCGACTTTAAATGGAGATAGCGAGTTGACTTCCCAATTTTGGCTTTCGTGAAATTTGTAATTCGGATCTGCGATTACAAACAGTTGGTCAGCAACTGGATAATCTTCTGGGCCCAGTATGCTTTGATTAAAGATAAAAGTTAATGGGTAACGCAAAACATGTCCGCGTGAGTCAAAATCGATTAACGTTGCAACATTATAATTTTGTGGATTATTTTCTACTATCGCTCCTGAAAAAGTATTAATTTGCTTCCAAGTTAAATCTTCTGGCATCCCAATTGGATGTTTGAACGACACCAATGGAGAACTTAGGTTTATGAATATGTAGCTAAAAACAATTAACGATAAAACAAAAATATTTTTAATGTATTTTGATAGCAAAAATGCTATCACCAGAAAGACCAATGGAAAGAGTGGCAAAAAATGATAGTAATCAATTTTAGAATTTGATGTTGAGTGAAATACATCTAGCGCATATTGAGTCAAGGTTCTCAGGTGATAAAAATCGTGTTTCAAATCAAACAGGACAGTTGGCAATAATCCAATCAGATTACCTAAAATAAAAGCAATAAATACTTTAATTTTACTTTTAGATTTTGCTAATAAATATGTAAGGGTTAGTAGAGAAAAAACAATATATAAATACTCTAAAGAAACTGCTAATCCAGACAAAACACTGATATAAAATATATTTTTTATACTTAATTTTTGCTTCAGCAAGTAAATTGTTACTAATCCGATCAACGGAAGATAATTTAAAATCCAAATAAACATAGAATGATAAATCATCCAGAAATTAAACAGAAATAAAATTGAAGCAATCAATGCAATTCTTTTACTTACCAGCTGCTTACCCAAAAAGTAAATTAAAATCCCCGTCAAAATATTTAGTAATGCAAAGTATCCTGTAATAGAGATGGGGTTATAACTAAAAAGGATTTGCAAAGGGATTAGAGTGTATGAAAACAGTACTCCAGAGAAAATAATGTGCCCGTGTGAAGTGACTCGCTGCACATTCTCTTGCCCAAGTAAGCTAATATCATTTTGAATCATGTCTCCAGAAGTAATCAAGCTAATAGCCTGCTCAGGTCCAAAAGTTATGCGATTTTCAAAGTTGTAAAATCTTACAAATAAAGCCAACACTGCCACAGCCGTCAGTAAAAGCAAATGATTATCACCCCACCAATTTTTCAAATAAGCTTTCATATTGTTTAGCAATCTTATCCCATGAAAACTTCTCCGCTTGCTTTTGTGGCTTATTCCCCCACTTCAT
>Ga0210057_1008675_pt1 | contig 11966 bp, 8 predicted proteins | sample CryGeyCG2114_010_2_FD_183968 | JGI IMG/M metagenome (GOLD analysis project Ga0210057, IMG submission 183968) | Groundwater microbial communities from aquifer - Crystal Geyser CG10_big_fil_rev_8/21/14_0.10 (SPAdes) (version 2) | ecosystem: Environmental > Aquatic > Deep subsurface > Groundwater ...
CCGCCAGCAGAATATCAAAGTCAAATTTGATCCGGACACCGGAGACATGCAAATGTGGGATGTGAAAATTGTTGTGGAAGATATTCCGGAGGAAACACTGGAAGCCGCGCAAGAAGAAATGGCCGCGCGCAGAGAAAAAGCTCTTGAAGAGGGAAGAGAACTTTCCGAAGAGGAGATGGAAGATTTGGTTCGGTTTAACCCAAAGACAGAGATGATGATATCCGAAGCGAAGGAGGTAAAAAAAGCTGTTTCGATTGGCGATGTGCTTGAGATTGAACTTTCCATTCCCGGCGATTTTGGCCGGATGGCAGCGCAGACCGCCAAGCAGGTTATTATCCAAAAACTTCGGGAGGCCGAGCGCAACACCGTATTTGAAGATTTTAAAGAACAGGAAGGAAAAATTGTGCAGGCCGTTGTTCAACGCCGTGACCGGACGGGTACAGTTATTGTTGATCTTGGGAAAATTACAGGTTTTGTGCCACAAAAAGAGCAAATACCGCGCGAATTTTACAAACCGGGAGCCCGCATGCGGTTTTATGTGGTCAAGGTTGACATGGGAACGCGTGGCCCGGAGATCATATTATCTCGATCACACAAAGACATGGTTAAAAGTATTTTTGAACAAGAAATTCCGGAGATCGAAAATGGTGATGTCGTGATAAAAGGTATTGCCCGCGATCCGGGGAACCGTTCAAAAGTCGCGGTTTATACCGATGACGAAAGCATTGATCCAATTGGCTCCTGTATCGGACAGCGAGGCAGTCGTATCACAACCATTATTGACCAAATGGGCGGCGAAAAAGTTGATATCATTCAGTACAATGATAATCCGGTTGATTATATTAAAGAAGCGTTGTCTCCGGCAAAAGTAAGTCATGTCGAATTAAAAGAAATAGACGGGAAAAATATCGCGGATGTGCATGTTGCGCCGGATCAATTTTCGCTCGCCATTGGCCGTGGTGGACAAAACGTCCGTTTGGCTGCGCAACTAACCGGGTATGAGATCAATATTGTTGATATGAGCGATGACGGAAAAGAAATTAACAGTGAGGATGGAGAAGAAAAAATCGACGAAACCCTCAGCGAAGAGTTAGAAGAACGGGCTGAATCAGAAGAGGGAAAATCAACAGACGACGAAGAGTCTGAAGAAAAGGAATAATGATAAAAAAACAACAAAAAACCCTCGAATTATCGGGGGTTTTTTAATCCAATCATAATGCATCACATATGCCGCACTATGGTTGGGCGGCAGCGGAAAAAACGGCTGCCGGTTGTGTGGTGAGGAGCCTGCGCGGTATCGCGTGGCTCGACTCGACCGGGGTGGGCTACAGACGCAGGAGTGCCTGGTCGATCTCCTGTCTGATCTCAAGGTAGGGGGGATCGGGAAGCGAGAGAAGCAGCAGTGCTTGTCTGGCATGCTGCAGTGCTTCGTCTCGAACCTTCAGCTCGAAGTCGTCATCGTACATGCGTCTGAGGATGTCCACGACGCGTTGGAGCCCGGCTCTCAGTTGTTCGAGCAGTACCGGATCCATTGGGCCGTTCCGTGCAGCGCGCATGACGTGCAGGATAGCCAGCTCCATTGGCTTTTGCAGCTGCTTGATCGCGATGGAGACGCGGCCACGATCAACGATTCTCTGTGCGCGCTTCCAGCTGCTTGCGGTCACCTCACTGCGAATGAGGCTGATCTCCTTCACCAGGTGCCGTGCCGTGCGCAGGTAGGGCTGCAGCGTGAGCTTGTCCAGGTTCATCATGATGGCCGCTGTGATACGGCTCAACGCGCGTAGTGGCGTGGCACGTTCACGGTCGGTCTTGCTGTTGGCGAGCAGCCGGATGGTGTCGTAGAGTTCGTCGTACAGCAGGCGCACGCGCTCGAGCGTCTGTTCATTTGCGCCAATCAGCATCATGAGAACTTGGCGCTTGTACTGCACGCGCAAATGCATGTGCTTGAGCGCTTCGCAGCGCGCTTCCAGTCGGTCAACCGCTGTCACTTGGCGGCACAGCAGGACGCCGATGTTGACGCGATTGCGGCTGTCTCGCATCAAGGCCAAGAGGCGCATCTGTCCTTTGGCCTCGACTTTGTTCGTATCCAGAACCGCACCGAGCACATCAAGTTGCTCGTAAATCGTGCGCTTTATGTCGAGAACGCCATTTTCAATCAGGCTTGTGGCGTCGATCAAGCGCAACTCAATGGGCAGATCACGAATCGCGTTACGGACCTGCTCCACCTTCGGCATCTCCTCGATTTGATTGTCGAGGATGTGGCAGAACGCGCGATATGCCGCAAAGACGCCGGCCATCAGCATGACGACCCAATTTCGGATCGAGTGGCGGAAGTAGACCATCCGTCCCCTCGCATCGATCCAGCCGATCATGCCGCGGCTGAGCGGCACGACCTTCACGTCACGGTGCTCCTCATAGTCCTTCTTCCCCTTGCGTACCCGGATGGTCCGGGTGCTCCAGGTTCTCGGATCGTCAAGTCTGGCGCTCTGTCGCTTGGCCACGAAGGTCCTCCTGTGTGTGGTCCAAATTCCGCCCACACCATACCATGATTGTGCCATTAAATCAAGCTGAAATGTGTGCTATACTTATAAAAAATATACATGGAAAAAAAGAACACATCTCGTGTTCGGCGTTGCGGTTTGTGCCGTGGGTCGGGCCACAATAAGAGAAGTTGCAAGACAGCAAAGGCGTCCTCACACGTCTCAGTTTTGGTTCATACAACGGATACTGCCGGTCACTCGGAGCATGTGGTGAACTTGCGGCCAAGCAAAAAAGAGGACACACTGCGGGATGTGCCGGCGTTTGAAGAGTCAAAACACAGTTTGCCTATGCGCGAAACATACGATTTTGCCAAAGCCATTCGTGAAAAAAAGCAAGAAGAAGCCTTTGAGGACGTGCTCTTTGAACAAATTCAGGAGCCGCTGGCAGAACAGGCAGATCAGATTGAGTCTCCGGGCGTGCCAGAATCAACCGCTTTGCCGGAACAGCTTGTATCCGCCGGCAGAAGTACGCAGCCCAGAGAGTGGTTTGCGTCTATCTCAGGTATAAAGTTCGCGAGTATCGCCGTGTCCCTCATTCTTGTGGTGTTATTACCATTTCCCGCTTTTTCTTATTACAAGCAGCTGCAGCAAACCGGCGAAGAAGTTATGAATGCCAGCGCGAGCGGGTTTTTGGCGCTCCAAGCGTCCAGCATAGAGGCGCTGAATTCCGACACCGGCGGGGCGCAGCAGGACATTTCGGCAGCACTCGAATCATTTTCTCAAGCGCGATCCATCTTGGATGAAAATCATCGCGCGCTACAGTTTGTCGTTCGATCGTTGCCCCTTGTCGGAGATGCGTTCGAGGGACGGTCTGCACTGTTGGAAGCCGGGCATCATATGGCGCTTGGGCATACATATTTGATTAAAGGAATTCGCGAGGTGCAAGAGAGTAATCTTGCGATCAGTGATAAGCTGCTATTGCTCAAGGACCATATCCGTGCTGCGCGGCCGCAATATCAGCAGGCGCTGCTCTCTTTGGCCAGTGCCTCCTCGGCATCACTGCCGGCGACGTATCAGGCGCCACTGAACGAATTTGAAGTGCTGTTTGCCACATTTGTTGATGACATGTCTGAAATTGAAACACTGATCGACGCGTTGGCCACCGTCATTGGCCATGATGATTTTCGTCGGTATTTGATTGTGTTTCAAAATGAAGGAGAGCTGCGTGCGACCGGGGGTTTTATTGGCAGTTTCGCCACATGCGATTTTCAAAAAGGGAAACTGTTGGGCTGCGATATTCCGGCGGGTGGCAGCTATGATTTAAAGGGGCAGTTGGGTTCATATGTAAAGCCTCCTGTGCCGCTGCAGCTAGTAAATGGGCGGTGGGAATTTCAGGACGCGAATTGGTGGCCGGATTTTTCCGCGTCGGCGCAAAAATTAGCGTGGTTTTATGAGCAAAGCGAGCATACGACCGTGGACGGGGTGATTGCGATCAACTCATCTGTTTTGGAAGATTTTTTAAGCATTGTGGGTCCAATTGAAAATATAGAAAATGATGTTGTGTTGACCGCTGATTCAGCGATAAACACGCTGCAGTATAAGGTAGAGGTTGATTATGACAAAACGGAAAACAAACCAAAAGCCATTATTGGTGATTTGGCAGAACAGTTTATCGCCATGACACAGCACATGAGTCAGAAAGATATCATGAAGGTGATCAGTGCACTTCACAAAAACGCGAATCAAAAGGACATTCAATTTTATTTTACGGATAATCAAGTGGAGCAGAAGTTTCAAAAATTTGGTTGGGCGGGTGAGGTTTTACAAACGCAGGCAGGACAAGATTATTTGTTCGTGGTCAATTCAAACATCCAAGGGCAAAAATCCGATGCAAAGATAGAGCAAGAGATAGAACACCAAGCCGCTATTCAGGAGGATGGACGTATCATTGTCACGACCGTTGTTCGAAGAAGCCATACCGGCAGTCCGGGGGAACAATTTTATGGCGGGCCAAATATTAGCTACACGCGGTTGTATGTGCCAAAGGGAGCGGTTCTTCTTGATGCTGGTGGGTTTGAATACCCGCCGGAAGACGCGTTTCATGTTCCCGAGTCATGGTATACGCAGGATAAAGATTTGGAACGAATTGAACAGGGTGAACGCGTCCACTTGGATAGTGGCACCCGCGTGACAGAACAGTTTGGCAAAACAGTATTTGGGAATTGGATGATTACCGAACCGGGCAAAACAACAGAAGCCTATATGGTATACGAGTTGCCCTTTACCGTTGCGTTTGCCGTACAGCCGGAGGCGCGAGTAGCCGCATGGACTGACAAGCTGTTCCCCGCTCAAATGAAAGAGGCGTCCAGGTACGGCCTTGTTGTTCAGTCACAGTCGGGGAACATGAGTCATTTTTATTCGAGCATTATATATCCCGATGGATGGGAGCCGGCCTGGCGATCTGACGAATCACTCACACTCGCGAGCAATGGCGCAACAGTTGAGACTCTTCTCACACAGGACAAAATTTTTGGGCTTGTCATGCAAAAAAAATCTGATGAATAACCAGTATGAGCAAAAAGCATACATTTAAGCATACGAAACTCGACGATGATGGTGATGTGGGGAAGAAGAAGACCAATGAATCGTCAGGCGGAGGGAAAATTACAAAAGAACTCACGGAGATATACAAGGAGCGAGACGGCAGCTTGCCGGACATGACGCATTTCGAAACGCGGAGCCGGCGACGGTTTGCCGGCGCATTTGCCACACTTTTTTTGGCCGTTGTCATTTTGGGTGGGGTTGTTTGGACGGCTTTATTTGTTTTTCAGGGAGGGTCTTCTTTCTCAGAATCGGATATTATTGTTTCAATTAGTGGCGACGAAGAGATTGTGATTGGAAATGAGGCACGCTACCGTCTACGGTATCGTAATGCCGCCGGAATACCGTTGTCGCAGGTTCATGTGCAGGTTAAATATCCGGATGGCTTTGTTTTTACTGGAGCAAGTTTGGATCCTGATTCAGAAAGTAATGATGTGTGGACGATCGGTACCTTGGATACGTCTGAAAGTGGATTTATCGATATTTTTGGAGTTATGTACGGCGATATTGACACCGAGAAATCATTTCGTACGTTTTTTACATATCTTCCATCCAATTTTAGCTCCACGTTTCAGAAAGTTGATACCGCAGGGGTCAGCATCGCGTATTCTCCTGTGATTTTGTCTATCGATGTACCGGATGAAGCCGTCGCGGGAGTCAGCATGCCGGTCAAGATACGGGTAGAGCGAAATCCTGCGTATTCGGATATTCCCATTCATATGGTCGCAGTTGAAATTGGCACCGAGTCCGGATTTATTAAACAAAAAGAAAATCATGATGCAAGTGAGTTCAATGATTATCGGTGGCTCATAGAAAATTTGGATGAGCCATTTGAATTGCAGGTGGATGGAATCTTTCGAAACGCGCAGAGGAGCGACAGTGTATTACCCATCCGCGTAATTGGATGGAGAGAAGGTCAGACTCGCAGTGATGACGCGTTTGTTTACGCGAAACAGGATGCGAACGTGACCCTTCAACAAACCGAGGTTGAAATTAATCCGATCGTAAATGGCGCGGCGGGCGATATTACGGTCGCACCGGGAGAACCATTAACAACGTCCATCAGCGTGCGAAATAATGGGCAGCAGGTTCTGCGCGACGTACAGATACGAGCCGTTCTAGACGCGCCATCTTACCAGCGGCGCAGTATCCTGCACTGGGCAGAATTGCAAGATGATAATAATGGCGACATTACAGGGGAGCAGGTCTCAGATGATATACGACGAGGGTATATCCGTTGGGATAAAAAACATATTCCGGAGTTGGCACAGCTGGAGCCCGGCGAAGAGGTTCTGATTGATTTCACCATGCCCATTAAGACAGCATCAGACGCAACGCTTTCAGACTACCCGGGGAGTATTGTAACCCTTATGGCGGATATTCAATACCGGGTTGGAGAGGGGACGCAAATTATATCCAGTGTCCCTATCAAAGTGACATTGGTTTCTGATTTGGAGTTGGAAATTCGCGATCAGGTGGATACCCAAATAAACGGCAATGACAGGCGGATGATTAAGTGGATACTGACAAATTCATACCATGATTTGGAAAATATAACCGTAGAAGCTGAAATATTTGGAGCGACTGACCTTGAGGAAGAGTTAGCGGATGTGCCGGCGGGTACAATTTTATATGATCAAGAATCACATAGGATTGTTTGGACCATCGAGCAGATGCCTGTGAGCGTGGACGTTTTGGCGCTTCAATTCACGCTGACGCGTTTGGAAAGAAATCCAACTCAGTCGCAGCTCATGTCAAAAGTAACACTAAAGGCAACAGATGTTGCGACCGGTGAACAAATTCTCTTATTCGGAGACGCCATTTCGCTGAACGAATAAGAAATAACTAAAAAAAAACTTCCATTTGAGGAGGTTTTTTTATTTTGCAGATATCGATTACTCGGTTGTCTTCCCATCAAAGTGCTCTTCAGCGGTCTGCGAGTCTGCCGTGTTACCTGAGTATTGACATGCGTGGTGCCCCCGGGGAGAATCGAACTCACATCGCCGGTTCCGGAAACCGGTGTTCTATCCATTGAACTACAAAGGCCTTATTTTTTTACGATCGTATCCCCTGTAATCGTGAGTGTTTGTGATGCGATCGCTATATCAGGTGTTTGTTGGATGATATCCAAAATCAGTTTAAGCAAATCATTTTGAACGACTCGTCTGTCTCTTGTTTCCACAACATATCGGACACGCAGGGTAATCCAGTTGTCAGTTGGCGTAATATATATTTTTGGCTCTATATTTCGTTTTGAAAGAAAATATTTTTCAGCTAGCTGCGATATTTCTTTTTCCGCTCTCAAGGACGCCGCAGCGGTCTCTTTTTTTACAATGGTTTCTACAAGTTCAATGGCTTTTTTCCAGTTGCTGCTATAGGTAATAGGCAGAGACATTTCATCCCAAATGAATCGGTGATCTTTGGTGTAATTATGAACCGCGAGAGCGAGAACATGTCCATTTGGTACCAAGGTTATTCGTCCTGTTGCCTGGTCACCGTCGACCCATTCTCTGAGTTCAAGAAGCGTGGTGTAGAATAATCCGATGTCTATCACGTCACCATATTTTGAATTGATTTCGATTCTATCTCCAACCTGGTATAGCCCGCTTATAAAGATGGTCATCGCGCCGGCAAAATTTTTGAAAACGTCTTGCAGCGAAATGGCAACGCCAGCCGCGAAAAGTCCATACGCCACAAGAAGTGCTTGCGGGTTTATGATCCATATTCGCAATATGATAATAAATGCGACGACCAAAAAGAGCAGTTGCGTTGTTTTACGAAACGTATATCGGGTTTTTTGCTGTTTGATTCGCTTTGCGATGGCTTCCTCCATCAGAAGTTTGAAAAAGAAATATGAGGCGGTAATGGCCGTGAAACTATAGGATAGTTTTGCCAGATCAATATTTTCGTACCGCAGGTTTGTAAACCAGGTGAGTCCGGCAATAGTCGCGAGCGCAATAAATATGACGAGCCGATGGAGCATATGAGAACAAATGAGTGTGTCGGGCATAGGGAGCCCGCCTGATTGAAAAATCGAAAGTTTTAAGATGTGCCCTCGCCAGGAATCGAACCCAGATCAACGGTTCCGAAGACCGTTGTGTTATCCGTTACACCACGAGGGCATTGCTTTGCCCTGTGGGCTTTGCAATATAAACAGTGCTACCTGTTTACCGGGCAGAGTCCCGATGGAATCGGGACGGAGCCTGGTGCGCCCAGAGGGATTCGAACCCCCGACCGTTTGGTTAAGAGCCAACTGCTCTACCGACTGAGCTATGAGCGCATTGTGTTGAATTGTGACCGTGTGTCGAAGCGCTTACCGACTGCCTGCCCCGCAAAACGACCGAAGGGAGTTTGTGCGGGGAGCTATGAGCGCATTGTGTTGAATTGTGACGTGTGCCGAAGCGCCTGCCGACTGCCCCGCAAAACGGTGGGGTTATCCGTATGTATCTCCTGATTTGCGTTCAAGAATTTCCACTTTTGGTCCTTTCCATGCCTTTACTTTCAGCGCGTTTTCCGCGGCTTCCACTTGCGCTTCTTGCTTGCTGCTTCCGGTTCCCTCGGCTACCTTTTCTTTATCAAGATACACGCCAACCACAAAGATTTTTTGATGGTCCGGTCCGTCTTCGCTCAACACTTTGTACTGTGGTGTGATGCCGATTACTTCTTGGGAGGCTTCTTGGAATCGGGACTTTGGATCCATCCAGAGCCCTTGTTCTAGAACGTCTGGAAGTTTTGTGATGACCCATCGTGTTATGAATTGTTTGGAGATGTCCCAGCCTTGGTCCAAATAAAGGGCACCAATAAATGCTTCAATAGCATTGGCCAAAATATAATCGCGAGCCTTTGTGTTGTCGTCTTTTGACTCGCCGTGAGAGAGAAAAAGAAATTCTTCCATACCTATCTCGCGGGCAACGAGCGCACACATTTTCCCATTGACCAATGCTGCTCGCCAATTGGTGAGTTCGCCTTCTGGGTTGAGATAGTGCTCAAACAAAAATTCAGTAACAACCAGTTCAAGGACGGCATCGCCAAGGAATTCAAGGCGTTCATTGTGGTTGAGCGCAAAATCTCTGTTTTCGTTCAAAAATGAACGGTGCACCAACGCATTGACCAGCAAATTTTTGTTGGCAAAGGTTACGCCAGTCTTTTGTTCAAGTGCTGGAAAGTTCTTTTGCAGGTATTCTTCTATGGGCATATGGTGTAGTTACCAACCCATACATGTTATGAAGTCGTAGTACTCAATGACATGTGTAGGTTGATTCAAATAGTTTGGTGCGGCTATAATTGTTCACTGGTTACATCCGTGTACATTGCTCCCAAAATTCCATTGACAAATTTTCCGCTGGACTGGCCGCCATAATTTTTTGCCAACTCAATTGCTTCGTTGATGGCTACTTTTGCAGGAATATTGTCGTTATAAAATAATTCATAAACACCAATGCGCAATATATTTCGGTCAATGATGGACATTTGCACAAGCGGCCAATTTTGCGCGTATTGCTCGATTTTTTCGTCTATGACCTTTACGTTATCTGTGACAGCTTCTACTGTCGTGGGTATGTACTCATCGTTTTCCAAGCCGGCTCCAAATTCACCTATGGTTTGATCAACAATAGCCGGCAAGGCTGCGGATGGGTTACCACGAAAATCCCATTGATATAGGATTTGCATAACGATTGAACGAGCAAGGTGACGGTTCGACATAAGTGGGTACGCGTGCAATTACGTAATTTTTTTCATGCGCTTTGCAAGTCTCTCAGTTCTTTTTTTTACGTCGATGACCTGTCTGCCTTTGTATATGCCCGATACTTTTGACGCGCGATGTGGAAGATGTGGGTTCCCTTGTTCATCAAACTTAATGGCCACCTTCTTGAGCTTCAAGTGTGATCGTCTCTGGTTTGTCTTGCTTTTTGTACCTCTTGTCTTTGGTTTCATACGTATTGAATTAAAACTGTGCTCAGTATAGGCCAATTTGGTAATAAAATCAAGAGGGGAGCGGTCAGAAGGAAAATAATTGAAATTTTGCCTTATTTTAGCTATGATACGTACAACTTTCTATGACTATTGCCGAGGCACACAATAAGGAACAATGGGACCATTTTCAAAAAATACATGGGAATGGCGAATTTTTGCAATCTTGGGAATGGGGTGCTTTTCAGGCATCGGTTGGCAATCAGCCGCTTCGCATGCAGCTGATTGACGGCAATCATGTTGTTGAGCAGCTGCAGGGCATTATATATGCGCTACCGCTTGGATTGAAATTTGTATATGTCCCTCGGTACACTCTTTGCAACGGGAAGAACGTGGATTATTTTTTAGAATATTTTCAGGATCAAAAATTTGTCTTTGCGCGGCTTGAGTCGGCAGCAGAAGCATTTCAAAGAGGTGTGTTCAATTATTACGAGGTAAAAAATCGTCAGCCGCACGATACTCTGATTTTGGACATCAGGCTAAAAGAGGAAGAATTGCTGGAAGAGATGCATAGTAAAACCAGATATAATATTCGATTGGCTCAAAAGAAAAGTGTGCGTGTAGATGAAAAAAAAGATATTGAGTTGTTTTGGCAAATGAATGAGCAGACAGCCGCTCGGGATAAATTTAAAAGCTATTCACAAGAGTATTATAAAAAAATGTTGTTGCAATCAGGAGTCTATCAGTTTAATGCGTATGTGGGTGATGAATGCATTGCATCCAGTATTTGCATAGGTTTTGGGCAACGATTTACATATTTGCATGGTGCATCATCCAATGAATTTCGGAATGTCATGGCGCCGTATCTGTTACAGTGGAACCAAATTCAGTTTGCAAAGGCACACGGATATACAGAATATGATTTTTCGGGTGTTGCTCCAGAGGGAAAGGGAAACCCTCAAACATCACTTCATACACTTACATGGCAGGTGGATCATCCGCTCACCGGTGTTTCACGGTTTAAGGCGGGTTTTGGTGGCGCGCGCAAAATGTACGCGGGAGCGGTTGAAGTTGTTTTGCGAAAACGTATCTACTCGTTTATTCGTTTTTTAAAAAATATTGTTTCATGAAATTTTCTTGGAGTCATAACCTATTTTTGTGGGTTAATGCGCGTATTGGAAAATATCGTTTGTTGGATCGTATCGCTATTGTATGCGGTCACTGGCTTATTTTTGTCATGGCTGCTGTGGCGCTGTGGTGGCTATGGCAGGGGCACACCGATATGATCATTTATTACGCACTTTCGTTTGGAATTGCATTTTTATTTAGTTATTGGTTTGCCCTAACCTGGAAGCACCAGCGCCCTGTAAAAGAGCTGCACAACATAAAAATACTTATTGAGCCACTGGGGAGTTGGAAAGCATTTCCTTCTGATCATACAATGGTTGCCACAATTGTCACATTGCTCCACGTGCTATTTGCCGCTCCGTCCTGGCTTGTGTTATTGTTTGGTGTGTTCACCGTGTGTATTGCGGGGGGGAGAGTATACTGTGGTGTTCATTACCCGCGCGATATTGTTGGCGGGTTTGCTGTCGGAATTATTGCCGTCATCTTAGTGCGTTTGCTATTAGTATAGACCCGATGAACCCTGAACTACCTATGAATGCAATTATTTTGTGTGGAGGGCTCTCGACTCGCCTCGGTGAGATTACAAAGCAAATTCCAAAAATATTGCTTGAAATTGGACCGCATAGTGTTTTGGATTGGCAAATTATGCAGCTGAAGGCTGCGGGGGTACGCCGCGTCGTCCTTGCTGCTGGCCACCTGGCGCAGGTGCTGGAGGCAAATGCAGGCAATATGCGCTATGGCGTAGAGTTACTGTATGCTGTAGAGCCCAAAAAATTGGGTACAGGAGGCGCCATTAAGCATTCATTGAAATATGTTCCTGAGCCTGCGGAACCAACATTTATTTTG
>Ga0210057_1008676_pt1 | contig 11965 bp, 12 predicted proteins | sample CryGeyCG2114_010_2_FD_183968 | JGI IMG/M metagenome (GOLD analysis project Ga0210057, IMG submission 183968) | Groundwater microbial communities from aquifer - Crystal Geyser CG10_big_fil_rev_8/21/14_0.10 (SPAdes) (version 2) | ecosystem: Environmental > Aquatic > Deep subsurface > Groundwater ...
TCCAGTAAAAGATGAATATGATGAGGGAATAAATCTAGCATTGAACCATCTAGGAAAATTAATAAACCATATAGCAGAATCTGGAATAAATTTAAACTCTAAAAAAGAATCATCTGATTTTTATTATGATTTAAGAAATAGAATAGAAGATATTCTTTCGCAAGATAAATACAAAATTGTTCCTGGAAAGATAATTCATGGATACCAAGATGGAATTGATTTTTATTTGGAAAGACTCGAAAAACAGCTATTATAATTCGGATTTATTTTTTAACTCCAATCTTCTTCATTCCACCCATATAGGGTTGAAGAACTTTTGGAATTGAAATTGTTCCATCTTTTTCTTGGAAATTTTCCATTAAAGCAATTAAAGCTCGAGGAGAAGCAAGAACCGTATTATTAAGTGTGTGAACAAAATAAGTTTTTCCATTCTTTTCAGCTCGAATATTAAGTCTTCTTGCCTGAGCATCTGTCAAATTTGAACAACTTCCCGCTTCAAAATATTTTTTCTGTCTTGGACTCCAAACTTCAACATCAGCAGATTTTGCTTTTAAGTCAGCAAGGTCTCCACTGCAACATTCTAAAATTCTAACTGGAATTCCTATCTGTTTAAAAATATCAACTGAAAGGTCAAGCATTTTTTGATACCATTTATAAGACTCTTCAGGGTCACAGACAATAATCATTTCTTGTTTTTCAAATTGATGAACTCGATAAAACCCCTTCTCTTCAATACCATGAGTTCCAACTTCTTTTCTAAAACAAGGTGAAACACCAGTAATTTGATATGGAAGATTTTTGCCATTCAAAGTCTTATTCATAAACATTCCAACTAATGAATGTTCACTAGTTCCAATTAAATATAAATCTTCACCCTCAATTTTATACATCATATTATCTTTTTCTTTAAAACTCATTACCCCATCAACAACTTCACTTCTAATCATAAAAGGAGGAATCACAAACTCAAATCCTTTTTCTATCATATAATCTTTTCCAAATGAAATCAGAGCAGAATGAAGTCTTGATAAATCTCCCTTAAGGTAATAAAACCCATTTCCAGATACCTTTCTTGCCGTATCAAAGTCAACTCCACCAAGTCTTTCAGCAAACTCTGCATGATTAAAAATTTCGTAATTTGGAACTTTTGGTTCTCCTATTTTTTTAACCTCAACATTTTGACTTTCATCCTTTCCAATTGGAACTGAATCGTGAATAATATTTGGTAACTTCATCAAAATTTCTTTAATTTCTTCTTCAAACTTTTTTCTTTTCACTTCTATTTTTTCAATTTTTTCTGGAATTTCTTTAGCTTCTTTTTTTGATTTTTCAACTTCCTTTTTCTTTCCAGCTTTTAATTCTTCTGCAATTTTCTTAGAAATTTTGTTCCTTTCTGAACGAAGATTGTCTTCATCATATTTTAGCTTTCTCCATTTTTCATCAAGTTTTAAAATTTCATCAACAAGAGGTAATTTGGCTTCTTGAAATTTCTTTTTTATATTCTCTTTTACTTTGTCTGGATTCTCTCTTAGGAAATTAATATCTATCATATTTTTAACAAAGTAATGTTGTATTTAAATTTTAGCACTCAATAAATTTAAAAGTAATAATCTCTTACTTTTTCAATGGTAGGCGAAACAATAGGAATAGCAGGTTTACTTGAAGGATTTTATTCAAGTGTTGTTGGTTTCCTTCCATCATGGGCTCAGAATTTTGTAAGTTTATTTCTTTGGTCCTTACTTTTAGTAATTTACGCAATTTTTATTTGGAAATTTTATAGATGGATTGCAAAAAAAGATATTCTCCAATTAAATCTTGCAAGGTTTGATCGTTCAAATCACCTAGTGCTCGCAAAGATAATTGGAAGTTTTATGTACTTTTTAGAATACCTTGTAATCCTTCCCCTAGTAGTTTTTCTTTGGTTTGGAATTTTTACTTTATTTTTAATGCTCTTAACAAAATCCCTCGAATTAAATACAATATTAGTAATTTCAGTAACCGTTGTTGCGGCAATAAGAATGACTGCCTATTACAAAGAAGACCTTGCAAGAGATTTGGCAAAATTAATTCCTTTAACCCTCCTAACAGTTGCAGTTTCTCAAGGACTTTTTGATTTTAATAAAGTAATAGAACAACTTAAATTGATTCCAACTTTCCTCTCAGATATTTGGATTTATTTAATTTTTATAGTTTTAATTGAATTTTTACTAAGAATTCTTGAGGTGATTTTTATTGCATTTGGACTCTACGATGAAAAAGAAATAAAAGCTATGGATACTCTTGAAGAGGAAGAAGAAGAAAAAAAGAGATAGATTAATTCTTCTCAACTTCAGGATGATTAACTCCCTTAGACAAAATATCTTTGAGCATTTTCAAATGTTTTCCTTTTTCTTCCCTATAATCTTTATCTCCAGATTTGGGATGTTTTATCATTTTTGCAACATATTCTCCTCCTAAAAAGTGGGGAGTTAAAACATAATTTGCTCCATCCCCATAGAGTTTCAACGCATCCTCAATTGAATGAGCTCTTAAAACTACTACCACTTTTTTATTTACTCCCCTTACGGTCTCAATTAAAAGTTTATTTGTTTCAAGATCAGGAACTGTTGAAACTACAAGATTCAATCCCTCAAGATTTAATTCTCCTAAAAAATCCATATCATAAACATCTCCATAAAGTGCAGGAATTCCATATCTTTTCAAATCTTTTATAATATCTGGATTAAAATCAATTACAATATATTTCTTTTTTAAACTTTTTAGAACATTTAAAATACTAAATCCAATTCTGTTATATCCAAATAAGATGGTATCGTACTCCTTTTTTACCTTATTTTCTTTTTTTATTTTTTTACTTTCAAAGATTGAGAGAAAATTTGAAAATCTATTATAAACTTCTCCAGAGTAAGTTATTGAATAACTTGATAAAAAAATTGTGATTATTAAAGTTAAAATTATGGTATTAAAAGCAATTAAATTAATATGTCCAACTGATAATCCTAAAGCTGCAACAATTAATGAAAACTCTGAAATTTGTGCAAGAGTTGAACCAACAAGGAAATTTGTTCTCTTAGTATATTTAAACCATCTTCCTAACATCATTAAAACAAAAGGTTTGAAAATTAAAGCAAATCCGGAAAGAACAATTGCAGAAATTAGGACTTCTTGAATTTGAGAAAGTTGCATCCTAAGGCCAAGAATTATAAAGAAAAGAATTAAAAAGAAATCTCTAAGAGGCCTAATTTTTGAAGAGATTTCAGTTGCATATGGACTTGTTGAAAGAATTACTCCCGCTAAAAGCGAACCAATTTCCATTGAAAAACCTACATACAAAAAAACACCTGCTAAAACAAAACACCAGCAAACTGAAAACAAAAAAAGAAGTTCTTGGGACTTTGCAATTTTTTCGAGTATTCTTGGTAAAATAAAATACCCGGCGAAAAAGAGAACAACAATTAAAATTCCGCCTGCGACAAAACTTTCTAGAGTATTTGAATTGTTAATTCCAGACATCGAGGAAATAAAAATTAAAACTCCTACTGCAACCAAATCCTGAACAATCAAAATTCCGATTGAAATTTTTGAAGAAAGTGAATCAAGCTGTTTTTTATCCGATAAAATTTTCATAACAATAATTGTACTTGAAAAAGAGACTGCAATTCCATAATAAATCGAGGTTATGATTCCCGAATCAAAAAAATAATTAGAAACCAAAAAAGTTGCAGTAAATGTTAAAATTATTTGACCCAAACCAATTAAAAGTGACTTTCCCCCAATCTCCTTTATAACTTTTGGGTTTAAATGAAGACCCACAATAAAAAGAAGGAAAGAGATTCCTAATTCACTAAAAATTTCAATTGTCTCGGTTGAAGCACCTATCCCAAATAAAAAAGGACTTATAATCATTCCAGCAATAATATACCCAATAATTAATGGTTGATTAAGAAGTCTAATTATATAGGAAACTACAAATGCGGCAAGTAAAATCACCGCAAGCTGAATAAAAGTATTATCCATTTTGTCCTCTTTTAATTATTAAAGGAAATTACTATAAAAAGCTTTTTAAACCAATCAGTAATTTATCCTTTATGGCAAAGGTAAGAATTAAGTTAAACTCAACGGATATTGGAATGCTCAATGAAATTTGCAACTCAATTAAAGAATTATCAAAAAGTTCAGGAATTGCAATCTCTGGACCAGTTCCACTTCCAACAAAAAAATTAAAAGTAACAACAAGAAAGTCTCCATGTGGAGATGGAACCGCAACTTTTGATAGATTCGAAATGAGGATACACAAAAGACTTATTGATCTCCCTGCAAATGAAAAAGTATTGCACCACATTATGAGAATGAAGGTTCCAAAATCAGTTAATATCAAAATTGAAATGAAAGATTAATCTTTCAAAATTTTAATTAAAAATTTCTTCTGTTTTAAACAAATCTCTTATCAATCCAGATTTATCTTCTTTCCAGAATCCAAACCTCTTAAAAAAATCTTTTCTTTCTAAAGTCCTTTCACCCATTTCTTCTAATTTTAAAGTATAAACTATTTTGAACTCATTACTTTCAAGTTTTTTTTCTAATTCTTCCGGAACATCTAAAGAAAACTCCCCTTTATATTGGCGTCCGGAATAATAATCCTTTCCACTGGGTTTTGTAGAAATAACTAACTTTCCTATTTTTATATTCAGAGGTAAACTAAATGAATCATCTTTATTAATTATAATCTTATATCTGGATTTTTCACTGTTAAAAAAAGAACTTCGTGAAAATTCTTCTAAATTTAAACTAATTCCTAAAATTTTTTGAAACCCTTTCAAATTAATTCCCACATAAGAATTTTCACTTACTTCCATAAAAATGGAAAATTTTTAGATTTATAAAAATTGTCGTTCAAAAAGATAACTAAAAGAAAATATTCTCTTTTGAAAGTCTTAATTTTGGAACTGATTTGTCCGAGGGGATTCCAATAGGACAAATAACTACTGGATCCAAATCGTCCGGTAAATTTAGAATTTTTTTAAATTTAACTGAATCAAAACCTTGCATTGGACATGAACCATACCCCAAATCAAATGATGAAAGAAGTGCATTCTCTAGAGCAGCAAAAATTCCCTCCCTAGAAAATTGATATTTTTTATCATTACTCAAATTTTTTAAATATCCTTCAACCATATTCTTAAATCCTTGAATTTTTTCTTCGGGAGTATTCTTTTCTTTCATTATTTTTAAAACACCTTCCAAAATTCCTTCCAAATCACTTGTTGCACAAAAAACGAGTAAATGTGAAGCACTTCCAACTTGAGGTTGATTCCATGCCGCTTCCTGAAGTTTTATTAAAATATTTTTATCTTCAACAATTTTTATTTTCCAGGGTTGTAGATTAAATGAAGAAGGAGCCAAACGAATTGCTTCTTTTATTTTTTCAAAATCTTCTGAAGATATTTTTTCTCCTGTAAAGTTCTTTACAGCATATCTTTTTTTAATAAGTTCACTAAATTCCATTAAAACATGAAAAAAAGTTCATATATAAGGATTGTGGACTAATGCAGAATAAATCTTCAACCACAATAATCCTTATAAAATAATTTGAAATAAATTTTTTATGGGAGTCATAAAGGGTTTTCTTGAAACTGGAAAAAATTTAGAAAAAATAATTTTCGATATGCTTCCGGATGAAGAAGGATGGACAAATCCAAATTCATTAGAATTAGATTTAGAACTTAAGGGTTACCTTGATTTAGAAAGGCCTGTTTCTCAACACTATGATTCTCTAAATAAAAGAACACTATATATAAAAAGAATTGGCGAGGGAAAAGATGATTATTTAGTTGATATTTCTAGAGCAGAGGGTTATGCTTGGATAAGTCTCTCAGAAGAAAAAATTAAAGATTTCTTGGAAGAAATTGGAGAAGAAAAAGTAGCAAAATTAGATTATAAACCGAACCTTATTTTTGAGGAAGTTAAACTTGAAGAAGATATTCAAGAAGCTCTTGAAAATGAACAATATGAATTGGTAGAAGAACTAAAACAGAAAAGAGATAGTACACTAAAGAAAAACTTATAATCCCAATCACCATTTATATTTTATGGGAGAACTAAGAGGATTAAAGGAAGGAAAAAATATTGAGAGAATAATTGCAGATTTAGAAATCGATGAAGCGGGTTGGACAAATCCTAAATCTCTTGAAATACATTATAAATTTGAGGCATATCTTTATCTTGAAGAGCACATCTCAAATGAACTAGACAAAGAATTGGGTAGAAATCTTTATGTAAAAAGAACTGGTCCAAATAAAGATGACTTTTTAATTGACGCGACTAAAGTAGACGATTATATTTGGGATAAAATAATTCTTGATGAAGAAGATCATGAAGATAATATCTACGATCCAAGATTAGCATTAATTAATTATGGGAAAGATGTAAGAATAAAACCACTTGAAAAACAAATTGAGGAAGCAGTTGAAAATCAAGAATTTGAAAAAGCAGCAGAATTAAAAAAAGAATTAAAAATAAGAGACAAAATAAAAAACCAAAATAAAAACTCTCAAAAACCCTTATAAATCCTTAGTTCTTCACTTAAATAGAGAGGTAACAAATGAAAAATAGAGAAACTGCTTTTGTAATTCCATTTAAAGATTTAAGAATTGAAGATATCCATCTCGCTGGTGGAAAAAATGCTTCACTTGGTGAAATGTATCGTGAACTAAAAAATAAAGGTGTTGACATTCCAAACGGGTTTGCGGTGACCGCCTTCTCTTATAAACATTTTATGAGTGTGACCGGATTAAGAGAAAAAATAAAAGATATTCTTTCAGATTTAAAAACTAAAGATATGAGAAATTTAACGGCTCATGGAAAAAAAGTAAGAGAAGCTATTCTAAAAGCAAAAATTCCTGAAGAAATCGAAAAAGAAATTATCGTCCATTACAAAAAATTATCTCGTCAATATGGAGAAAAATATACTGATGTTGCAGTTCGTTCATCTGCAACTGCTGAAGACTTACCTGATGCTTCATTTGCAGGCCAACAAGACACCTATCTAAACATCCGTGGAGAAGAAAAAATTCTTGAAGCATGTAAAAAGTCATTTGCTTCTCTTTTCACAGATAGAGCAATATCTTATCGTGAAGAAAAAGGTTTCAACCATTTTGATGTTTCTCTTTCAATAGGAATTCAGAAAATGGTACGTAGTGATATTTCTTCTTCTGGAGTAATGTTTTCTATTGATACCGAATCTGGTTTCAAAGATGTAGTTTATATCACTTCAATTTATGGATTGGGAGAAAACATTGTTCAGGGAGCAGTAAATCCAGATGAATTTTATGTTCATAAGCCAACTCTAAAAAAAGGATACAAATCAATTATTTCAAAAAAAGTAGGAGATAAAAAAGTAAGAATGATTTATTCGGTTGATAAAAACAGTCCCGTAAAAAATATAGAAGTAAATAAAATTGAAAAAGAAAATTATTCAATTACCGACGAGGAAATCTTAAAATTGGCTAAATGGGCAGTTATAATTGAAGAACACTACAAAAAGCCAATGGATATGGAATGGGCAAAGGATGGAAAGCTTGGAAAACTTTTTATCGTTCAGGCAAGACCTGAAACTGTTCAAAGTCAAAAAGATTTGAATACTCTTGAAGAATATGTTTTAAAAGAAAAAGGGGAAATAAAAGTTGAAGGGAAAAGTGTTGGTTCAAGAATTGGTTCTGGAAAAGTTAGAGTGATTAAAGATGCTTCAGGAATTAACTCTTTCAAAAAGGGAGAAGTATTAGTAACCGAAATGACCGACCCAGATTGGGAACCAATTATGAAAATAGCTTCAGCAATTGTAACTGAAAAAGGTGGAAGAACCTCACATGCTGCAATAATCTCAAGAGAATTTGGAATTCCAGCAGTGGTTGGAACAAATAATGCAACTGAAAAATTAAAGAATGGGGAATTGGTAACTGTTAGTTGTGCAGAAGGTGAAAAAGGATTTGTTTATTCTGGAAAATTAAAATATAAAATTATTAAACACAACTTAAAGAAAATTCCAAAAACAAAAACTAAAATTATGCTTATTGCTGGAACTCCTGAACAAGCATTTGAACAAAGCTTTATTCCAAACGAAGGAGTTGGGCTTGCAAGAGAAGAATTTATTATTAGTTCAGCAATAAAAATTCACCCAAATGCATTAATAGATTTTGAAAAATTAAAGAATAAAAAACTAAAAGAAAGAATAGAAGAATTAACTTCAAACTACAAAGATAAAAAGCAATTTTATATTGATAAACTTGCAGAAGGAATAGGAACTTTAGGAGCAGCATTTTATCCAAAAGATGTAATTGTAAGAACCTCTGACTTTAAATCAAACGAGTATAGAAATCTAATTGGAGGAGAACTTTATGAACCAAACGAGGAAAACCCAATGATGGGTTGGAGAGGAGCAAGTAGATATTATCATAAAAACTTTATTGATGCATTCAAACTAGAATGCTATGCCTTAAAAAAAGTAAGAAATGTTTTTGGATTAAAAAATGTAAAAATTATGATTCCTTTTTGTAGAACAGTAGAAGAAGGAATGAAAGTTCAAGAAATAATGAAATCCTGCGGATTGAAAAGAGGAAAAGATGAATTACAAATTTATGTAATGTGTGAAATTCCTTCAAATGTTTTATTAGCTGATGAATTTAGCAAGATTTTTGATGGTTTTTCAATCGGTTCAAATGATCTTACCCAACTAACTCTTGGATTAGACAGAGATTCAGAAATAATTGCAGGAATTTCTAATGAAAACGACCCCGCAGTAAAAAAGTTTGTTTCGGAGATTATCGAAAAAGCAAAGAAAAACAAAAGAAGAATTGGAATTTGTGGTCAAGCTCCAAGTGATTTCCCGGAATTCGCTCGTTTCCTTGTGGAAAAAGGAATTGATTCCATTTCTTTAAATCCGGATTCAGTAATAAAAACAATTCTTGAAGTGGCTTCAGTTGAGAAAAATCTAAAAAGGTAATTCTAATCGTTCAAAATTTTATAAGATTCTATTGTGTCTAAATCGTATTTACTTGTATAGTGAATAAATCCTTCAAATGTTCCCTTACTAATATAAGCTTTTTCGTTAGAATCATAATTCTGAGCCAAAACAATTCTTTCTTCATTTTTATTAAATAAGTCTAAATATATTCCAGCTGAATTTATTTGTCTATTAGTTTTATCTCTAAATTCCTCTTCTGGAATAAGATAATGATTCATTTCGATACATCTTGTCCCTTTTTTTAAAACCAATTTAACTAAAGAGCCATCTTTCAAACCCTTCTTTTCCATTTCCTCAATAGTAACCATATTAAAATATCTTTAAAGAGGTTTATAAAGATAATTATTCTCGAGAGTGTCGCATAATCGGGAGATAAATTTAATGTCGCATGTCGGGAGTTATGTTTTACTTTCCTGATTTAATCCTATTATCATGCTTACATAACATCTTACAATTTTCTGCAATAGTTTTTCCGCCTTCGTGCCAAGGGTCTATGTGGTCGGCTTCCATTTCTTCTATTTCAAAATGTTCTTTACATTTAGGACATATTCCTTCTTGTCTCTCGTATGCTTCTCTTTTCATTTTATCTGTAAAAGAGCGGATACTCAAATATTTTTCATTTCTTGTTATAACATAAGGATAAATTCCTGATTTTTTTGTAACATCTTCATCTTGCATTAATTCTTTTATCTCCTTTTCTATTTTTTTAGAATCAAACTCTTTGTCTTTATATTCATTATATAAACTCCCATAATCAATACCTTTCATCTCTTTACGATAATTTGGGAATGTTGCTTTAACCCAATTTATCACACCTTGAAAATATAACCATAATTCATTTGCATTTGGTTTATTTTGATTTTTAGCCATATACTCCTTTATCTCGCCGTTACTAATCCAACTAATTGCAGTTTCTAAATAATCTTGTCTTATCGGTGTTCCTTTCATATAATCACTTGAGAGATTGTATGCTGGACAACCAGTTTTACTAAAATGCCTTTTTGCGTCAGTTAGCCAAGTTCCAATATAAATTGCATTTTTTAATTCTTGGTCTGTTAATTGTTCTCCTGCAATATTAATAATTTCAAACCAATCTAATTTTTCTTTATCTTCTCCTTCACAGAAATAAATCATTAATTTGTAATTTAGGATTTGCTTTTTTTCGTCTTCTTCAAGATTATGAAAATATTGAAAATTTAAAGAGAATTTTCCTGCAACATATTCACAAAAACTTATAGTTCTTTGTTGTCCGTCCATTACTTCAAAACTTTCATCTTTATTTTTTACCCAATACATCACATTTAAAGGAAACTCTTTTCTTATAGTTTCGATAACAGCATTTCTTTGTTTGTCTTTATAGACAAACTCTCTTTGATATTTTGGACGAATATTCAACTTTCCATTGTATCCAACAACTCCTTCCTCATCATCGTTTTTATATCCTTCAATGACTTCTTTAATTGAAATTTGTTTAAGTTCTATTTTCATAAAATAATAACCCTAAAAGAATTATTTAAATCTTCTTATTCTTTATAATTATACGAGCATATATGCTGGTATATAATTTTCCATTTTCAAAATCTTGAAATGCAGGAGATTTATCATTTTTGGGATTATACAAACGATATAAAGTTCCCTTTGCATTATTAGTAAATCTCCCTGTTGGCTTTCCTGTTTTTTTATCCAAAATTTCCATTTTTCTATTAGAAGTAAAATCAATAGAACCAACAATTCCTAAAGCAATAATTTCAAATTGGTCAGGATTATATTTATCCATAAAAGTAATCGGGACGCCCATATATCCCTCATAATCCATTGGAATGTCTTTTGTTTTGTCTATGTTTATAGCGTCGTAATTTTCATATTTCGGATAATCTTTTTCATTCCCTTTATAACTTTTGTAAGGAATTAAATCTTCGTGACGCTTTTTTATATCCAAATTCGTAAACCAGTTAACCCCTGAAACTCTAATCATTCCTTCTTTATGGTCTCCAGCAGTAGCATAATCCTTATAATGTTTATTTATAAAATGAGATGCTCCACCATTAAATCCATACCCTAACCAAATTTTATTTTCTTTTATTAACTTAAATATTTCTTTATATGAAATAGCGTTTTGATGTGCAATAATTATAAATTTTTTATTATACTCTATTAATTGAGCAACATATTCTCTAAACAGAGAGAAAGGCGGATTTGTGACGACAATATCTGCTTTTTTTAAAATCTCTATACATTCAGGACTTCTAAAATCTCCATTTTGTTTTAATGGAGTTCTTACAATATCAAGATTGTCTATTTTCCCATCGTTGTTTATATCTCGGACAATCTCAAGTTTGTATGCAGGTCTACCATTCCCAAAATGTGTTGCTACTAATTTTTTTAATCCCAAATATTTAAAATTCAATTCAAAATATTTCCAAAAATTACTTTCTTCTGGGTCATCACAATTACAGAGAACAACTTTATTTTTGAAATTGTCTTTATAATGTCTTAACTCTCTTTCAATATCAGATAATTGGGTATAAAACTCATCATTTTTGTTTTTATTCGCATTTTTCAAACCCTTGTTAGAATTTCCTTTTTTCATTTTATTTTAGTTTTTTAGATAAAAATTTAATTACCTCATTTATTAAATCACTACATTCTTTTGATTTTTTAAGAGTTATTGTGATATTATTTTTTTCTTTGTAGTGTATTATTTTATTTCTTAAATCTTCAAATGATTTGAGGTCTTTCCACATTTTACTTTGCTTAAATTTTTTAATATCTAAACTCGTAAAATGATGTATCATAAATAATATCTTTTTTGTTGTTGGAGGTCTTATTGTTATCTCTTCAAAAAATCCTTCTTCATTAACTCTTAATTCTTTTTCATTCAAAAAAGATTTTTCATGAGTTTTTAATCTTGAACCAACAGAAAAGGATTCTGAAAGAGTATTAATA
>Ga0210057_1008677_pt1 | contig 11964 bp, 10 predicted proteins | sample CryGeyCG2114_010_2_FD_183968 | JGI IMG/M metagenome (GOLD analysis project Ga0210057, IMG submission 183968) | Groundwater microbial communities from aquifer - Crystal Geyser CG10_big_fil_rev_8/21/14_0.10 (SPAdes) (version 2) | ecosystem: Environmental > Aquatic > Deep subsurface > Groundwater ...
AGAGAAGGATTTGATATGGATATTAGGGTAGTGCCAGCCAGATCCTATGGTTCTGCTTTACAATATTTCACCGGCTCAAAGGAACACAATATCGTCACGAGAAAGATTGCTATGGATAGGGGGTTAAAGCTTTCAGAATACGGACTTTTTCGAGGTCCAAAAATGATTGCCGGTAAAACCGAAGAAGAAGTTTATAAAGCCCTGGGGATGCAATGGATTCCTCCAGAAATGAGGGAAAATCAAGGGGAAATTGAGGCGGCTTTAGAAGGAAAGTTGCCAAAATTGATTGATTACAAAGATATCAAAGGTGATTTGCATTGCCATTCAAAATGGGACGGTGGAGCAAATCCAATTGGAGAAATAGTAGAGGCAGCAAAGGAGATGGGATATGAATACATTGGCATTGCTGACCATACGAAGTTTTTAAGGATTGAGCATGGGTTAGATGAAAAGAAATTAGCTTTACAGCGAAAAGAAATAGATAAAATAAATGAAAAATTAAAAATGAAAAATGAAAAATTTAGGATTTTACAGGGAGCGGAGACAAATGTTTTAAATGACGGCTCAATTGATATTAAAGATGAGGCATTAAAAAAATTAGATTTTGTTATTGCCGGAGTTCATTCCAATTTTAAGATGCCAAAAGAAAAGATGACAGAGAGAATAATAAGAGCAATGAAAAATCCCAATGTTGACATTATTTCTCATCCCACTGGAAGAATACTAAAAAGAAGGGATGAGTATCAAATTGATTTTGATAAAATTTTGAGGGTTGCTAAAGAGACTGGAACAATTTTAGAAATAAATTCTTTTCCAGAAAGATTAGATTTGAATGCCGAAAATATTCGCCGGGCAAAAGAAGCCGGAGTGAAAATGATAATTAATACCGATTCCCATCATAAAGACCAATTAAGATTTATCGAATTTGGTATCGCGCAGGCGCGGAGAGGATGGGCTGAACCTTCTGATATCATTAATACCCGTTCTTTGAAAGAATTACAGAATTTTTTTAAATAAGCGATACCAAATTCTCAAAAGAGGGGTCGGGAGGATCGGGCGATCCTCCCGTATAGGAAAACAGCGAGCGAAGTGAGCGTTAGAAACCGAGGGTGTCTAAGGAGCGCAGTGAAGCGAACGAAGTGAGCGCTCGAACGAGCGAAGCAAGTGAGAGGGAACGGAGCGACGAATTGGGCATTGCCCAGGCCCGTCGTGGCTGGGCAGAAAAAGAAGACATAATCAATACCCAACCCTTAGAAAAATTATTAAAATATTTTAAAAATGAAAAAAATTAATTTAACGCCTGAAAGAGCGGAAAAAATCCAGGCAGAAATTTACTCAAAAATGTCTGCCAAAAAGAAATTGAAGATTACCTCTCAGTTTATTTCTTTGGCTAAAAAATTAAAAGAAGCAAAAGAGGTAAAAAGAAATTCTAAAAAGAAATGACTGCAGAACAGCTTTTATGTAAAATAGCTAAAATCTTACAGGAGTTAAAAACTCCCTACGCGGTAACTGGTGGATTTGCTGTTGCAGTTTGGGGCAGGCCTCGGTTTACTGCTGACATTGATATTATTGTTGAGTTAGTTTCTCAAAATATAAAACCTTTAGCAAAGAGTTTGCGTTCAATAGATAAAGATGTATATGTTTCGGAAGAAGCAATGCAAGATGCCCTAGAGAGAAAAAGTGAATTCAATTTCATTCATCCCCAGACCGGTTTAAAAGTAGATTTTTGGATGAGGGGAAGTAAAGCTGATATTTACGGGAAGTTAAAATTCAAGAGAAGAAGAGTTAAAAAAATAGATCATCAAGAAATATTCTTCGTTTCTCCCGAAGATTTAATTCTAAGCAAACTCAGCTGGGACAAGGAGAGTGAATCTTCAAAGCATTTAGAAGACATTAAAACAATTTTTGATAATTCGGAATTGAAATTGGATTTAAATTATATAAAAAATTGGGCAGAAAAACAGTCGACAATTAAAATTTTAGATGGATTATTAAAAAAATAAAAGCATGCCAATTGAAAAATCAGCCGGAGCAGTAATTTTTAGACGTGAAAATAATAAAATCTATTATTTATTACTTCATTATCCCTCAAGCGCAAAAGCACCTAAGGAGTATTGGGATTTCCCAAAGGGGCATATTGAGAAGGGAGAGAAATTAGAAGAGACGGTAAAAAGAGAAGTGAAAGAAGAAGCAGGGCTAGAGGATATTAAGCTTGTCGATGGATTTAAAGAAGGGATAAAATATTTTTTTAAATTTAAAGGAAAAAATATTCTGAAATTCGTTACCTTTTATTTAGGAGAAACAAAAACAAAAGATGTAAAAATTTCTGGAGAGCATATTGGGTTTAAATGGTTGCCTTATAAGAAAGCTATAGAGCAACTCACTTTTAAAAATGCCAAAGAAATTCTTAAAAAAGCCAACGAGTTTATTTCAAAGAAAAGTTTATGAGATTGTTAAAAAAATTACGAAGGGAAAATTTCTAACTTATAAAAATGTTGCCGAATTAACAGGTTTTCCCAAAGCCTGGCGGGCGGTGGGGAATATTTTGAATAAAAATCCCGACCCAAAAACAATTCCTTGTCATCGAGTAATAAGAACGGATGGAAAAATTGGCGGGTATAAACAGGGAACAAAAAAGAAAATTAGTTTATTGAAGAGAGAAGGTGTAAAAATAGACATCCCAAATCGGAGAGGGGTCGGGAGAACCCTCCGGTTGCCGAGTTGCATCGCAACGAGGCGAGAGAAGAAGCGATAGCTTCTTCGAACCTCCCGTATAGGAAAAGATTAAAAACCGAGGGTTTTTAAGGAGCGGTGTTAGCGCGATTGCCGAAGGCAATCGTCGCGTGCCGCGACCTCACTCGGTATTACCACTATGGCAAAATTGCATCCAGATTTAGAAAATAAACCCCGAAGAAGAGCAAGCTCTCTACGGGGCAGGGAATTTTGGTACAAAGACATTACTTTGATTCCCAACAGGTTGCCTGATTTTGAAAGGGATGAGGTTGATTTGACTACCAATTTTACAAAAAGAACAATTCTTAAAACTCCTTTTGTTTCCTCACCCATGGATACGGTTACCGAAGCAGAAATGGCAATTTTAATGGCTTTGATGGGTGGAATTGGGGTAATTCATTACAATTTCTTAACTATTGATAAACAAATAGAAGAGGTAGAGAAAGTTAAAAGATTTCAAGCCGGGTTTGTTTTCAGCCCGGTTGTTTTATCGTCCAAAAATAAAATTAGAGATGTCTACAATATTAACGAAAAATATGGTTTCTTCAGCACACCGATTACTGAAGACGGTACCCTAAACTCAAAATTAGTAGGAATTGTTACTCGTCGGGACGTTAGATACAGAAAAGATATGGATACAAAATTAAAAGACGTTATGACTCCGAGAGAGAAATTGATAGTTGCCAAAAAATCAGAAACGGTTGATAAAAACGATTTAGATTTCGCTACCGAAATATTAAGAAGCCATAACCTCGATACCCTGCCAATTATTGATGAAAATGAAAAAGTAGTGGCTTTGGTTACTGATTCAGATATCAGAAAAAATGAACAATTTCCTTTGGCAACAAAAAATGAGAACAATCAATTGAGAATTTTTATTGCCGTAGAATCGAGACTAGCTTTAGCAAAAGAAAGAATTGGAAGGGCTTTTGATGTTGGCGTCGATGGAATTGTTATTGATGCTAGTGTTGTTTTCCGGGAGCAAATTGAAATTGCTAAATGGACGAAACAAAATTTTCCAAAATTAGAGGTAGTTTTGGGGAATATCGATTCGGCTGAGATGGTTGAGAAGATAATAAGGGAAGCCTCGGAATATTGTGATGCTTTGCGAGTGGGAATTGGGCCGGGAGCTGCTTGTATTACCCAACAAGAACTCGGGACTGGAAGAGCCCAAGCTAGCGCAGTTTGGGAATGTGCTCGGGCGGTGAAAAAATTAGAACCAAAATATGGTTTCCTCCCAATAATTGCTGATGGTGGAATAAAAATTCCTGACTTGGCAGATATCCAAAAACCCGGTGATATAACTAAAGCCTTAGCTTTGGGAGCCCAGACAGTAATGATGGGTTCTTTACTCGCCGGTCTAGATGAATCTCCAGGAGAAAAGGAATTTAATTATGAAGAGAATCGAATGGTCAAAAAATATCGAGGAATGGGATCGATCGAGGCAATGGGAAAAAGGGGAGCCTTAAGATATGGAATTGAAAAAATGCGAATAAAAATTCCAGAAGGGAAAGTAATAAAAGCGCCCTATCGAGGTTCAGGTTATGATTTTTTACCCCAACTTATTGCCGGAGTTAAGCAAAGCTTACAAAAACAAGGATTTAAAAATATTAAAGAACTCCAAGAAGAGGTCGACATCCGACCTATTTAAACTTTACATAAAGAAGAGAGTGTGATAATAAAAAATTAGAGGTTGTTCTTTGACAACCAAAAATAAGGAAAGGAGGAAAAGAAAATTGGAAGGAATATTTGGAATATCTGCAAGTGAAAGCTGTTGGGAGGAACTGAAATGGGGGACCAGTTTATTGCAACCAATAAGAGGAGATAAGTACGGTGGGTTTTCAATTTTAACCCAAGGAAAAATTCGAAGGGAAAAATGTAATAGGTTGGTTTGGCCACTGTTTAAGGAAAAAGAGAAGGAAAAAGAGGTCGGTCCTATTTTTAGAGAAGGTAAAATGGCTATTGGCGGAGTGGGTACTGATTATGAACAGCCGATTTTAAGAGATGAAGCTGGGATAGAACCATTTTCACTTGTGGGAGATGTAAAGATAACCAATAGGGAAGAGATAAGAGAAAAATATCCCTATTTAAGTGGGTCAGATCTTGAAATTTGTGCTAGTTTGGCTTCTACTGGGAAAAATCCGGTAGATAAATTGGAGAATATTTTTCGCAACGTAAAAGGAAGATTCTGTTTAGCGATGCAAACTCCCGAAGGAGTTTTTGCCTGTCGAGATCCCTGGGGATTTCACCCTTTATCTATCGGAAGAAATAAAAAAGAAGGTATTTGTGCCGTAGCCACTGAGTCATTTGTCCTTCCTGAGAATGAAATGGAGATTATTCGGGAAACGGGCCGAGGAGAAATTGTTGAGCTCAATTCCACTGGTTTCAATTGTTTGAAACAAATCTTGCCGGAAAAAAATCCGGAAAGAGCGGCTCTTTGCGGGTTTGAATACGGATATGGGGGAGCGCCAGCCTCGATTTTCGAGGATATTGTGATATGGATGGTTCGGTTTAATTTGGGAAGAAAGTTAGCCCAAAAATATGGCGTAGGAGCCCAAGCTGCTTTTGGTTTCCCTCTTTCGGGAAATTCCGCGGCTGAGGGTTGTGCCTTTGAGTCAAAGATTCCTTTAATAAATGTCTGGCAGTATAATTCCCAGTTTGGGCGGAGTTATCTTCCACCCTTGGAAATAGAAAGACAAGAAAAAGGCAGGGGAAAACTTTCACCAATTGAACAGGTAATCAGACTCTTCTGGGAACTTCTTGGTGTAGACGATTCAATTGTTGAAGGAAACCAAATGATGAGACGACTTTATAAGATATTAAGATTAATGGAGTTATATCATCCAGGAAAAGGCAAAGTTCATTTGAGAATCTCTTGCCCGCCAAAAATAAATCCCTGTCCTCTCGAAACTCCATTTAGGCCGAAAGAAGTTCTTTTCGCGGCTAACAATACTAAAGAAGAAATGAGAAAGAAATTAGGAGTGGAAAGTTTGGAGTTTAATACCTTAGACGATTTCGTCGAATCCGTAAAGGAGGCTCAAAGCGAGGAAAGAAAAAAAGAAAATCCTCTAAAAACTGAGGATCTCTGTCTGTGTTGTTTTACCGGAGAGGATTTGGTTAAAAAGTATTTTGAGTAGGTACTTTAAGTAGCGAAGTCCGCGTACTCGTGATGCGGACTTTTTTAATGAGTATTTGCAGAACAAAGTAAAGTTTAGCTTTTTATTTTTTCTATTATTTTTTCAAAAATTTGAGGATGGTTTTGGGCTAAGTTGGCTAAAATTTTTCGGTCGAGTTCGACTTTATTTTTTTTCAGACCAGAAATAAATCTACTATAAGAAATTCCTGCCTGCCGGCAGGCGGCATTAATTTGGATTTGCCAGAGTTTTCGAAATTCTCTCTTTTTAGCTTTTCTATCTCGATAAGCATATTTCCAGGCATGTATTAGAGCTTCTTTTGCCGCCCGATATTTTGCCTTTCTTCCCCAACGAAAACCCTTGGCATATTTTAATAAATGTCTTCTTCGTTTTTGGGAAATTTTACCACCCTTAACCCTTGTCATAATGTTGGATTGTTAGATCGCTTCGCTATGTTAGATTGTTAGAATGTACATTTCAACAAAGGCAGGAAGCCGATCCAACAATCTAACCTCTCGCAACTATTTTAGCAATCGCTTTATTTTTTTCGCTTCGGCTTTCGGAACTTCAATCCATTTCCGGCTTTTTCTAATTTGCTTTCCTGTTTTTTTTGCCCGGTAATGGTCGAGGCCGGTCGGTCTTCTTAAAACCTTACCGGTTTTTGTAATTTTAAAACGTTTTAGTACAGACTTGCGTGTTTTCACCCCGTTAGAAGTCTGTCATTATATAGCAAGCAGCTAATTTCAGACAGACCTTTGTTTTTTAGTTATACCCCGTTATTATCAAACAGAAAAAATTTTCTCTAAATTTTTTCTGCCTAAGACTTCTAACGGGGTTCATGCTTTAGTAATAATCATTGTAAAGCCTCTTGACTCTCTTTTTAATTCTCTCTCAATTTTGATTGGCACTTTTTTTCCTAATACTTCAAGAAATTGATTAATTTTCCCTTTAGCAAAGTCGGAAAGACTTTTCTCTCTCCCTCGGAGAACCATTTCTAATCTTACCCTGTTTCCTTTATTTAAAAACTTTTCAGCGAGATTTGCTCTTACTTCCATGTCGTGTAAAGAGATATTAAAACCCAATCTCACCCCCTTCATCTCGCCTCCCTTTTTCACCTGAGCGGTCCTTTCTTTTTTTTGGAGAGAATAGAGATACTTTCCATAATCCATTATCTTACAAACTGCAGGTGTTACTCTTTCGGTAACCTGAATTAAATCTAAATTGCGCTCCCGCGATATTTGGAGCGCTTTCTCTAATTCCATAATACCCAACTGCTGTCCGTTTTCATCAACGACTCTTACCTGCGAAGCTCTTATTTGATTGTTGATTAATGGTTTCCTTAACAATAGATATTTTATACCTAAAACCTAACGGGGTGGAGACGCCGGGTACTGCCCCCGGATCTGAAAGTCTTTTAAAACTAATTCTACAGGTATAGTCGGTTTTAGTTTTGAAATACTAGATCAAACCGACAAATCTAGTACCACTTATTTGTCTCTTTTTTTCGATAGTTTTCGAGACAAAAGGAACTATCTATCTCGATATCCCCGTACAAATTCCTTCGGAATTATACGGGGCAAGTATGACACCCAAAACAGTCTATCGAGAATTAACTGTCTCAGATGCTGCTTTTAGGCGTAAGCCAAAGCAGGTTTAGAAAATAAGTTGGCACTTATTCTTTTGCTAGAAGTTTTATGAGTTTCTAGCAAACTCAGCCTGCATAGTTTAAAAAGATCTCCCATCGATTCTTTTTCATCCCCTCAATTTTAATTCTCTTTTTAACTCCCTTTCTATTTCCCGTTTTTTAATCAATTCCCTTTTATCAACTTTTCTTTTACCCTTAACTACTCCAAATTCCAGCTTTATTTTTCCATCCTTAGTATATAACTTTAAGGGTACTGAAGTCAAGCCCTTTTGTTTTGCCTTACCAAGTAAATATTTAATCTCTGATTTTTTTAAAAGAAGCTTTCTCGAGCGTTCGGGATTATAATCCGGGGAAACATTTTTTGGTTGATAAGGAGAAATTTTAGCACCAACCCAAAAAGCTTCGCTATCTTTGATGACAACATAGTTTCCCGCCAAATTCACCCCCCTCGTTTTTAGCGATTTTACCTCCTGACCAATCAAAGAAATTCCCGCCTCAAATTTTTCCAAAATCTGGTAATTAAAGTATGCTTTTTTGTTCTCTGCAAGAACTCTCATAATTTGTAGCTTTTTTACTTGCCCCGTACCGAACCCGAAGGTTCTGGTGCGGGGTTCTCAGCCAATATCTTCATCCCTTTCATTTTAGCAAAAAATAGGGTAAACTAAAATCAATGAAAACTTCGTTTTCATTTCCACTCTTCGCTGACGCTCGAGTAATTAATGGCAAGAGAAGAAATTAAAAATTTGATAGAAAAAGCGGTGAAAAACCTTTATAGAAAAGAGGTTGAAGTTAAGATAGAAAGGCCTGTCGAAATAACTTACGGTGACTACGCTACTAACGTAGCAATGATGCTAAAGAAAAACCCTCAAGAAATTGCCGGTTTCATCAAATGCCGAGCGAAGCGAGGTGAAGAAGAGGATAAAGTCCTCTTCGCCCCTTCCATTTTAGAAAAAGTAGAAGTAAAAAAGGGGTTTATTAATTTTTTTCTTTCAAAAGAATATCTACAAAAACAGGTTAAAGAGATTTTGAAAAAAGGAGATAAATTTGGTCAATTAAAATTCGGTAAAAATCAAAAAGTTCAGGTTGAGTTTATTTCAGCAAATCCTACCGGCCCCCTGCATATTGGAAATGGTCGGGGAGCATTTTTTGGCGATACAATATCAAACATCTTAGAAAAAGCTGGCTTTAAAGTTACTCGGGAATATTATATTAATGATGCTAAAAACAGTGCTCAGATTAAAGAATTAGGGAAAACAGCAGTCGGCGAAGGCGTAACCTATTTAAATGATTACCTCCGCCTCAAAATTAAAAACCAAAACTACATACCCCCCCACCACCCTCCCGCTCTGGCGGGCTCCTCGGCAAAAATCAAAAAAATAATTCAAAAATTTAAAAACAAAGAAAATATTTATGGTGAGGCGGGTTATTTATTAGCCCAGGAGGTTCAAAAAGATATTAAAGATTTTATTGAGAGAAAATTAAAAATCAAATTTGATAACTGGGTTTCCGAAGAAGATTTATATAAAAAAAATAAAGTTGATAAAATTTTTAATTGGCTAAAAAAACAGAATTTAATTTATAAAAAAGGGGGAGCGGATTGGTTGAAAACTTCTCAATATGGAGACAAACAAGATTGGGTGGTTATCCGCGAAACAGGTGAACCAACTTATTTATTATCTGATATTGCTTATCATCAAGATAAATTCGATCGAGGATTTCAAAAAATAATCAATATCTGGGGAGCTGACCACCAGGGGCATGTTGGGAAAATAAAAGCTGTGGCTAAAATACTCAATTACAAAGGAGATTTAGATATTTTAATCTCTCAGGTCGTCAGGTTAAAAGGAGGAAAAATTTCAAAGAGAAAAGGAGAGGTGGTAACATTAGAATGGCTAATTGACGAGGTGGATTTAGATGCAGCCAGGTTTTTCTATTTAATGAAATCATTGGATACCCAAATGGAATTTGATGTGGAATTGGCCAAAGAGAGGTCAGAAAAAAGTCCGGTCTATTATGTCCAATATGCCAACGCAAGAATACATAGTATTCTTGCGAAGTCAAAAGTCAAAAGTCAAAAGTCAAAAGTAAATTTAAAATTATTAAATCATCCTTCAGAATTAGAGCTCATTAAACAGTTAATTAGATTTCCAGAAATTATTGAAGACACTGCTAAGGATTATCAAATCCAGAGAGTTCCTCAGTACGTGATTGATTTAGCTACAGTTTTTCATCAATTTTATCGAGATTGCCTAGTGATTTCGGATAATAAAGCATTAACTCAAGCACGTTTATCTTTAATTTTAGCTACCAAAAACGTTTTAAAAAACACTTTAAATTTAATGGGAGTTAGCGCTCCAGAACGGATGTAAAATGGCGGACTCCAACCCACCCGCCACCCCTTAAGGTAAAAACATGAATTTAAATTTTCCGAAAATTGAAAAAAGGATACTGAAATTTTGGCAGAAAGAAAAGATTTTTAAAAAGTCAATTGAGAGGCGAAAAAAAGCTAAAAATTTTGTATTTTATGAGGGACCGCCAACGGCTAATGCTGCTCCAGGGATTCATCATGTTTTAGCCAGGGTTTATAAAGATATAGTTTTACGCTATAAAACAATGCAGGGATTTGAAGTTTTAAGAAAGGCCGGCTGGGATACTCATGGGCTTCCGGTTGAATTAGAAATTGAGAAAAAACTGGGTTTAAAAAATAAAAAAGAAATTGAAAAATATGGAATTACTAAATTTAATAAAAAATGCAAAAAATCAGTTTGGGAATATAAAAAAGATTGGGAAAAATTAACCGAAAGAATCGCCTTTTGGCTAAACCTGGAAAACCCCTACATTACTTATACTGCTGATTACATTGAAACAGTTTGGTATATTTTAAAACAAATTTATCAAAAAGGGTTATTATACCAGGATTATAAAGTGGTTCCTTATTGCTCTCGCTGCGGGACGAGTTTGTCAAGTCATGAGGTGGCTTTGGGTTATGAAAAAATAAAAGAAAGCGCCATCTATATAAAATTTAAAATTTTGAACCCAGAATTCAAAAATTCCTATCTATTAGTCTGGACAACAACCCCTTGGACATTGCCGGGAAATGTGGCCATAGCCGCCAATCCTAATTTTATCTATGCCAAGATAAAAATTGGAGAAGAATATTTAATTTTAGCCAAAGAGAGACTACAACCCACCCCCCACCCTCCCGCTAAAGCGGGCCCCATTGGGGCCTGCGGAATAAAAGAGGAAATTGCTCAAGAATTTAGAGGAAAGGATTTAATTGATTTGAGATATGAACCTCTCTATCCCTTCGATGATGAAACTTCAAAGAGAGCCTATAAAGTCATTCCCGCCGAATTTGTCTCTTTGGAAGAAGGAACGGGTTTAGTCCACATTGCTCCAGCCTTCGGAGAGGAAGATATGGTAGCTGGCAAAGAAAATAATTTGCCAATTTTATTAAATGTAAATGAAGAAGGGAAATTCACCCTCGATGTAAAAAAATGGGCGGGTCTCTTTGTCAAAGAGGCTGATCCATTAATTATTGAAGATTTAAAAAAGCGAGAGCTCCTTTTTAAAGAGGAAATGTACGAGCATGATTATCCTTTTTGTTGGCGTTGTCATAGCCCCCTTTTATATTATGCCAAGCAAAGTTGGTTTATAAATATGCAAAAGGTAAAGAAAGACTTAATTAAAAATAACCAAAAAATAAATTGGGTACCGAAGCACTTAAAAGACGGCCGATTTGGAGAATGGCTTAAAGAAATAAAAGATTGGGCGATTACTAGAGAGAGGTACTGGGGAACACCCTTACCCGTTTGGAAATGTAAGACCTGCAACAATTTAGAAGTCATTGGTTCTTTAAAAGATTTACTTTCCCAGAAATTTTCAGATAATAATTATTTTATCTTTCGCCACGGAGATTCTTTAAGACAGACAAAAAAAGTGGCAATATGTTGGCCGGAAAAAATTTTCTGCCCTTTGACTAAAGAAGGCGAGAAAGAGGTTAAAACCGCGGCAAAAAAACTAAAAAATAAAAAAATCGATATTATTTTTAGCTCTGACCTTTTAAGAACTAAACAGACGGCTGAGATTCTCTCACAAGAAACCGGAGCGAAAATTATTTTTGATAAAAGATTAAGGGAATATAATGTCGGTATTTTTAATGGAAAAAATTCAAAATTAGTTTGGGATTATTTAAACCTTAAAAAGGGAAACATAATTTTTACCAAACCTCCGAAGGGTGAGAGTTTGATGAAGATTGGCAAAAGAATGTATGGATTTTTGAAAGATGCCAATAAGAAATACCTCAATAAAAATATTTTAATTGTTTCTCATGAACTTCCTTTGACTATTTTGGAAGGAGTTTTAAAGGGTTGGCCAATTGAAAAAATTTTAGAGTGGAGGAAATGGGAAAAGGAGAGTAGAATCAAAACTGGTAAATTTCGAGAAGTCGAT
>Ga0210057_1008681_pt1 | contig 11958 bp, 12 predicted proteins | sample CryGeyCG2114_010_2_FD_183968 | JGI IMG/M metagenome (GOLD analysis project Ga0210057, IMG submission 183968) | Groundwater microbial communities from aquifer - Crystal Geyser CG10_big_fil_rev_8/21/14_0.10 (SPAdes) (version 2) | ecosystem: Environmental > Aquatic > Deep subsurface > Groundwater ...
ATTTTAGAAGATATAAAAAGTTTAATTAAGAAGTTCAAGGAGCCAATTGATAAAGAAGAACTGAAGGTCTTAATTATTGAAGGCTTGGTTCCTGATGCAGGTAAACTATTGGAATATCTCGAAAGATGGGTTTAATATGGGAAAAGAAAAATATACCAAAGACATTGAAAGATTATTTAAAAAGAGCCCTGTAGTTGACAGTTCATCTATTTTTAGAATTATTAGGAATAAAAAAAATGTTAAACAATATCCCAAGCAGTTAATAAGAAACTTAATCCTGAAGAACAAAATAAAAAAAGTTGTAAAAGGATTTTATACAAAATATGAGGATCCTTCCTTGTCTGTTTTTTGCTTTAAACCAGCTTATTTGGGATTGCAAGATGCATTAAGCCTGCATGAGTTATGGGAGCAGGAAACTATCCCTGTAATAATAACAACGAAGAAAGTAAGGCAAGGCATTAGAAATGTCTTTGGAACTAATATTTTAGTCAGGAGAATAGACAATAAATACATCTTTGGCTTTAAATATTTCAAGCAAGGCGAGTTTTACTTTCCTTATTCAGATATAGAAAAAACTTTTATTGACTTAGTTTATTTCAAGCAGAAAATAAGCGAGGATATTAGGAAAGAGATAATAAATAAAATGAATATGAAAAGATTAAAATCTTATTTGAAAGTTTATCCCAAGAAATTCAGAGAAAAGGTTTTGAATTACTTTCTATAAATTTTTACAAAAATTATTAAAATATTTAATTGATAATGTTTCTGTAGTAAAAGTTTTTAAAGAATTTAGAATTTTTGTTTGAATAAGAAATGGCTCTTTTTTTAATATCACTCCTTATATCATACAAGAACCTTAAACACCCTCTTTTTAGCGGATTTAGACTATTTATGCCTAAATCATGGGGTATTGAAATTTTCTTCCCAGGGAGTGTTATAAAACATATATCCTCTATTTCTCCAATACCTGACATATCAAAATTTGCTTCTTTTGAAGTATCTTTCGTTCTTGGGTATTGCGGGTTATACGCCTTCCATGGACTCCCTTTAACCTCAATCCATACATGACCTGATAACCCCTTTTTTTCTATAACTGAACCTGCAGCAAGCCTTATTTTATCTGTTAAATCACTTCTATTATTTATTTCAACTAGTTCCATATAAACATCAAAAGTTTCGTTTGCATAATCCCCACAAAAACAATTGCCCTCTTTTATCTTTTGCACCTCTTCTGTGCTTAAATTTAGAAAATCCAGAGCATCATACTTTTTTGACAGGTTTGTAAATGTTGAATAATCAATTTCTTTTTTGAAATTAGTTTTTAAATGATTATAAAAAGAAAAATAAGGGTATTGCCCGAATTGGTTTATAAAAAAGAGGATATTACCTATTAATAATATTTTTTTTACATTCATTTTTTATAAATCCATCTTACCAAATAAATAAAAGGATTATCCAGTAAAGCTATTATCACTTTTACTATGAACAAGCCAATCATGGTTGGCAATACAGGGAACAAGCCGTAGAATGCTATGAACACAAATATTATCGTGTCTATCAGCTGGCTTAATATTGTTGAAGCTGTGTTTCTGAACCATAGATATTTCCCTTTGGTTGCTTTTTTCCATAAACTAAAAGACCATACATCATGATTCTGGCTTATTATATATGCTGTTAAAGAGCCTAAAACAATCCTCCATGTATTGCTTAAAGTTAATTCAAATGCCTCCTGATTATTCCAGAAAGAAGCAGGCTGCCATTTGATTGCTATAAAAATTAAAATTACTAACAAAATATTTGCAAGAAAGCCAACCCAGACTACTTTCTTTGCCTGTTCTTTTCCATAAAATTCATTTATTATATTTGACACAAAGAAAGTTACTGAATATGCTATAAGTCCTGCTGGAACCGCCCAGTTTATGAAAACAACAATCTTGTTTGCCAAAATATTTGAGATGATCACCAAAGCGACAAATGTCCCTATTAAATACTCCATTCCGTATTTTTTTGCTATTAAAGCGACTATTGTAGTTAATGCTAATGTTGCAATAATCCAGATTAATACTTCTATCATGGAACTTAAAACTTAAATAATTTTAAAAATCTTTTTAAACTACAGAAATATTATAGTTTGTGAGGTGATTGAAAATTACTCATTATTTAGACTTTGTAGATTTGAAATACTATCCTAAAAAATCTGATATTATCTGTTTATTCAGGGTTGAACCTTCTCGAGGAATGTCCATGAACGAAGCTATTGGAAGAGTTGCTTCTGAGAGCTCAAATGGCACGTGGTCAACTTTATCCACATTAAAACCGCATATCAGAAAAATAAGAGCAAGAGCTTTTGAAATTAAAGGAAATTGGGTTAAAGTTGCTTATCCCATTGAATTGTTTGAGAAAGGAAATGTCCCCCAATTATTATCAAGCTTTGCAGGGAATATATTTGGCATGAAAGCTGTTAAGAATTTAAGATTAGAGGATGTTCATTTTCCTGACGAGTTATTAAAAAGTTTTAGAGGCCCTGAATATGGCATTGAAGGCATTAGAAGAATGTTTAAAGTTAAAGACAGGCCTTTGACTGCTTCTGTTCTTAAACCAAAAGTCGGGATGACAACCAGCGAGCATTGTCAGGTTGCAGGTGATATTTGGAAAGGTGGCTGTGATTTTTTGAAAGATGATGAGAATTTGACAGATCAAAGCTTTAACAGGTTTGAGAATAGAGCTAATCAATGTTTCAGGTTAAGAGATAGAATTGAAAAAGAAACAGGCGAGAGAAAAGGGTATTTCATTAATGTTACTGCTGAAACTATGGAAATGCTGTCCAGGGCAAAACTAGTCTATGATTTAGGCGGGGAGTTTGTTATGATTGATGTTTTAACTGCAGGTTTTTCCGCTTTTCAAACTTTAAGGGAATTCTGCCATGATCATAAAATGGCTATTCATATCCATAGAGCGATGCATGCCAGCATGACAAGAGACCAAAAACATGGAATTTCAATGTTGAGCCTTGCTAAATTTGTTAGGCTTGTTGGGGGGGATAATCTGCATATAGGGACTGTTGTAGGCAAATTGGTTGGCAAAGAAGATGATGTTTTGTTATTGGAAAAAGAAATTGAGCATGATGTTGAAAACTATTTTAGAAAAAATGTTCACGCTTTAAATCAGAAATGGGGCAGAATAAAACCAATGTTTGCTGTTTCCTCTGGAGGATTACACGCCGGGTTAGTTCCTTATGTTGTTAAATTATTAGGCAATGACATATTAATACAGGCTGGAGGAGGAATACACGGACATCCAAACGGAAGCTATGCAGGCGCTAAGTCTTTAAGACAGGCTATTGATGCTGTTATATATAACATATCTTTAAAAGAATATTCTAAAACCCATGAAGAATTAAAAACAGCCTTGGATAAATGGGGTTCTATGCGTCCTAAATAAGGTTTATTATATATTTAGAACAATATAAAATTTTATAAGTTTCTTAATCTATGCTATTTTGTATGAAAGGAGGGGGGAATTATTTTCTAATGTTTATTCTTTGCTCTATTTTGGTTAATGCTGACGTTGTTATTAATGAGATAATGTATGACCCTGCCGGCACTGATACAGATCATGAATGGATTGAGCTCTATAACAATGGAAGTGAAGTTGTTAATTTAACAAATTGGAAATTTTTTGAGGCTGGCTCTGATCATGGGTTAACTTTAGGCCAGGGGGATATGTTAATTCTATCCGGCGAGTATGTTGTTATAGTTCAGAATAATGAAACTTTTTTGTCTGATTATACTGGTTATGCAGGTAATGTTATAGATAGCTCTTTTTCTTTGAGTAATACCGGAGAATATATAGCATTAAAGAATTCTTCTTTAGATATTGTGGATGAGGTTTACTATTTAAATAGCTGGGGAGGAGAGAACAATATTTCTTTAGAATTATTGAACCCTATTTTTGACAATAATATATCCCTTAGTTGGAATTCAAGTTTAGTTGCAGGAGGCACCCCAGGCGAACAAAACAGCATTTTTGAGGACATAGATGATACTGCCCCCGCTGTTAATTTAATTTATCCTGAGAATGGTTCCTACTTGAATTTTAATAACTTAAATTTTAGCTTTAGCGTAATAGATAATTCTGAAATTTTGAATTGTTCTTTATATCTAAACTCCACTTTAAACCAGACTAATGAAACTGTTTTGAATAGCACCTTAACTTATTTTAATGCTTTTCATCTGGACGAAGGAATTTATGAATGGAATGTTACTTGTATGGATTTCTCAAGTAATATAAATTCAAGCTCCAGATTATTAAATATTGATATGAGTCTCCCTAGTTTAAGCAACCTAAGCGAAGCAATAAACATAGATTTTATAATAATCAACTTCACAACGAATGAAGGGAGCAATACAACCATTTATTACGGGGCTGATTTGAATTTAACTGAAAACGCTTCAGAATCAGATTTTTTATTTAATCATTCAATGAAAATAGAAAATTTAGCCTCTGGCACTTTTTATTACTATAACATCAGCTTTTGCGATGTAGCTAATAACTGCAATTTATCAAAAACCTATAATTTTACAACCTCTACTGTAACTGTATTATCTGGAGATGGAGGAAGTTCTAGTGGTGGCTCTGGGGGCGGAGGCGGACTTTTTACTAATATCCCCATAACTGACTTGAGTGATACCCAAATAACCCTATACTCATGGAGCACTGTTTATTTTATTCTGGATAATGAGCAACATAATATAAGAATAAAAACCATAGAGAATGATATTTTAACACTGACCATAAGTTCAGATCCATTTGATGTTGTTCTGGAAGTTAATGAAACAAAAGATATTGATGTGAACCAGAACGGAATGAATGATTTACGGATTACCCTGGTTTCAATTGAAGGCTTTAAAGCTGTTTTGCATTTTGAGGAAATAGAAGAAATTTCTGAAGAGTTAAATAATGATGTGGAGGCTGAGAATGCTACTGAAGACTCTAATTTGATAACAGGGGCTGCAGTTTATGATGTAGAAGCAGACCCTTTAGTTGGCGGGATTATACTTGTTGTTATTGTTGCTTTTGGGCTGGTTTTATATTTTGTTTTCAAGAAGTGATATTTTTTTAATTATTAACTTACCTGTGCAATCATTTTCCATTTGTTTTTCAGCCTTTATAATTTTTAATTTCTTCTTGAATAAAGGGCAATTTAAAACAAAAGTTTCTGCTTCACCACCTTCAAAACCCAAATGAATTTTTAATTTTTTCAATTCTCTAATTATATTTTTATCTATTGTTCTTCCCAAATAATTCTGATTTAACCCATCTGCTGCTATTCCAGTGATAATAACTTCAAATTTATTTTTAATTAATTCTTCAAGATATCCTTCTGGATTAATACCCCATAAGGGCGCAACTGATTTTAGATTATATTTCTTACATAACTTTTCTATCCTTGATTTTTGGTAATTAGACGCCAATGCCCCTGAAATTAAAGCTTTTATTTTGTATTTTTTTACTGCCATCTTTATTGCCTTTTCCAAATCTTTTAATTCTTCTTCCTTTTCGCCTTTTGTTTTAATAAAGATTAAAGGGATATTCAATAATTTAGCCTGTTTTTTGACTAAGTCAATATTCGGATAGTGAAACATATAACTAGCATCTGTTTTTGGCTTTAAAGATATTAAACAGCTAATATTATATTTTTTTCTTTCTTTATATAAAGAGAATAAAGAATCCTTTCCCCCTGAAAATAAAACTGCTGCATTCATTCTTTCTTTATTTTAATAAAATTCCTTTTAACAGAAATCTTTACCTCATCATCTGGCTTTAATCCGCTTAATCTTGTTATTGATTCAGGGACTTTTATTATGCCAGCTTTCATATTCAGATTAGTGATTATCTCGTTTTTCTTGTTCAAATCCAATTCATTCAGAACATTGTTGTAATCATGCGATTTTTCCTGCTTTTTGAACTCTCTGGATTTTTCGTATAAATACTTCGCGATTTCATAAGCTACATTTTTTTTGGTAACCTTGGTTATTCCCTGCAGTCCAGGGCTAATATTAACCTCTATCACCACTGGCTTTTTGTTAGCTCCCTGCAGAATATCAACCCCGCATATTTCTGTATTTATTGCCCTTGCACTTTTTATTGCAAGCTCCTTTGATTCCTCATCCAAAATCAAGGGCTCCCCATTAGCTCCTGAATGGAGATTAGCCCTTCTGTCATTAGGGGCTCCAATTCTTCTCATGCTGCAGACAACTTTTTCTCCAATAACGAATGCTCTTATATCTGTGGATCTTGTTTCTATATACTCCTGAATCATGTATGGCTGCCTAAATACCTCTAAAGCATCCAATATAGATTTAGCACTTTCTATTGAATCTGCAAACATAACTCCCTTTCCATGCGTTCCTGAAGGAATTTTTATTATAGCAGGATAATATATGTCCTCTATTATTTTCTTGGCTGCAGATGTTTTGGCTGCCATATGCGTTTTTGGGACGTTTATCTTATTCTTCTGCAGACAATTTAATGTTAAGAACTTGTCATGCGCTATCGTAAATGCTTCAGGTGATATTGGCATATAAGCCTCTTTATTTAACGTGTAACTTATACTTCTGAGCAGATTGGCATATTTATAAGAGCCCCTACAATAAATGCAGTCATATCTTTCCAGAGGTTTTGACTTAAATAAAATTTCTGTGTTCTTTGCAGTTATACTAATTTCAATATCCCTTATATCCAGAAAATCCACTGTTTTAAAGAGATCTCTTGCTTCTTTTTCAATCAGCTTACTACTTTCACTTTTGAGGCTTATTATTGCTAATCTCATCTTTTAGAAGGGTCTATCAAGAAATTCTTTTTAAGAATGTTTTGACCTATTAATATTTTATTTTTCATGCCTTTTCTGTCCATGATGTTGAATTTGAAGTTCATTTTTCTGTCTTTTATTTTGAAGGGCACTTTTACTAAAGCCCTTGATTTAACTCCATGCACATTTTTATACCTTTTTGTTGCTGGCAGTAAAGGCCCAAGCTCCAGTTTGGCTGCTAATTTAATATCTATAGAACTCATAGTCGCTCCGGTGTCAATCTTAGCTGCTATCACTTTATTTTTTATCCTTATTTTCTCTGTTAAACCTATAACAGTCCTCTTCATACTAGTACTTTTGGTGGAAGGGTTTTTAATGTTTTCGTTATATTTATAAATCTAATAAATTATAAAATATATTATGAAAAATGTATCTTTAAGAGGATATTCAAAGTATTTTCTTTTGGCTGTATTATTTATACTTCTTGTGTTAACGTTTTTTTTATTAAGGGATTTGTTCATTTCGATTATTGGAGCGATTATACTTGCTTATTTTTTCCATCCTGTCTATAAAAAATTAAACCAATGGATTAAGATTAAGACCCTATCTTCATTGATGGTGGTGACGGGATTAGTTGCAATCATTGTGGTGCCCCTCTTTTTTATAATTAAAATCTTGATAATAGAGTCAACGCAGGTTTATAATTATCTTGCTTCCCTGGATGTTATTTTAAATCCTACACTGAATAAATTTGTTCAAGATGGGTTTTTATTCATCACTGAACTTGCCTCCAATTTCATATTATCCATACCTAACAGAGTTATTAGTTTATTTATTGTGTTCTTTGTCTTGTATTACCTGTTAAAAGACGGCGAGGAGTTAATAGACCTTATTAAAAGAAGGCTACCTATAGAGGCTAAGGAGAAAACATTATTATTCAATGACCTTAAGACTGTGACTTCCGGTGTTGGTTATGGGATTATTTTAACAGGTGTTTTAGAAGGTTTAATTATTGCAGTTGCATTTTATTTCTTAGATATTAGCTCCCCTATATTGTGGGGGTTTGTAGTAACTATCTTAGCTATCTTGCCTGCTGTGGGGCCTATAATCATTTGGTTGCCAGCGATGATCATGAAATTTTTAGTTGGAGAAAATTGGAGTGCGATAGGGATACTGATAGTAGGTTTGATTGTTACAGTTTATTTTGAGACTATATTAAAATCAAAATTAATCGGAGATAAAACTAAGGTACACCCTGTTATTATCATCCTTGGGGTGGTAGGCGGTTTGAAGTTTTTAGGGATAGTTGGCGTGGTGGTTGGGCCTTTAGTCTTAACGACTTTAATAACATTGTTTAACTCTCTATGGAAAAATGAAATTAAAAATTAAAGATATTGGCTACTCAACTGGCGGACCATTTGTTGCTGTCATCAATAAAAATGATGCGAGAGAGGTGGATATTCATAAAGGAGACAGAGTCAGGTTAAAAAAAGGAGATTTGGAAATCATCTCTGTTGTTGATGTGGATGAAGAGGGGAGGAGCATCAAGAGGGGAAATATAGGATTATTTGAAGAGGTTATCACTTATTTAAAATCCAAAAAAGGTTCTGTGGAAATTAAGATTGCCAAGAGATTAAATTCATTAGTATATATCAAGAAAAAACTGGAAGGGAACAGATTAAACAAGAAAGAATACAATGAAATCATCAAAGACATTGTGAATAATAACTTAAATGAAGCTGAATTAACTTATTTTGTTTCTGGCTGTTATGCAAATAGATTGAGTTTGAATGAAACTTATGATTTGATATTGGCTATTGTCAATAATAGCAGCAGGTTGAAATTAGACAGGTATCCTCTTCTGGATAAACATTGCACAGGAGGGGTTCCCGGAAACAGGACTACTATGGTTGTTGTTCCAGTTTTGGCTGCTTGCGGTTTGACAATTCCGAAGACAAGCTCAAGGGCTATAAGCTCTGCTGCTGGCACCGCAGACACAATGGAAGTTTTAGCCAATGTTTCAATTGGTATTGATAAAATTAAAAAAGTTGTTAAGAAAACAAACGGATGCATTGTTTGGGGTGGTGCTGTTAACTTAGCTAGCGCTGATGATAAATTAATTAGTGTCAGACACCCTTTAAGCTTGGATCCTGAAAGTTTGTTATTAGCCAGCATTATTGCCAAGAAGTATGCTGTGGGAGCTACTCATCTGCTTATTGATATCCCTTTTGGTTATGGAACTAAGGTCACAGAAAAGAGAAAAGCTATCAAACTAAAAAGAAAATTTATGGCTTTAACCAAAAAACTTAAGATAAAAACAAAAGTTGTATTTACAGACGGCAGCGAACCTATAGGAAACGGCATTGGTCCTGCTTTGGAGGCCAGGGATGTTTTGGCTGTTTTACAGAATGACGGTCCTGAAGACTTGAAAGAGAAATCCCTTTATCTGGCTTCTATCCTATTAAATATGGTAGGCATTAGAAATGGAAAGAAGAGAGTTAAGGAAATTTTAGAAAGCGGAGCTGCTTATAAGAAAATGAAAGATATTATCATGGAGCAGGGAGGCAACCCCGATATTAAAATTTCAGACATTAAATTAGGAGAGTATAGCCATACTATCAAGTCCCTAAAGAATGGAAATGTATATGCTATTAATAATAAGGACATAGCTAAGATTGCCAGGGTTGCTGGTGCTCCTGAAGATAAAAAAGCAGGGGTTTATTTATATGTTAAAAAGAGAGCTAAAATCCGTAAGAATGAGAATTTATTCACTATTTACGCTGAAAATAAAAAAAGATTGGATTATGCCTTATCTGTTTACAAAGAAAGAAACCCATTTGTAATTAAATAACTTCTTTCTGTATTTTATCACCAGCATTACAATCAGGATCAACAAAACCATGACACTAACTTTTGTGAAGAAATAATGCGGCCCCGTATATTCAAGAACCTTTGATAATTCATAAGTTCTTATATTAATTGTTGGAACCCAATTAGTGCTTAATGAGATATTAATCTCTATTAATCTTTTGTAGAAAGGATAAAACAAAGCTACTGCTCCTATTGTCAGATCTAAAATTAAATGCGTTAGCAAATAATATAGTGAAATATAAAATATCTTAATGTTATTCCAAATTGCATAAATTATTAAAGAAATTATTAATGCAAAAAATACATTGTGAGTTATTACTCTATGCAAAGGGGGTATAAAAAAATCAAAATCAGGCAAGATTGCTAATAGACTTAATCCAACCACCAGCCTTTTATCCAGTTTTGGGAATAAAGCCAGTAAAATTAATAAAGGTATTAAAATATGCAATATTGGTTCCATACGATAAATTTATTATTTTGGGTTTAAAAAGTTTGCTGGAGTCGCATAATCTGGTGGTGCAGCAGTCTCGAATTTTTAAAAGATAACTGCCGTCCTTTGGACATGGAGGTTCAAATCCTCCCTCTAGCGCTTTTTGGCAATAATTTCCCTTATTTTATTTATTTCTATTTTTATTTCCTTTTCAAGCGGAGATGCTGCTTTGTACCCCAATTTTAATACTGTGTCTTCTGATAAAGTTGTTCCACATCCCTTACAGCGGTAGGTTTCAAGTGCTATTTTCCCAAATTCATCCATCATGGGTCCTGTATAAATAACCCCCCCATTATGCCCACAATTGTTTGATTTGTATTCTTCCATCATTTTTAGATATATTTTCTTACTTATGGGATTATAATAAATTTTATATACTTATTCCTACTTTATTATTTTATGGGTTTTAAAAGAAGTTTGCTATATATAGCTTTTTTATTGCTATTTGCAGGTTTTGTTAATGCAGAGATTACCTTATATTCCAATTCAAGGGAATCCTATAATTTGAATGACGATGTTGAATTATCCTCTTCTGTTTTAGTTGACAATGACTTAAGGGGATTCTTGAAAGCTAATGTCGAATGCGATAATTATAATACGGATTATTACATTATTCCTATTAACCTTGCTGCTGGCAATATAGAAAGCTTTGACATTCCTGATTTGAATCTATTTGATTTAATGCTTGGAACATGCAAGATTAGTGTTCTATTGCTGGATAATAGCTTGAGTTTAGTTGAAAAAGAATCCTCAAATGAGTTTACAGTTACAGATGAGCTTGTTGTGAATGCTGATTTGAATAAAATTGAATTTCTGGCAGGTGATAGCTTAATTATTAACGGCGACGTGGATGATATTATTGGCGAGGGCGTAGGAGAATATTCCTTAAATATTTATTTAGATGGGGAATCTTTGGAAACCTTAGACGAGGACTCTAGCAGTTTTAAATATACCCTAGAATTGGAAGAGAATATTAAATCAAACAGCCATGAGATAAGGTTGGAGATTAATGATGAATATGGAAATAAAGGCGAGAAAGTTTTAGAGTTTTTTGTTGATGCTGCTCCAACGAAATTAAGGAACAAAATAAACAAACTGGACTTTTTACCCGGCGAGGAGGTTTCTATTGAAATTTTGCTGTATGACCAGGGAGGGGAATTAATATACAGCGATGTTACCATTCAAATTTATGACTCTAAAAACGACCTTGTTTTGAGTGAAGAGGGAAACACAGACGAATTAATCATTTTTACTCCGGATAAAAACGCTGCTCCCGGAATTTATAAGATTGTAACAAAAAATGAATATTTTGAAATTGAGAGCGAATTCACTGTTTTGGAGGTTAAGAATGTAAGTGTTTATCTGGAAGAAGGGGAGCTATACATTAAAAATGAAGGCAATGTAGAGTTTATGGATGAAATTTTTATTAGTATGGGAAATTTTAATTTTTTCGAAGACGTTACTTTGGGCGTTGGAGAAGTTAAGAAAATATTATTGGTTGACGAAGTTGAGGGAGGGGAGTATGAGCTTATTGTTACTGCAAATAACCAAGAAATTGATTTGGGCATGGTTAATGTTAATGATGACAGAGGAGTATTTGAGAAAGTCAGCAATAAAATCACAGGGAATATTATTTTGAATAATACAGGAGGAATTTTCTCTTTTGGTTTGATTTGGATTCTGGTTATTCTGATCATTTTAATCGGTTTGTGGTATTATCTTACTTTTAACAAAAGAAAATTAAGAGTGAGAGAAGCTGGTGTTAGTGAAGGCAAGAAAACCCTGG
>Ga0210057_1008683_pt1 | contig 11956 bp, 13 predicted proteins | sample CryGeyCG2114_010_2_FD_183968 | JGI IMG/M metagenome (GOLD analysis project Ga0210057, IMG submission 183968) | Groundwater microbial communities from aquifer - Crystal Geyser CG10_big_fil_rev_8/21/14_0.10 (SPAdes) (version 2) | ecosystem: Environmental > Aquatic > Deep subsurface > Groundwater ...
TCCGCAAAAAACATAACTTCTCAAACGACCTGATTTAGGTCACCCCTGCGCGGACAGGACATTTGGTCCTGCCATAGTTTTTGGTCGCTATCATAAGATTTTTTCTTTCTGGACAAATTGTGCTCCAAGCTTGATTCAAGCTCGTCCATTTGATTCCGGGCGACTATTTCCCAGACATCAGCCGGCTGAGGATCCCATCGATTCAAAGCATTTATCCAATATACCTTGACGTATTCATTACCAAATTCGCGAACTTGCTCGGCGAGATCACCCATATCATTTATCGTTCTGTATTTTGTCGTTCTTCTCCAACATTCCGAGATATTTTCATGCGATTTAGGCTGAGTCGAAGAATAATTCCATACTTCTGATTGGAGTGTTTTCCAACGAAAGGTATTTTCGTTTTGTGCGAGTTCATCAGGCGTCATGGCGACCATCGTTTCTGTTTTAAACCAGCTTTGTCTTTCTTCCTGAGTTAATATTTTGAAACGAACGGTATTCCTGCCGTCGTTGAAAATATCAATAAAATTTGAGGCTATTATGTGCAAAGAGTAGTTTTGTGCCTCGGCATTCATTTCGTTCAAGATGTCCTTGTAAAATGATTCGCCATCATAATGCCTTTCTTCGACGACAAGCGGATTGATTTTACTCTGCTGTTCTGTGGGCTGCTTAGCGACTTGAAGGTAATAGTAGGTTGCCCCCGACATAATGAAAAATCCGATAACGCCACTAACTATCGAGAGAAATGAATTTGAGTTGGAAGATTCTTGGGTATTCAGAGATTCAATTTTTCCGGACGAGTCCTGTGGCAAATGAAGATGGGATTCCTGTATGGATTCGATAGGATGAATCTTTGCAAAGATAACTCCACATCGTGGACATTCTGGGAGTTCTTGCTGCAAATCAAATGTAACACTTTGGACACTTCGATAGCCCCATTTCTTAGATTTGAACTAACGACCTTCGGTTTTGAGTCTGAGATTTCCGTTTCTGTAAGTCGTTGAATTAATTCAAAAACATTAATAGTTTCGGCGGCCTACACTGTTTTCGAACTGCGGATTTATAAGGGGTCTTTCGGGCGTTTTCGGACCCTGGTGGACCCTTTGTGGACCTTTTTCAGTTCTATCAACTCGGCAAATTTCAAAGATTTAACTGACCAATAAGACTGGTCAAATTCAGGGAGTTTTGACAAATTGACAATAGTTGGTAATATGACAAGTAAGAGGCCGAAACCATTAACACCTCAAAAGCTCAGGCAGAAGATCGCTAGGGCTCTAAAGAAATATGGTTATCGCCTGGGAAAGAAAGACGGCAAAGCGCATCTCAAGTCCCGCGACGTAATCGTCAACGATCTTGTGAATGTTGTTAAGAGTTTAGATGCAGAGGTTACGCCGGAGTGGGTCGATGGCTGGCAAAAGTATCGGTACAATTTTGATACTGATATTTTTACCGTTGTAATGACTTTTGATGTACCCGGCTTTGTGGTGTTCATCACCGCTTGGCGAAAAACGAAAGAAGGAAGAGCTCCACATGTCGACTAAGAACAAAGATATTTGTACTTCCTGCGAGAAATTGGTGAATTTCAGAAAAACTAAAGTGGCTCGATATCAATATGATGAATCGGGTCTTGATAATGTTTTTTTGATGAACCTCCCCGCTTTGGAGTGCCCAGAGTGTGGATTTCAATCTGTGGTTATTCCTCAACCTGAAGCGCTTCATCGACTTCTTGCAGAAGCTATTATTAGCAAGCCTTTCAAATTGATCGGCAAAGAAATTAGATTTTTGCGAACTGAACTTGGATATTCAGGAGCTGATTTTTCTAGAAGCGGCGTTAACTTCAATCACGAACACTTAAACAAAGTTGAGAATGGCCATCTGCCGGTATCTGCCGAACTCGACAAAGAAGTTCGTCTTAAATATTTGAGCTTGAGAGGAACACCGAAGAGAACTTATAAAGCTCTTCAAGATGCTCTTTCTGAAGTTCTTCATCCAAAAGAAGTTGGATCAAAACCAGTTACTTTAAAATTTCAGTCGGATGAATGGAAAATGCCGACTGCTGCGTGATCTAAGGAGTTATATGTATCAAGCGGTAATTGAAGTTCCACAAAAGGCGGCGCGTTGATATGGAATCTGTCTGTACGATTGGATCATTTGCGGCAACCTTCTGGGGTTGGCCACTAGTCTCGCTAATAATTTTTTTCACTTTGATAAAACTATACCGAACAAATTTCTCCAACCTTTTTGATCGCATTAGAAGTGGAAGCGGATTTGGCATTACTGTTGAACTGGAAGGACGTAAAGAGGCTCAACTTTCTGTTGCCGGTGAAGAAGATACCGTTGGCCCTGAGGTCTCTGAAATTGAGAAATATATTAAAGACAATCCGAGTCTCGTTTTAAAAGAATATCTACAGCTTCGAAACACTGCCCACTTTGAGCGCTGTTTCAATTTAATTTTTGGTACGCAGATTCGTCTTATCGAAGATTTGGAATCCAGAGGATCGGCAGGGGCTTCATACGTTGATCTATTTAAGTATTATTCAGTATTTTCTGAAGCTATCGGTGGAACAAAAACACAATATGCCGATTACATTGGATTCTTAATTAACTATTGTGCGTTTGTTGCCTACGAGCGTAAGTCAGATAGTGACATCACCGTAAGGATTACTCCGTACGGCGAAGATTTTCTTTCGTATCTTCGAATACAATACAAAGATAGCTATTTGAGTAAAGGTCTATAGAGATTGGTGCCGTTAACTTTAGTACTGAGAGTAAAATGACCGATCGAGGGAAGCCATTTCAAAGTTAGATAGAATATTGGAATGAAATACTCCCCAAGCTTGATCAAGACATCAATCAACGTCGAGTGCTTGAAGCCGAACAATATATTATCGCATCGCTGGGATTCTTTTCTTTTGTGACGGAGGATCTTCACAAAAAAGTGGCGAAGTATAAAGATGTTTCGCACTCGCTTTATCCTCTAATCATTGAAAGCCAAGATATTCTTCGAGGTTGCTTTGCGAGCCAATCACATTTGATATTGGCCACTTCAGCATTTAACTTACGGGCAATTTTTGAAATTCGGGCAAACATGAAATACATATTTAGCCACAGCCACCCCACTGAAATGGGCAATCGTCTAATTGATTTTATAGAGTATGAAAAATTGGTGGGAACAGATTCTTCGCCGTTAATGACTAGTCCAGACGCGGCAACCCTTGAATCTTTCGCGACGACGCATTCCTTACAGTCCAACACTTGGGTACACGAAGCTTCGCGAAATAAGAGAAGATGTTTCTTTTTGGGAACGAAAAGACGCAGAAGATTTCTTATCTTTCATGAATGAAAAGTATCCAGCGGGTTCAACGAAACGATGGATCTATACTGTTTATCTTTTGGCCTTAAACTCTGGCCTACGAGCCGGAGAAATTTGGGGCTTGAAGTTCGAAGACATTAAACAGGACGGGGAAGTTCTACACATTCAACGTCAGTTTGATCGGGTACATCGAGACTTTCGAACGACTAAAGGAAAAACTTCGCGATTAGTCCCTTGTAACGAGAATCTTTTTCAAGAGCTGATGGCGCTGAAGCGAACCGATAACCAACCTGAAACTATTTTCTCAGATCGAGATAATGGAAATCCGATAGATCATGATAATTTTCGGAAACGAAATTTTGAAATGGATCTAGCGGAATGGGGAGGAAAGAGAATTCGATTTCATGATCTTCGCCATACAGCAGCGACTTTAATGATCGCCGATAATTTGGACATTAAAACCGTCCAAGAAATTTGCGGACACAAAGATCTCAAAACGACCTTGAACTACTGGCACCTTTTGGGTGAGAAGATCAAACATGCCGCCCGAACGTTTTCTATAAAACATTCGACGACAGCACCAACCACTAAGCCGACTCTTCGACTTATCAAAAACGGTTAATCACCAGACTCTTAATTCCTGGAGTTCAAATCTTTCGGATGCTTTCGGGATTTTTCGGAACCTTGTGGACCTTTTGTGGACCCTTCTCGGATCTCCAAAAAAAGAAAACCGGCTCTAGGCCGGTTTAAATTGGTTGCGGGGGTTAGATTTGAACTAACGACCTTCGGGTTATGAGCCCGAACGAACTCCGTTTTGTCTATTTTCATTGCTGAGACCGACGCGCTTGTTCAGAACCGCCAGAATTTCAATCTCTTAACATAACCAGAGGAGACGCCTGTTTCCTCTAAATTCCAACTAACGTCGGGTAATCTGATTCAGACAACTCTCTGTTTGAGTTCGTGGAGCTTCGGTTGAGTTTTGAAGCTGGTGGACCATCGAGCTCGTTGCATATTGTCACAAAAAAATGCTATATTTGTGACAAGTGGGGAGCACTTAAAATGTCAAAAAGTGTTGAAGTCGCAGTTAAAAATAGGATTAAAAATCGTGGGCGAGGATGGTGTTTTACACCTCTGCACTTTGAAGGCTTAGGAAGCAATGAGGCAATCCGCCAGGCCCTCTCTCGCCTTCAGAAAGATAAGTTTATTCGACGACTCGCTCAAGGAATCTACGACTACCCAAAAGAGCATCGAACGCTCGGAGTAATTCCTCCCAACTTAAACCTTGTCGCAAAAGCTATCGCTGAAAAGAATGGGGTCCAGATTCAACCGGCGGGAGCACATGCTGCAAATCTAACTGGGCTTTCTGAGCAGATTCCCGGCCGACTCATCTTTCTAACGGAGGGGCCTTCAAGAAAGGTCAAAATCGGAAACCAAGAAATTGTCTTTAAGAAAGCAACTAAAAAGATCATGTCTTCATCAGGCACCAGAGAAGGGCTCATCATCCAAGCCTTTAAAAACCTTGGAAAGGATCATATCGATGAGACAATCCGTGCCCGAACTCGAAAATTCCTTAAACCTTCTAGTGAAAAGGAAATTCGGAAAAATATGAAATTCGCGCCCGCTTGGGTGCGAGCACTTGTCTTTGAAATTACGGAGATAAATAAATGAAAGAAATATATCTTTTAGATCAAAGCGAACGAGAAAATTTCTTTCGAGTAGCTGCGGAAACATCCAAAATTTCATTTGAGATTATTGAAAAGGATTACTGGGTTGTTTGGACGCTCGAAAGGCTTTTTGCGCTCGAAGAGCTAAAAACCCATCTGACTTTCAAAGGAGGAACTTCTCTTTCTAAAGCCTACAGGATCATTGACCGTTTTTCCGAAGACATTGACTTGTCGATTGAACGAAGCTTCCTTGGATTTGGTGAAACCAGAGATCCTGAAAGGCAGCCCTCTAAGAATAAACAGAGAGAAACATTGAACTACCTGTCCGCCGCATGTTCCACGTATGTTCAAAATAAAATGCTCACCGACTTGAAGACTGCCATTGTTGAAAAACTAGGAACAATAGATGGCTGGAAAGTTGAGGTAGACGCGTCGGACTCACAAACATTGAATTTCGAGTATCCGAGTGTTGTCCCTAAAAATAATTACATCCGTCCTTTTGTTAAAATTGAAATGGGCGCCAGATCAGAGCATTGGCCTGTCAGTGAACACAAAATACAAAGCTATGTAAAAGAAGCTCTCCAAGAGAAGGTCCACGAAAACGACGTCATTCTTCGCGTTCTCAATGCAGAGAGAACTTTCTGGGAAAAGGCGACAATTTTACACCAGTATGCGCATCTGCCCAATGAGAAGTCGCTACCACCAAGAATCTCGAGGCACTTCTATGATTTCTTCTGTCTCTTAATATCTCCAGTAAAAGAAAAGGCTTTGCGCGATCTCTCGCTATTAGAACGTGTTGCCATTCATAAGAGTGTGTATTTCGCCTCTGGTTGGGCCAACTACAAAACTGCTCGCAAAGGAACTTTGAAACTATCCCCCCTCCCAACGCTCTCGAAGGAATTGAAAAACGACTACGCCTTGATGGAAGCTATGTTTTTTCGAGATAGGCCAGGCTGGGATTTGATTTTGAAGACGATCGAAGAGTTTGAGCGGGATTTTAATAGCTAGCTTCAACTCTCGCAATTTTTCCATCTCAAAAATTAAAAAAACCAGATCTTCCCATCAATTCGGCGCCAAATAACTCTCGAATTTCATAGCCCATCTTGCGGTAAGCTCGCATTCGATTTCGATACATCTTAATAAACATGGGGCTGTGCGCATCAAAAAAATCGACTACTTGCACCTTCGCTTTGCCATCCAAAACACGGTGAATTCGTCCCACATATTGAATTAGTCGACCCTCAAACGAGAGGGGCACTGCCAATATCAAGGCGTCAAGTTCAGGCAGATCGAAACCCTCACCAACAAGTGAGCCTGTAGCCACCAGAAGAACCAGCTTGCCTTCACTTCTTAACTTGCGAGCGTTGGCAATGCCGAGTTGACGCTGCTTTGGCGACATCTCGCCATCCAGACGAACAATTTCAACTGATGCTTGCATTGAATTCTGCCCCACAAGCAGATCACTCAATTTATCCAAGTGCGCTTTACGATCCGCTACCAGCAGAGGAAACTCACCGCCATTCAACCTCTCAACCGCGGCCTCTACTACCAATTGATTTCGACCCGTATCATTAACCAGATGTGCCATTACTAAATGGTATGGAGGCTTAGGCCCAAGTTCGACCGGCAAAGTCCAACCTGTTTGGTGGACGTGTACCACCTTTTCAAGAAGTCCCCCATCTACCGACTTAAGCTCGTACCGAACAGGACCACACTGCTGGTAAAGAATTTTCTCCAAGCCATCCTTTCGATTTGGCGTTGCCGTTAATCCCAAAACATATCGAGCCGGCAACAGTTTTAAAATCGCCTCAAAAGAAGAGGCCGGGATATGGTGGCATTCGTCAATGATGATCTGAGAATACATTTTTCCGATCTCAGCAAGATCTTCCAGCCGGCTCAAAGACTGCAACATCGCAAGGTCAATTTTTCCTGAAATCTTCTTTTTACTTCCACTTAATCTACCAATCTCTTTAATCGGAACCTCAAGAAATCTATGAACCGATTCTCTCCACTGCTCCAATAGAGGTTGGCGGTGAACTAGAACCAGAGTCGAAACTCTTCTCTCTGCTATGATTGCACAGGCCATCACCGTTTTTCCCGCTCCGGGTGGTGCAACTAACACTCCTAAGTCTTCTTTCTTAGATGCTTTAACCGCCTTCTTCTGGATATCAGTAAGTTCCCCCGCAAAGGACAATTTTATTTTTCGCTTGCGGACCCTCTCATCACGCAGTGTTATGTTCGCTTCGGTCAGACGAAGTAATTTCAATACATCATCCAAAACTCCTCGGGGAAGAATCAGCCGTTCCGGATGGAGCTCGCCAGAAAAGATAAAGCGGGGATGCGGGTACGTTTGCATTCTCATTCTTTGCAATTTATAGAACTCTGGATTAGCAAAGGTCGCACAACGCTTAAGCCGAGAGATCAAAGTGGCTGGAAGTCCAGTGGTAGGGATATGGATCATTGAATCCAGGGTCACTTCGATGTCTTCGATCTCAAACTCCTGCGTCTCAACACTTCGTCGGTCAAAGGCTATGATCTCATTATCTCGAGTCCACGCGATGTCGTCAAAAACACCTTGCTCTTTTATCACCGTTTTCAACCTGGGTGATTCGCGCTCAACAAGAGCCTTGACTTCGTCGCTACCCAGACATCTTACTTTACTTAAAAAATCCCAAGGATCGGAGACCGGCCGAAAGCTTTCATCCACAAAACAAGTATTACCGTCTTCACGAGCTGCCTTTTGAAGGGGCAACGCAATCAAATTACCAAATCCGCCTCGTGGTAAATTGTCTTGCGATGGAAAGAAACGATCAAATGATTCTAATCTCATAAAAGGTCTATGAGTATGACACTGAGCAAGAATCAAAGTTCCAAGCGAACGGGCCATACTGGCCGGAATCGGCTCCAAAAAGAAGATCCATCCATGCGCTCCTTCGCCCGATCAGGAACGTTCAACAGCGACATCGACGCCTAGCTTGGCTGCAGCTGCCTTATAGGCATCAACGTCATCTCTCCACGACTTATCGTCGAAATCACACGCTAAAAAAATACAGGTATCATCAGATCGGATGGCATACGTGCCCACCACTGTCTGCCCTTTCAGATGAGCCTCGACAGCTCTTTCATCTAGGAACAAAAACTTTTGATGCGCACATTCGGCACACTTTACACGCGGCTTTTCGCAGAGAGGTTTGACCCATTCGTTCGCACAAACAGGAGCATAGCCACTCTTTTTAGTCCTCAAATTTTCCCATCGCTTTGCATAAATATCTTGGCGTCCCCGAAAGAGTTTTAGAAATAAATCTAATTTTTCAGTTGTAGTGGTTGGAGCCGCCTCAGAGCATGGCTTTCCTAGAATCGGCAAACCTTTTGCAGAATTCGAAATTTCTTCTTTCAGAGAATTAATCCTCGTCCGCAGCTCCTGACGGCGAGCCTCTAGCCCCGCTAGTTCTAGCTCAAGCGATCTTATTTTCTCTTCTGCATTCACCTCACCAAAGCCTAAGCAGTCATTCCCCACAGAGACAATCAGATAAATTGCCCTACTCACTCTATGGGGATTTGGAACATACACACCCATTCCTATCCGTCCAAAGAACACTAATTTTTCCAGAGTGGCTCCAAATCTGGGTGACCCAATTTACTCTTGGAGCTGCTCGATATAAGCTACTATCTATGATCTTTTTCTCTGCCGATCACCATTTCTACCACTCCAATATCATTCGATATTGTGGCCGTCCCTTCAATAGTGTCGAAGAAATGAATGAAGAGATGATCAGGGCTTGGAACTCAGTGGTTAGCCCAGAAGATGTTGTTTATTATCTAGGCGATTTCAGCCTAGCAATCAGACCCGTCGAACTTTTCGTCCGGAGACTCAATGGCGAAAAACATCTTATAATGGGTAACCACGATCTTTGCCACCCTATCCATAAAAAACGGGCGGAACGGCTTTTCCCCAAGTACTTTGAATTTGGATTTGAGACAGTTGAGCTCTCTAGAAATATGGAAATATCGGGTCACGATGTCCTGCTTCACCATATGCCTTATGCATTCGACGAAGCTGAAAGTGAAGGACGTCCCACCCCAAAACATCGAGCCTATCGACCAGCGAAAGAAGATCGCTGGCTTCTTCATGGACATATTCATGAAAAATGGAAAGTGAATGGAAGAATGATTAACGTCGGGGTTGATGTCTGGGATTTTAAACCCGTACCTATTGAGGAAATTGAAAAAATTTTGAAAGAAGCAGACTAAGTTGCCATTCTAACTTCCTACAAATTTTGTCAGTGGTTGAAAGTTTTTGGCATCTGCGCTTGAGCCTGTCTATGATTTATAAGTCATTATAAAATTAATTAATAATGATCTACACGTCATAACCTCCCTATGACCGTCGGGCTACTAAACCGACTACCCCCTCTAAACCCATTCAAAGCTATTTCTAGACTTCGTTTAGGTTCGTTCGAGTCATCGTGGACCATCGGTGGACCACTCAAATTTTTTCAATTTTTCATTTTAATTTAAGCTATTGAATTTATTCAAGAATTGGTTGCGGGGGCAAGATTTGAACTTGCGACCTTCGGGTTATGAGCCCGACGAGCTACCACAGGCGCTCCACCCCGCGTTATTTACAAAGGTTCTAGCAGAAACCGCCCGAATTTCAATCTCTTAATATAACCAGAGGAGACGCCTGTCTCCTCTAAATTTCAACGAACGTCGGGTAATCTGATTCAGGCAACTCTCTGTTTGAGTTCGTGGAGCTTCGGTTGAGTTTTGAACCTGGTGGACCATCGGAGGACCATCGAAGACTCTGGAAAAGTTGGCAATCCGGCTCATCTTTAAGCCGATCTCGATATCAGTCAGGCTTTTGCGAAACTGTCGTGCCCCAATAGTCGCACTGCCGACGAAACGGAAGCGCAATGAGAGTTAATATCCGATTATATTTTTCCGGATACGCAGGTACCCCAATTTTAATTCGCTCTTCCGGTATACCCAGACGCAAGGTTCGATGAATAGAATCCCATACTTTGAAAACCACTGAATAATTCGAATTCGTCTCCTCTTTCACCTGCGAGTGATGAATTGTATGCATTCGAGGTGTGACGATCAAAAAATTTAGATAGCGCTCAAGTCTGCGGGGAAGTCGGATATTACTATGGTGAAACAACGTCCCTAGCTGAAAAACAAATTCATATACTAAAAAAACAGCCAATGAAGGGCCGATCAGAACAACCTGAAAAAACCTAAAGCCGCTGGATAATGCCACTTCGCCAAAGTGAAAGCGAAAAGCAGTTGTGACGTCTAGCTCTGGGTCGACATGATGAATGTTATGAAGTCTCCAAAGAAACGGAATTACATGATTCGCTCGGTGCCAGTAGTAAAAACTCAAATCCAAAAGAAGGAAGCTCAAGATTCCCTCAGCCCAGAGCGGTAATGCCATCAAAGACATCAACCCGAAATTCATCGATTCCATTAGAGCAAAGCCATTTTCAATGCTTGGACGCACAAAAAAATATGCCGTTACAAGGAGGCCACTCGTAAGAATCGCATTTACCAAGATATGACCCAAAGGGCGTCGCTTGGATCGCAACGGAAATATACGCTCCAAAATAAAGATAAGTACAAAGCATAGAATCACAATAACAATCGCTGAGGACGCCATCATTTCCAGACACCCATTTTCATAGCTTTTCGGCCCAAGAAAAAGTTCGATAATCAAATCCACTCTCGATTGTCGGCTTTACAATTTGAAAATATGGAGAAATATCGAAATCCCTTGGCGTGAATAATGAGTGATGCCTTATGTTATATTTCATCGATGCTCCGCTCTCTGTTTCCTCATGCACTTCATTTGGCAAAATTGGATATCGTACCGACTGGAAGGCTTGAGCAATCAAGGTTGAGCAAATCGCTTTTGTGGGTTCACCACTTCCAAGGGCCAGCAGCTTACGCCGCCACTTCAACGGCACGGGTGGAGGCGGAAGAAAATAGCGAAGAAGGTCGACAATATTTTTGAGGTCATAGGTTTTACCTACGGCGCCTAGAGCGAACTCAAGCACTTTTTTGCGATCCTTTTCAGAGAGTCCGACAGGTCTACAAATTCGAGTGTGGTAGTTTGAATACTTTGTCAAAGGAACTAATATGACGCCTGTTTCAAGTTCTGCCTCCATTAAATTTAATATCGCCCCATCTTTCGCTCGATTTGTATCTTGATCTCCTAGGTAAAGAGCAGCGTGAGACCAAGTCGACTGGGTTAAATACTTGATCACAGCACTTACCCGCTGATTCCCCTCAACTAACAGGACATCGCCCGGCTTGAGACAAGCCTTTAACATTCTCAAACTACTGGTCGAAGGGGGAGCATAGCCGGCTATAGGCTTGGTTAAGAAGCCAGCGAGAAGTTTTCCTGTATATTCAAGAATCATTATTTGAGTTGTCCACAATCCATTAAACCAGCTTAGCAGTGTAAAATAAATCCCTGAAAGAAGACCGCTTCTTTCAGGGATTTTATTCTTTTATTTAACCGACAGCATGAAACCCAGAAGAACTTTCTTTCGAAAATTCTGCAGGATTTCCTTGAAGAGCCTCGGCTCTTTTCTCTGCTTTAAACTCGGAATGTCGTTCTGCATTGTGCCCCGGAAGTTCCGTTGCTTTTACAGACTTTTGAGCATGTCCGTTTGACAGGTCGATTGCCGCACTCGCGGCAGACGAAATATTCATTTTTTTCACCTCCTATACGTTTGAAATATTCTTCGGAAGATTCATAGGTAAACTTAGAATATTCAGCGGAATTTTCACAAAAACTTAGAATTTCAACTCCCTTTCCGAGACTTTTGCTACGCATCAAGTTTATATATAATGTAATTACCACGTGATTCTGACCCCCTATAATTCCCAAGTGAAATTGACCCCTTGATAGAAGATCTCGTTAGCTAAAAGGCAAAGGAGATTAGAGGGATATGCTTATGCTCAGGGCGTCAGAACA
>Ga0210057_1008684_pt1 | contig 11950 bp, 14 predicted proteins | sample CryGeyCG2114_010_2_FD_183968 | JGI IMG/M metagenome (GOLD analysis project Ga0210057, IMG submission 183968) | Groundwater microbial communities from aquifer - Crystal Geyser CG10_big_fil_rev_8/21/14_0.10 (SPAdes) (version 2) | ecosystem: Environmental > Aquatic > Deep subsurface > Groundwater ...
AATAAAAAAATTTGGTTATAAAGATTTTAAAGAGAGACTGTCATAAGTAGACAAACTTTGCTATCGCTAGAAATGTTTACTTATGAAATAAATAATTTTATGAAAAAAGAAGAAAGAAAAATTTTACGAGGTAAAAAATTAGAAAATTTTAATGAAAATGAAAATGGTCTGATGGATCATGGAGTTTTTGGTTTGCCTTTTTCACCTGAAGAATCAGAATTGGTATTGCTCCCACTACCTTGGGAAGCCACCGTATCTTATACCACAGGCACTGCCTCTGGCCCACAGGCGATACTAGATGCTTCACAGCAGATAGACCTGTATGATCCACTTCATATAGATGGATGGAAAAACGGTATAGCGATGCTTGATATTTCTTCAAGTATTTTGCAAAAGACTAGAGAAGTTAGAAGTAAAACAGAGAAATATTTAGAAGAATATTTTAAAGGTAATGTGAATGAAGTACTAAGACAAGAAATAAATATAGAATGTAAAATATTTAAAGAAGATGTAAAAAATATAACTTCAAAATTATTAAATGAAGGTAAATTGGTAGGTATTGTGGGTGGAGATCATAGTGTACCTCTCGGATATATGGAAGCACTTAGTGAGAAATATGAAAGTTTTGGAATATTACATATAGATGCTCATGCAGATTTACGAGAAGCATACGAAGGGCTAGAATATTCTCATGCTTCAATTTTTTACAATGCTTTGAAAATAAAAAATGTGAGTAAGCTCGTGCAGGTAGGGATACGAGATTTTTCTAAAGGAGAACAAGAGATAATAGAAAAAGAATCTGGTAGAATAATTATGTTCACAGATTATGAAAATAAAAAAGCACTTTTTGAAGGTTCTACTTGGTCTGCTGTATGCGAAAGTATTGTCAAAGAATTACCAGAAAATGTATATATTTCTTTTGATATTGATGGGCTTTTACCACATCTCGCTCCAAATACTGGTACTCCTGTCTCTGGTGGGTTTTCAATAGAGGAGATGGTGTATCTTTTTGAAAAAGTAATAGCGTCTGGTAAAAAAATAATTGGTTTTGACCTCTGTGAAGTCGCTCCTGGAGAGAGCGGCGAATGGGATGGGAATGTAGGTGCTAGAGTTTTGTATAAGCTTTGCTTATTGGCTTTAAAAAGTAAAAATCATGGAAATAACCAAGACTAAATTGCTCCATAAGATTTGAAAAGTGCAATACTTAAAATTTAGTTATATAATACGAAAATGGTAAAAAATAAATTAAAAATTGGGGTTTTGTTTGGAGGAAAATCAGCTGAACATGAAGTATCTTTAAATTCTGCAAAAAATATAATATCTGCATTGGATAAAAATAAATATGAAATTATACCAATTAAAATAAATAAAAATGGCGAATTTAATTTTTTAAAATTAAAAAATTTTGATGTTATTTTTCCTGTATTACACGGACCATATGGTGAAGATGGTAGCATGCAAGGATTTTTAAAATTATTAGATATACCATTTGTGGGGGCAAGTGTTTTGGGTTCGGCTGTGGGTATGGATAAAGATGTGATGAAAAGATTGTTCAATGAAGCAGAAATAAAAAATGCAAAATGTATTGTGTTGCGAGATGGAGAAAAAATTTCTTTTAAAAATGTTAAAAAATCTTTAGGATTACCAATATTTGTCAAGCCAGCAAATTTGGGTTCGTCAGTCGGTATCAGTAAAGTAAAAAATGAAAAAGATTGGAATAATGCAATTAAAGAAGCGTTTAAATATGATAATAAAATTATAATAGAAGAAATGATAGTCGGACGAGAGCTTGAGTGTGCAGTACTTGGAAATGAAAACCCCATTGCTTCCCTGTTGGGAGAGGTAGTATTAAATGCTGATTTTTATTCTTATGATGCTAAATATATAGATGATGATGGTGCAGTGATAGAAATACCTGCAAAAAATTTATCAAAGACCGAAATAAAAAAACTTCAAAACATTGCATTAAAAGCTTATCAAACATTAAATTGTGAAGGAATGGGTAGGGTAGATATGTTTATGAAAAAAAATGGTGAAGTATATGTAAATGAGATAAATACAATTCCGGGATTTACAAATATAAGTATGTATCCCAAACTTTGGGAAATATCAGGTATAAATAAAACTAAACTTTTAGATAAATTGATTTCTCTTGCAATAAAACGATATAAAAAAGAAAAAAAATTAAAAAGTTAATATTAATATATGTTAGATGAATTTATGGAATTATCTCAAATAGAAAAAACAAAGTTGCGCACTTGGGTGGAGCTCGACAGACATGCGATTAAGAAAAATTTTGAACTTTTTAATAGTTTGCTTAAAAAAAATACTATTTTGATGGTAGTAGTAAAGTCAAATGCTTATGGGCACGGGCTTGTGCCTTTTTCAAAAGAAATAGTAAAACTCGGTGTAAAATTTCTTGGTGTGGATTCGTTTGAAGAGGCGTTGGAATTGAGAAATAAGGGTATAAAAACCAGAATATTAGTATTTGGTTATGTATCTTCAGCATATTTGAAAGAAGCTAGTGAAAAAAATATCTCTGTGACTATTTCAAATATTGTCGCACTAGAGAATTTAATAAAAACCATAAAACCCCCCTTAAATTCCCCCCTTGTTAGGGAGGATAATAGGATTAAAATTCATATAAAAGTAGATACAGGGCTCGGCAGGCAAGGTTTTTTAATAAATGAAATAGACAAAGTATTAGATATTTTGAATAAAGATAAAAATACAAAAAAAATAATAGAAGTAGAGGGGCTTTATAGTCACCTAGCAGTTGGGGAAGATTTATCAGGGCGCGAATATACTATGCTTCAAGCGAGTAGGCTAAATATTTGGCACGAAGCATTTAAAAAAGTAGGATACAATCCACTCAAACATATTTGTGCTACTTCTTCTACTATGTTTTTCCCAGAATTACACTATGATATGGTGCGAGTAGGTATAGGAATGTATGGTCTTTGGCCTTCAAAAGAAACAAAAGAAGCTTTTCATAAAAAATATAAACTTAATCCTGTATTATCTTGGAAAACTATAATTACTGAAATAAAAGATTTACCAAAAGGGACAAAGATAGGTTATGATTTGACTGAAGAATTAAAAAGAAATTCTAGTGTTGCTATCATTCCTGTAGGATATTGGCATGGGTATCCTAGGGCACTTTCCTCCAAAGGGATATTTAGTATAAATGGTAAAAAAGTAAAACTCATCGGACGGGTGTCTATGGATATGATAGCACTTGATGTCACAGGGGTGAGGGTAAAAGTCGGTGATGAAGTGGCTATAATAGGTGGCGCAGGGGGGCACTATGCAGAGGCGGATATGATGGCACAAGATTCAGATACTATCAATTATGAGATTACGACCCGTATAAACCCTATAATTAAAAGGTTTTACAGGATAAATCCTGAGATAGCTAGAATCTTAAAATAATGCTTGCAAATTATTGGTTTTCTGATATTATACTAAAATGTCTCAAGATAAACTTTTAAGAATGAAATGTGGTGTTTGCAAGAGTGCAAACTATTATACCCGTAAGAATAAAAAATCAGTTACAAAGAAAATTGAACTTCTCAAGTTTTGTAAGTTTTGCCAAAAAAAAACTAAACACAAGGAAGCAAAAATGACTGGCTAATATCAGTCATTTTTGTTTTAAAACTAGATTTCAACTTTGATAAAGTTTGATAACAATGTATAATTGTTTTGCAACAAAATGTTTGTTGCGTGTTCTTTATAATATGGGGATAGGGTTCGCTCTTTCCTTATATAGTGAGGCACTTTATATTTATATTCAGTGTTTCCGTTTCCTCCGGCTTCGGTCGGAGGCTTCGGGCGATTAGTTTAGTGGTAGAACAGCTCTCTCCAAAAGAGCTGGTGGGAGTTCGATTCTCTCATCGCCCGCAAAAGTGTTATAATATATAAATATTTTGATTTTTTTTGTTGTGATATAATTTATTTATGACCCAAGCTCAAGCATTGTCTATAATGAAAACAGGAGTAAATGTATATCTTACGGGTAGTGCTGGGTCTGGAAAGACACATCTACTCAATCAATACATTAGCTACTTAAAAGAACATGATATAAATGTGGCTGTGACTGCCTCTACCGGTATAGCTGCCACGCATATGCAGGGGATGACTATCCACAGTTGGTCTGGTATTGGTATTCGTGAGAATTTAACAAAACAAGATTTAGAAAATTTAGAAGAAAAGAAGTATCTCTGGAGTAGACTTACTAGTGCACGAGTGCTCATCATAGATGAAGTTTCTATGCTTCATGCATATCGGCTGGATATGGTAAATATAGTATGTAAAAAATTCAAGAGGAATGATCTGCCGTTTGGTGGATTGCAAGTAATACTTGCAGGAGATTTATTTCAGCTTCCACCAATAAACAAAAGTGGGGATTTGAATTCAAAAGATATGGTTATTTATTCAAATATTTGGCAAGAAATGAAGCCCGCTATCTGCTACCTCACCGAGCAACACCGCCAAGAAGACGATATATTTCTTGGAATTTTAAATGCTATTCGTGATGGAAACCTGATGGATGAACACTATGAATTACTTGGTGAGCGGTACAATGCAAATCTAGGTGAAGATGTATTTCCGACAAAGCTCTACACTCACAATAAAAATGTGGATTCTGAAAATATACAGAAATTAAATTCTATTGATGGAGAAGTAAAGAAATATTTTATGCAAAGTACAGGCAGAGATGTAATGGTAGAAATTTTGAAAAAGAGTACTCTTGCTCAAGAAGAATTGAATTTGAAAAAAGGTGCAGAGGTGATGTTTATAAAAAATAATTTAGAATATGGATATGTAAATGGTACTCGTGGTGTGGTGGCAGGATTTAATTCTATGTCTTTGCCTATCATTAAGCTTTATAATGGCCGAAAAATAGAAGTTGGTCTCGAATCTTGGTCTATAGAAGAAAATGGTAAAATAAAAGCATCCCTCAGTCAGATACCGCTTCGCCTTGCTTGGGCTATTACCATACACAAGAGCCAGGGTATGAGCCTGGACTGTGCAGAGATAGACCTCTCAAACACTTTTGCCTACGGTATGGGATATGTGGCTCTGTCTCGTGTGAGGTCTCTCTCTGGGGTGCGACTTATTGGTTTTAAAAGAGAATCATTACAAGTTGACCCTGAAGTTTTAAAATTCGACCAAGGTTTGCGGGCAGAGAGCGAGGTGAATGAAAAATTGTTTTCTAAATTAAAAAAAGATGAACAAGAAAAACTCGAAAGGGAATTTATCTTGCGGATGGATGGCACACTAAACATCAGCAAAGTCCTAGACACAAAAACCAAAAAATTAAAAAAGATCCCCACAATACTAATAACAAAAGAATTATTAGACAATGGTATGAATATAAAAGAGATAGCAAAAGAGCGAGGGCTAGTAGAAGGGACTATCATAAGCCATATAGAAGAAATCATGAAAGAATACCCGACTACTATCATCACTCATTTACGCCCAGTACAAACTGATATAGACATAGTCAAAAAAGCAAATGTAAAACTAAAAGAAGACCAAAAAGGTAAACTCTCTCCCATCAAATTTACCCTCGAAAAACTCGGCAGTCATATGTCTTTTGAAGATATACGATTAGCGAGGTTGTTTATATAATAAATTTTTATGCAAACTTTTAATAATATGAAAATGAAAGATTTATAAAAAGTTGAATTACCTAATTCTTGAGTTTTCAACAGAAAAATTTGCTTTAAAAAAGTATGTACGCTATAATGTACTCATTATGATTAATACAAAAACAACAATTTCAATTTCTGAAGCTCGTCGTCGTATTTTTAATATTGCCGACGAGGTGCAAGCACCAAACAAAGTTTATACTTTGACTGCTGACGGCAAGCCCAAAGTAGTCATCATGTCTGCAGAAGAATACGAATCTTGGACGGAAACCATGGAAGTTCTTCGTGACTGCCCTGATATTTTTGAGCGCATTGCAGAGTCTGACAGAGCTGTAAAAACAGGAGACTGGAGCAATTTTGTGACATGGGAAGATTTTAAAAAAGATTGGAGTGTTGTTGCTGAAAAACCAAAGAAAAAATATGCAATATCAAATACAAGTACAAAAAAGCGCAAAAAAGCAACTCGATAAGATACCTACAATTTATCGCATGAGGATAGAGAAATCCATAGACTCTTTAGCAGTCAATCCATTTCAAGGTAAAAAATTAGAAGGTGAACTAAAAGGCCAGTATTCTATTCGAATCTGGCCATATCGTATTATTTACCAAATCTACAAAAAAGAACTTATCATCTCTATCATCGACGTCGGCCATCGTCAGGGAGTGTACAGATAATAGCTAGAAAAAAATGAGTTTCTGTGCTAAAGTTTAGTGATAGTATGTCCAAAAAAAATAAAAATTCAATAACTGAAAAATTTGTTGAGGATAATGTGAAAAAGTTTTTAATAAAAGACGGATTTTTGGATAATGGTAAGCAAAAAGAATTATGGGAACATGGTGTTGATATTAAAATGAAGCACAAAGATTGCGGTTGGTATTATTTAGTTGAATGCAAGGGCGAACCGGGAGCAAGAGGAGTGGTAAAATCTTTTAGTGGCTCAATGAGTAGTTCAATTAATTCCGCAATTGGGCAAATTATTTCAAGAATGCACACAAAACGAAAATCAAGGCATGGTGGATATAATTTTAGTGTGGCGTTTCCAGTGTCTTTTAGAGAAAAAGTTATAAAACGAATTCCTTTTTACGCTTGTAAAAATTTACGACTGTCTTTATTTTTTGTTAAGCATAATGGAGATGTTGAAAAAATCACTTGGAGTGAATTAAAAAAGATACAAAATAAAAAAGTAATATGAACGATAAAGACGAAGAATATCTAGAAAAAGGTAGATGGAATAATGCAGAGTGGAAATTTTATCTATCTAGCGTTATTTCCAATGAAGAAAATGTCACGGCTGTTTTCGGTGTACCCATACATACAGAAGGATTGGTCATGACAAAGAATCATCGCGGTTGGGAGTTGCCTGGCGGTCATCGTGAAATAGGTGAATCTGTTCAAGAAACACTTGCTAGAGAAATATTAGAAGAAGCAGGTATTAGATATTTTAAATCTTCTGCACAGCCCATCGGTTATTTAGAAATAATGGATGATGCTCCTAAAATAAACAAAGCTACTGGAGAAAATTATCCGAACCCATCCTACGTGATTTTTTATGCAGTAAAGACAGACCAGCCCTTAGAAAAGCCAAAAGAAGGCGAAGCCCTTGAGTGTAGAATCTTCCCTGTAAAAAATTTACCAGAAATAGAAGGTGAGACAATAATAAAAGTAATCCCGCATCTGCTTCAAGCAGCATTGATATATGCAAAAGACATTTAAAGAAAAAGTATTGGAGGTGGTGAGGAATATTCCAAAAGGCAAAATTATGACTTATAAGGGTGTGGCAAAAAGCACGGGAAGCCCTGGGGCTTCCCGTGCTGTGGGCTCTATAATGAAATCAAATTTTGACAAAAGTGTGCCTTGCCATCGAGTCATCCGCAGTGACGGCAAAATAGGAGATTATAATAGTGGTGGTCCAAAAATAAAGCTTGAGTTGCTAAAAAAAGAAGGAGTAATTTTTAAAAGCTTAAAATAATATGCCTTTTTCTTATACGATAAAATCTAGAAAGAGTGCGAGGGGGATACGTATATCTGTGCAGGCGGATGGGTCTGTGGTGGTGACAAAATCATTGCATATGGCTAGGATATTTGCGGAAGCATATGTGAAAAGTAAAATGGATTGGATAACAGAGCAGATAAAAAAAATAGAAAAGAGACCAAAGAAAATTTTGGCACATTATAATGTGCGAGATTATAAAGAAAACAAAGAACATGCCTATGTACTAGTACATGATAGGGTCAAATATTTCAAACAGTTTTATACAGAATTTTCTGGTCAGATAAAAAGTATAAATATAAGAAATCAAAAGACCAGATGGGGAAGCTGTTCAAAAGATAAAAAACTTAGTTTTAATTATAAGATAGTATTTTTACCTCCGGAACTTTGCGACTATATCGTAGTGCATGAACTTTGTCATATGAAAGAGATGAATCATAAAAAATGTTTTTGGGACTTGGTGGCTCTACAAATACCAGACCATAAAAATAAAAGATTGGAAATTAAAAAATATTAGATAATATGCTATAATATTTTTACTTTATTAAATAAGTATTTATAAATTAATATTAAAATAATATGTCAAAAAGTTTAATATGGAGTGTGGGGGTGGTAGGAGTAGTAGTGGCGTTGGTTGTGGGGTCATTTATTTATATTTCAAATAAAGCAGAGACTGACCTGGTAAATAAAAATACAAAAGCGGGGATTGATTTATATGAGAAAGAAAAAACAGAAAATCCTAATAATTCTGAAAATCCAAATATAAACAATAATACAGAAGCTGTGACTGAGACAAAAAAAGAAGAAATTATTAATAATGAAAATAATCAAAAAAATATGACAGCTATATTAAATACAAATAAAGGAGAAATAACAATAGAACTAAATCCTGCGACACCGAAAACTGTGGAGAATTTTGTAAAGTTAGCAAAAGAGGGTTTTTATAATGGAACAAAGTTTCATAGAGTTATAAAAGGATTTATGAATCAAGGCGGGGACCCACTCTCAAAAGACGACACAAAGGTAGACACATGGGGCACAGGTGGACCGGGGTATAAATTTGCAGATGAGATAACATCAAACAATAAAAACGATATATACACCATAGCTATGGCAAACTCAGGACCAAATACAAACGGCAGTCAATTCTTTATCAATGTGACAGCAAACAATTTCCTAGATACCAAGCATACAGTTTTTGGTAAAGTGACGGCTGGTATAGATGTAGTTACAGCTATAAACAACGTGCCAACAAACAGTAGCGACAGACCACTGTCTCCTGTGATACTCGAGAGTGTGACTATAAAATAAAAAACTATTTGCATTAAATAAATAATGCAAATAGTTTATCTGAAAATTAAAAAATATAAGTTTGATATCCCGTATATAAATATACAAATTATAAGGGTACTAATAAGTATACTTATAAAAAATATCTTTCTTAATTTTTTTGGTATTCCGTCGAAACGAAAATGCCCTTCTCTTTTGTATATCACGCCCAAAAAAGCATCATATACAAAGAGAAAGTTTTCTCCAAAAATCTGAATTAGTCTCTTTAATAATTTATTTTTAAAAAAGTCTAATTCTTCTTTTTTTTCCTTCTCTTCATTTCTTTTTTTGATCGCTTCTATGTGAAGCGGATCAATTTGTAATTTGTCATATATGACAATCATTAGCCAGTATTTGGCTAAATTAATGCCATATAAGACAACTATTGTTATCACGAAATTGAATTGCGTGATAACATACAGAGCTAGTCCTTTGCTAAAGGCGTTATTAATAACACCCAATACAAAAAAACTCAGCCCTACCTTTCCAACAGTTCCTATTTTCTCCATTTTGGATGAGTTTTTTAATGTACAAGCAATATCGCTCTGTCTCCGATACTAGCACAAAATATGGTATAATATAAAGTATGAAAAAATACCTCTATGCAGTGCTCATGATAAATAATAACAGAACATATAAATTTAAAAGCGTCTTCATTAAATACAATAAACAAACTGGGGAAATAAGTATATAATTCTGTTATGCTTGAACTATTTAACATCCCATACCTTATAACTACTTACGGATATATAGGCATTTTTAGTATTGTATTTTTGGAATCTGGAATATTCTTTGCATTACCGGGGGACAGTCTGCTGTTTACTGCAGGGTTGCTGGCTTCTACTACCTATCTAAAACTTTATCTGCTTATACCGCTTGTATTTGTCGGTACATTTTTAGGAGGAATTGTTGGGTATTATATAGGTGTACACATAGAGAGACTTCGCAAATATTCTTTTTTGAATAAAATCTTAAAAGAAGAATATATAAATAAAGCGCATGAATTTTTTGTGAGGTATGGCAAGAGTGCGATATTATTTTCTCGTTTTGTGCCGATAGTTCGTACTTTTACACCCATAGTAGCGGGCATAGCAAAGATGGATTATAAATTATTTATAAAATATAGTTTGATGAGTTCTCTGCTCTGGTCCACCATCGTTACTCTCGCTGGATATTTCTTGGGGCAAATATTCCCACAGATCAAAGACTATATGTCTGTGGTTATAATCCTAGTTGTGTTGGTGTCACTACTACCAGGGGTAGTGGAGATGATGAGAAAAAAGAAAAAATAAATTATTTGTTATTATTTTTCAACTCTTTTTTTATGTATTTTTCTATTTTTTTAATATCTTTTGGATTAAACCAAACTATCTCTGGGTCGCGTTTGAACCAAGTGGTTTGCCTCTTTGCATAATGATTTATCTCGTTTGTGAGTTGTTCAAGCATTTCAGGTTTTGTAATTTTATTCTCTAAATACAATGCCATATATCTGTATTCTAGACCGATCTCTCTCATACGTTTGAAAGACAGACCTTTTTTGTGTAGATTTTGTGCTTCTTTGAGCATGCCTTTTTTTATTCTTGTTATCAGTCTGTCTTTTATCTTTTCTTTGAGTTTTTTATCATCTAGTTTTAAGCCTATTTTTATAAAATGATAATTTGAAGGCTTTGTCTCTAAATGGGGGATTTCTCCTAATGCTTTTGCTATCTCTATAGCCCGGACAAGTCTGACTTTATTATTCTGTTCATTCTTTTCTAAAATATCTTCGGCTCTTTTTTTATCGAGTTTTAGCAGAGTTTTTAAAAGTTTTTCTACACTTTGCTTTTCTAAAATTTTTCGTAGTTTTTTATTGGGAGGGACTTCTGGAAATACAACATTATTTATAACAGCATCTATATAAAACCCTGCCCCACCGCAAATTATAGGTATTTTTTCTTTCTTAAGAATATTCACGATCGTGAAATTTGTTAACATTTGATATTTAGTGACAGTAAATTTATTTTTTGGATTTACTACATCGAGTAAGTGGTGTGGCACACCCTGCATTTCTTTTTTAGTTATTTTTCCAGTGCCGAGGTTGAGCCCCTTGTAGACTTGTCTTGAATCAGCAGAGATCACCTCACCACTCCATTTTTTTGCTATCTTCACAGCTAGGTCACTCTTGCCTGTGGAAGTAGCCCCTAGTATAACTATGATTTTAGGTTTCATTATTTATTAGCTTTGAATTATTTTGATATCAGCACCAATAGAATTTAATCTCTTTGCTATTTCTTCGTAGCCTCGATTTATCATATAGACATTGCGAAGGAGAGATGTACCAGAGGCAACCATCATGGCTATGAGTATGACCATAGAAGGACGAAGTGCTGGAGGACAGACGATTTGGGCACTCTTTAAGGATTCTCCACCTGTGATATAGAGTCTGTGTGGGTCTGCCAGAGTAACACTAGCGCCGAGTCTATTGAGCTCTGTAGCATATATGGCTCTATTCTCGTAGAACCAATCATGGATGAGTGTAGTGCCTTTAGAAACAACTGCTATGGGGACAAAAAATGGTAGGTTGTCTATGTTTATCCCCGGATAAGGATTTGCATGGATTTTATCTTCTGGTGCGTGAAGTTTACTTTCAAATATTTCTATATCCACTAGCTTTGTCTTTCCATTTTCTGAAAGGTATTTTTTTAGTATTTTATATTTTAGACCCATTGTTTTTAATTTATAAAGTTCAAGAGTCAAGAAATCAATAGGGCATCTGTTTATAGTAAGGTGCGAGTTTGTGGTAATTGCTGATGCTATAAACATCATAGATTCTATAGGGTCTTCGCTGTTTGAATATTCTATGTCCATATTTATTTCAGGTATTCCATGGACAATTAAAGTTCCAGTACCTATGCCTTCTATTTTGACTCCTAATTTTTCTAAAAAGAAACACATTTCTTGAACCATATAATTACCACTAGCGCATTCTATTTTTGT